>Ga0315268_10001395_pt1 | contig 27737 bp, 31 predicted proteins | sample C1_top_MG_FD_204535 | JGI IMG/M metagenome (GOLD analysis project Ga0315268, IMG submission 204535) | Sediment microbial communities from Yellowstone Lake, YNP, Wyoming, USA - C1_top | ecosystem: Environmental > Aquatic > Freshwater > Lake > Sediment | place: USA: Wyoming | collected 2017-08-01
GACATCAAATTCGCAGTTCAAAATGTAAATACGTTTTCCATCGGCAGTATTGTCTTTTTGTTTGATTTTAACGTTAGTCATACCAATCTTGATTGGAGTATCAACAGATGTTGAAACGATTACAGCTTTATCATTAGGAATGATGAGGTTATAATCAGCATCAATAGCTTGAGGAAGTTCGAATGTTGAGTTACCAAATTGTGAACGGATATAACCAGAAGTCATATACTCTTCGCCAAGTTCAAGTCTAAGGTTAGTATCTGTAGGCAAAACTGTGCCGAGAGCGATGCCAGTACCCATAGTGAGCGTTTGAGCACCACCGTTGTAGGCTTTTACTTTTTGGCAAAGGATACGGAAGTTTTTCTCAACATAAGTATTTTCAATCAATTTGTTGTTGATTGTGTTAGTATCTGCAAAAGCGAGTCCGATTATGTCAATAAGCATTGCAGTTTGAACGCCTTCACTAGCCATAGCGATTTCTCTACCGTAGTCTACACGACCAGCAGCGATTTGAGCTACGTCAAAACCAAGTGCAACTTCTCTTGGTGTAGGTGAAAGAGTTACTTGTTTTCCGTAATGTCTTTGAAGTTGAGCGTTTGCACCTCTACCAATTTTTGAAAGAACATATACGTTTTTAGCTCTGATGTCGATGAGAGATGAATCTCCATCAGAAAGGTTTCTAACTTCTGCAAGTCTACCCATGTAGCCTTCGATGTTTGACTTAGTGAGTGTTCTGTTGATAACTTCTTCAATTACAGCAAAGTGCATTCTGTCAAATGAATCAAAGCTGAAAGCAGTTTCTACATTGATTTTCTCTGGGTCAAGACCTGAGAATTCATAACAGAATTTAACAACACCATCTCTGAATGACTTATTCTTTTCTTCGTATGAACCAGTTGTTGCTACATGTGAGAATGATGCGAATTTCTTTGGGTTAGTTCTATAATTGTGGTGCTGTCTAAGTTCTTCTCCGAGTTTTACAATCGCTTCGAAGTCAGTGTTGCTTGAAAAGTTTTTAGCGAGGCTCATATGTTCATCTCCTATTATGTGTTTAAATTATTCAGCCACTACAAGTCTAGCGATTACGCCAGTTACAGGTGTGAGACCAGCGTAAGAAACGTTTACTGCAAGTTTTTCTACCATGAAAGCATACTTAGCTGTACCAACAGTTGCGGCGGCAGTGAGAGTTGTTGAAGCGGCAGTTGGGATAAGGAATTGACCTATAACTGGCGTGCCTGTAATAGCACCATCTGAAATTTTGAAACGTCTGCTCTTAACGAGTCTGTAAGCTCTTACAATATTGCCCGCTTTGTAAGTGATTTGAGTTGGGTCGGAAACGCCAAGTCTATTACCTTGTGAATCTTCATAAAATTCGTCGCCTACTACCATACAAAGGTAGTCATCTGTGACTGCGGCTGGTACTGTAGCGGCATAAACATCATTACCTGTTGCTGTGTCGAGAACTGATGCTACAAGGATAGCACCGTCTGAGAGTGTTTGACCTGCTGGTACTTTAACTGAAATTACATTGTCTGTGTCAAAATATTGACCTACTGGAATTACGAGGTTAGCCATAATTAATTCTCCTTTGTTTATCTACTAGTATAGTTTTTGACTGCTTCAAGAGCCGACTTTGGTTTATCATCAATTTTCTCAATTACTACGTCATCTGTTTTAGGGATTCCAATTGAGAACACTTTCTTTTCTTTACCGTCTACGGCTTCTTTAGCTTTTGATTTTCTATATGCCAAAGCATCAACTTTTTCAGCAAATGCTTCGATAGACATTTCTACATCTGACTTGAGTGAATCTTTTTCATCATCTGAGAAGAGTGAATATTCTTCTTTTTCAAGAATACTATTGAATTCAAGAACTTTTTTCTCTTTTTTAAGAGCCATCAATTCTTCTTTCATAGCAGTGAATTCTTCTTCTGAATATGTCATTTTAGTTCCACATCCAAAATCTTCTTCGCCTTCTTTTTCTTCTGCTTTATCATCAGCTTCTTCTTGTTTCTTTTCTGAGTCAAGTTCTGGTTCTTCAAGAGCCATTTCAACTTTATCAGTTTCGTCCATACTCATTTCTTCTACAACAGGTTCTTCGCCCTCAACCAAGTATTGAGTTACAGTAACTACACATTTCTGTGAGTTTGCATCAATCGCATGAGTTGCCATGTCATAAGCGTATCTATAAAGAGTTCCTTCACGTCTGATATATACATATTGTTCATCAAAATCTTGTAAATAATACCAGTCATTTCCAGCAATATCTTTAAAGTTGGCTTCAAGGCAATCTCTATGTGTATTCATGGTCATTGAGAAGTCTTCTGTTTTAGTATCTTCTACTTTTTCAGCTTCATCTACTTTAACATCTTCTTCTTTTTCATCAATCACAAATTTACCCTCCGTTTCTTTATTAGCGTCTTTTGCTATGTCAACATGAGTTTCCTCATCATTAACAACTTCTTTTACTTTTTTAGGTCTGCCACGTTTCTTAATTTTATCACTAGGTTTAACATTTCCATCTTCGTCTTCTGCAAACAATTCTTTCATATGCTTGTAATATTCTTGAATATCACTATCATCATAGATGTCTGATGTTGAGAATTGGACAAATTTACTGTCCTCGAAGGTCTCAGTTACCCCTTTTGGATTTAGAGCACACAATGCTAAAAATTCCATTTTGTCTACAACTTTATATTCACTCTCTAAATCTGAGAACGACAATGAGACTTCCATTGATTGTGTTGAGTTTAGTATAGCTTTAGACTCTGGGAATCTTTTTGTAAATACATAACCTTCCATACAAACCCATTTTCTACCATCTTCTCTTTCTTCCCAATATGGTTCTTTGTCATATCTGGTTACGCCATATGCGTATGTCTTACCTGCTTTACGTAGGTCAAACCCTAGCTTAACAATATCACCCTCATGCCCTGAAATCTGACCATCTGAGAAAAAGTGTGCAACTACTGGAATTCCGACGGCTGTACTAAAAGCATCTTCAAATACTGACTCTGGAATGTCAATCTTTTTTCTATTCTTATCTGGGTAGGCTACAAAACATTTAAAAGGTAAATTACCATTCAATTCTTCACCAAACTCAAAATCTGTACTTAAACTAAAATATTCTGACATATCACTACTCCTTTCTATAGAATTTTAATTCTATTACAAATTAATACTATCTGTCAGCTTAATAGAATCGTTATCTGAAAATGTAAACTGAACATTTTGATTCAATGTAAACCAATAGACACCATTTGATTCATATAGAAAGGTGTGACCTTGATTCATAACTTTATCGCTATCTTCTTTAGAAAAACACTTAATAAATTGGCTCATATTATCACTCCAATCCATTATCATACAAAATAAGGAGTGGCATATTTTCAGATAATCCGCTTTCGCAAATTCTGTCATACATAGTCTGAGCTTCATCTTCTTCTTGGCGTTGTTTTGCAACGAAATCAAGTAAGAATGTATAGCTAAGTCTATCTCCATCTAATTCAGCTTGTTTGATAAGTGATTCAATTTTAGTGGTTGTATCTTGTTCTCTTTTAAGGTATAATGAAACAAGTTCATTTACAGTAAGTTTTACAACACTAATTGGAGTTACAATTGGCATTTCTACTAATTCATTTCTATCATTCAGATAGTCAAAAATTAATTGTGCATGAGAGTCTTCTTCGTCGTGTTGATGACCAAACCATTTTGCCAAACCTTCGAGACCCATAAATTTCAATTTACTTTGTATATTGGAATAAACATAAGCATTTTGCAATTCGTGTGCAATCTGATTAATTAACATTTTGTATAAATCATTACTAATTTTCAACGTTTCACCAACTTCCCTATACGGTATCTCTGGTATTACTACCTGCATCAGATAAAGAACTTTCTGCTTTAGGTGGAGCACCGTTATTTTTATTCGACATTGTTGCCGCAGTTTGAATAGGCTCTGTATACTTTCTAATATCAGAAGTGTATGAATCGGCAAGCATAGCTTCAATTTCGTATGGCTCGTATCCATGCATAGCATACATATATTCAACGGGGCCACCAGATTGAGCGAGTGCCAAACCTTGTTTCTTTTCTTCTTCATCAAAATATGAACATCCTGAGAATTTCACTCTAAACGAATATTCACCTTTTAATTGTTTAAGATGAAAGTTTACAAATCTTTCAAATTGGTCATACATATGTTTTACAAAGTTAAAGTCTGCTAGGTTGGAATATTTCATTGTGACACCAGATTTAGATTCGCCACCAAATTGATTGCCCGCAACACCCGCTGAACTCCAGAAGTTTTGCTCACCCATACCAGATATATTATTCTGACTCTGTGCTTGGTCGAAGTTAATTGCTTCTGCTTTCATCATAGTCATAATAGATTTTGTACCCATTGGAAGGTTAGCTTGTACCATACTGTTAAAGTCAGCACAAGTTTTGGCATCCATAATTGGTTTACCATCTTTATCTTTTGGGATTTCGAGTGCAATAATTTTCCACGTATCAAGTTCAATTTTAGATTTCAAAATATCCTTGTAATGTTGAATTTGCACAGCATCTTTAAATGTACCACTCAACGGAGGACGCATAGTTGCATTGTAATCTTGGAATTTGAATATTACAGACTTCTCAGGTGGCATAGGCTTCCAAACGTTGATGGCCATATAATCCTTATATTGTGCAATAATATCTTCCCACCAAAATTGGAATTCTGGTGCATACCAAGCTAATTCATTTGTGTATTTGGCAAAATAAACCAAGTTAAATGCATATGTGTATCCCAAATTTGGGACTCTACCTGTGATTTTACAATAATCTCGTGGCATTTCTTGAAGTTCAGTGTAATTATCATCCTCACGCAGATAGTAATAAGCACCACCATCAAGCATAGTGTGGAACATTACATTTCTGAATTGTTCTATTGGACGAAACTTTTTAAGCCATTCGTTGCTACGAAGCTTGCAATTATCATATGTTTTACGTTTGCCTTTTTCTTTAGGCGGAATTGACTCTGGAATAAGTTGATATTTAAAGCCAAGAATACTCGCAAAGTGTGAAACTGAGCGGAAGTATTGCATTACCGAACCTTCAAGGAATTGAGAAACGTCACGTAATTCTTTTTCGAAATATTGAGGTTGCGAAATCCACCTTTTAAGTTGGTCTGCTGTTGGATTTGTAGCTGAGTTGTTAACGTCTTTCATCAATTGATTAGCATAGAATGGATTGTAAAATGAATTCATTCGTGATAAATTTTGATGAGTTCTATTTGCAAATTCAGTTATAAATTGCTCGGATGAGAATTGTTCTGAAAGTGGAGTTTGTGGTTCTGGTGTTTTTTTAGTTCGTGCCAAATTTTCACCTACTCTCTGTGGGTGGGATTTTTATAAATTAAAGTGGAAGTACAGAGCATAATCATCTTGTGGTGCTTTGTTGAGATTTTTAATATTATATTCTTCTTCTTCCATTATTACAGATAAACCATACGCCAAACTTGTTGCTCTGTCTCGTTTAGTTCCTTTGTCAATACGTTCATACTTAATATTATTAAACCCAGTTTCAACCTGTTTTATATTTGAAAGTTCTTTTGTCAATTCATCTGCCTGTAAATAACAAACATATTCATCAAATGACATTTCTTCATTTTTGTATAATGAATCAACTTCAATTGCAGGTTTCAATATCTTTAAACTACCATTCTCGAAACACGATTTCATATAAGTGTACATTGTATTATTTGAATTATTAGTTGCAGTTATACCTCTAATCATTGGAACCGCATCTTTAAGAGACTTACTATCTTCGTCATCATCTAATATAAGTGGTGGATATTCTACTGTCTCACCTGTTTTTGGGTCAGTATATTCCCAAGCCTCATAGAATAGTCTTGGTAAGTGTTCTCCATTACCTCTCATATCAACAACTATTTTAGCTGTGTTAGGGAATCTTGTGTGATATAATTCTCTCAAGAAATCTCTTTGCTTATCCAAGGTAGTCCCTCTGTGTAATTGTGTGAATACTACTTCCTTAGATATTGTACCATTGGCTCTAATCTTCTTTTTAATAACATGTGTAATTGCGTTATCCGCATCATTTGCTGTAGATGTTGCAACGTCATGAGTAATTAAATATTCAGACTTAGATTTCTTTGGCTGTTGCAATTCACACTTTTCAAGAGTTCTACATGGATAGGTAAGTTCATAAGGGTAATAACTATCCCCAGACGAGCCAACAAATACAGCGTCATACTCATACAAAAAAGCCTCTTTGGTCATAGTTGGTTTAGTTCTTTCTTCTTCTATGTCAGATATGTCAAATATTTTTGCCTGTATACCAACCTTATAATCAAGACAACAAACAAAATAGTTTGCATCAGCACTAACCATTTTATCATAAAAGTATTTGAATCTTTTATACAAATCAGACGTTTTTAGATATGCAGAAGATATGAATATAACTTTACCTTTCTCATATTCTCCATGGTTTATTGCAGTAGGTCTTTTAGTTTTTGTCATAGGAATTAATATTTCTTCTATAACTTTGTCGCTTACAAGTCGTGCTTCGTCAATAAGGATGTACAAATTATTCACACTAAATCGCTAATTTAATGTCGTTTCTTTCGAAACTGCTATATGTCTCCATATAGATTAGACTATATCATCATCTTGTATAAACAAGAGACTTGCGTTTCCATCACCAATCGCTTGTGATGTACGAGTTTTCACTCTAGTCGTTGAGGGCATGATTAATCATTTCCCTGCTGATTGTCTCTATTCTTGAAATTGTCACACTTTGGTATTCAAGACTTAACGAGGGTTTCCAGCATATAAGCAAGTTTTTCATATAATATCACTACTATATGCCACTACAATTTAATGGAATCTCCATGAACGAGCACTATCTCCGCTTCTACCTAATACAATAGCTCTAATTTCAGAACCATTTCTAAATTCAACTACACAATCCTCAGAGCCAGTTTTTATATTGGTTATTTCTCTGGCTATTGCAGGATATTTCATCAATTCGCCTTTAACTTTTTGTATAATTACGTTTCTTGCTTGTTGTCCAACTCCAGATGCTATACCACATTTTAACCCAGAATACAAAATGCATGATATTATAAAGAACAATCCACACAAAAATGATTTTCCGAGACCACGACAACAAATTAGCATTACCCATTGATTCCTTGCCATAGCCCTCAAAATCAATCTTTGGAATAAAAATATCTTTAATCCCAACACTTCTGTTGCAAATTTATCTGGATATTCTCTATAGTAATCTATGAATTTTACCCATTCTTCTTGATTCAGATTTTCATTTTTATTCTTTATTGGGTCATAACTATCTGAGCTTGCATAGTCTTCATATGCAAACTCTTTTTCTTTTCTACTTTTCTTGCTAAAGTTTTTCTGAACAGCCATATAACCACCTACAATGATTTGTCTATATTAGAAAATTGCTCTAATAATAAATCAATATCATCCTTCTCGTAGTTATCACTCTTGAAAATCCATTGTTTATTTTCTACTAGTTCAACTATTTCACTAATACCATTACCAACTACAGATTTACCTCTACCACTTTCGGCAAACTGAGCAGATTTACAAAGGTCATCGTAAATACGCTTATATTTTTCATAAGACGTATCACTACCTTCGCCATTTATAATCTTCTCATACTCTTTATCCATGATTAAGCTTGCTTTTGCAATTTTCTTAGCATAGTCTATATGGTTGGTGGTTACGATGTTGAAGTCTGATTTTAGGTTTTCCAAATAGTCCTCTAGGTATTTAACCTCAGATTTACTATAAGTACCCATCCATACTTCGTTATATTTTCTTTTTTCCATCTTTTTATCTTCAACTATAAAAATAGTTTCGTCAATTTCACCTTGATATTCATCCGAATCTTTATAAGTTAAACCTTGATATTGTGGGAGCGAATTTAATTTTTGTACATACACCTTATAAGTAAGCATTTTGGATTCTACTGCCACTTCCCATACAGATTCACTCCACCACAGGTTTAACTCTTGACATAATTTATACATAGCTAACTTCTTATTGTCTTTTGTTTCTATACAATATTGCATATACATTTCTTCAATGCACTTTTTACAAATCGGCATAATCCCAGTCGAAGCATATAATCCACTATAGCTTCTATAGAATGAATCAGCACCTTCTGGTTTTATTTTATTTTGCTTTTTAAATGTTCCACATCTTACACATTGCATTGTATTCGGTGCAATAATTTCAAAACCTTCTACAATTAGAAAGTTTTTACATTCTGATATTTTTTCTAATTTAGTTGGTCTTGCCATATCATTCTCTCCTAGTTTGTATAGCTTTTATTTTGTCTAAGTCAATTTCTGAGAAACATTCTGTCCAACCACCAAAATACATTGAAGGTTTATATTTATAATCTAAAAATATAGAGTGTAATTCATTTTCAATAAATGTTGCATCATACAAATTGGTATTTATTTTATAGATTGTGTCATATTCATATGGAAACCTTCCATTAAATCTATCACTTATGTTTTCTTTAACTGTGATTCCTATCTTATAGAATGATTCACTTTCTAATTTACACTTAATTGTATATACTATAGCATCAATTTTTGACCATAGTTCTTTATTTCTATCTGCATTTGTTTTATTATATCCACCAACACCACTTTCATTTCCACACTTTTCGCATCCAAAACCATACAGATGATTATCTGGATTCTGCTGAAAATCTCCATGTTTCTTACATGTTATACAAACTTTTCCCTTATTCATATTATACACAGTTTTGGAATAGTCGTATAAATCTCCATGAATTTCAACTGCTCTGTTTTTAAAATATTCATTTTTATCTAATGCAGTTACAATTGTAGGAGTTTTGCCTGATAATAAATTAGATGTTTGTACGCTACACCACCCATATTTATTTCTTACCAGTATATTGTCGTGATATCCGTTATACTTACCATACTCTAATATTTCGTTGAACAGCTTTGGGTATTTATGTTTTAAAATATTTTTTATATAGTCTATCTTATTAATCGCAGATTTTAAAGATGGTGACATTCCTGCCAATATAGATGTGGGTTGAGACTTACAATCTCCAAACTCAGTATAAATCACCATACTGTTTAGCATTCCATTATATTTTCCAAACCCAATAATCTTATCTAATATTTGTGGATTATGGATTTTTACCATACCAATAAAATACTCATCTTTGTCGATTGCCGAAACTATACTTGGATATTTACCATTCAATAAATTGTCTGGTTTATTTTTGCAAATTCCATATTTGTCTTTTATAAGAATATACTCTTTTGCTGTTTCATATTCACTTAAAAATTCTAAAGAGTCATACAATTCTGGTTGCTTATCTTTTAATTCAGATATAAATTCTTCATGTGTTTTTCTTCTACTACTCATCATACAACCTCCTACAGTCGTACCCTACAATATAAATATACGGAAATGTGTTAGGATGCACACTTGTCAACTTGGGTAATTAGTCCAAATCTATCCGCATATAATTAATCTTATTATTTTCTCATTCATACTCATACCACTCCACGCTAAAGAGGAGAGAGTTCTGTAGCATGAAGCTATGTATAATATGAGCATGAATCGGAAAACAATGATTAAGTGGGTTGTTAACTCAACCCACTTAAAAGTTTGATTTTATTGTGTTATGCTTTTACATATCCTCTGGCAATCGCTTCTGCTTCAAAAGCTTTAGCTTCTTGACATTCATCGCAATCACACTCAAATTCAATTACATCATCTTCCAACATTTCGTCAAAAGTTTCATCATCTACGATATGGATTTCACCGCACTCACTGCACATTAGAACGTGAATTGTTTCTACAAATTTATACATATTTTCTCTCCTACAATTCAATATTATTAGAACTTTGTACTTTAGCAACTTCCAAACTAACTGCATTAGCTTTCTCAGACGCAAGAATTTCTTGCTGACTAAGCGTCAGTTTACTTGCAAGGCTTGCCTCACAACCCATGTTGATTAGTGTTGAATACATACCTCCAAAATAAGCACCCACAGCTTTACCGTCCAAAGCTTCTTTAGTTTCAAACAATTCCATTACCAATTCTTCATCAAACTCAACTGGTTCAAAGATAAATTTAATCTCAGAATTATTTTCTTCCGCAGTCATTTCCATAAGTTCTGCGAGTTGGTCTTCTGTAAGTTCAATTTCTTGCGTAGCATTATCACACATATTTTATACCTCTCTCCAAGTATTTAAAGCATTTTGTCAACCAATCCATATTCTATTGCTTCTTGCGTATTAAGGACGAAATCAAGTCCTTTTTCGACATAATCTTCAATCAATTTCTCAGGAATAATAGTATATTCCATAATCAGTGATTTCAAAACTTTCCACTCTTTTTCCCACTCTTCATATTCCCTACGTTTATCTCTTACGGTTTTTAAACCGTGTTCCATACAACGTTGGTCGTGAAGAATTAATTGTGAAAATTCTTGTGCAATTCTTAAATCACAACACATAAAACTGAATAGTGCGGCTGACGCACACATTCCCATTGCGACACCGTGGAATTTATATCCTTGACGCTGATATTGCCTAATGGTTGAAATGAGGGACATACATGCAATTAAACTGCCACCCGGACTTTCAAAATAAATCCAAATTGGTTCAGATTGAATTGGAGCCAAACCCTTTTTTACATCTGATTTTATAATTTGTTCTATATGTCGAATCGTTTTAAAAACCGACTCCGTATAAAATTCTTCCAAAAAGTATATCTTACGCTCTTTTAAAGCGTTGAGTCTCATTTGTAGTACAACATTATCTTGAACTTCATATTGTTGTTCCATATTCTCTCCAAGTTGTGTGACTTTATTGCAAGTTAATATTGAAATCTACTTCATTATCATTTTCAATTACAAGCAATCTTTGACTTGGCTTAGAGAACCACCCATTATTAAATGCATAATCGTCCACACCACAAAGACTGCCATTTGTATAAACCTTTGCAAAATGATATTCTTTGTTGTCGCTTTTGTGCCAATGGCCTATGTGTATGTAGTCAACCTTCATTCCAAGTGGAATAGCTAAGTTTTGTACGATTACATGTGGACTATGAGCTTTCAAATGACCATGTGCAAAGAAATGATTTTTCCCATCAATCTGTACATATCCAATATTATCATCAATCTTATTACTAATATATTCTATTGAGTTGCCAAGCCTTGCTTTGATATAAAAATCAATAAGTCTAGCAAATGATTCGATTTCGATATGCTCTTTATAGTTCATATTTGCCCTTGAGTGGTTGTCTAATGTTGAAATATATTTAATATCCAAACCATAAGATTTAAAATCAAGAATCATATTTGTAATAATTTCACTAGCAATCATAATTTGTTGCACAACATCTTCTTCTGACTCAACTCTTGAAGTAGCTCTAAGAACACCCTCAATATGGTCTCCAAGATTTGCAATATAAAGTGTGCCAACATTCATAGCAATACAATATTTTACAGTTTCTTCAATAAGTTTATTAACCCTAGCTTTTGCAACTTCAATATTATATGTGTTAAAATAATTATTAACAGTCTTACCAATGTGCCAATCTGAAATTTTTAGAATGGCTTTGTTTTCACCAACAAGTCTAATTTCTCTTTGTGGAATAATAAAAGCATCCATATCTTCTGCACATTGCTTAATAACTTCGATAATATTTTCGATACGACTTTCTTGACGAATTGCACCACGGTATTCCCTAAGTTTATCCCTAGTCCTAACCTGTTGTTTATACAACTCGTCCTGCTTCTTCTCGAGTTCATCAATATGTTCAGAAGAATCTACAATTTTATGTTTTACAGAATCAAACATTCTTTGGAACGCTTGGTATTGCTTACGATATTTACTCTCGGTATATTCTTGATTCAACTCTTTATTCAAACCATCTGCAATTTCTTGCCAAGTTTCTGTTGACTTCAATGAACACACTCTAAAAATCAATTCTTCATCACTTTCGTTTACAAATCTTTTAATTTCCATAATTCCACGCTCTCTCCTTCGTGTGTTGAGTTATTTTGTTTGCAATATAATAAAATTATGTTGTATAGACCCAATAATTATTCTTAGTTATTGAATTTCCATATAAATCCGCCAGATTTCTTTCTGTTTCCATTACAACATGAAGATATATTAGACTTGTTTATATTTGTTTCTAATGAAGCTTCCGTTATAGAATTATAATTATTAACAAATTCACCATTCAAATCTAATTGAATTATAGATTTTCCTCTTAACTTACCATTAATTTTCCCATTGTTTGACATTACTTCTTCTATATTATAATACAAATATCCTATTGAATTTCCTTGTTTTAACCATTTTATAATTGTACTTCTACATACATCAAACTCAACTGATAAATCTTGCGTATTTTTCATGCCTGCATTATATTTGTTCCAACATAGCACTTTATAACTCTCCATAGAAGATGAATAAATTAATTTAAAATCTACTTTGTGTACATCTTTTATATATTTCATAAGAGTGTTTTTGCATTTTTCTTCTAACCAATCGAAATCACTCTTTCTACAATCTATTATTTCATATAAATATCCGTTATCAACTGCTATATTATATTTTTCCAAATCGTTACGTTGTTCTTCTTCTAATGACCTACCACGACCAGTGTACTTATAGTGTTGTTCACCATGTATTTCAATTATCAAATTAATATTAGGAATGTATATATCATATTTTCTGTTTCCCAAATCGATTAATTTGGGTGAATATTCTGCGTTAAATTCAACGTCTACTTCCTTTAATATGTTTTGAACAAATTTTTGTGGTATACTTATCCCATCAGAGCAAACTTTACATCCAAATCCATATGAACTTAAATCATTTATTTTCATCTTTTTAATCGTATTGCAATTCGGGCATATTAATTCTACTTTTCTATGAGTTCTTATAGTGTAGTTATCTGCATCATTTGGATTACCAAAATACTTGACCAAATCAGGTCTAAGCAATGATAACCTATTCTTGTCACACACCACGCTTCCAGAACAGACTGGACATCCATAGCCTTGTTGTAAATTTCCCCAAGAAGCACTCCACTCGTGACCATCTATTATGCATCTACATTTTAAATGTGATAGACTACCATCAAAAGATTCACTTATTATGTCTATGTTTGGATTTATATTTTTTAATTTTTCCTTACATATGAAAATATCCATTCTTCTACTTATCCCACAAATCGGACAATTTTTACCTGATAATAATTCATTATAACTTGATTTAAATAAATAACCATCTATCATACATCTACACTCAAGTTTAGTTTTTGTATTTTTATAATTGCTACTAATTATTTCTATATTATTCTTTTTCATATTTTCTTTTACTTCTTCAATTGAGTATTTTATATTTCCAGCACACTTAGGGCAACCATATCCATTGGACAAATTAGCCCATTTTGCGTTCCACTCGTACCCATCAAGTTCACACTTGCATTTTAAGTATGATGAATTATTAATATATTCATTACTCATTATTATTATGTTTTTGTTTATTAATTTTAGCCTATCTTTACAAATTTCTAAAGTCAATGCTTTACCCATTTTGCATAATCCTCCTATATTATAAAATATAAAAGGAGTGGGCGGAGTTACCCGCCAAATCTCCGTATTTCTAAATTTCAATAACTAAATCTTTATATGGAACCCAGATTTTAGTCGTTTTATCTTTCTTTCTACATTCTTTTTCTAATAGTTCTGCAAAATGAATCCTATTAGGGTTTTCCCCATGAACAAGATATATTGATTTTGCATTAATATTACTATAGGCTTCCAATAGTCTATTATGTTGCATGTGACTTGAGAAACTATTTAAAACCATTACTTTGGCTTTATTTTGAATTTCTAGTCCGTCAATTTCAATATATTTCTTTTTACCGTCTTTTATTTGAGTAGCCAATGAGCCTTCATCTGAGAATCCGATAAACATAATCATGGCTCTTGGATTACCAAGTTCTTTAATTAGCCAATTCTTAATTCTACCGTTTTCACAGAACCCAGAACACGCTATCACTATTTTAGAACCATCATTTCTTGTAGCCATTTCACTATCTTCCCATTCTGATATCAAGTGCAAATTATCCCATTTCAAAATCTTATCCCAAATTTCAACATCTTTTTTAGGAATACAATTTCCAAACATTTTTGCAATCTTGACAGCTAAGGGAGAATCGAGTAGAATTGGCACATCAAATTCTTTATTATCACCATACAACATATATAGTTCATATAGTATTTCAGCAGAACGATTATATGCGAAACTAGGGATTATAAGCGAAGATTTATTACCAATACATGTTTCCCTTACGGCTACTTGTATCTTCTCTATATCCTTATCTCTAGTCTTCTGATTACATGTTTTAATATTCATTGCATATGTAGACTCAAGTAAACAAACATCTGCACTATCAACTACGTTAAACGGCTCTAGGAATGGTTTATTGATGTCAGTATTTCCATAGTCCCCGCCATAGAGTATTTTCTTTCTATAGTTTGATTCTCCATCACAAATAAATATTTCAATTTGTTGCGAATTTGCAACATGGTAAGTCGGAGTATATCTAATTTGTGTATATTCGTTTATCCAAATTTTAGAAAAACTTTCACATTCAATTATATGTTCCAACATAATATCAATATCATCTTTTGTATATAATGGTTTAACTGGTTTGCCAGTTACTTTTGAAATATACTCAGAATCTTTTTGTGTAATTTTCAAACCATCTTCAAATGCAATTTTAAAATACTCTTTACTTCCAATTGGAGCAAACACTTTTGGTCTGCACCCAATATTAAATAGATGACACAACTGCCCAAAATGGTCAATATGCCACTCTTGTATTAAAATATTTTCCAATTTCTTAATCTTGAATTTAAAATTTCTACTATTTATTTGGTATTGCTTAATTTTATCTTTACATTGATGCATTCCTGCACCTATCATAGTTAATGTATCACGGTATTCCAATAAATACATTGACCCAGTGACCGTTTCACTCGCTTCTCCAATGAAGGAAATTTTAGCTTTATTCTTACTCTTCGCCATAGTCACGCTCCAAGTATTCAACATATTCATCTTTTTCATTTATACGCATTTCTAATACGCAATAATATTTGTACGACAGTGCAAGCTTATTATTTAACATTTCTTTAAGCATCGAGTATTTCAAATTATAATCTTTACACAATTTCCGAAGATTAATATTTTGAACACGAATTTCACGCTTGATTTCATTTAAGCTCATTCTATTAACATAATTTACACATGTGCCATTATTCATTTCAAACTCTAAATCAATACAACCATTTTTACATGACAGACATTGAAGGTGTTTAGTTTTACCTCTATAGTCTGTGTTTAATGAATTACATTTTTCTGCTAATGGTGATTTATAGCACATACGTCATCATCTCCTAATATTTTTCAATTCTGTAATATTTGGATGTATATTTTTATTGCTTTGTGAATTTTGCTCACAGATAATCTCTCCAGTTATCTCTAAACAAAATAAAACTCCCAACTCAGTCATTACAACCGAGCAAGGAGATTATTCAGCCGTCCATTTAAGTATCAGCTCTAATATCATAACCCACCTTATATTAATTGTGGGACTTAATCTTATTTAATTTGTTCTCCGCGCTCATATATTTTATGATTTCTAATTTCTTCATTTTGGTTTTGTTCCCAAACTGAAATTACATTTACGAAATGTTCGCTCGGAATCATTTCATCATAAGGTAAATTATCAAATTCTGGTTTAATCATACCATAGCAAGATGTCATTGTAATCCATTCATCTATCCTTTGTGGCAGTCTTGCGATTAGTTCAATAGTGTCTTTAATCAATCTGGTCGTGTCTAATGCAGATTTTTCTTTATCATCTCTAATAAACTTATTTCTTTTCTCCATTAGCAACTCTAAATCAGCATTCAACATATCTCTAACTTTGCTCATTTCCATTTTATACCTCACGGCGGGAAGACGCAACCTATTATTTACTCTTTCGAGTTGGAAATTAGTTTATTATAATCCGAACTAATTAACAGATATAAATAAAAGTAGTCTGCCACCTATCGCCAGTGTCGGAGACCCTCCAACATCAACAAATGCGACAAACTACTTTATCCCCATATACTCGGAAGTGATATGGTTGGTCTGGTAGTCAATTTATTATTACTCCGAATTAACTAACGGAGGTTCGTAGATGTCCTATTTTACAGATGAACAGGTAAACTAATTGTTGACAATTACCGTCGGTCAACGGGAATTCGTTATCTACTTTACGAACACAGATTTTAAAAGTAATCTGTTTACACTTCTTGACTATGCACATTATTTTAAATGTACATTAATGCCTACAGACTCTCGGTACAGTAGGTCAATCTGCTGTAAACTTTGTTCCTTCTCCTCAATTTCCACGAGGGTTCAAATAAATTCGTTCACTTGTATTTCTTTGGTTCTTTTCACAGGTGGGTTAACATTTCCACGTCTCTTATCCAACTATCCATCATGGCTATTTTTAAGACTCGATTTACAAACTTAGCAAAAGTTATCAAAAATCAAATGTGTAGACTGCCAGTTTCTACTTCTGTGAATTTTGAGTTTAATGTTCTCCAACTTTCGTAGACCCATTCGTTCTACCTGAATTATAAGTCACAATTTATGGCTGCGAAACACCTGTAGAAGCTACGCAACTACTCTTTTGCTGTTGGCTCTCTGCCAAGGGCTTGAACCTCAACTTCCAGAGTCAAATTCTGGGGGTGCTACCATTACACTAATAGAGAAAATAACACGATTTTAAGTCGGATAATCGTAAACCGCTTTTAATGTTCTCATTTTGATTGGTCGAGTAAACCATCCCTTATCTAAAATTACCTCCAATGTTGACACTAGTGGCGTAAAACTCAAAGGGTTAGTTTTGTTCAATACACATTTTTATTTTCGGATAAATCCTATTCGGAGTGGCAAATGTGCAAACCACTGAAAGAACTCCATGAACACTGTGTCCGACTCAGCCTTCACTTCATAGTTCAAAATTTTACTGTACACTAACGTAGTACCTCTCGTTTTAAACCCACACATGTTTGTGCTTTGATAACTCAGTAGCTCTGAGAAACTTCACGAAATTTATTAAACGACATTTTCGAAAGCCGTTACTCTCTTCTCATGTGTGGTGCTAAATAACCCAAGTCTAATTATTTAGCCGTGTTAATATAAGTCATGCCTATCCTATGGATAAGAGATACTTAATCCCTCTCGCACATCACGTTGTTTACGGAGGACGTAGACTTAACTACACTTATCGAGTCGCACATGGCTTCTACAGGTACTCAATTTGTTTGACTTAATTAGAAGGCTTAATTTATCTCCATACATATACAAATTATTACGAGAATAATATGGTAGGAGTTTCATCTTTTATGCCCCACATCTTTAGAAAGTGGTATTGTTTCACAATATTACTCTAATTTTGACTTAATATTATGTCGGGATTCGTGATAATTCACAACGAGAATTACAGGAATTTTAACCGACTTCTCTCGAATCTTGATTAATTATACTACGAATACTCGCACTCGTCAAGTGTTATATTTGTTTTATACCAATTTAGCTTTAAGCTTAGACATCGCGGTAAATTTCACTTTCTTACCCGCAGGCTTAGCTGAGATAGTAATCTTTTCTGTTGTATTCTTAGGGTTAACACCTTGACGTTCAGCTCTTGCTTTAGTTTCAGAAATTTTAAACTTACCACCGAACATTGGAATTTCTTCACCTGAGATAATTGAGTCTACAATTTTTGTTTCAAATGCTTCAAACATTGTTTCTGCTTCTTTTTTGCTCACATCGAATGTTTCACTTACCAATAGTACCAATTCTGCTTTAGTCATTTTTCTCTCCTTGCCTCAATAGGCGGTTTACGTCATTAGACGGATTTTAGTGTAAGCCTTTGTTTTTATATTAATTTATGCTTACCACCACGGATAAATAAAGAGCTTAAAATGTCGATATATGTTGAAATTTCAATAGTTAATTGATTTTAACCTTTTATTCCGCTTACTTTTATTTACTTGTGATTGTTTTATTTTACTTGCACAATCACTACAATATTTAGTACATTTTCTATATTCGCTCAATATCAATTTCCCACAATTACAACATTCTTTATATTGATATCTTTTACCAATGGGTAAATTCATATTCTTTAAATACTCATTTCTAAAATACCCAGTTAGACTTTTATTTATATAGCTCACTGCATAATTATCATCAGTATAACCAATTAATTCCTCGAAGTCGATATCATTGTCTGGATTTTCTTCTTCATATATATCAACTGGTTTAAAATTGACTGAAATCCTATCAATATACATATTGACCTTATTCACATATTCATCCCAAGAAATACTCATCTTCCTATTGTTGGCAAATAACTTAATTCTTTCAGCTTCTTTATAGTTGTCTTCTAATTCCATTTTTATCTTTTCTAAATCTATACTACTAAAATCTTTTACAATTTGCATATACAATGATTTTGCATAGTGCAATCTTTTATAATATTCCTTTGTTAAATAACAATCTTTTTCACATACATACGCCCAAGTATTATTAATATGAATTCTAATATAGTCATAAGAATCCATATTGTCATCACTATACTTACTTTTTACATTAATACATGGTATATTGGAATATTGTAGAAATATTTGGTACAACTCATCCGAGCCATTAAGTTCTTCAACTCTAGGCTCAAATGAAATTGTATTATACTCCTTTTTGAATCTATATTTGCTATTCCATATGTTGTTTTTTACTTCACTTATGTCTTCCAACATACCTGTTGAATAGTCCTCCATTATAAAATTAAGACTCAATATTTTCCTCCGCTATTTCTTCAATTTTGTAGTATTTTCCAAGGAATTCATATGAATCAAAATCTTCTTTATTACACTCAACAATCCTTATTGGATTTTGGTCAGTTGTATTAGTCTTAATATTCTCTAACATAACATCCCCATATAGTTCCCAACAAAGTTGTTTGTTAATCTGAGTTCTGTAATTGGATGCGTGTATAAAGTAATTTATAAATACATCTTTATCATCCACTACAATTGCATCTGTTGACTTTTTAAACTTTTTAAACAAATATTCTACTTTTTTAGTTCGTGACTCTTGTTCATCTTCTCTAATACATTCTGTCCACTCTTTTGAAAATTTGTCATTTATCTCTCTACATGTTCTGAATAATGGGTCATTTTTACTAAATGGAATTGAGTGATTATAAAGCAAATCATATGTCTCATTTTTAATTTTGCTCCATTGAATCTCTTTCCTTTCCCATGTTTCAATATAATCACATAGTTCTTGCATGGGGGTCGGTGAATGGAATGCATTATATTGTACTTTTTCACCAGTGCCTTTCAACTCTTTATTTTTAGCCTTTCTTTTTTCATATACTTTCATCTTTTTAGGATAATTATGCATGATAAAGTACGGTAGCTTTTGGAGATTCTTTCTAAGAGACTTGGTTATAACCCATCTTTTACCAGTCTTTATAAAGTCAATTTCTTTACCTTGATAAATTCTGAGAAGGCTTATATTCTCGTCATTAATCTTTTTACGTTTTTCGTCTTCCGTGTAGTTATTCAGAATTGATGTAGCTATATTTGTAATCTCACCTATTCTAGAATCCCTACTGTTTAGTTCATACTCAGTAATATTGTCTATATTATATTCCACTGGAATTGCCGTAGCTTTATCTTCAATGTCTATAATAATAGGTTTTTTTATTTTTGCGTTGTATATAATTTCATTAGTACACATGAAAGCTACATCGCCATCCGCATCTGCCCCACCTAACTGTGGCATTAGTATATCATTTGCACTAAACATTATTACATCTTGCTTACTTAAATTAGGCATATATTCCAGTGCAAATTCTGTTTTATTATTGACTTTTACATTTGAAATCTCAGAACTGCATACGCACGGACTTCTGAATAATGTAGCTTTTTCTACAGGGAGTGTTTGAGTGTGAACTTCCCATTCTTTTAGACACCCAAAAACATCTAATCCTCCACAGTATTCTAGATACGCTTTCATATCCCCACATATTGTGTGATAGAACCCATCTACATAAATTTTCCCGAACTTCATTTGATTTATTGACTTACGGGTTATGTTTCTAAGTGTCTTACTTACAATGGGGTCTTTTAGCATTTTTCTATTTATCTTTACTGCTTCAAGATATTTAATATCCTGCTTTGATTTCTCTGTATCATTTATACCCAAGAATTTCATAGCATAGAATTCATCACCATGAACGACCTTCTCAAATAAATCCGTGGAGTATTTTGCTAAACCAATCATTTTGCCATTATTCTTGTTATCCAAGATATCATAAGTATTATCTTTGCTTTTAAATTTTTCAACATATTTATCATTTATTAAGTCTAGTGTCTGTAGATATTGAAAATTGAATCTTCTATTTAAATCCATGTTGTCCATATGATGTGAATATTTACTTATCCCTAATTTGTACTCATGTTTATCAAGTTCTTTTAAGTATACGTTCCATGCTTCATCACCATATTCGTCTTTAAAATACTTATAACCTTTCCACATACTTACATTCCAAAGACAATCTATATTCTCAACTTTGTGGAAATTACCAAACACGTCTTTAATTTCTGTAATGCCTTTTTCTTTATACCATCTTTTAAAGTCAACTTCTACAGATAACCCTTTCATAAAAGCTAATCGTATTTGATATGCACATGGAGTATAATATTTTTTACCAATATATTCATTCCACAGTAACCCAATTTCGGGTGTATGACACGCACATCCATCAAAAGGTGATATTTCTAAATCTTTATATCCTTCTTGAATAGAACGTTTTTCATATTTTTTTACTTCTCCTGTTTTTTCATCAGTATATTCTTCATCAGAACGCACTACATATCTAATGTATTGATTTGGTATTACTTTAGTGTACTCGCCAACTATTACAATGTATGGCAGTTTAAATTCATCTATCAATTTGGAAGACGAAAATATAAGATTTCTATAACTTTCGTATTTAGATATTACTATTTTTTTGGGAGTAAAATCTAAATTACTAATCTGCATTAAATCATGATGTAATTTCTCTTGAATAAACACTGTAATTCCATCTTTTGCCTGAGAGTTAGATTTGCCAAATCTTAGATATTTTTTACCATTTAAAACAAGTCCATTTTTAAGAATGTCGGTATATAGTTCTTTTTTAGCTTTATCATGTCTTGCTTCAAGGTAAATCACTTCCTCAAGAAACTTTGTTTGAAATCCACGAAGCCTTTCAAGTTGGTAGAATGCTTCTGATATGTCTTGTTTAATTTTAAACTGCTCAGTTTGTTTTTTATTGATTGTCAAGTCACCAATATGCTTATTGCCATTCTCGTCTTTTTTAATGAAGTGTTTTACGTTTATTTTTAACACTTCATACTGTTTTATTGGCTCAGTCATATTACCTCCGTCAATTTTATTTATTCATATTTCCAAACAAATCCGCCCGCCGTTGACTTATGTCCTCTTGCACACATAGTAATGTTTGAAGCGTGTATTCCTACGTCAAGTCCAGCATCTGTTAAAGATTTATATTTTTCTATAAACTTACCGTCAATACTATATTTATATATCTCTTTACATCTATTACTTCTTTTACCCTTTTTGAATTTATTTGGTTCATATTTACATAAACAAAGCTCTGTACCTTTTATCAAATATCTTCTTATGGTAGCACTTGTTAATTTCAAACTTTTCCCAATTATTCTTGCGCTATATTCTCCGTTGTTCCACATTTCACAAGCTTTTATTATGTTACTCGTTGTACAGAATAAAAACACATCATCCCATATAATATTAGACAAATCGAAATATGTTTCAAAAATTCCTATAAAACTTTCTTTCAACCAATTGTAATTACTATTTCTACAATCTACTATTACATAATTATTTATTTGTATACCATTTTTAATTGCGTTTTTATATTTTAAATCATCATTACTCATTTGTTTGCTTAAAGAATGAAAATTGCCTAATATTTCATTATAGTGTTGCTCGCCATGAGTTTCTATAATCATATTTAAATATGGAATGTAAAAATCATATCTTTTCTTTTGCGACCAATTAAATGATTTTTGTGTTTCAAATTCTACTCCTAATTGATTTAAAATTGCTATGCAAAATTTCTCTGGTATTGAAATTCCATCCGAACATACTGGACATGCAAATTTATAATATGACAATTTGCTTATCCTCATTTCCTTTTTTGTATTACAATCTGGGCATCTTAATTGAACTACACTAGAACTACTAAAAGAATAATTATCCGCATCTTTTGGGTTTTCAAAATATTTAACCAAATCCGGTCTTTGTATAGAAAGTCTATTACCGTCCCATACTTCGTTTATTGAAAATTTATTTTCGGATGCACAGTATTTACATCCATGTCCTGATTTAAATTCATTCCAAGTTTTAAAAAATTCACCATGTATATCACATATAAAAATAAGATTTTTGGAATTCCCACCCCAAGATTGTCCTTGTTTTAACATATATTCCAATTTGTTTAATTCTATAAACTTAGATATATTAATTATTGTATCTGGATTACCATTTCCAATTGTGCTTGGAATTTTACCAGCTCTTAATGATGAAACTGATGGGTATACAATATAACCTTCTGTGTTTAAACATTTAATTTTTTGATTGGCACTGGCGTAGTTCTCCCCATCAAATATTTTATAACCATTTTTATTAAATAAACACTCTACATATTCATAATCAAGTTTCTTACTCAATAATTATCTCCTTTTCATTTATTAATTTCCTTCTCAATTCTCTTTCTTAAACTTCTCATATATTGTATCCTATATCTATTCTCGTAAATCTCATCACTAATAGGCTTTAACTCTTGCATCTTAATATCTAACTCATATTGCAATCTATCATTCAACTCATGCAATCTTTTAATTTCACACGTCACTTCTTCAACACTACTAAATTCTCTATCTTTATCCATTATTCACCGCATTCCAGTAATGACTCATTTTCTCACCATCTCGGCACAAATAACAACTACACCCTTTATCAAAAGTACATCCTGCAATCCATCTACTCACCTGCTTTTCAGCACCATTCATCTCATCATAATTCTCACTTTCAAATACCAGTCTACCCAATTTTTCTACTCCACTGTTTCTCGCATAATCTGTCATAATTCACCCTGTCTATGTAATGTTTCCTTTAAACCTACATGACTTCATCCTCTTTAATTTATTTTTAATTTCTATAGTGGCTCAACCACTCAAATACATCATACCATACTGATTTACATTTTGTCAATAGTTTAACTAAATTAATTCTGGATTATCGTGAATATTACCAACGACGTAGCAATTTTCAGCATCATCAAATATGAAACCTTGTTCATGATATGGTGTAAAGCATCCATTTATAAATTTTACCACAAAGTCATATCCTTTTGCGTTTCTAATAATATCATTTTCGTAAATTTCTTTCATATCACAGTCTTTCATTTCAATATACTGTTCAACTATAAACCTATCTTTATATAAATTTGGATATTTAATTATATCTAAATAAAATTTACTGTCTATTGGTCTACTTCCAGTTTCAACTGATATAAAAATATTCCCACCGGATAAATACTCATTCCTACATTTATCATATGCTCTAAACTTAATTTCTCTCATATTTACCTCCAATAATAATTTAACTCAAATCAACCCTATTCCATCTCAAATATATTTTACCAATACCTAATACCATATCTCATATAACTTTCATCTCAGACCCATTTTATACACTTTCTTTCTTACTCTGCAACACACTACGCAACTCTACACCTTTCAATCTTCTTGATTCTTTTTCATCATCACTCAAAGCATCGAATCGCTCTTGTTTGATTTCCTTATACCTCGGGTGATTTTTAAAAGACTCAGGCAATCTTTTAGCAGATAGTTCACTGATACAGAAAATATCTTTTAGTTTATCTAAATCTTTCTCGTTGAATACAATATCATATTCACCATCATATTCAACTACGTTTACAACCTCAATTCCCAGCGCTTCAATTTCTTTTACCATGTTGCGACCTTTTTGAGAAGAAGCAATATAAGCGACTAGTTTTGATGAATCTTTACGGTAAACCGAGCCTCCACGATTCCTCTTGTTGCAATTCAAATATGTAAATCCGTTTTTATCATAATCTCCGTTCTGGTCACGCTCTACGAGAACCGAATATTTACCAATATAATTTCTCATTAGTCCTCCATCTCATTCACATCAAAATCAATACATTCTACATCTACATCTGTAAATCCACATTTATTTAAATATTGCTCAAGAATCATTTCAATTCCCTCAACATCATTACACTTACTTCCACTCATATTAATTTTGAAATTATAACTACCTTCCAACATATTACTCTCCATTCTCGACAATTTCAAATCGACTTTTATTCATAATTTCCCAACTACCTTTATCCATCCTTACAATATATCCGTCTTCTATTTCATACTCATAATGGTAAAATCCTTCTATAGTATATATTTTATCTTTTCTAAGAAAGAACAATCCTTTATTTACTCTATCTGGACAATCTTCAATTGCTTTCCCATAAATAGGTGTATCATAATAATGTTTACCACGTTCTAACTTTCCCTTTTTACTCATCTTGCAACCACACTCTCTATCAGCTCTGGAAATTTTCTTAAATACCATTCTACAAATTGTCCACTACATATCATTTCTTCTCCATCCGAATACGTTAGTGTATATTGGTCACAATCACTCATTTCAATTTCCATTATCGTCCTCCATGTTTACAGTAAGAATATCTTCTAAATAATGCAATTGACCACCTCTTTTATACTCTTCCACCAAGTTAATCACATCTATTACTTTGCTTTCAGAAGTAATCTTACCACACATTATCAGGCTTGTCAATACCATTGATGTCTTTTCATATGACACACAGCTATTTAATTCGTTCAATTCTTTATATAACTCTTTACTCATCTCACATTCTCCTTTTAATATTATTAACCTTGCGTACCACTTAAATACATCATGTTAACATTCATAAAGTTAAAAACTTAATGATTTCTGGGAACTCTAAACTAATGTCTAAATATTAACCAGCTAACCCCATTCGTTACGAACGGTTATTTGTTATTTATTAAGATATATTAAGGATTCTTAATCCTTCTTCTCTAATATTATAACTCGCATTTAAATCTCTATCAATGGTTAACCCGCAATTATTACACTCGTATATTCTATAGTTAAGATTTTTAGTTTGTATATTCTTTTCTCCACAATTGGAACATAATTGACTACTTGGATAGGATTGATTTATCTTTACGATATTCCTGTTGTTCCATACTCCCTTATATTCTAATTGTCTCACAAATTCGTACCAACTTGCATCGGATATAGATTTAGCTAATTTGTGATTTTTAACTAAATTAGAACTTTTCAAAGTTTCAAGACAAATTACTTGGTTTTCGTTAATAAGTCTTGTTGATAACACTTGTTGAAAATATCTTCTTTGATTATAAATCTTTTCATGTTGTTTAGCTAATTTTAATCTTGCTTTTTCTCTATTGTTAGAGCCTTTCTTCTTCCGTGAGTGATTACGTTGCAATTTCTTTAACTTTTCTTCTGATTGTCTCAACCATCTTGGATTAGAAATAATCTCATTGTCAGATGTAGTTAAATATTCTTTTAAACCTAAGTCAATTCCAATGATTGTTCCGGTCGATTCTTTTTCTTGAACAATATCTTCAACACAAACACTTGCATAATATTTATTTGTCCTTGTTTTAGATATGGTTACGTTGAATATTTTAGAAATGTTTGATAAATCTCTATCATCTCTAAATTTAATCCATTTTAGTTTTGGTAATTTTATTTTATTGTCTTTTATTTCGATATTTTTATTTGAAAAAGTTGTTTTGTATGATAATTTTGATTTATGTTTTGATTTAAATTTTGGAAATCCTTTGCTAGCATTTCCATTTTTAACACCTTTAAAGAAATTTGAATATGCCGAATCCAAATCTTTTAAAGATGCTTGTAGAGCAAACTTATCAACTTCTTTCAACCAAATATAATCTTCTTCTTTTTTTAAAATGGTCAGCATTGAAGAACAAATATTGTATGTCAATAATTCTTTTTCTTTTTTATATTTATTAATTCTCTCATTAAGAAAGTAATTGTATACAAACCTAGATGAGCCAATAGTCCTATCTATTAATTTAGACTGTGTTTTATTTGGATATATTCTTATTTTATATGCCTTATTGACAATCTTCACTATTCAAAACCACCTCCCATATATAATATATCACACTCAAGTCCAATTGTCAACACTCAACTCAATTTATTTCCCATTTATTTATTTTAATTATTTTTGGTAAATATCTTGACATCCTTATTTATATATGATAGAATAAGCTATCAAGTAAATCAGGAGGGAACACTATGAATACTGCAAAAGTGATTTCGCTACAATCATACACTAAAACTAATACACTTGTCAATGAGGTTACACAATTATTTATTTCAGCGTTGTCAGACTCAAATAAAGTCTTGACTAAAACAGGTAGAGATTACACACGACTTGTAAAGAAAACTTTCGGTGTGTCAGATTTATCACAAATTACCGAGCGTCAAATCAAAGAGTTTAACACACAATCACTTATCAACATTATTAAAGAAATGAATTCAGCTAACTTGTCAGCGTCCGCAGTTAATTTGTTGAAGTGTGCTGTAAAGAAATATTTTGACGTTGTATTGTATGTGCAATCTGAAAAAGATATTAAAATTATCAATGTGAACCCATGTTCGAATATGGTATTATCAGCTTATATTAAAAAGTCTACTAAAAAAGGTGTTAATACTAATACAAAGGAATTAGATTTTTCTGCACCACAAAATATCATTCACAATATTACAAAATCAGATGAAAATATTTTCACAAAATCACAAGACGTTATGATTATCAAAATTCTCCGCTCGACTGGACTTAGAGTTGATGAATTAATTAATCTTAAAATGACAGATATTGTTGAATTCAATAACAACAAGTTAATCATAGTTCAAAATGGTAAAGGGAATAAATCACGCTTCGTAGATATTTCAGACGAACTTTATTCACAGCTCAAATCATTTGCGGATGAAAACAGAAAATATTCCGAATATCTATTCCTGTCCAAAAATAACAAACCAATCAAATCTACCAATACGATTAGAAATATGTTGAAAAGATATGTAGATAATGGCACTATTAAACCACATGATTTCAGAAGAATGTTTGCAAGCACACTTTATGACAATGATGTATCACTCACTTATATTGGAGATTTGATGGGTCATTCATGCACCAGAACCACTCAATTGTATATTAATAGAGTCAATGCTATGAATAAGAAAATAAATTCAGGTATAGTGCATATTTAGTATTGACTTGTGCATAATTGTGTGATAATATTGTGTAGGAAGGTTAAAATTATGTGAGAGGAGGATTTGTAAATGAAACATGTGCTATCATTAATCATTCCGA
>Ga0315268_10001396_pt1 | contig 27731 bp, 27 predicted proteins | sample C1_top_MG_FD_204535 | JGI IMG/M metagenome (GOLD analysis project Ga0315268, IMG submission 204535) | Sediment microbial communities from Yellowstone Lake, YNP, Wyoming, USA - C1_top | ecosystem: Environmental > Aquatic > Freshwater > Lake > Sediment | place: USA: Wyoming | collected 2017-08-01
GATCTGGACCGGCTGGAAGCTGAAGGCGTCGTACGGTCGGTTTACGCAGAGCATGATCACTGTGAATAATGAGGATGACGTCATCGCGATCTTCGACGCGTGGATTCGCGTGCCTGAGGATTTGAAACCCGAACGGGCGGACCATTATGTGCTCGGACTCGAAGGGAACCTCCTGCGCAATCTGTCGGCAAGCTTCCAGGGGTACTACAAGTCCTACGGCTCGCTCGTCCTTTACAATCGCAACAAGGTCGACGCGCTCGATCCGGACTACGTCAACGGCAGCGGAAGCGCATACGGTGCAGAGGCCTTGCTCCGGTACGGCGTTCCCTTTGCCGACCTGTACCTGGCGTACACGCTCGGGTGGACCCATCTCACGACGGCTGGGTTTACCTACACACCGCGCTATGATCGCCGGCATAACCTCAACCTGTTGACGGTGTTCCATCCCGCGGAGCACCTGGATGTGACGTTCCGGTGGGAGCTCGGCAGCGGGTTGCCCTTTACGCAGACGGTCGGGTACTACGACCGCTTGACGATCACAGACATCTTCCGCGGTTCGTATATCGGCGAGACCGGTGAACCGTACTCGATCCTTGGCCCGAAGAACGATGTCCGCCTCCCGACCTATCATCGCCTCGATCTGGCGGCAACCTATCGGTTCAAGTTTTCGCGGTTGAATTGCTCTGCCGGCGTCAACATCGTCAACGTGTACGATCACAAGAACATTTTCTACTTCGACCGAACGACGGGTCAGCAGATCAATATGCTGCCGTTCTTTCCGACCGCCACGCTAACAGTCGAGTACTGATGATGCCTCTCCGCACAGATACTCCGCACTCTCTGGCCGCTCTCGAGGACCAGCGTGATGAACGGCCGCTGTGGGAGGAGGAGCGACTATGAAGAGGAACTTTCTGTTCGGGCTTCTCGCACTCGGGCTCTTGATCCTGACGAGCTGCCAGAACGCGTTCACCCCGAAGGGCCCGTACACTCAGGAGCTCGTCGTCTATTCGATCCTGACGACGCGGTCCGACACGCAGTATGTTCGGGTCTATACGACCTACAATCCGAGCGGTTTCAATCCGCTCGAGAGTACCACTGACACGTACGTGCGGGGGGCTCAGGTTACCATCACGAGCGCTGCCGGTGCGTACGAGCTTCGCGACACGACGATCACGCGCTTCGATCAGAGCCGGTATCCGGCGAGCCTCGGTGCTTACATTGCGTATCCAATGCCGATCGTCGCGGGGAATCCATACTCCCTCGAGGTGGTCAGCAATCAAGGTTCCGTCACCGCAACAACGTCCGTGCCGGGCAAAGGGACGATTGTCTCGAACAACCAGTATGTGCTGCGGGAGCCCGGGAAGTATAGCGAGGATATCTCCGCCACCATCTACATGTCATCGATCACGCGAGGGTACCTCTTTCGCCTCTACATCGATTTCGAATACGATGAGGGAGGAACGGTGAAGCACGTTCGGACCGAGGTTCCAATCTCGACGTTCGGGGACGTGGAGGGGGATCCGCAGTTCAATTATCCTCGGCTGAACCGGCGAGATCTTGGCAGATTTGTGCCGGTCGAGACCGTCAGTTTGCCGCTCAACGCTTACGAATTCCTGCTTGCGTATCTCAGGGTGCGGTACTCTCCGTCGTTGCGCCTCCTCAGTGCAACGTTCATCCTCACGCAGGTCGAGGAGAACCTGTACAAGTATTACAATATTGTGAACGGATTCCAGGACCGGTACTCCATCCGGACGGACTCGCCGGACTACTCCAACATCCGTGGAGGCCTCGGTGTCTTCGGTGCGATGTCCGAGGATTCAACTGTGATCAGCCTCCAGTAATAGTGTGATGCGGACTCCGTACGCTTCTTGGCCCGTCTAGAACATCAGTTGAGAAAGCTGCGTCCGCGCCGAATTTCACGATGAGCATCGCCTCGTTCTTTGGATCCGGCAACCGAAAGCCGGAATGGTCCTACGCAGCGCATGGCTCCATCTGGAGAATTGAGATCTCCGAAAGCGGCAAGATCCTCGGCGAGTCCCGTGACCAGGAGCAGAAGGTGGTCTCCTTTTTCTGCCTGGAGGCGGAGACTGGTGTGCTGCGGTGGCAGGATCGGAAGCTCGAGGAGCGGTGGTGGATCGGGATCGAATCCTTGCAGGGGGAGACGCTCCTGCTCCATCAGTTCGCTCAACCGGATCTGCCGGAGCATAAGAGCATCATCGCGTTGGACATTCGCACTGGCAAGGAGCGGTGGAGGAACGATGAGCTGACCTACTGGTTCGGTCTCCGGGGCAAGGTCTACGCTTATCGGAGCACGTTCGATAAAAGGATCGGCTACATGCTCGACCTTGATACCGGCGTGACGGAGCAGACGTTCAGCGAGAACCTCGACGAGTTGAGAGCTCTGCGGACGGTGTCGTTTCAAGAAGCCTCGCCCGGAGGCTCCCGGTTCCCCGAGGTTCTCGTCCAAACCTTGGAGGACGCGTCGATCACCGGCCTCGTTGAGAAGGAAACGAGCGGCAAGAGGGTGGCCGGGGACGTCGAGTATATCAGGGAACGGCACTCGCTCTTGTTCAGCTATCACGAGCTCGGTCGCGGCTCTTCCTCCGAGGTGCCGCTCTACGACAGTCACTTCGTGATCTTCGACCTCCGACGAAGGAAGAGAGTATACTCGGAGGTCCTCGCCAGGGGCTTGAGGATTCCGGTTCCGAACTCTTTCTTCGTCAGGCATCCGTTCGCCTATTTCGTCAAGAATCAGAACATTCTCACCGCGATCAGACTGTGAAAATCATAACCGAACACTTCTCGGTTTCGACTCGGGGGAACTCGGAGCTTCTCGACATCACCGGCAGGGTCTCGGAGCTCCTTTCCAAGCACAAGCTGAAGGAAGGCAACCTCACGGTCTTCGTCTCGGGGTCGACCGCTTCCGTCACGACGACCGAGTTTGAGCCGGGCCTGCGAAAGGACATCCCGGAAGCGCTCAACCGCGTTGCTCCGGAGGGTGTCCGATACCATCACGATGACACGTGGCACGACGGCAACGGTCACGCACACGTCCGTGCATCCATCCTGGGACCCTCATTGACCATCCCGTTCTCGGGTGGCGAGATGCTGCTCGGGACCTGGCAGCAGATTGTCCTGATCGATTTCGACAATCGACCGAGGGACCGGAAGGTGATCGTGCAGTTGATCGGAGAGTAGGTGCTCGTGCAGCGGGAGGGGGATGCCATGAACTTCCTAGAGGAGGGTAAAACCCGATGAAATACTATCAGCTGAAGCACATCAACGCCTTCACGGGCGAAGCGTTCGCGGGGAACCCGGCCGGCGTCCTCCTCGATGCTCGAGGCCTGACGCGTGACAAGATGCAGGCGATCGCCCGCGAGATGAATCTCTCGGAGACGGCGTTCATCCTGCCGCCAACGGTGAGGAATGCCGATCTGCAGATCCGCTGGTTCACGCCGGCAATCGAAGTTCCCCTATGCGGGCACGCCACGATCGCAAGCTTCCACGCGCTGGCCGAGGAGGGTCTGTACGGGATGAGACGATCCGGGACCTACCATTTCCGGCTGCAGACAAAAAGCGGCGTCCTGGCGATCACCGTCGAAAAGAAATTCTCGGGGACGATCGTAGAATTCCAGCTCCCAATGCCCCGCTTTCGGCTTCACAAGAAGATCGCCCCGGCCCTTCTCAGGGGATTGAGAGTGCGCCCGGCCGATGCCGAGTCGCGCCTGCCGTTCGTCTCCGCCTCCTACCTGTATCTCCCCTTGAAGAGGCTCTCAACTGTACGATCGCTTCGTCCTGACTACACGAAGATCCTGGCGGTCACCAAGGTGACGGGAACGCTCGGCGTCTGCGTTTTCTGTCTCGAAACTGCTGAAGAAAGCTCTGCTGTCCACTCCCGGTTCTTCGCTCCGGCCGCGGGCATCGCGGAGGATCCCGTCACGGGATCTGCCAACGGCCCGCTCGGCGTCTACCTCTACAAGTATGCGATCCCCGCCGATTTCCCCATTCCCTCCTTCCTGATGCCGGACGGGAGGATCGAGTTCATCGGCGAGCAGGGGGATGAGATCAATCGACGGGGTCGGGTCAAGATCCGACTGAGCGTCAGCGGTCACGGCGTGAAGCAGGTCGCGATTGCGGGGGAGGCCGTAACGATGATGGACTCGACGCTCAAGTGCTGACTCTCCTTCCTTCCCCATCCGTATGACGACCAAGAGCATACTCTTTCTCATCGTGTTGTTGTGCGCGTTCGGTTTCTTCTCGTTCAGCGTGCGCAGGCTGATTCGGTACCTGAAAATCGGTCAGCCGGATGACCGTTTCGACAAGCCGTGGGCGCGGCTCAAGAAGACTCTCACCGTCGCCATCGCGCAGTCCAAGATCCTGCGTGAGCCGTTCGCCGGAGCGATGCATGCGCTCATCTTCTGGGGCTTCATCGTGCTGCTGGCAGCCGTGCTCGAATCGATCGGAGAAGGGCTCGTGCCGGGCTTCTCGTTTCGCTTCCTCGGGGGTCTCTACCCGCCACTCCTGTTCATGGAAGACCTGTTCGCGGGCCTCGTGACGGTTTCCGTGCTGGTCGCCCTGTATCGACGATATGTCATGCGACCGAAAAGGCTCGACGTGAGCGCCCATAGCAAGCTCGACGCAACGTTGATCCTCCTCATGATCTTGCTCGTGATGGTCGGCATGGTCGGGCAGAACGCAACGAAGATGATCCTTCACGCGGATCTCTCCTGGAACGGCCGGTTCCTCACCGGGGCGGTCGCACCGCTCTTCGACTCGACGGACGCATCGACGGTGGGCCTCTGGTTCGAAGTCTTCTGGTGGACGCACCTCGCGGTTGTCCTCGTGTTCCTGAACTACCTTCCGTATTCGAAGCACCTCCACGTTCTCACATCCGTCCCGAACGTATACTTCTCTTCGTTGAAACCGCGGGGCGAGCTCAAGCCCATCAACCTCGAAGCCGAAGGCGTGGAGAGGTTCGGGGCGAGCGATGTCGAGGACCTGACGTGGAAACAGCTCCTCGATGGGTACACGTGCACCGAGTGCGGGCGATGCACGGCCGCGTGCCCGGCCAACACGACCGGCAAGATCCTTTCTCCTCGAAAGATCATCATGGACATCCGCAAGCGACTTGAAGAGAAGGGACCGCTGGTCGTCGGCGGAAGATCAGCTGCTGCTGCGGCGGAGGGAGGAACAAGCGCATCGGAGAAGAAGCTCGTCCACGACTACATCACGCCGGAGGAGCTCTTTGCCTGCACGACGTGTATGGCGTGCGTCCAGGAATGTCCCGTCAACATTGAGCACGTCGACGCCATCGTCGATATGCGCCGGAGCCTCGTGTTGATGGAGTCGAATTTCCCGCCGGAGGTTCAGCTCGTCTTCCGGAACCTCGAGACCAACTTCACCCCGTGGGCGTTTCCCTCCTCGAGCCGCGCGGATTGGGCGGAAGGCTTGAACATCCCGAGGATGTCGGAATCGCCGGAAGTTGAGGTGCTCTTCTGGGTCGGCTGCGCGGGCTCGTACGACAGCCGGTACAAGAAGGTCACGCAAGCGTTCGCGAGGCTGATGCAGCAGGCCGGTGTCAGGTTTGCCATCCTCGGCGTACAGGAAAAGTGCACGGGGGACTCGGCCCGACGCATCGGGAATGAGTACCTCGCCCAGATCTTGATCAAGGAGAACGTCGCCACGTTGAACGGCTACAATGTCAAGACCATCGTGACGGCATGCCCTCACTGTTTCAACATGCTCCGCAACGAGTATCCACAGTTCGGGGGTAACTATACTGTGCACCATCACACGGATTTCATCGTCAGGCTCATCAATGAAGGCCGGATGAAGATCTCGAAGGAGGAGGCAGCGAGAATCACCTACCACGATTCGTGCTACCTCGGCCGCTATAATGGCGTGTACGATCAGCCGCGTGAGATCGTGGAGGCGATTCCGGGGCTTGATCTTGTCGAAATGAAGCGCTCGCGCAGCAGAGGCTTTTGCTGCGGTGCAGGAGGAGGGAGGATGTGGATGGAGGAGAAGGAGGGGAAGAGGGTGAACATTGAGCGAACCGAAGAGGCGCTTGCCACGGGTGCCAGCGTGATCGGCACGGCGTGCCCGTTCTGTATGACGATGATGACGGACGGAGTGAAGGCCAAGGACGCGGCCGAGAAGGTGGCTGTAAAGGACGTCGCGGAGATCCTCTTCGATGCGACACAAACGGGCGGTTGACGGGACGTTGAGGTACGTGTAGAGTCCACCGACGAAACGCTGGAGCCTCTCTGCGGTTCTTTGTTTTACCAGCTCTGGGAACGTGAAACAAAACCCATCGAAATCCGTCGATGAAAGAGTGTAGAAATGATCTCAAAAACACTCTGCGTCGTGCCGAACTCGCTTGCCCCGATGTTTCCTATTCGGGGGTTCAGCATCTGTCTTTCGGCCTGTCATAGACCCCGAAACGAGTTCGGGGTGACATTACTGGTATTTTTGAGATGGCTTGGGGAAAGTCTTAACCGCGTTCCTCCAGTCTCATGAAGCAATCCCGATTCCTCCTTATTCTTTTGTTCATCTTCCTGTTCCCGCACGGAGGTCGTTCCCAAACGTTCACACTTTCCGGAACGGTTCACGACCGGTCGACAGGCGAGCCGCTCGTCGCCGCGAACATTCGAATCGAGGGCACATCACGGGGGACGATTACGAACAGTCAGGGTTTCTACCGTCTCTCGCTCGAACGCGGGTCGTATGTCGTCATCTACAGTTACATCGGCTACAAGCAGGACACGCTCCGGCTGACGCTTGATCGAGCGGTCGAATACAACGCGCGGCTGCAGGCATCGCCCATTGAGATGGCGGAGTTCCTCGTCACCAACGAGGACCCCGCGATGGGCATCATGCGCAGGGTCATCGAGAACAAGAAGCGCTGGGCCGAACAGCTCCGGTCGTATGAGTTTGAAGCCTTCACACGCCAGGTGATGCGGCGTGATACGGCCATCGCGATGATCACGGAGTCGTATTCAACAGGATACTGGCGGAGGGGGGATACCCTCCGCGAAGTGATCAAGCAGAAGCAGATGACGGAAAACCTGCCCGGGACGATGAATGTCGCTGCCGTAGGTGGGATCTTGAACTTCTACGACGATGAGATCCGGTTCGCAGGATATCGGTTCGTGGGACCGACGTCGGTGGAGGCGTTCGATTACTACAACTTCAAGCTCGAAAAGACCCGCATGCGGGATGGCGTTCCGACGTATACGATTCGCCTTCTTCCAAAGACGCGTCTCACCCCTCTGTTCCGCGGGACCGTGAATGTCGTCGGTGATTCGTACTCCCTCGTCGGCGTCGAGGTGACTCCCAATGAAGCCTTTTCGCTTCCGCTGTTCAGCAAGCTGGATCTCCAGTATGGACAGCAGTTCGGGCTTTACGAGAACCGGTTCTGGATGCCCGTGGACATACGGCTGAAGGGTACGTTCGCGCTGAGCATCGTCGGGTTTTCGTTTCCCGGGATTGGCATCGAGGTGACATCATCGATCTATGACTACAAGATCAACCCCGAGCTGCCAGATTCCATCTTCAAGAAAAAGCGGCGGATCGATCTTCCGGATGCTGCGAAGCGCGACTCGGTCTTCTGGGCAGAGCACGAGGTCTTGCCGCTGACGCCCGAGGAGCGGCAGGCCTACAGGACGCTTGACAGCACGCAGACGATGGAGAAGCAATTCCAGCCCTCGGGGCCGCTTGTCTGGCTCAGCTCCGGACCATTGTCCTACCTGCAGTATACAAAGATCAGGTTCAATCGAGTCGAGGGTTTGCTTCTTGGCGCTAACGTCAAGAAGGACAGCATCACGAACAGGTTAGCCCTTATTGGTTCGGCAGGCTACGGATTTTCGGATAAGAGGTCGAAATTTGACCTGGGTGCGGAGGCCTTCCTCGATTCGCTCCGCAGATACAGCCTCGGCTTTGAGGGCTACAAAGAATTGGACCATATCCCTGATGAAGGATTTTATGACGATATCGCGATTCTTGCTGGAACGCTCTTCGGTAAGAGCGACTACCGCGACTACTTCTACACCAAGGGATGGAGAATCTGGCTGGGTGCGAAGCCGATCCACCGGCTGGCATTGCGGCTGACGTACCAAAACCAGGAAGAAAGGACCGCGCGTCAGCAGACCGACTACAGTTTTTTCTATCGAAGCGACAAGTATCGGCCCAACCCGCCGATCGTTGACGGGACAAGTCGCAGCCTCAAGCTCACGGCCCGCTACGGCGATGAGCCGGTCCCGCTCGGCCTGATTGCTCAGGATTTTGCAGAGCTCGACATCGAGCACTCCGACCGGGGAATACTCTCGAGCGCGTATGATTACACCAGAGCGATTGTGCGCGGCGAGGTCCACGTGAAGACCTACTCGGAGCGGCTCCTCTTTGCGCCGACGCTCAGCCTGCGGCTGACAGCTGGGGCGTCGGGCGGGACGATTCCGCCGCAGCGGCTTTTCAGTCTCGAATCGACCTACGATGGATTCGGACCGTTCGGTGTGCTCCGGGGAGGAAGCGTCAAGGAGTTCGCCGGCCGACAGTTCGTCGTGCTTTCGCTCGAGCACAATTTCCGCAACACGCCCTTCTTGATCTTGAACATACCTTTCCTCTACAAGAACGGCATCGAGCTGATCGTTCACTGCACCGCAGCCCGATCGTGGTCTTCGTCTCCACTTCCATTCGGCCGCGTGACCGACGGCTGGTACACGGAGGCCGGCTTCGGCATCAGCAGGATCATGGGTCTCTTCCGGCTCGACTACACCTACAGGTTTGCCAACCGGCGTAACTCGTTCATTTCGCTTGGCGTCGCGCAGTTGCTTTGACACAAACGGGGTGTGACCCGCCGTCATGGTGAGCGGAGTCGAACCAGACGGCGGAGGAGGCCTGTAGAGAAGAGGAGGTATCTTAATGAGAAATCTCGTATCTTAGCACAGCAGCAAATGATACCTGACAAACTCCATACCGCCGAGGCCGCTGGGATCTGCAAGAGGTACCACGTGGCCTCCATCAGTGTTTTTGGGTCCACTGCGCGGGAAGAGGCAACAACTGAAAGCGATATCGATCTTCTCGTGACATTTTCACAGCCCACTTCCCTCCTGCAAATGGTCGCCCTGGAACGAGAACTTTCAGAAGCTCTCGGTCGAAAGGTTGATCTTCTCACTGAAGCATCCTTGAGTCCCTATCTGTGCGATCGCATCCTGAAGGAGCGCCGGCTTGTCTACGCAGCGTGACGATTCAGTCTATCTCAAGCACATCCGCGACTCCAATCACACGACAGACTGCTCGTACATGTAGGCCGGCTTCGGGATCAGCCGGATTCTGGGTCTCTTCCGGTTTGATTACACCTACCGCTTTGCCAATCCGCGCGATTCGTTCATTTCGCTTGGTGTGGCTCAGTTGCTCTGAGGATAGGAGTCTGCTATATCCCCTTCGTGTCACTCCCGCGACCTGTCCGCCAAGGATTTTGGCGGAAAGCGGGAGTTCAGGACCAAGCCAATTTCTGGATTCCGGCTTTCGCCGGAATGACAAATGGGTGTTGTCAATCGATCTTCTTGGCACTTCCTGTTCAGCGACTGTGCTGTCGCCATCCCGGTTCAGGTGGCATTTGCCAAAGACTCCTGATTGCAGTACATTCTTCTCAAGGAGGTTGTCGGTGAATCCCCTCTAGCTCGCTCAGAGCTATTCACCCCGTCTCGTCCACCCGAATGAGCGGATCATCTTGCAGGAACGAGATGCACTCTGGTCCGTAGTTGGGCCGTCGAGATCATGGGCCGTTGATGAAAGGAGGGGACTATGCGTCCTCTCACTTTCGTTATCCCGCTGGTTGCATTTTCCGCGGATCTTGCCGCCCAGGACGTCAGGGCTACAAGGCAAGCTGGGGGAACGAATGTGCCGTGAAAAGCACGGGGCAAATTCGCAATTCGCCGACATAGTCAGTCTGCGATTTCAATTACGCAATACATATGTTCGAGGAGGAAATCATGAAGAAACGCACAGGAATGTTCTGTTTGCTTTTGGTGGTATTGTTGGTGGGCGTGGCAGCGGCGCAGTCGCAGCTCGCGCCGATTACAGCGATCAAGGCCGGTCGGCTCATTGACCCGGAAACCGGGACAGCGGCCACCAACCAGGTGATCCTCATCGAGGGCGAGAAGATCAAGGCGGTCGGTCCGAATCTCGCCATTCCCGCCGGTGCGGTGGTCATTGATCTGTCAAAGCTCACGGTGCTGCCCGGTCTCGTTGATGCGCACACGCACATGGCGATAACTTACAAAGAGCAGCCGGAGAACAATTACTACTATCTCACCTACATTATGGAGTCGACCCCATTGCGCGCCATCCAGGCCGCGTCGAACGGCATTCAGCTTCTCAACTCGGGCTTCACCGTCGTTCGTGACGTGGGCAATAACGCGCTCTACGCCGATGCGGCACTGCGGCAGGCAATCGAGCAAGGCTGGCTGCCGGGCCCCACCGTGATCCCGTCAGGACCGATGATCGGCAGCACGGGCGGGCAGTTCTGGCCTACGCCGGAGATGTACAAGTATCACAACATCATGTTCCCTGAGTACATTGACGCAAACAGCCCGGACGAAATAGTCCGCGCAATCCGTGAGAACATGCTGTTCGGCGCGAGGACGATCAAGCTGTGCATTGACTGCAAGCCGTGGGGCTATTCGGTTGAAGACATCAAGCTGGCCATCAGCGAGGCCGCGAAGGGCGGTTGCATGGTCGAGGGGCATGTGCAGACCACCGATGGAGCGCAGCGCGCCATCGATGCGGGGATCCACATGATTGCGCACGGAAACGCGCTGACGCCGGAACAGCACCAGCAGATGGCCGCAAAAGGGATCTTTCTGAACGGAACCGATACGCCTTTCATGCCTTACCGGGGGAACGAAGGGGCGTTCAAACGGACGGTCGCGAATCTGCGCGACGCCTGGGAGAAGAAGGTGCCGCTGACCTTCTCGACCGACCTTGACTACTGGAATGAGCGGATGAAGAACGAGAAGACCGGCGAGTGGTTGACCCGCGGCGACCTCACAATCGCCTTCCTCGAAACCTGGAAGGCGGCCGGCATCCCCCCGGTCGACATCCTCCGCGCGATGACGATCAACGGCTACAATGCCGCCGACATCATCAAGGAGCGCGGTCCGATCAAGCCAGGCTTCTACGCCGATCTGATCGCGGTGGCGGGCGACCCGCTCACCGATATCGACGCGTTGCGCAACGTGCAGTTTGTGATGAAGAACGGGATGGTGTTCAAGAAGGACGGCGTAATGACGCCGGAAAAGTTCTTCCACCCCGGCCCGGTCAGGACGCCAAGCGGCAGGTGGACTCGATGATCCGGCGCTCTCAGATTCGACAGTTGACAATGCTCAATAGCGCTGAGTCGTGTCGAACCGGGATTAGCTCCGGTTCGTTATGCAAGGAGGAGACAAAAATGAAAAAAAGCCATTGGCGTTACCTTAGCCGTGCTTTTGTTTGTCCAATATCTGCTGCAAAGTGAGGCAAGAGCTCAAACTAACATCCTCACGGAGAAACCCTACTTCTCGATTTCTCTCGAGTCGGAGTCGTGTATGGGATATTTGCTCTTGAGCAGTTGAAGTTTCTTCCTGATCGATTACACGCACCGCTTTGCCGACCTGCGCAATTTTTTTCTCACGCTTGGTACTGCTCAGCTGTTGTGATCGCGCTTGATTCTCGGCCCCTTCTTCGCTAAGTTCACGTGAAATTCACTCACGTCTGCCCTTGAACAGCTTCTCACGTTCACAATACGAGGTTGTGCCGCTGGTTTTGGTCCGGCCGAGGGTTCGTACGCATGAATGAACAGACGACGAAACCGACTTCAGTCATCGTCATCGGTTGGTGTACCATCATCGCGTCGGGGATCATGGTGCTTGTGAACCTCGTGAGCCTGCTGAGCTTCGGCGCCTACGATACCCTTGGCCTCAACAGCCCGTTGCTGGCGCCATACCTCCCGCAGGCGACGAAGAAGGTGATGGATCTTTACCGCTACAGTCGGATGTGGGCTGTCTATGGAATCTTCTATTTCCTTTTCGTTATGGTCGCCGGAATCCAATTCCTTAGACTGCGGGCGTGGGGGCGTGCGGCGATGGAAGCGGCTTGCTGGATCGGCCTTCTCAATGCCGTCGTCGATACCCTCTTGAGCTACATAATGTGGCACAGTATGCAGGAAACCCTATCGGCGGTGCTGCGGGGACTTGGCGGCGGACAGTACTCGTACCTCAATCCGCTGGGACTCTTCACCATCGTTGTGGGTTTTTTCCTCTGGGTTATCCCGTGTGGTTTCATGATCGTATTCCTCAGGAGACCGAAGATCCGGGAAGCGGTAAGCTCGCGATAATATTGACGGACTATTTGTGGTGAATGAATATGGATGCGGCAAAACGAGCCAATGAGAGGGTCCTATACCATTTGCGACGTCTGGGCGCCGACGTCTCCAAGCCTCGCGAGGTGGAGTTCTTCATCTACATCCCCACTGAAGAGGGGGCGTATCGGGTCGCGGCCGAGCTGCAGAAAGAGGGATATGACGTGCAGGTCGATCTGGGCGCGAAAGGAGAGCGATGGCTCTGCTTTGCGACGAAGACGATCGTGCCATCACTGGACGAGATCAACCGGATCGGTGACCATTTCACGGAACTGGCTGAGTCGTACGGGGGAAACTATGACGGCTGGGGGACGGGCGTCGAGGGTGCGCAAGGCGCCGAAGATTTGTTTGACGAGCCGGAGGTTCCCGACGGCCAAGCCCCCTGACGTAGAATCTGCTGCTCTCCTGCACAGGTCGGCCGACGATACGGTGATGTATCTCGTTGCCGACGCTGCCGTCACAAAACATGCCTCTGAAGGAACGCGGAGCCCTCATTCCGGGTTAGTACGCTGACATCGTGGTCTCTGATTCGGCCAAGACTGCCGAGCATGCGGTCCACGAGAAACTGTAACAGCACGCCAACGGTGCGGTCGACTTTTTCGTCAATGGAGTAGGGGATGGATCTCGGGACACTTCTGGTCATTTCGGCTCTGGTCTTCATCGTTGCATCCCTGTACTCTTCCGTCGGCCACGGAGGAGCTTCGGGGTACCTCTCAGTGCTCTCCTTCTTCGCGGTCGCGCCGGCCGCAATGTCGTCGACAGCGCTCGTGCTCAACGTCTTGGTGGCGGGAGTGGCGATGTTCTCGTACCACCGCGCGGGACATCTCTCCTGGAACCTCTCCCTGCCGTTCATCACTCTCTCGATCCCGATGGCCTTTGTGGGCGGATTCCTGCGAGTTTCCGATCGGACGTACTTCTTAATCCTTGCAGTCGTTCTTGTGATTGCGGCGTTCCGTCTCGCGATCAGTGTAACCCGTGGGGATCCAGACGCTGCTCAGAGAAAGGTGAACTGGCCGGTCTCACTGTCAGTTGGGGCAGGCATCGGCTTGCTGTCCGGAGTCGTCGGGGTCGGAGGGGGAATTTTCCTCAGCCCCGTGATGCTGCTGATGCGGTGGGCCGACGCGAAGAAAACCTCAGCCGCCTCTGCCTTCTTCATCGTGGTTAATTCGCTGGCAGGAATCGGCGGAAGGATGGCAAAGGGAGGCCTCGAGTTCGTCGATACGCTTCCGTTGGTCGTGGCGGCGTTCCTTGGCGGATTGGCCGGCTCGCACTTCGGGGCGAACAAGTTCTCGGGAATCCTGCTGCGGAGGCTTCTTGCCGTCGTTCTTGTCGTAGCTTCGATCAAGCTGGTGCTTGGCACGCTTTGAGCTGATACTGTGGATGAGACTGTCGGACCGGTTTTGCTTCATTCCCAAAAATGACTATATTTTCTGCGTAATCTTATTGCAGTTCTGCTCTATCTGAGGGATGGCGATATGCACGAGAAGACATACGAGCAGCGGCTGGCGGATTTTGAGGCACGCGTCGCCCGCGGAGAGAAAGTAGAGCCCGGCGATTGGATGCCGGATGAGTATCGGAAGAACTTGATCCGCATGATCGGCCAGCACGCCCACAGCGAGATCGTGGGCCAGTTGCCGGAGGGGAAATGGATTCCGTACGCGCCGGGCTTCCGGCGAAAGCTTACGCTGATCGCAAAAGTGCAGGATGAGGCCGGCCACGGTCAGCTTCTGTACACCGCAGCGGAGACCCTCGGCAAATCGCGCGAGGAGATGATGGAGGAGCTTCTGGCGGGGAAGGCGAAATACGCCAACGTGTTCAACTACCCGACGCCGACGTGGGCTGACGTTGGTGTCATCGGCTGGCTGGTCGACACATCGGCCGTCATCAACCAGACGATGCTCGCGCAGGGGTCGTACGGACCGTATGCACGTGCGATGAAGAGGATCTGCTACGAGGAGTCGTTCCACATCAAGCAGGGGTATGACGCGATCGTCGCGCTCGCCAATGGAACGCCCGAGCAGCGGCAGATGGCCCAGGACGCCATCAACCGCTGGTGGTATCCGACGCTGATGATGTCGGGACCGCCGGATAGTCTATCGGCCCACACGCAGCAGTCGATGCGGTGGCGGATCAAGACGAAGTCGAACGAGCAGGTGCGTCAGGAGTTCGTCGACCACATCGTTCCCCAGATCCGCGCACTCGGTCTCGATGTGCCCGACAAGGATTGTTACCACGACGAAAAGACGGGCCATTATCACTACACACAGCCCGACTGGGAAGAGCTGAAACGCGTCGTGAACGGCGGCGGCCCGTGTAATGCCGAGCGGCTGGCTGCGAGAAGGAAGGCTCACGAGGAGGGTCGCTGGGTGCGAGAGGCGTTGGCTGCAAAGCGGACTCAGAATCCGGCGAGCGGATGATGGACACGCAGTGGGAAACGTACGAGGTGTTTCATCAGTCGAAGCGAGGGGAAGCGCACGTCCACGTCGGCTCCGTCCACGCGCCGGATCCGGAGATGGCGCTGCAGTTGGCTCGCGACCAGTTTGCGCGGCGGCTGAAGTGCGTGAGCCTCTGGGTCGTGCGAACGAAGGACATCACCGCGACCGACTATCAGAACGAATCGTTCTTTGCCCAAGTGACGGATAAGAGCTACCGCGATCCCAAGGCGTTCGAAGCGCCCGACAAGAACTCGCCTCATGAGTCTTGAGATCTCCCCACATATCCCTCGCCAACCCCTCCTCCGATTCATTCTTTCGCTCGCCGACGACGAGCTGGTGCTCGGCCATCGGGATTCCGAATGGACGGGTCACGCTCCGATCCTCGAGGAGGATATTGCCCTGGCGAACATCGCGCAGGACGAGATCGGTCATTCGCTCGTCTGGTTCACGCTCTACGAGGAGCTCACCGGCCATTCTCCCGACTCGATGGCCTTCGAGCGGAGCTGGCGGGAGTTCACCTGCTCACGGTTCGTCTCGTACCCCATCGGGGATTTCGCATACACCGTGGTGCGGCAATACCTCTTCGATGCGGCCGAGCAGGTAAGACTTCGAATGCTCTCAGAAAGCAAGAGTGACGCGCTCAATGAGATCGCAGGGAAGCTTGAGCGCGAGGAGGCGTACCACCTCTTGCACAGCCAAGGATTGGTTGAACGTCTGGGCGACGCCACCGAGGAGAGCCACCGACACATGCAAGCGGCACTCGACCAGGCATTTCCGCAGGCTCTTGGGTTGTTCGAATCCCTTGAAGGCGAGGAGGAGCTGGTTCGAGGCGGCATTTTTCCCGGGAACCGGCTTCTGCGTGACGAATGGTTGGAGCATGTCGTTCCCGTGCTGAATGAGGCGAGCCTCCGGCCGCCTGTCCAGAGGCAGAGAGAGCGTTGGGGCATCGCGTGTCGGCCGGATGAAGGGGGGCGGCGTGGGGAGCACGTCAAGCCTCTCGAGAAGCTGGTGGGTGACATGCAGATGGTCTATACGCTTGCACCCTCGGCAAAGTGGTGAGCGAAGGTGGCTTCCCGAACTTGATCTAAACCGCTTCACGATCAATCTCACACCAACACCGTACGAGGGAGGAAACTACCGTGATCACCTCCATCATCGTTGCTGTTCTTTTGCTGATATTTTTTTCCGGCATACGAATCGTCAGGCCGACGCATCGCGGGCTGATCGAGCGGCTTGGGAAATACCATCGCTTCGCACAACCGGGATTCCAATGGATCATCCCTATCATCGACCGGATCTACCAGATCGACATCACGGAGCAGATGGTCGACGCAGAGCCGCAAGAGATCATCACGAACGACAACTTGAATGCCCGCGTGGACGCTCAGATCTACTTCAAGGTCAGGACCGACGAGGAGAATGTGAAGGCATCGCAGTATAATGTGTTCAATTACCGGTATCAGATCGTCAATCTGGCCCGGACGACCTTGAGGAACATCATCGGGACGCTGACGCTCAAGTCGGCCAACAGTGAGCGTGGGAAGATCAACTTCGAGCTTCAGAAGACGCTGCGGGAGGAGACGGCAAAGTGGGGGCTCGAGATTGTGCGGGCGGAACTGAAGGAGATCGATCCGCCGAAGGATGTGCAGGAGACGATGAACAAGATTGTGAAGGCGGAGAATGAGAAGATTGCGGCGATCGACTTTGCCACCGCGGCAGAGACGACCGCTGACGGTGAGAAACGAGCGCAGATCAAGAGGGCGGAAGGCATCAAGCAAGGGAGGATCCTGGAGGCGGAAGGAGAAGCCGAAGCGATCCGGTTGGTGAACGAGGCGGCGGAGAAGTATTTCGTCGGGAACGCGCAGGTCCTGCGCAAGCTCGAGGCGGTCGAGAAATCTCTCTCTCAAAACGCGAAGGTCGTCATCCCGACCGGCACAGAGCTTGTCAACGTCATTGGCGAAATGGCCGGCGTGATGCCGTTGAAAATGCCCGACAAATAGATATTCGGCAAGGAGGGAACAGAAGAGCGCCGTAGATTCGTTTCCTATAGGGAGGTCCGGCGCCTTCGGCGGTAGCCCCGACCTTCAGGTCGGGCGAATGAAAACACCAAAAAGATGCTTTTGGGCTTTAGCCCCTCTTCATCGAACCTATCGACTGAACAAGAAAGAAAATGAAGGCAAGTCCATCGCGGCCGGTAGCCGAACAGCACGTGTGGGACGAGTTGTCGAAGGTCTCGGACCCCGAGATACCCGTCCTTTCCCTCGTCGACCTCAAGATCATCCGGAAGGTCGAAGTGGAAGGAACACGCGCAAGGATCGTTCTCACGCCGACGTTCGCGGGCTGTCCCGCGCTCGAAGCGATGAAAACGGACATCATGCAGCGTCTGAAGTCGGCGGGATTTTCGGAAGTGACGGTCGACGTCGATTTCTCCGGCCGCTGGTCGACGGATCTGCTCGAGGACTCAGCCCGCGAGAAACTCCGCTCGTTCGGCGTTGCGCCGCCGGCGAAGATAGGAAAGAACGGAGGGGCGCGCCGGGATCTCGCTCATGCTTTGGGGGAACCGGTCCAATGCCCGCATTGCGGATCGATGGAGACCCGACTCGAAAGCTTCTTCGGATCAAGCCTCTGTCGACAAATTTTCTATTGCGACGCTTGCCTGCAATCCTTTGACCGCTTCAAGCCGATTTGACCATGCCCGTCGACACGTGCCAATTCCTCCATCTATTCTCCAGAAACTGCCACTAGCTCTTGCCTGCGGTGACTGAAACGAAGGTGCTGCACATCTCTCCGGAGAATCCGGAGTCCGAGATTATCAGCCGAGCGGCGGATGTTCTGCGTGCAGGCGGTCTCGTCGCGTTTCCCACGGAGACGGTCTACGGCCTGGGCGCGGATGTCCTCAACTTGGATGCCGTCAAGAAGGTCTTCGAAGCCAAAGGGCGGCCGTCCGACAATCCGCTCATCGTCCACATCGCGACCGCAGCCCAACTTGAGGATATCGTTGACGAGATGCCGGAGAAGGGAAGGACACTCGCGGACGCGTTTTGGCCCGGCCCATTGACATTGGTGATGAAGCGAACGATCCTTATTTCCGACCTCGTCACGGGCGGCCTCGACACCGTTGCCGTCCGCATGCCGGACCACCCGGTCCCACTTGCATTGATACGAGCGCTCGGAGAGGGGATCGTCGGACCGAGTGCCAATCTCTCGGGACGTCCAAGTCCCACGACGGCACAGCACGTGTTCGACGACCTGCGGGGACGGGTGGAGATGATTCTGGACGCCGGTGCGACGACCATCGGGCTGGAGTCGACCGTCATCGATGTTACCGTGGAGCCTCCGAGCATTCTGCGCCTCGGCGGTCTACCACGAGAACAGATCGAAGAGCGGATCGGAAAGGTTGAGCTGGGAATGGGAGGTGAGCTCGCGAGGCGCTCTCCGGGCACGCGGCATCGTCACTACGCCCCCCGAGCCTCGGTCCTGCTTGTCCGGACCGGCGATGTGGAAACCTTTGCCCGGCTTCTCCAAACGCAACGTCAACTCGGGAAAAAAGTAGGTTGCATCGTCAATTCCTCCCTCCTCGCGAAGCTGGAATCGGGAGAGTACTTCCGTGTCCTTCCTTCGTCCATGGACATTCTCGCGCGCTATCTGTTCCGCACGTTGCGGGAGCTGGACGGGCTCGGGCTCGACGTGATCATCGTTGAGGGCGTGGAGGAGGAGGGGTTGGGGGCCACGATCATGGATCGGCTCCGGCGAGCCGCCGAGGTCTGAACCAGAGAAGATATCGCCGCCGCGTCTTTTTCTGCTGCTCTTTTTCCGATTTTGATGTATATTAAATTTCCCCGCGATGCGATCCAGCCACGAAGGAAATATTGAGTTCATTCGGGATTTTGCGCGCCTGGACGTACACCGCTCAGACCGGACGGGCATTCCCGAGGCGATTCTCGCTGAGGGGAAAACGAACGACCAGGTCGTCGCAGCGATTCGACGGATTGCAGACAAGGCTGGCATCGCCCTCGCGACCCGTGTCAGCAAGGTTTGTGGTTCGGCAATCAGGAGGGCGCTTGGGCGGAAACTCCGCCTGACGTTCAATGGGCTTGGTCGAACCGTCGTCGCGCGGCGCCGAGATTTCAAACAGAAGCTCACCGGCGGCAGCGTCGCCGTCCTCGCGGCGGGAACTTCGGACATCCCCGCAGCCGAGGAGGCCAAGGTCACGGCCGAGGTCATGGGGTGCAGGGTCTTCGCCCATTATGATGTCGGCATCGCTGGCATTCACCGGTTGATGCAGCCGTTGAAGGAGATCCTCGACCACGAGGTATCGGCGGTCGTCGTGGTCGCCGGTATGGAGGGAGCGCTCCCCTCCGTCGTGCGGGGTCTCATTCCCGTGCCTGTGATCGCCGTGCCGACGAGTACCGGGTACGGATATGGTGGAAAGGGGGAGGCCGCTCTCATGACCATGCTTCAATCGTGTGCTCCCGGTCTGACGGTGGTCAACATCGACAACGGTTTCGGTGCCGGGGCAACCGCAGCGCTTATTGCGAATCAGCTTGCCAACGCTCAATTTACAGGGGAGCGATCGGCGAACAAACGTTCACTTCAGTTCTGAGACGTTCAACCTATGGCAACGAAGAAGACTACGGATGGCGAGAAACCGCTCGTCGGCATCATCCTGGGCAGCGCGTCGGACCTTGAGCAGCTGGAGCCAGCCCGGACCACGCTGAAAGAGTTCGGGGTGTCCTTCGAGGTTAGGGTTCTATCCGCACATCGCACACCGGACCATGCGCTTCGCTACGCCGAAGAAGCTGAAGCGAGGGGTCTCGAGGTGATCATCGCAGCGGCCGGTGGGGCAGCTCATCTTCCCGGAGTCCTGGCAGCCAAAACGGTCTTGCCGGTCATCGGCGTGCCTGTCAAGTCGAAGGCCCTGCACGGTCTCGATTCCCTGCTCTCGATTGTCCAGATGCCCACCGGCATCCCCGTTGCGACGGTTGCTATCGACGGCGCTGCGAACGCTGCCCTCCTCGCGATCAGCATCATCTCCGGCAAATATCCTGAGCTTCGTGCGAAGCTCAAACGCTATCGCAAGCAGCTTGAGGAGAAAGTGCTGAGCGCCAAAGTATGAATCCTGCGATCAACGATCGAACGCCTTCCCCGTCTCAATGAGGTCTAAACCCGAGAGCATCAAAGAGCAGAGCGCAGTGACGGAGAATATCGACCTCCTGCGCTGGGTCGACGATACTGCACGGCTCACGAAGCCTGCTTCCATCCATTGGTGCGATGGCACGCAGGGGGAATACGACTCCTTCATTCACCAGATGCTGAAGGATGGAACTCTGGTCGAACTGAATCAGAAGAGCCATCCCAACTGCTACCTCCACCGCAGTCGCGCTAACGACGTCGCCCGCACCGAGAGTCTCACCTTCATCTGCACGCGGGACAAAGAAACCGCCGGGCCGAACAACAACTGGATGAGCCCGCCTGCTGCAAAGGAACGGGTAGGAAAGTTGTTTGACGGATGCATGCGCGGAAGGACGATGTATGTCATCCCCTACCTGATGGGCCCGCCGGGATCGCCCTATAGCAAGGTCGGCGTCGAGGTGACGGATAGCCTGTACGTCGCCGCGAGCATGCACATCATGACCCGTGTGGGAAACGTCGCGCTCCAGCATCTCCGGACATCGCACGACTTCGTGCCGGGGCTTCATTCCACCGGTGATCTGTCACCCGACCGACGATTCATCCTGCATTTTCCCGAAGAGAAGCTCATCTGGAGCTTCGGCTCGGGGTACGGCGGAAACGCTCTGCTGGGGAAGAAATGCTTCGCCCTCCGGATCGCGAGCTGCTTGGCTTTGCGAGAGGGGTGGATGGCCGAACACATGCTCGTCATCGGTCTGGAAGATCCATCCGGCCAGGTCACGTACATGGCGGGGGCGTTCCCGAGCGCTTCAGGGAAAACCAATCTCGCGATGATGGTCTCAGCGATGCAGGATGAGGGGTACAAGGTCTGGACGGTGGGGGATGATATCGCGTGGCTGCACATCGACGCAGATGGACAGCTCCGCGCCATCAATCCCGAAGCGGGGTTCTTTGGGGTGGCGCCGGGGACGAGCTTCGCCACCAATCCGATTGCAATGGAGACCATCAGGAGAAACACCATCTACACGAACGTGGCGGTGACGCCTGCTGGTGAGCCTTGGTGGGAAGAGATCGGGAGCGAACCGCCAGAAGGGCTGATCGACTGGAAGGGGAGCCAGTGGTCGAAGGTTGAAGGGAAGGCCGCCCATCCCAACTCCCGCTTCACCGCACCGGCCGGGCAATGTCCGAGCATTTCGCCTCGGTGGGAGGATCCGCGCGGAGTTCCAATTTCTGCGATTCTCTGGGGGAGCCGACGATCCACGCTGGTCCCGCTCGTGATGCAGGCGTTCGATTGGCAACACGGTGTGTTCTTAGGTTCGGGAATGGGAGCGGAGACGACCGCTGCGGCAACCGGAACGGTCGGTGTTGTTCGGCGCGATCCGATGGCCATGCTTCCGTTCTGTGGCTACAACATGGCGGACTATTTTGCCCATTGGCTAAAGATCGGCCAGCAATTGAAGAGACCACCGCTTATCTTCAGAGTGAACTGGTTCCGCAAGGATCAAAACGGAAATTTCGTTTGGCCCGGATACGGTGAGAATATCCGCGTGCTGAGGTGGATTCTCGAGCGCATCCGGGGTGCGGGCGGTGCAAGGGAAACGGCCATCGCCTACCTTCCGACGCCCAACGCAATCAACACGGAAGGACTGGCACTCGCTCCCGGAGCCATGGAGGATCTCACGTCCGTTGATAGATCCGGATGGCTCAACGGGGTGAAGGAGATGGAGAAGTTCTACGTTCAATTCGGGGACCGGTTGCCGAGTGAGATTTGGAATGAACACCGGAAGCTCAGGAGCCGGCTCGAGGCCTAGCCGGTGTGATGCGATCGAGACGACTCATTCTCTCCACCTTTCTTTGACGAGAGGGCGACCACTATGAAATTTGACAGGATCATCCAGAAGCTGATTCCTCATGACGAGAAATTCTATTCGTACTTTGAAGAATCGTGCCAGAACCTTGTTGATGCAGCGAGTTTGCTGAAACAGCTCTCGGCCGCGAAGACGGATTCGGAGCGAGAGACTCTTGTCACGCAGATCAAAGAGCTCGAGCACCATGGCGACAACGTGACGCACAAGATCTTCTCGGAGTTGAACTCGACGTTCGTGACCCCCTTTGACCGGGAGGATATCCATCAGCTCGCCTCTGCTCTCGACGACATCATGGATCAGATTGACGGAACCGCCGGGCGGGTCACACTCTACAAGCTCAAGAGATTTCCAGATACGCACGTCCGCCTCATCGACATCCTGCAACTTTCGATCGTCGAGCTTCAACGCGGAGTAAGCCTGCTGCGGAATCTGAACAGAGCCGACGAGCTTCAGAGAGTGCTGCAGAAGGTCAATGAGTATGAGAACCAGGCGGACACGGTCTTCGATCACGGCGTCGCAGCCCTTTTCGAAAGGGAGAGGGATGCTATTCAGTTGATCAAGTTGAAGGAGGCGCTCGTCGGCCTGGAGACTGCGACGGACAAGTGCGAAGACGCGGCAAACGTGCTGGAGGGCATTTATATCAAACACGCTTAGGAATCTCCCTCTCGACCCATGCTCGTCTTCATCATCTGCATCATCCTGTTCGCGCTCTTTTTTGACTTCCTGAACGGCTTTCACGACGCCGCAAACTCGATCGCGACGATCGTATCGACCCGAGTGCTCTCCCCGCGCAATGCGGTCGTGTGGGCGGCGTTCTTCAATCTTGTTGCTGCATTCCTGTTCGATGTTCATGTGGCGAACACCATTGGAAAAGGCCTCGTGGAGCTCACAAGCATCGACGAGTACGTAATTCTCAGCGGCTTGACAGGCGCCATCGTATGGAATCTCCTGACATGGTACTTCGGCATTCCCACCAGCTCTTCGCACGCACTGATGGGCGGCTACGCAGGAGCGGCCATTTCGAAGGCGGGATTTGGCACGATCATCATCGGCGGTTGGACGAAGACCTTGATTTTCATCGTCGTCGCACCCGTGCTGGGCATGATCATCGCTTTTATGTTGATGGTCACGCTCATGTGGATGTTTCAACATCGCTCCTCCTCAAAGGTAAACAACGTGTTCCGAAAGCTTCAATTGGTTTCGGGGGCCGTCTACAGCCTTGGTCACGGAACGAACGACGCGCAGAAAACGATGGGAGTCATCACGGGCCTTCTGGTGACCGCCGGAATGTTGAAGACATTCCATGTCCCCTGGTGGGTCATCATCAGTTGCCACATCGCGATCGCGCTCGGCACGCTGTTCGGAGGATGGAGGATCGTGAAGACGATGGGGCAGAAGGTCACAAAGCTGAAGCCGTCGGGTGGTTTCTGCGCTGAGACCGCCGGCGGGATCACCCTCCTCATTACCGCCTTCAGCGGCATCGCTGTCAGCACGACGCACACGATCACCGGCGCGATCATGGGCGTGGGGGCCACGAAGCGGTTGACGGCAGTGAGGTGGGGACTGGCTGGCCGAATCGTGGTCGCGTGGATCCTGACGATCCCCTGCGCGGCCGCCGTCGCCGGATTGTCGTACGAAACCATTCGTATCCTTCAACTGATGCTGAGATAGCCCGAAGTCCGCCTTCATCTCCTCTTAGCTTCCCGTCTCTCTCCCAATTTTCACAACTGCGCCACTCCTTCTCTCCTCTCTTCACCAACTCTTCAGGTTGCTCCGCTCGCATACTATAAGCGTATTCTCGAGTATCTTCAAAAGAAACAAAATGCAATTGCGAGATCGCGCCGGCGCTTGACCTGGAGCCTGACGAAGAAGATCCTTCCGCACTCAGGTTGTCGGTGAGAGCACGCTTCTCGCCAACACCGTAGCGTCGCTTTTTGACCGGGGATGCCCTGAGTCTCCCCGGCATCATCGTCCTCATCAAGATCATAACGGCAAGACAGTCAAGCGTTTACTTTCTCAGCATCGTGATCCTGTCGGCGTTTTGCGGGATCACTGTTCGGCGGTCTCATTTGACGGGTTGTCCGGATGGCACGCCATTGGCATTCTTGGGATGTTGTGTCTCTTCGTTCCCACAAATGGGAAGCGAGACGGGGGTCATCGTTGTTTTTGTGATTGTGTTTCGTTTGCCGGTACAATAACTTGGAGTTAGATGATGGGACGTTCCTGTTGCGCGAAGCCGGCTGTCCGGATCATCGAGGTTGCGAAATTCGAAGCGGGCATTGTCGGACTCGAGCAGGCATTTTGGAACGTGGTCAGGATGGGAATTGAAGATGATAGCAGGTTGAGGGAGGAGCTTCTCTCCGCTATCAGGGCACTTGATAACTACGTCTCACGAAGCGGGGAGTCGCACTACAAGGAAGCTCTGCTGAAAAAATTTAGGATATTTCACGCTGCACCGCACAGAACGCAGTTCCCTCCGCGGCGCGAGGCAGTGCTTAACTCAAAGCGGTCAGATGTAAAGGTGTGTTATGGTCATTTGGCATAACACTGTCGACGCATCCCGCATCCCGGAATATGTCTCTGCCGGACAAGATGTCGAATTGTGGATAGGAACCTATCCGATTGAGGGGGGGCAGTCAGTATGGGTTGAGGTCACGCTGCAACGGGCCGACGGCAAAGAGATGACGTGCAAGATGCCAGCGCAATGGCACTCGAACAATGAGCAGAGGAACAATTCGTACTGGCTCGCGCAACTGGGATCCTTCGAGGCGGGGGACCGGGTGGAGTATAGGGTCTACGGATCGCGCGAAGAGGAATTGGTCTCGTGCAACGATACGTATTCGTTCGAGGTGAGCTAAGAGTACCCCGCGATCGAGTTTTCCTACACCTGTCAGGTCTGCTTTTCCCTCTTTCCGCGACCTCACCGATCAGCCGCTCTACCCATTTGCGCTCTAGATCCTTTCGCCACGCCTCTGGCTACACGGCATCGCCGGGGGGGGTCAGCTGACGGTCCGGCCGACGGCTTGTCGAAGTTCCCAATCTGGCCCAATCGCGTGGATACCATCACGCTGGTCGCCCCGCTTTTCGCCCAAGACCGTGGCTATGAACTCATAATCTCTCACTGAGCAAGAATGCAAGAGCCAACGTAACGATTAGAAAGAATACAAAGGCAGTGAGAGCCACTTCGAGGGCGTGCCGTACCGCTTGCCTCTTCTCTACAAAATGATGCGCATACTCGTTGTAGGTGATCAGGAATGCTGTGAGGGAAGCGAGCACACTGTAGGCCAAACCGATGACCAGAATGATCTCGAAGCTATCCATATTCCGCTTCGGAGGCTGATAGGGACTAGACCTGCCTAGGGGGTGCAGAGTTGCAGGAGGCTGCTGACAATGGCGAGGAGTTTCTCGACGTGGCGGTCGACGTGCTGTGCCGCGTCCCCGGGCAGCTCGCCGTACCCCCGCGTTTTTGTCGACAAGCTGTCGACAAGCACAGTCCACAGATGAGCGGCTTTGGCCCGAATGATCCGCTCTTCATAGAAATGGCCTGCTTCGAGATCCAGCGCCACGAACATCTCCTCATTCGCTTGCCGCATCCTGTGAATCATTTCCAGGAGCTTCTGCCGTTGCTCGGCGGAATATGCGACGCGAACGGTTGTTGTCACCCTGTTCGGATTCCCGGAACGTAGGAGCCGCTCCATTTCATTCAGCTCTTTCTCGACGCGCGCAGCGGTGACGGACAGAACGCGGCGATGGTTTGGCGGTAACTCGACTGCCGCTTTCATTGCTTCTCCGGTATGCTCACTTCCAGTTCGTGGATCCTGTTCAGGCGAGCGCAGAGGGTGCGGCGAATTTGGTCGGCGTCAGCTTCCCTCTCCTTCTTCCAGCGGGACGTCCCGCGCAGCACATCCTGAATCTTGGCGACGACGGCATCCATCGTCCGATCGAGCTCGCTCTGAAACGTGCGTGCATGCTCTTCCATGCTGTAGGAATACTCATACTTCAGATTGTTGCAGTTGCGGGTGATCTTGTCGTCGATGAAGGCAAGCAGCCCCGTGATCATCTTCCTGCGAAGATACGCCTTGGGGAGAACCTTCGAAGCCACGCTCATCCAATCCAGTTCGAGGAACACCGGCTCGTCTTCAACTCTGTAGTAAAAGGTTCTTTTCCACGCGAGGGGTTCGACGAATGAGAACTGGCCGATCGGAACGTCGAAGAGCTCGCGCGAAAGTTCGTGGATGCTGACGATGAAGGCGTTCACCCCGTTGACATACTCATCAATGATCTTCTGGTAGCGGTCGACGATCTCCGGTTCCACCTGATTTCTCCACTGCTGAATACGTGCGACAAGTTCTTCTCCCAGGTGTCCTGTCTCCAGCCGGACCCGATCGCGATACGAGCGAACGTTCCCGGTCTCGGCGGATTGGTGAACTCGATCCTTAAGGGCTTGGCTGGTAGCCCGAGCGAATCGTTCCATTTCCTGGCTTATCCATTGCCTGAGCGAATCGATCTGACCCTGCAGCGTGTAGGGGGAGAGACCTCGCTCCTTGCGCAGCGATGCCGCTTTCTCTTCGAACATTTTCGTCTTCGCTTGCAGCTCCAGCAAAGGCGTTTCAATCGCTTTCTTCTCCAGCTCGAACAGGTATCTCATCTCTGCAATCAGCCGTCGCGCCCTCTCCTGAGAGCGCTTCATCAGCACAGCCTCCCCGTGCTGAGCGAGGAACGACCTGACAATCTCTTCAATTTCCAGGATGTTGCTTTCCCGCAGGAGGGCCCGATCCTCGCTCCTCTTCCCGATGAGGGCGTTTCGAGAGGAGACGGGATGGATGGTGAATGTCCTCTCTGGCAGCTTCTCCGCCAGGATGCGTTGGGAAAACGAGAGCACATCCTGAAGGTCGCGGGCGTGCAACAGATCGATCTTGTTGAGCACGAAGAACAGACGATCCACGTGCTTTGTGACCTCGTTCAGGAAGTCACATTCGGCTTGCGTGATGATCGGATCGCTTGAAAAAACGAAGATGGCTGCGTCCACTTTTGGGATGAAGCTCTGCGTGGTCTCGGTGTTGTGGAGGAAGACCGAGCCGATGCCTGGCGTATCGATGAGAACGAGACCTTCCCGAAGAAGGTCGAGCGGATAGAAGATCTCAACGTAGCGGACGCCTTTTTCGTTGTTGGGGTTGAGATTTTCAGCAATGTACTCGCCCAATGAGTCGCGTTCGATCACCGAACACCGAGTATCCTCAAAGACAACCCTGAAGAGCCTTTCGGTCCCATACCGCACGAGCGTCGCAACTCCCGTCACGGGGATCACCCCGGCAGGGAGGATCTCCTCCCCGAGCAGGGCATTGATGAATGTGCTCTTCCCGCGCTTGGATTGTCCCAGGACGGCCAGGTAGAAGCAGCCGCTCGCCAGTTTCTTGGTCTCTTCATCGATGGCCGTGAGGATGAACTGGGATTGCTTCTCCTCGGCGATCGAACGGAGCTCCTGTAAGAGAAAGCGGAGGCGGGTGTTTCCCTTTTCGCCGATCACGGCTGTTGACTCTCCCGTTGGCGTGTGTGACTTTTCATTCTCCACGAAGCACCTTCGCGAGCCCTTCCTTGCTTTTCTGGGAAATCGGACTTGTGTCCAAGGCTTGAATCGTCCGGTCGACGTCGTACGCAATGCGTTTCAATCGCACCTCGCCGTCTTGTACGATGGCATAGCACGCTTGTCCTCCGTCTCGCGCCAACCCGACGCTCCCGGGATTCACGACAAGTGTGTCGCCGACACGCTTTTTGAATTGAATGTGCGTATGGCCCAAGAGAACAAGCTGGGCTGTGATGCCCCCTACCGCTTCGGCCACCTCGCTCTCCTGAAGATAATGAAAGAGATCACCTTGTGGCGTTGCATGAGCGAGCAGGATC
>Ga0315268_10001397_pt1 | contig 27710 bp, 17 predicted proteins | sample C1_top_MG_FD_204535 | JGI IMG/M metagenome (GOLD analysis project Ga0315268, IMG submission 204535) | Sediment microbial communities from Yellowstone Lake, YNP, Wyoming, USA - C1_top | ecosystem: Environmental > Aquatic > Freshwater > Lake > Sediment | place: USA: Wyoming | collected 2017-08-01
CCGCATATGCATCGCTCGACACCTCGGTCAAGGCGCTGCGGGCAGGCGCGTACGACTACATCATGAAGCCGATCATCCACGAGGAGATCAAGCAGATCGTGAGGAACGCGCTCCGCCAGAAGAGCCTCCAGACGGAGAATGTCCTGCTCAAGCGCGAGATCGGCAAGGACTACGATTTTACCAGCATCATCGGTGGAAGCCGGTCTCTCAAGGCCATCCTTGACGAGGTGCGCAAGGTCGCGGACACAAAGAGCAGCGTGCTTCTGCTCGGCGAGACCGGCACGGGCAAGGAGCTCTTTGCCCGCGTCATCCACCACAACAGCGCGCGCAGGGACCTGCCGTTCGTGCCGATCAACTGCTCGGCGATCCCGGAGAACCTGCTCGAGACCGAGCTGTTCGGCCACGTGCGCGGCGCTTTTACGGGCGCGGTCGCGACCAAGAAGGGCATCCTCGAAGAAGCGGAGGGCGGCACGGTCTTTCTCGACGAGATCGGGGACATGAGCCTCTCGCTCCAGGCCAAACTGCTCCGGGTCATCGAGGACCAGGTGATCCGGCCTGTGGGCAGCACCAAGGGAACGAAGGTCGACATCCGGTTCATTACCGCGACGAACAAGGACCTGGCTGCCGCAGTGGCGAACAACTCGTTCCGCGAAGACCTGTACTACCGCATCAATGTGATCTCGCTCCAGATACCGCCGCTCCGCGAGCGGCAGGAGGACATCGAAGCGCTGGTGCGCCATTACCTCGCGAAGTATGCTCTTGAGATGGGGAGGCAGGTCAAGGACGTTTCAGCCGAGGCCCTTGCCGCCATGCTCCACTATCCCTGGGCTGGAAATGTGCGCGAGCTCCAGAACGTCATCGAGCGCGCGATCCTGATCTCCGACAGCGACCTGATCCAGCCGGAGCATCTGCCCGCCAGCATGAAGACCGGCATGTCGTTCGAGCATCGGTCCTTCGGTCAAAAACTATCGATCGAAGACTATACCAAAGCGTTCATTCAAAACTATCAGCCCCATTTCAATGAACAGCAGCTCGCGGAAATGCTCGGTATCACCAGAAAGTCACTCTGGGAGAAGCGCAAGAAATGGGGCTTGGCGAAGGAGCGATAACCGCAGGCGGTAACTTCTGAGGTTATGGCAGCTTGGGTATAGGGAAAAAACCAGGACAGAAACGATATTCGGGGGATGAGATGGGATTTGATGAGCTGATCAGTGATCTGAAGAACGGGCTCGGTATGGTCAGGGTAAATGCGGCGCTGGAACTGGGAAAGCTGAAGGACAAACGCGCGGAGCTGCCCCTGATCGAAGCGCTTCGCGACGAGAATCTGGCGGTAAGGAACAACGCGTCCTATGCGCTCGGCGAGCTCGGTTCGCTGGTCGCCGCACCCCACCTCATCGCGCTGGTGCATGACCCCGAGGAACGCGTACGCAAGAGCACGATCAAGGCGCTTGGGATGATCGGCGCCCCTGAGGCGGTAGCCCCTCTTGTTCGCGTGCTCGATACGGACAAGTCGCGCGTAGTGCAGAAGAGCGCCCTCCGCAGTTTGGGCCAGCTCGGCGGCCCCCGCGCTGAGCTGGCAATTGAACGGTTCCAGTCCAGTTCGGATCCGACGCTTGCAGAAACTGCAAAGCAGGCGATCGAGCGGATCAAGAAGAACAGTAATTCAGCAGAATAAACGACCCAGGCCTCTAATCCAACCGGTGCCTATGAAGAATAGTCACGAAGAACAAAGGTTCGCATGAGCAGGCTTAGGCCTCTATCATCCTTGCTTCCGGTAATGCTCGTTTGCCTGCTCGCCGGCGTTTCCTGGTCAAGGAACATCGTGTGGCAGCATGAGCGAGATCTGTGGGAAGATACGGTCAGCAAAAGCCCGGGCAAGGCGCGAAGCTTTAACCTGCTCGGCGGTGTTTTGTTTAAAGAGGGTCTGCTGCTGGAAGCGCTGGCAGCGTTCGACCATGCCCTTGTTCTAAGGCCCGATTACGCAGATGCATGCAACAACAAGGGCCTGGTGTATTACCGTATGGAGCGATATAGTATGGCGTTGAAATCGTTCGAACAGGCGGTGGCGATCAGACCCGACTTTGCTGATCCGTACAACAACCTGTGCGTGATCTACTCCCGGAGCGGGCTGCTCGATGAAGCGCTTGTGGAGTGCAATGAAGCCGTGGTCGTGAGGCCTGATTATGCCGAGGCTTATGTCAACCTCGGGGCAGTCTATTTTAAAAAGGGAGAGTTCGGGAAATCGCTTGCAGCCTATGCAGCAGCACGGTCGCTCAAACCGGGATCGTCGAGCAATCGTTCTCTCTCTCTTGAATGACCGGTCCCCTGAGAGCAGGAACACGAGCAGTCAAAAAAAGGCGCCTGAAAAGGCGCCTTTTGTGGTTTCGTACATATAGCTCAGGACTACTACCAGGTATGCGAGCTGTGACATCCGGTCAAACCGCCCGCGCTCGGGTTGCAGGATGTCCCGTTGTAGCCTATGGCAGTTACGATCGTGGCAGATGCCGGCCCTTCCATAACGCTCGTGTTCAGCTTGGTAAAGTGATTGACCGCGAGCTTGGTCGTATCATGGCACACGGTGCAGGCAAACCTGCTGACATGCAGGGAATGCTCTCCGGAATTATAGCTGTTGTACTGCGTTGTGCCGGACGCGTGGCAGACCGTGCACTGGGTGTTCACGTTGATGACGCCCGTGAGCCAGCTGGGCGTCGTCTGTCCGCCATGGCAGCTTACCCGTGAACAGGTGTTCGCGGCTGTGTTGAAACCCGGAGTGCCGGTCTTTGCGCTGTATGTTGTGTCGAGGATGACATCAGCGGTCCCGTTCTGGTGCAGGCTGGTGCCTGAACCTGCTCCCAGGTGACAGGTGCTGCATACGATGGTTGTGCTCAAAACCGTATGTGCGGTATGGCTCCCCGCGGTGTTCGGGAACGAGGTCCCGGTTGGCGGGATGCCGTGGCAGGTGCCGCAGACGCCTCCGGTGAACGGCCAGGTATGGCAGGTGGAGCACGACGGTCCTGACAGCGATACACCGGTCAGGGCAGCACCATGGCAATATATGTTCGCGCACTTAGTGGTGCCGTTCGCGAGTGCATACGCGCGGTGGTTTGTCTGAACATCCGGATACCAGGCGAGCATATGCACCTTGGTCTGGTTCTCCATGTGGCAGCTGTTGCAGGCGCGATGCGACCCGCCGCCCAGGTAGTCGGTGCCGTGGCATTTCTGGCAGACAACGTTGTCTGTAAGGGCCGCGGTCTTATGGTCAGGAACGACCCAGGCTGCGGCCGGATGATCAAGACCCGGTCCGTTATGACAAGAATAGCAGGTGGTCGTTGCGATGCCGCCCTTGTAATCCTGGCCGTGACAGGTCTTGCACACGGAGAAGTCCAGTTCAGCGGCTGTTCCGTGCTGATTGGCCGCGCTCCAGCCAACCGGGTGGCCGATTGCGGCATGACAGAGCGTGTTATTGAAGCAGCCCGCTGCAGTGCCTGCCGGCGCCGGCGTGGAAGGCTGGACCGAGGAATTCGCTCCATTCGTATGGCAGAGCGCGCAGGTTACCGCGTTGCCCGTATTGGTAGTCGTGTGGGTCCGCGTGGCGCTTCTCCAGGGTGCGGGTGAATGCGGCGCATTGACCGTGGCTCCATGGCATCCCGCAGTGTTCAGACAGGACGTCAAGGCTATCCCTCCGCTAAAGTCGCTGCCGTGGCAGATCTGGCATGAGCTGAAACCGGCGGTGCTGCTCGGCGCCGATTTTGCCGATGCGCCGTGCACATCCGGGCTGGACCATCCAACGGCGTGGCCCACGGTGGAATGACAAAGCGTGTTGTTGAAACAACCGGCAGCGGTGCCCGCAGGGGCAGGCGTGGAAGGCTTGACCGTGGAATTCGCGCCATTCGTGTGACAGAGCGCGCAGGTTGCGGCATTGCCTGTGTCCGTGGTGATATGGGTCCGCCCGGCGCCGCGCCAGGGAGCGGGCGAGTGCGGCGCATTGACCGTGGCTCCATGGCATCCTGCGGTGTTCAAACAGGATTTCAAGGAGAGCCCTCCGCTAAAGTCACTGCCGTGGCAGGTCTGGCAAGCGCTGAAACCGGTTGTGCTGCTTGGCGCTGATTTCGCTGATGCGCCGTGGATATCGGCACTTGCCCAGTTCGTGGGATGGCTGGTCGGGCCGTTAGCGTGGCAGGTCATGCCGTTGTAGTCGGCGGAATAACAGCTGACCGCCGAAGTTCCGCCTTTAAGGTCGGTACCGTGGCACTCGGAACAGTCACTGGTACTGTTCTTGTACGCAGCGCGGTGGTCCACATACCAGTTCGCGACATGGGTGCCGGTATCCGGGTCCAGGACTGATTTTGAATTCTGCTTGCTGCAGCCTGAGAACAGCAGGAGCGCCAGAACGGATAAGAGGAGCGTGGTTCCGGAAAATTTTATCGATGACATGTCTTGCACCTCGCATTATTTTGACGTCCATGGCAGGGGAAGCAGGAAGCCGGGTTGATCGCGCCGTCGATCTTGTGCTGCGTAAGATAGTCTCCCCGGTGGGGCAGCGACCGTTCAGGATCATCCTTGTATTTGTCGCTCGGTTTCAATTCATCCTTGCTCGCGTGGCAGTCCGCGCAAAAGGCTTCCGTATGGCAGACATCGCACGCTTGCTGCTGTTGCCGGGCGTAGAACTTGTGCCGGGACGAAAAATCCTGGGTGTGATCCAGAGCTGCCCGCCAGTCAGTGTGGCAGTCCCCGCAGATCGGGAATCCAGGTGTTTCCACCGGATGTTTTCGCGCGAGGCTGGCTGTCTGTGCACAGGCGTAGAGAAATGCTACAGCAAAGGCAACGCTGAGCAGGAGGAGCGTATACGTTCTCAGGGTTCTGAGCTTCATGCCTATTTCCTCCTTGTGGTCGATGATGACAATGTGGTGTCGAAATTGTAGACCAGTTTGATAAATCCCCGAACGTCCCTGTCATAGTATGGATTTCGCGCGTACTCCACATCTGCGCCGAATCGCAAGCGTCCGGTGACTGCGTACCCGGCAGCCAGAACTGCGGCAGAGGCGTTCCTGATATCGTTGATCTTCTCGTCGTAGCGGACGTTCAGGTAGTCCGCTGCGATGTCGAATTTGCCGAAATACTTCTTTGCATAGAGCCGGTACTCATGGTACCGAAGCTTGCTGGTCTCTCCGTTCATCCGGTGGCTGGAAAGGCCCACGCTTCCCTTCTTGGGCACTGACCAGGACAGCTTGCCGCCCGAATAATCCGCAGGGCCCGCAATGAGATAGTCATACTTCTTGTAGTCTGCTGACAGCGTAACCGGCCCGCTGAACGTATATGCTGCCTCAACGCCGGTTGTGGTCAACTTCTCCTTGGGATCGATAAATGTCGGATCGAAGGTGAATGCGCTGGTCGTGCTTGACGTGAAGTAATCGGCGTAACTGACCTGTGATGCTGAACCGGTAAGCCGCAGGCCTGCGAACGGTCCGAGCGTCAGGGCATAGGAGTGAATCATCCAGGCCGAGGTGGTCGCATTATAGAAGGAGTTGCCGAGGAGTTCTATTTTGCTGAACGGCTTGAACCAGAGGTCCACGCCTTGTTCTTTTCTGAAGTTCGTTCCGGTGTTCTTTTCAATCAAAGCAGAGACGCCGATGCGGTAGAGTGAATCGACGCCATGGCTGATCCTGCCGCCGTACACTGAGTCCCGGTTCCTGCCGTCAAAGTCCGTTTCCACGGGGACGCCCCCGAACGCGGCTATTCCGAACCCGCCGAGCAGTGCTGCCTTTACATGGATGCCGTCGATCTGCTCGGATGCCACTCCTTCGTTCACCAGAATCCTCCCGAGGTTTGCCGTGGCGTTCGCCCGTTCGCCCCTGAGGCGGAGATAGGCATATTGCAGATCGCTGTTGCTCTTGCTTCGGTCTCGTGTCGTATCATTGTTCAGATCGTACCGGAGCCATCCGCCAAAATGGAACGAGAAGCTCTTGGTGCCGAGATCCTCGGCCTTGAAATCGAGATATTCAAGGAACGGCATCTGGGTGGAGGAGTTTGTTGTTTCACGCGCCTGCAGATATGAGCGCGACTGACCGCTCAGGTCAACGGCGCGCGCAGGCGAGGGAAGGGCCAGGAGCATTGACAGAGTAAGAACAACAGAAGCAACGCGTGTTTGCATGCGAGGACCTCCCTGTGGATGGTTCAAATGATCTGGTGTCATAATTGGCTTTGCTGCTGACAGTTAAAGAACAAACTCTACCGGGTCAAGAACGGTGGCACCGGCCGTATTCAAGGAACTGCACTGCGAATTACATAGTGCAGTCATGATAACTCTAACTTAGAATTAGTCAAATTAAAATTACAACTTGATACCTGTTGATATTATTGATAAAAAAGGATTACGCTTAACTCATTGATTGTCATGATGTTGCCGATATTCCCGTCAATTCTGCATCTCTTGATTATTTCTGATATCCACATAAAATGTCTCGTCCAATGAATATCAGACCGTTTCATCAGGTATATTCAAGGGATGTATCTCTACAGCTCAACATTGCTTTTGCCATTTTTTTAGGTTACTATTGATTCGTTCTTTCGGGTCCGCCCGGCAAGCAGGGCGAGGCCGCGGTCATGAGCCGGAACAGTCGATCTCGCGGACGCACCAGGCTCAATCACCGATTTTCGCGGAAAGCATCTTTATTTCCCTGACTGGATAGCATGTCAATAAAGCCACTTATAGAGCGGCACGGCCCTTCGGTCCTGGCGGGCGTTCTGATCTTGTGCGGATTGTACGCAAGTAGCCGGTACAGCTTTTTTCTTTTCCATACTATGGTGGAGCTGGCCACTGCCCTGGTGGCCTTGCTGGTGTTCGTCCTTGCATGGAACACGCGCCACATTCAAGAAAACCGGTATCTGCTCTTCATCGGCATTGCTTCCCTGTCTTCGGGCATCCTCATTCTTGCGCATTCCCTTGCTTCTACGGGCATGGCGATCTTCCCGGTTCCCGATGCCGATCGTTCCACGCAGTTCTGGATAGCCTCGCGGTACCTGCTTAGTATCTCCTTCCTCCTGGCCCCGCTCTTTGTCAGAAGGCGACTGCATACGGGCGTGGCGATCTGCGTGTATGTTCTGTTCACGTTCCTGCTGGTCTCTGCTGTCGCGACCGGATGGTTCCCGCAGTGCTACCAGGAGGGAACGGGCATGACGCTGTTCAAAATCAGCAGCGAATATGCCATTTTCGCTTTTTTGGCAGCAGCTCTTCTTCTGCTGTATCGGGCGAGAGTCATGTTCAACCGCGCCGTGTATCTGTTGATGAGCGGTTCGATCGTAGCCTCCATGCTTTCCGCGCTGTCGTATACACGGCATGTCAATGCCATTGGAACTGCAACCCTGGCGGGACATTTTTTCGAACTGTTCGCCGCCTATCTGGTCTACCGGGCGGTCGTGGTTACGGGAGTCGTGGACCCGTCCAGTCTCCTGTTCAGCAATCTGAAGCAGAGCGAGGAACGCCTTCGCCGTAGCGAAGAGCGCTACCGGTCTCTGATCGAGTTGTCGCCCGATGCAATTTTGGTGCATTGCGACTGGAAGGTGGTCTATTGCAATACTGCCGGCGCGAACCTGTTCGGCGCTGCCGGAGTCGATGAACTTATCAACAGGAACATGCTGGACCTTGTGCATCACGCTGACCGGGACCTGGTCAGGGTCCGGATACAGAATAGTTATGAGCATAAGACGCTTTCGCCCCTGCAGGAGGTCAAGGTCCTGCGCCTGGACGGCTGGCAGGTACACGTGGAGACCACTGCTGTGCCGACCCTGCATGAAGGCAAGCCCGCATCGCAGGTCATTATCCGCGACATTACCGAACGCAAACAGGCTGAACACCAGATCGAGCACCTGGCCTCGTTCCCCCGTCTGAACCCGAACCCGGTGCTTGAGGTCGATCGCAGCGGGACCATTACGTTCATGAACGAAGCCGCGGTCTCGATCCTGCGCCAGGCGGGGATCGATGATGCGCGCGTCTTTTTCCCTCCCGGGTTAGTGCATCACGTACAAACGCTGAGCCCGGGAGGCGGCAATGAGGTCCTTTCTTCCGAGGTGGAGCTGGCGGGCAGGATATTTGCGGAGAATATTTATCTGTCGCCCGCGCTTTCGGTAGCGCGGATCTACGCGATCGACATCACCGACCAGAAGCGGGCTGAGGATGAGCTCCGGCAGCACCGGAACATGCTCGAGGAGCTGGTGGAAGCGCGGACCGCAGAGCTGAAGAAAGTCAATGAGGACCTGGAGCTTGAGATCGTCGAGCGCAAGGAATCGGAGCGGCGGGTCCGGATCACGAACGACCTGCTTCAGCTGTTTACCAGGAACTATTCCCTTAAGGGGTATCTGGACGCTGTTGTCGAACTTGTCCTGGTGTGGAGCGGATGCCGCTGCGTCGGCATCAGGATCACCGACGATTCCGGACACATTCCGTATGTGTCGAGCGCGGGCTTTACTCCCGAATTTCTGTTAACGGAGAGCGGGTTGTCCCTGAGCGCGGACCAGTGCGCCTGCACCCGGATCATTGCCGGAACTCCGGAGCCGCAGGACCTTCCCGTACTGACCAGCGCAGGATCGTTCTATGCAAACAATTCCATGCGCTTTGTTGAAGGTCTGACAATCTTACAGCAGGAACGTTTCCGCGGCGTCTGCATCCGATCCGGGTTCACCTCGATCGCGGTCATTCCCATCAGGTACCGCGACCGTATTCTGGGAGCCATTCACCTTGCAGATGAACGTGAGAACATGGTGGCGCTCGACAAGGTCAAACTGATCGAACAGCTGGCATTGATCGTCGGAGAGGCAGTGTACCGGTTCGGCATCGAGGAGGAGCGCACCCGTCTGGCTGCGGCGGTTGAAGCAGCAGCCGACGCTGTCGTGATCACGGACCCTTCCACCGGGATCATTCAATATGCGAACGCGGCCTTCGAGCATCTTACGGGATACACGAAAACAGAGGTCCTGGGCCGGACCCTGAATTTCCTTGAAAGCGGCATGAATACGGATAAGGAGTATGCGGGCCTCCGTGAGGCCCTGGCGCGCGACGGTTTCTGGAGCGGGAAGCTCATGAACAGGAAAAAGGACGGCAGCCTGTATTTTGAAGAGTGCACGGTGTCGCTCGTTCGCGACAAGAACGGGGACACTGTTAATTATGTGTATCTCAAACGCGACATGACGGAAAAGCTCCGGCTGGAATCCATCGCGGAATCGGTAAGCACCATGGACAGTATCGGTTCGGTTTTCGCGGGTGTCCGGCATGAGATCGGCAATCCCGTTAATTCCATCAATATGATCCTCGGCATCCTCCGGGCAAAGTTGGATGCGTTGCCTCCTGAATCGGTCAAGGACTACCTCGCGAAGATGACGGAGCAGATCGGCCGCGTGGAGTATATCCTTCGGTCCCTGAAAAGTTTTAACCTCTTCGAGACCCAGGTCCTGCAGAACGTGGACATTGCATTGTTCATGGAAAACTTCCTGCCCCTGGTCAGAGACGATTTCGATAAACGAGGAATAACGCTCGAGACCGTGATTGAACCGGGAGTGACCGTGCGTGCGGACCCTCGGGCGCTTCAGCAGGTGCTGCTGAATCTTTTTACCAATGCTGCGGATGCGGTAAGCGGCAATCGGCAGCCGACGATCCTGACGAGCGTATCACGTTCAGGCGGAGCGGTCTCCATCCGCGTGCAGGACAACGGCAAGGGCATCCCGCCGGAACATCTGAAGGACATTTTCAAACCGTTCTACACAACCAGGCCGCATGGCACCGGACTCGGCCTGGTTATTGTCAAGAAGATGCTGGCCACGATGAACGGCACCATCGCGTTCGAGAGCCGGGTGGATGCCGGGACCGTAGTGGTCATGGTTATACCGGAGGGGACGCATGAAGAGCGGTAATGTGAAGAAGACGCTGCTGGTCATTGACGACGACCGGGTGTTCGGTGAGGCTGTGAAGGACTACTTGTCCGGGGACGGGATCGAGGTGTTGCTGGCGTATAAGGCGGCCGACGGCATGACCCTGTGTTCGCTCAGAAAGGTCGACGTGGTGGTGCTTGACCAGCAGCTTCCCGATGCACAGGGACAGACCCTGTGTCCGGACATCCTGAAGTACAACGACCAGACCAAGATCATCTTCTCCACGGCGTATCCCAGCTTCGAGAGCGCCGTGACCGCGCTTCGTGCGGGGGCACACGACTACCTGTCCAAACCCTACGATCTGGGGGAACTGGCCCTGGCAGTCAAACAGGCCTTTCGCACGCTGGAGCTCGAACGGGTGGAACTGGTGCAGGACTATGAGCGCGCCCGGGAGCAGGTGGGTACGGTGGTAGTGGGCGGCAAGGGAATCGCCGACACCCTGCAGCTGGTGGAGATCGCGGCGTTCACCGGTTCACCGGTGCTGATCACGGGCGAGACCGGCACGGGCAAGAACCTGGTGGCCAAGGCGATCCATTTTCGGAGCAAGGCGGCCCGGGAGCCCTTTATCAGCATCAACTGTGCGTCGCTGCCCGAAAGTCTCATCGAGGCTGAACTGTTCGGCTACGAAAAGGGCGCATTCACCGGCGCCGTGGGTGCGAAAAAAGGACTGATCGAGATGGCCGAAGGCGGCACGCTCTTTCTCGATGAGATCGGCGAGATGCCGGTGCAGCTCCAGGCCAAGCTGCTGAGCGCGATCGACGATAAGGTCATCCGCAAGGTGGGCGGCGTGATTGCAAAACCGGTGAACGTCCGGATCATCGCTGCCACGAACGCAGATCTGGAGCAGGAACTGGGCAGGACCTTTCGGAAGGACCTGTACTACCGGCTGTCGGTCGTGCGTATTCATGTCCCGCCCCTTCGCGATCGCGCAGAGGACATCCCGGTGCTCTGCGCACATCTCCTGAAGTCCATAACGAACCGCGCGGTCGAGATTCCGGACCGTGATATGGCAAAATTGATACGATATTCCTGGCCCGGGAACGTGCGGGAACTGAAGAACGTGCTGGAACGGGCAACGCTCATCCAGAAGGGAAATCACCTGGAACCGTCCCTGCTGTTGCAGCGTCCGGAGGAACAGAAAACCGAATGCCCCGCGCCGGCGCTGCAGGGGCTGGACATCAAGACCCTTGACGAATATGAGAAAGAGATCATCAGCGCCGCGCTCTCCCGCTTATCAGGCAACCTTACCCAGACCGCCAAGGCCCTCGGCATTTCCATATCAACGTTGAAGAGAAAGATCCGGGAGTATAAAATCAGATAAACTCCGGGGATTTGCTGCGACGGTGTATCAGGCGAGAAATGATCCTCCGGACGGACCGTAGCCTGTTAAAACAACCCGCTCAAAACGCACGCCTGCTTAAAATCACTCATTCGAAACGAACTGGCATGTATTGCTTTTCAGGCGCGGCCTGAATATCAACCTGTTGATTTTATGCTATGATCTACTTTAATCGTGATGGTATCGTAATTGCACAACGGTATGCATGAATCCATCAGCTTATAATGATTTGTCGTCAAGTGTGTCCCACGCAGTATCGTATCAATACTCATGAAAAACATTCTCATATTAGACAATAATAAGGATATCTTAAACGCCCTGCATGCGGGGTTGTGCGCTTGTTTGAAAGAGTGCGGGGTTCTGACTGCTTCGAATGCTGAGAAGGGAAATGCAATACTGAAAACTCAGGCAATTGACCTGGTCCTGACGGACCTGGACATGCCGATCATGAACGGCTACCAGTTCATCGAACAGACACGGCGCGATCATCCTTCCATACCCGTGTGCGTGATGACCGGCGCATGTCCGACGCAGGTGAAGGACAGGTTGAGCGCAATGGGAGTCAAGCAGGTGCTGACAAAGCCGTTCCCGATGGAAAGTCTGGCCCGCATGGTATCCGAGGAATTGGGCGTCGCATACAGCAGTTGACGCAAACGCGCAGGAGAATAACGAATGGTTTTTCGGCACAGGATCACGAACTTCATCGTTAGTATAACGCTGCTTGCAGCGGAGGCAGGCGCCGCTTACGCGGGAGAACCGCAGGCGCTCAAGACCCCGAAGGATAAGGTGAACTACAGCATCGGGGTCAGCGTGATACGGAATTTCAAGCAGCAGGGCGTGGATATGGACCTGGACCGGGTGATCCAGGGAATGAAGGACGCGTTGTCGGGCGATTCCCTGCTCATGACCGAGGAAGATCTCCGGGCGACCCTTATGGCGATCCAGACCGATATCAGGCTTCGGCAGCGGCAGGCGCGGCGTTTCTCGGGTGTCGACAACACAAAAGAAGGGGAAGCGTTCCTTGTTGCGAACGGGAAGAAACCGGGCGTGGTGGTCCTTCCGAGCGGACTGCAATATTCCATTCTTGCCAAGGGCGACGGGAGGCAGCCGACTGACAGCGATACCGTGACCTGCCATTACCGGAGCTTTCTTATCAATGGCACGCCGGTTGACGACACCTACCTTAAGAACAAGCCCCTGTCCTATCAGGTCAAGGACGGGGTGATCCCGGGCCTGAACCAGGCGCTGAAGCTTATGCCGGTAGGGTCGAAATGGCAGCTTGTGATACCGCCCCACCTGGCTTACGGGGACAAGGGATCGGGAACCTCGATCGGTCCGAATGAGACGCTTATCTTTGAAGTGGAACTTCTGGCGAGCCGGTAATGCCGGGCAGGTGAAGACGGTTGATCATAGTTTCTGATCAACATCATACTCGCCTGAGATATTGTTTGCTATACTGATATAATCAACAGCACGATAATGAGGTGCTGCCAAGCACACACCATTGGAGGATGATCACTATGAACAAGCTACTCACCATAACAATCGCAGTCCTGATATCACTTGTTGTCGTTGTCGCGGCACGGGCCGAACAACAAAACAACACCGCGAATCCAGAGCCCGCTGACCAGCAGCTGGACGCGGCCGCGCAACAGGCCATACAGAAGAACCAGGCAAGTCCGAACAAATCCGCCATATCCAAACGCAACAAGGCGAAACTGGATTTGGAAGCACAACGCAGGCAACGTCAGGCAGAGATCGACAAGGAACGGGCAGCGACAACGGACCAGTCGCAGCAGTAAGGGCCGTGAACAGCGTGTGCAAGACGCTTTGTTGTGTCAATCATTCTGAAAAATGTTCAGAGATAATCAACCCCGAGCAAGCATGGTAAGGAGGAACATATGAAGAGGCATCAAATTCTGGTGATCGTGTGCCTGGTGATCGCGGCTGCATTCCTGACAGGGGGAGCCGATTCGGCCCTGGCCGGACCGGGCGGCGGCACCTATTATGCCAACAGCCCGGCAGGCGGCGTTACGGGTACGGCGATCAGAAAATTCGTGGATTCGCTCCCGGGCCTGACCTCCGCGAACAAGAACAATCTCGGACAGTATATCCCTCTCGCTATCCCGGACACCACGACCTACTCGGGTTCGGATTATTATGAGATCGAGCTGAAGGAATATACCCAGCGCATGCATTCCGACCTGCCCAAGGCGACCAAACTTCGGGGATATCGCCAGATCAATACCACCGACCCCACGGTCAGGAATGTGAACCAGTATCTCGGCCCCCTCATCCTTGCCACCAAGGACCGGGCGGTTCGCATCAAGTTCATCAACTCGCTGCCTACGGGTACTGCCGGCAACCTGTTCATCCCTGTGGATACGAGCATGATGGGCGCCGGCCTCGGCCCGAATGGCGCAGCAGGCGGGAATTATAAAGAGAACCGGGCAACGCTGCATCTTCATGGCGGGAACTCTCCGTGGATCAGCGATGGAACCCCGCACCAGTGGACCGTGCCCGCTGGTGAAACGACCCCGTATAAAAAAGGCGTGAGCACCCGGGATGTTCCGGATATGCCGGCAACCCCGGACGGCCAGATGACGTTCTACTGGACGAACCAGCAGAGCGCAAGAATGATGTTCTACCACGATCATGCGTACGGTATCACGCGTTTGAATGTGTATGCGGGTGAAGCAGCCGGATATGTCATCCGCGATCCTGCAGAGGAAGACGCGCTTCGCGCAGCCGGCGTGCCGGGCACGCTCGGAACGAATCCCGCGAACTGGGACCTGGCGCATCTCGTGCCGCTGGTCATTCAGGAAAAGACCTTCGTGCCTCAGAACATCGCTGTCCAGGATTCCAAATGGGATATGACCAAATGGGGCCAGCCAGGCGATCTCTGGTTCCCGCATGTGTACGAAGCGAACCAGGACCCGTACTCGCCCAGCGGCGCGAACCCCTTCGGCAGATGGGACTACGGTCCGTGGTTCTGGCCGCCGGTCAATGTTGATGCTGCGCACTCTGTGCTGCCCGAGCCGACTACCACACCTGAAGCATTCGGCGACACGCCGATCGTGAACGGCACTGCGTATCCGTACGTTGTGGTGCAGCCGCGGCCCTATCGGTTCAGGATACTGAACGCGAGCAATGACCGGTCCTGGAACCTGCAATTGTACTATGCAGACCCGGCAGACCCGACTGGCAAGGACGTCAAGATGGTCCCGGCAGCGTTCAATCCGACCTATCCAGCGACCTGGCCAACAGATGGACGGGACGGCGGTGTTCCTGATCCCGCGACCGTGGGCCCGGAAATGATCCAGATCGGCACGGAAAGCGGTCTCTTGCCGAACCCGGTGGTCATCCCCAACCGTCCGATCGGATTCGACTACAACCGCAGGAACATCGTGGTGCTGAATACCCTCTATCGTGCGCTCTTCCTGGGTCCGGCGGAACGTGCAGACGTCATCATCGACTTCTCTCAGGTCCCTCCGGGGTCCAAGCTGATCCTCTATAACGACGCTCCGACGCCGAACCCTGCGTTCGATCCCCGGTATGACTATTACACCGCTGCTCCGGACCAGAGCCCAAGCGGCGGCGCGCCGTCGACCATCGTCGGATACGGCCCGAACACTCGGACCATTATGCAGATCCAGGTTGCGGGATCGCCTGGCACACCTCTGAATCTGACTACGCTGCAAACAGCGTTGCCTGCTATATTCAAGACGAGCCAGCCCGCGCCTATTGTGCCGGAAACTGTTTATAACAGCGTGGGATACGGTACTCCGCTTACCAATGATCTTTATAGCAAGATCTCGGACTACTCCTTCTCCTTTACTCCGTACAACGACACCATTTCGTCCAAGATCGAGTTCCGTCCCAAGGCCATTCAGGAACTGTGGGATCCCTGGGGCCGTATGAACGCGACGCTCGGGGTCGAACTACCTTTCACCAACAGCATCACGCAAACAACGATCCCGATGGGGTACGCAGAGCCCGCCACAGAGGTCGTCACGGACGGCCAGCCCCAGATCTGGAAAATCACGCATAACGGCGTGGATACGCATCCGGTGCATTTCCATCTGTTCGATGTGCAGGTAATCAACCGGGTCGGTTGGGACGGCGCGATCAGACCACCCGACGAAAACGAATACGGGTGGAAGGAAACCGTCAGGATGAGTCCGCTGGAGGACATCATCGTTGCATTGAAACCGCACGCGCAAACGCTGCCCTTTGCGCTGACGACCAGCAGCCGTCTGCTGGATCCGACCACGCCGGTAGGCACGCCGATCCCGACCACGGACCTGACCGTGTCTCCCCCGGTTGCAACGACCGTTCCCAATTCGGTGCTCGATTATGGGTATGAGTATGTCTGGCATTGCCATATCCTGGGGCATGAAGAGAACGATTTCATGCGTCCGTTGATATTCAGGGTGCCGACGACCGTGCCAACAGCTGCCTCGGGATTAACCACGATCCTGGGAGGGCAGACCGCCAATGGGATCACGAACGATATCTATAATGAGGTCGTTCTCACCTGGACGGATAATGCAAGCAATCTGGCCTCGTTCCGCGTAGAGCGCGCTCCTGCTCCGGGCGGCGTTGTAGGCACGTACGCACCACTCGGCACGGTCCAGTTCCTGGCAACCTCCACACCGTCATTCATTGATACCACGGTCAATTCAAATACCCGGTACGCATATCGGGTGTTCGCGTACAATAAACTGGGAGACTCAGGCCAATCAAACGTCGTGCAGGTGACCACACCGACGTGGTCAAAGGCCACTACCCTGACCGTCACGCCCAGCAAGCCGAGCCCGCATTTTCAGGGCACGAACGTTATTTTCACCGCAATTGCCACAGGCCCTTCGTCGTCCCTTATCTACCACTACCGGTATTCACTCGGGACCGGCGGGGTCAGCACCGTGGTTCAGGATTACAGCCCGCTGGCATCGTGGGCTTTGCCGGATACCGCGCCCACCGGAACGTATACGGTAACGGTCGACGCGCTGAGCGGCGGTCCGCGCGTGCCTCCGCCCACGCCTGACATGACCACGTCCCTGACCTATGTGGTCGTGGTGCCGGCCATCCCGATCGCATCAGCCAGCCCGATCGCAGGCACCTACTCGGGACCAACGGTCACCGTGACCCTGTCTGCAAATGTTCCGGCAAATATTTATTACACCACGAACGGGACCGCGCCGACAGCATTGTCTACCCGTTACGCGGCGCCTTTCGGAATATCAACCAGCACCACGATCAACTTCATTGCCGTGGACGCGAACGGCAGTTCGAGCGTTGTCAATACCGTGACGTATCTGGTCCATGCACTGGACCTGACCGCCACGGTGCTGATCAACAGCGGTGCGATTTCCACGAACACCACGACCGTGAACCTGACGCTTATTGCTTCCGACCCTACAGGGGTCGCGAAGATGACGTTCTCGAACGACGACATCCATTACACGACCGAGGAAATCTACGCAACGAGCAAGACCTGGGACCTCAACTGGGGCCTTATCTCGCCGCCGGTCACTGACGGGACCCGGACCGTGTACGTCAGGTTCAGGGACAATTCGCTGCCAACGCCCGGGACCCTGTATCCGCCGGTCATTGCGACCATCGCCATGGATACCACAGCGCCGGTCGTATCAGTGCTTCCGATCCCCGGCATCTACGCTTCTGCGGCATCGCCGCTATCAGTGACCCTGACACCGAACGAGCCCGCGACCATCTATTACACCACGGACATGTCCACACCTACGACAACAGCGAGCGTGTACATGGCGCCGATCCTCGTTGGCACGAACAAAACAATCAAGTTCTTTGCGATCGACCTTGCGGGAAATCCCGGCCTGGTCAGCTCGGGAACATACTCGTTTGATACCGGATCCGATATCACGGGCATTGTGTCGATCAACAACGGAGTGGTCTCGACCAACACGCCGACGGTCATGCTGACGCTGTTTGCGAGCGATCCGGTCGACGCCATCGCGTCCATGCAGATCTCGAACGATCAGCTCACGTGGAGCTCGATGACCTATACCACAAGCCAGCCCTGGATCCTGAACGGCGGCGATGGACTGAAAACGGTCTACGTCAAGTTCACGGATTCCATCGGTGGGCAGTCCGGGGCGTTCACCGCGAGCATTGTACTGGCGACCGGAGCCCCGATCACCACGGCCAGCCCGATCCCGGGGATCTATAGCACTCCCCCGGTCAACGTCAGCCTGACATCCAGCAACCCGTTTGCCACGATCTACTATACTTCTGACCTGTCTGCGCCGACCACGAGCTCGCCGATGTACACGGGGCCGATCTCGCTGAACGCGACCACAACGCTGAAATACTTTGCCGTTGACATCTCCGGCAATGTGGAGCTCTACAGTACCTCCACCTGGACCATCAGCCCGGGGGATCTGGTATCCAGCATAGGCATCAACAACGGCGCCACGCTGACCAAGACGACCGCGGTTTCGCTGCAGCTCTCTGCAACGGATCCGGCGGGCGTCTCGTCCATGCAGTTCTCGAATGACGGCGCTGTCTGGAGCAACGAGGAAGCGTATGCAACGACAAAGTCATGGACCTTGACGACCGGCGACGGGCTTAAAACGGTCTATGCCCGGTTCCGCGACAACGCGCTTCCTGCGCCCGGGTTCCAGTACACACCGGTCACGGCGCAGATCACTCTTGACACCACGGCCCCGATCTCGTCCGCGAGCCCGGCCGCTGGCATGTATTCGTTCGCACCCTTGGTGACCCTGACCTCGAATGAACCCGGCAAGATCTACTACACCACGGACGGGTCCGCTCCTACGAACCTGTCAACGGTCTATACCACCCCGATCCAGGTGTCCGCGCCAACAGGCACTGTTGCGGTCACCACCGTGATCAGCTTCTTTGCCGAAGACCTTGCCGGCAACGCAGAGACGTTCAAGAGCCAGTCCTGGGTCGTTGGTGTGAATGATATGACCGCTTCAGTGCAGATCAACGCGGGAGCGGCACTCACGAGCAGCCCGAGTGTGACCTTGACGCTGTTTGCACAGGATCCTGCCGGTGTCGACACTGTACAGTTCTCGTATGACAACATCAATTATACTGCCGAGGAACCGTTCCCCGCCCTTCCCGGACTACCAGCTACTGGTACCAGGGCATGGACTTTGATCTCCGGCGACGGGCCAAAAACGGTCTATGTACGGTACCGTGACGCGTCGAACGGCGGACATGGGGCCGGATTCCAGTATCCCCCGGTCTCTGCCAGCATCAAGCTTGATACGACGCCTCCGGTTACTTCCGCCAGCCCGGTTCCCGGCGACTACACCGTCGGTCCGGTGATGGTGACCTTGAGCTCGAGCGAGACCTCGACGATCTACTACACTACCAACGGCAGTACGCCGGACACCGGATCAACGGTGTACACCGGCCCGATCGCAGTCCCGGTGCTCAATACGATCAAGTACTTCTCGGTTGACGCAGCCGGTAATATGGAGGCCGCGGTCAAGTCCGGGACCTGGTCTGTTCACGTGACGGACCTCTCCGCAAGCATCGTGATCAACAACAACGAAGCGCGCACGAACAAGAGCTCGGTGAATCTGCACCTGAACGCGAGCGACCCCATGGGTGTTCAGTCCATGCAGTTCTCGAATGACGGGGTAACGTATACGGCAGAGGAACCCTATGCCCTGACCAAACCCTGGGTCCTTTCTCCGGGCGACGGGATCAAGACGGTGTACGTGCGGTTCCGGGACAATACGCTGCCGTCCGGGTATCTCTATAACCCGCAGACCGCAACGGTCGTGCTCGACACCGTGGCTCCGGTGACCACTGCAGGGCCGGTACCCGGCGACTACGTAAGCACGCCGGTTACCGTGACCCTGGTCTCGAACGAACCGTCCACGATCTACTACACCATTGACGGGACCGACCCGAACACCGGTTCGGCTGTGTATACGGGAGCGATCTCGATCCTGGCGAATACCACCATCAAATACTTTGGTGTGGACACTGCCGGCAATACCGAGACGACCAAGATCGGCACGTGGACCATCCACAGCGCTGATATGACAGGCAGCATCTCGATCAACAACCATTCGTTGTTCGCGAACAATCCGGTTGTCAGCCTGGCCATTGTCTTCTCTGATCCGTCTTGCACGGCGCTTGGAGCACCGGCTCCGACCATGCAGATCTCGAACGACGGGAGCAACTATACCGCAGAGGAAGCCATTGTATCAGGAGCAACAAGGACGAAGCCCTGGACCCTCGTGACAGGGGACGGCTTGAAGTATGTGTATGTCAAGTTCCGCGATTGCGCGCTCGGAGGCGGTTTCACCTACGCTCCGATAACAGCAAGCATTACGCTGGACACCACGCCGCCGGTTACCGCAGCGGACCACGCGTCCGGGACCTACTACACGACCGGGCCGTTGCCGTTTAAAGTAACGCTGCATACCAGCGAGACCGCGTCGGTCTACTACACCACGGACGGGTTCACCACGCCGACGACGTCGTCGCCGCTCTACACGGGACCGATCGAGATCGCGACCGGCGTCACCACCACCATCCAGTACTTCAGCGTGGATCTTGCCGGGAATGCCGAGTCAACCGTGAAGACCGGCTTCTGGATCGTGTATCCGGACGGCGACCTCGGATACGGAGGGACCATGCTGGATGCGCTCAAGGCCATGCAGATCGCGACCGGCATCATTCCGGCGACGGCATCCGATCTGATGCACGGAGACGTTGCTCCGCTCAAGAACAACAAACCGAATCCGGACAGGAAGATCGATCTTGCTGATGTGATGATCCTGCTCAGGAAGGCGATCGGCGCTATTTCTTGGTAATGAACAATGCATACCGGGGACCGGCGCTGCAATGCGCCGTTGCCCCGGTCCCCATACCATTTCAGGAGGATCTTACATGAAAAAAACTACACACTTCAGCCTGCTGGCACTGGTTCTGGTTGCAGCGATACTGGGCGGGTGCGGCGGAAGCAGCAGCGATACCCCAGCGATCGTAACGACGACCACGACCACAACGGCTACCACAGCAGTTCTGACCCTGATGACCTCGGGCACCCTGTCGACATCGGGGACCGGCACCCGGATCGGCACGGTACAGGTGACGGTCAGCCTGCCCGCAGGCGTCACGATCAAGGCCAGTCCGTTCTCGGCAGGGTCGACCACCATGGTCGCTGATGCGGGAGTGGTTACGGCATCAGGCGCTGCATCGGGCGCAGACCTGGCGATGGCGATCTACCGGTCCGGGGCTTCTTCAACGCACATGGTAGATGTCTACATCGTGAAGAACAGCGGGTTCAGTACCGGCGAGTTCGCTACGGTGAATTGCGACATTGCGTCAGGTTATACACCTGTGGCAGCCGACTTCACGCTCAGCGGGTTTGCAGCCAATGCGATGGATACCGGCAGCCCGTTGCCCGCGCTTTCTTCCGGGATCACCGCTGCAATCCAATAGTCGTTGAAGAGGGATAGGGTGAAACATTTTCTAAGATATAGTGCTCCTGCGCTGCTGATGGTGTTTGCGGTCGGAACAAGCTCTGTGGCGTCTGCCGCCTCGACCGTTACGATAACTGCATCAGGAGGGGGAGTGTATCAGCTTCAGGGTGCAGGCGTCGAGTCGGCTGCAGCAATGGACATCACGATCACGTATGATGCCGCTTCCCTTGCTTCGCCGCGGGTCGTCCAGGGAACGCTGATCTCCGGGGCCTTGATGGCGGTGAATGATACTGTGCAAGGTGTCATTCGCATCGGCATTATCCGGACAACACCGGTCACGGGGAGCGGTCAGATCGCCACCCTGACCTTTACCGGGACTGGTGATGCAACTGCCATCATCAACCTGAAAGCGTCCTTTACGACCATTGATGGAAAGCCGCTGCCCGTGCTGGCACAGATCTCAAAACCGGCAGAGGTTGTTGCTGACAAAACGGCAACGGATGTTGCAGCGCAGGGAGGGCAGGGTGCGAACACTTCAACGGTCACGACGATCTCCAACAGCAGTCCGCAGGCGCCGGCGGCGGTTGTACGGACGCCGGTCTACGGTCCTGCGGGCGGGATCGTTGTCGAACCAAGAACGAACGATGGCGTGGTAACAGCCGGGACAGCGACAGCTCTCGATCCCGTTGTTGAACCGGTCACGGCCAAAGCCGCGGTCGAGGCGCGCGGGGTCACGGTCTCCCTGGAAACGTCCGGGAAAAAAACATACACCTACAAGAGCGTGCTGGACCGCTTCAAGGAATATAAGGGTGCGCGAACTGCCAAGGCGTATGTATCGCTGTTCCAGCAGGGAACAACGACCTGGGTCAGACAGGCGCCGACGGTTCAGCTTGCGGACGGCGTGGCAACGGTCAAGGTCTTTATTACGATCCCTGCCGGGGGAGGGGTCGCGCCCGAGTATGCACTGCTGAATGCCCGATTGGTCTCGGTCAGACGGGACAATGATCGTGATGACACCTGGGTGCTCGAAGCCTGTCCGGAAAAAGGCGGGTATGAGGCCCGGCTCATCATATCGCGCGGCGCTGAAATGATCGTATTTCCGCTGACCATTGCACCGCGGCTCGATCTGCAGAAGAAAGGTCAGGCCAGATTGTCTGAAAAAGACCTCGACCGTTATCTGAGCGGAGCGAGGCAGGATGTGAACAAGGACGATAAAAACGATTATCTGGATGACTATATATATACGGCGAACGTTCTTTCGCAGCAGATCAGCGCTTCATCCGGGAACAGCAAAAAATAGACTTTGACGCAGCAGGGACCGACCGCACGCTTGAGGAACACTCCCCTATGATGAGTAAAGAGGCATATCAGAGCGCAAAATTTCTTTTTCAATTATTCGACTCGATACCCTCCATGCTCTTCATCGTTGACGCGGAGGTCAGGGTCGTTCATCTGAATGCGGCAGCGAAAAAACTGCATGGGGACGATTCTTTCGTGTTCATGGGCAGCGGTGGCAAGATCCTGAACTGCATCCATGCGAAGGGAGTTCAGGCCGAATGCGGTATGATGCCGCATTGTACACACTGTGTCATCCGCAAGGCCGTCGGGGAAGCCGCCAGGGGGGGGAAGATCTTCCGCGAAAGCGCCAAAATGGAGATCGTAGATGACTGCACAAGCCGCGAAGTGCATATGATGGTCACGGCCTCCCCCTTTCAGTACGAAAGCAAACCACACATCCTTCTGATCATGGAGGACATTTCTGAGCTGAAGCAGACCGAGGAGAAGCTCAAAGGACTGAACGAGCTTCTCGAAAAACAGGCTGCCACGGATCCGCTGACCGGGATCTATAACCGGCTGCGGTTCAATGAATTCCTGGTGCGCGACATCGATGATTCGCGAAGATACGAGTATCCTCTTTCAGTCATCATTTTCGACATAGATCATTTCAAGAAGATCAATGACAGATTCGGGCATCACGCCGGCGACCGCGTTCTCAAGGATGTGGTCGCGATCATCGCAGCGAACATCCGGAAGGCGGACGTCTTCGCCCGCTGGGGAGGGGACGAGTTCATGGTCCTCTCGACCCATACCGACCTGGACAGCACGAGGCTGCTTGCGGAAAAGCTCAGGTCCGCTGTCGCTGACCACGTCTTTCCCGGGGCCCATCTTATCACCTGCAGCTTCGGGGTAACGCAGATCCAGGCGGCGGACACGGTCGAGAGCTTTACCGCGCGGGCCGATCAGGCGTTGTATGCTGCAAAGAACGCCGGCAGGAACCGGGTCGCGACAGTGTGACGAAGGTTGAAATACAGACAAGAGAGCGCGGCCGGATTCGCATCGTTGGCCGCATAGTCCCCATTATATAAGGAGGAATGCTTATGACACATCATCGACGAATAGTGACGCTCCTGACAGCCTCGCTGATCCTGCTCGCAGGCTGCACCACAACGAAAGACAATAGTTATTTGACCACCACAACTACGAACACGACCACAGCACTGACCACGTACGTAACAATCACGGTAACGAGCGACACCACGAGCGCGGCCCAGAACCCGCTCAACCCCAAGACCCTGGTGCAGTTCCAGAACCCGTTCCTGGAAATTCCGATCGCGCCGACGACAACGCCGAACACGTACACCGTGACCGTGCGCCAGTATCCTGACTGGGATTTCGGTCTGAGGGTCCGTGATTCAATAACCGGCCAGGTTGTGCGGCCGAAAAATCCGGTGACCGGCCAAACCATCAAGACCCCGACCTGGTACTACGACATCAATGGAGCCGCGCTCGGCATTTACGGGGCTACCATCGAGGCAACGTCCGGACAGACCGTGACGGTCACTTATGTGAACGACCTGCGCGATGAGCAGCTGGATGCGAATGGAAATCCCATGAAGGGGACGGGACCGCTCCTGACCAAGCACGTGCTGACCGTGGACCCGACCGTGGACGGCATGAACCTCGGCGAGCCAGAGACGCGCATTGTGACGCATTTGCACGGCGGCCATGTTGACTGGCGGTATGACGGCCATCCCGAGGCATGGGTCACCAATATCCCCGCTGCGCAGCAGACAAGCATTCAGTACGGGCTTACTGCAGATCCTTCGCGAGGTTTCCCGGGTCGTCCTTCGGACAACAAGGTCACCTACAGGTATCCTAATGACCAGGACGCCTCAACCCTCTGGTTCCATGATCACTCCATGGGCATCACGAGACTGGCCGCGTACGCAGGCGTTGCAGCGTTCTATATCATCCGCGACGGGATCGACAGCGGCGGCACGAATACGCTGGGATTGCCGGCGGGACTGTACACCAATCCCACAGTCTCCGTGTCTGGGATCAATTCCTACAAGTACGATCTGCCGATCGTGCTGCAGGACAAGTCCTTCACCGCAGACGGCCGCATGGTCTTCCCGACCTTCACCAGCCTCGGTGCGTACACGTACACGGCTTTGCGCGACAAGAACGGCAACGCGACCCAGACCGTGCGTCCTGAGATGTTCGGCAATGTCAATATCGTGAACGGCCAGGCCTGGCCCGTGAAGACCGTTGAGCAGACAGCGTATAGGTTCCGTTTTGTGAACGGAGCAGATTCTCGGGTCTATAATATGTGGTTGCAGGATGCGGACACCGGAGAGATCATCACGCCGTCGCTTGCAACCGCTGCTTCTTCTACGCGGGCATGGCCTATCGTCCAGATCGCGGCTGAGCAGGGGCTTTTCCCCAAGGCAGTGTCGACCATGACCGGATGGCGCGACAAAGGGCTCACGATCGCGAACGGTGAACGCGCCGACATTATCATCGATTTCTCGCATCCCGTGTTCAGGAAGAGCCTGTCACAGGGCAAGAAGTTGATCCTGCGCAATGACGCACCCGTGCCGTACGGCGGTCTGTTCGGGCCTGCGAACGAGGATATGTCAACGCTCGACCCGACCACGACCGGCAAGGTCATGATGTTCGTGGTGAGCAATGCAACAGCGACCTCTTCGTTAGATCAAAACATCAAAAATTTCGAAACGCAGTTGATGACCATGGCCTCCCTGCCTGCATCCAGCGTTACCGTGACCCGGTACATCGATTTCCAGGAGCGGAAGGACCTCACGTACGCGTTCATTGACCCGCTCTCGAATACGGCGACCTACCGCACCCAGCTCTTGATCAACGGGTTGCGCTTCAGCGACCCGATTACCGAGGTTGTTTCACAGAACGATGTAGAGTCCTGGGTAGTCATCAATACGACGCCTGACATGCATCCGCTCCACTTGCATCTGGTCAAATTCCAGGTCGTGGAAAAAGGGCATATCGTGGCAGGTCCCGGGGGTCAGCTCTATCAGCGCGCGGACGGCGCAGGGGCACTTCCCACGCCCATAGAAACGTACGCGACCTATTCAGTGAATACGGACCCGCGCGCGGATGCCTCCAACACTCCAGTCGGAACGCTGGTGCCGGATACAGATGGTAACTCCCTGTATGCACGATCGGGGAACGAGACAGGGTGGAAGGACACGGTCAAGGTCCCGCCTGCGCAAACAGCCTACGATCCGAACCTTGGCGGAGAAGTTATGAACCCGGGGTACATCATCATCCGAGCGAAGTTCGACCTGCCCGCGGGCGCGCAATCACCGGCGACCTACATGTATCATTGCCACATCCTGTCTCATGAAGAGCATGAGATGATGCGGCCGTTCACCGTGGAATAGGACTAGGCTAGACGATCGCTTTTGCGGGCCGGGGAAACCCGGCCCGTTCTTTATGGGGATATGTTTGGGTAGAGGGAAGAGAATGTCGATCAACTACGAAGGAGCGATTATGATATCTGCAGCACCAAGAAAAATTACAATACTGTTCCTGGCCATCGCGCTCGTTGCGGGACTGTCAGGTTGCACCAGGAAGTCGGACGTGACGGGGAAATGGAATGGAAAAATGACCCTTGAAGGCAGCAGCAAAGCGATCACCGACCTTGCCTACGACCTGTTCCAGAAGGACGGGGAACTGTCCGGCGCAATGGTCTTTACCAAGGTGGAAGGCAGTGCCATGAAATTGAACGGGAAACGGACGGGAGACGAGCTCGCGTTCTCGACCGAGCATAAGCGGGGCCTGACCTTGCATTTCAAAGGAGCGGTTAAGAGCGGATCCCGTATAGAGGGAACCGCGGTGCTGGTGTACTCCGATCCCAAGGTCCCGGTCAAGCAGGACACGGTTGTGCTGGAACTAACCCGGTAGTTACGGTTTTATTTTACCACATACCAGAACCGGGTAGTGCGGACCTTGTTATCAGCGACTTTGAACTTGACCATCATTCCGTAGCTGCCTTTTTTTGACAGATCGAGATCAACCCCGAAGTGTCCCATCATGCGTGCCAGGTCCCTTGTCTGCTCCGATCTATCCGGGCCCTGGACCTTGACCCGTGCTTCCCCCTGGATCAGCAGCTTGCCCGTCTCTGCGTCGGTGAACTGGACCGCGAGATGATGGGTCTCCTTTATCCCTTTCGGCATTTCAGTTCCGTGCAGCCGCATGCTTTCTTTCATGTCCAGGACCTTGAAGGTTGCTTTGACGCCCTCGATCACTTCCTCGTGCGCAACTGAACCCACGCTTGTCATGCTGGCGCCGCGGTCCGCGCTCTGCAGCACGCCGGGCACTGACAGGGTAACGAAAACAATGATAACCGCTGCTAACCTCATGGTAGTCTCCTGGAGAACGAATCATGCATAGAAAAAACATTTGGACACGGAAGGGACGGATCAGCATATGATAAGCGCGGATACATTCCAAACAAAAAAAGACTCACCTTTTGGAGAGCGGCTTCATACAGGACTATCCGCTCTTATCCGACTCTTATCCGACGTTATCCGTGTCAAAGGTCGTTGCTAGCTTCATTCCGGCTGTTTCGGACCGGGTCTGCTCGGCATCAGTTTGCCCCAGTGCAGGTCGCGCTGTTTCATGAGCACAAAGATCACCGGCGTCATGATCAGCACGTGGATAGCCGAGGTGATCATTCCTCCGATCATGGGTGCGGCGATGGGGCGAGTGACATCCGCCCCGGCGCCGGTCGACCACATGAGCGGCGCCAGACCGAGTAGCGCCACAGCAACGGTCATCAGCTTCGGCCGCAGCCGCAATACCGCGCCTTCACGCGCGGCCTCGAAGATGTCCTGCGCGCTGATTGGTCCGCGCTGCATCCTGCGGTCAAGGGCCTCGTTGAGGTACAGGACCATCACCACGCCGGTTTCCACAGCGATGCCGAAGAGCGCGATAAAGCCAACCCAGACCGCGACGGACATATGATACCCCAGCCCATACACGAAGAAGACGCCTCCCACCAGCGCGAACGGCACTGATAGCATGACCATGGCTGCTTCCCTGGCCGAGTTGAACGTGAAATACAGGAGTACAAAGATGATCGCGAGTCCCACAGGGATCATGATCCGCAGCCGGGCCTGTGCCCGGACCTGGTTCTCCCACTGGCCTGCCCAGGCGATCGAATACCCAGGAGGCAAACGGAGCTCCTGCTGCAGTACCTTCTGCGCATCAGTAACAAAGCTTCCCAGGTCCCGGCCGCGCACATTCAGGAACACGAGGGACCTGAGCATGCCTCCTTCGCTGTTGATCTCAGCCGGGCCTGACGAGGTCGCAATGCGGGCCACGAGGGACAGGGGCACCGATGTCCCGTCCGCTCCGGCCACCAGCGCGCGCTGAACAGACTGGACCGTATCGCGCTGATCGCGGAGGTACCTGACGCGGATAGCAAAGCGGCCTCGACCTCCACCCATGCCCATGACCTCGGTGACCGTTGCGCCTCCGAGTGCTGTCTCGATCACGTCCTGTACATCCTGTACGGAAATACCGTACCGTGCTGCCGCCGTCCGGTCGACCGTAATATCGAGGTAGCTCCCGCCGCTCACCCGCTCCGCAACAACATCCACTGCGCCGGGAATGTGCTTGAGCGCGGTCTCTGCTCTGACAGCCAGGTCGCGCAATACGTTCAGGTCGCTGCCGTA
>Ga0315268_10001398_pt1 | contig 27702 bp, 20 predicted proteins | sample C1_top_MG_FD_204535 | JGI IMG/M metagenome (GOLD analysis project Ga0315268, IMG submission 204535) | Sediment microbial communities from Yellowstone Lake, YNP, Wyoming, USA - C1_top | ecosystem: Environmental > Aquatic > Freshwater > Lake > Sediment | place: USA: Wyoming | collected 2017-08-01
CGTTTCCGAGGTGGGCCAGTTCGGCGGAGCATTCTGCCAGGCGTTCGTCGGCCTTGGCGGATTCGCTGCGGGCAAGTTCGTGCTGGAGCTGGGCGGCGACGAGCGACTTCTGCGCCTCGACGTTATGCGCGATGGCTTCGTTGAGCGAGCGCTCGCACGCGGCTAGGTCTTGTTCGACCTGCCGCAGCGCGGCCTGCGCGGCTTCGGCGTCGCGTTCGAGTTGGATGGCCTGCACTTCCATCGCGCGCAGTTCGCGCTTCATGGCTAGCGGGCCGGCTTCACCGGGACGCCCCCCGCTGACCATGCGCCCGCTGTAGCAGGTGCCGTCGATGGTCAGAAAGTGGTAGCCCGGGTTCTCGCGTGCGAGTTGTTCGGCGACGCCGGAGGTTTCGACTACGTAGGCTGACTGCAACCGCGGCAGGAATTGCTTCGCCGCCGCGCCGAGCGGGTCGCGGAACTCCACCAGCTTGTCGAGCCGGGAAACGATGCCAGGCTGCGCGTGGAAGGGAACTGGCGGCTCCCCGGACGAAAGCTTCAGGTTGCGCAGCGAATCTACGAAGAACGTCGCCTGGCCACCCATTTCTTCGCGCAACAGGCTGATCCCGGCGCGGGCGTGGTCGAAGGTCTCCACCACGACGTATTCCAATTCGTCGCGCAGGAACTGCTCGACGGCGACTTCGTATTGTTCCTGCACTTCGGCGTAGTCGGCCAGCAGGCCGACAGCGCGGAAGCCGCGATTCTCACCTTTGCCGTTGGCGGCGAAAAGTTTCTGCACGGCTTCGTCGGAGTACGACCGCTCGTTCAGGATTTGCTCGACCGACTTGTGCCGCGCGCGGACAGTGGTCAATTCTTCGCGGGTGCGCTCGACGCGATGCGTGTGCTGCTGCTGCTCGCCGCGCAGGTGTGCTAGGCGACCCTGCGTCGTGCGCACCGCCTGCTCGAGCCGCTGCGCTTCGGCCTCGGCACCCTGCCAGGTGGATTCCGCTGCAGCCGCGCGCTGCTGGTGCTCGCCAGCTTCGGCGCGAAGTTTTTCAGCAGTCATCTCCAGCCTTGCCTGCGCTTCGGCGTGATGCGCCAGCGCTTCCTCGGCTTGCGCCTGTTCGCCATGCAGGCGGCGCAATTCCTCCCCGAGCCGGCCGCTGGACTGCCGCAACTCCTCGATACGTGTCTCGGTGGCCTGCTGTTCGGCCGCGAGCGCAGCGGCCCGCTCCGCCAGTTCCTGCAGCGCGGTGGCGAGCCGGTGTTCGTCCTCGCGCAGATCGACCACATTGACCGCGTGGGCCTGCACGCGCTCTTCGAGCTGCGTCGCCTGCTGCCGGGAGAGCTCGATTTCAGTGGCGATCTGTGTCAAGCGCGTCTCGAGTTCACGCATCCGCTCCCGGTTGAATCCGATGCGATTCTCGGCGCGGTCAAGTTCGAGCGCGGTCTGGCCGATCAGGTTCTGGTTCTGGCGCAGCTCAGTTTCGAGTTCGTAGTTGCGCCGCGCCAGCCGTTCCTGCTCGGTTTCCAGCGCGGTGAGCGCCTGAGTCTGCTCGGTTTCGCTCGCGGAGATTTCTTTCAGAAGTTGCGTCAGGCGTTCGGCCTCCGCGTCCAACTCGGCGGCCTTGCTGGCCAGCACCGAGCGGATCAGCCCACGCATCTGCTCGCGGATTTCGGCGTGGCGGCGCGCTTTGGATGCTTGGCGCTTCAGCGACCCGAGCTGTTTTTCGACTTCCACCAGAATATCGTTTACGCGCGAGAGGTTCAGTTTCGAGGATTCCAGCTTCGCTTCCGCCAGTCGCCGTTTCGTCTTGTATTTCGTCACCCCCGCGGCTTCTTCGATGATGGCGCGGCGGTCCATCGGTTTCGAGCTGAGGATTTGCCCGATGCGGCCCTGCTCGATGATGGCGTAGGAGTCCGGCCCCAGGCCGGTGCCCATGAAAAGCTCCTGCACGTCGCGCAGCCGCGCCACGCGCCCATTGATCAGGTATTCGCTCTGGCCCGAACGATAGAGCCTCCGGCCAACGACGACTTCGCCCGGCTTGGTCCGAATGGCGGGTTTTGCCTCCCGCTTTTTGCGGAAGGGTTTGCCCTCTGTGTCCTCTGCGAGCTCTGTGCTCTCTGTGAACTCTGTGTTGACGTCTTGCCCCGCCGCCGCGACTTCTTCTTTGGCCTCCTCCTCCGGGCTCGCATTCAGAACTTTTTCCGCGGCTTCGGCGAGCTCAGGGTCAATGAGGGTCAGGGTGACTTCGGCCATCCCCAGCGGCGGGCGCTTCTGCGTGCCGTTGAAGATGCAGTCGGCCATGCGCTCGGCGCGGAGCATTTTGTGGCTCTGCTCGCCCAGCACCCAGGAAATGGCGTCCGCGATGTTCGATTTGCCACAGCCGTTGGGTCCGACTATGCAGGTGATCCCGCCGCCCGAGAAGGTCAGGTGCGTCTTCTCGCAGAACGACTTGAAGCCGAACAACTCGACTTTGCGCAGTTTGAGCAAGGCGACCCCTCTGGGCGATAGATCTCCGCCGTCCGACACGGTCGGCGAAGAGGAATTCAAACTCTTCGAGTGGAGGTTTTCTGGCGACACAAACGTTGGCAGGTCGTCCCGGCTCAACCGGAATGGCCCAACCGCCCTGGCGCTTCGGAGTGGCGGCGAACGCACGAAAATCTAGCACAGGGACTAGGGGCTGTAAAGGGCGAGGCCACAGATTGTGCACCGAGCGCCAACAGCACTGGACAGCGCTCGGTGCTCACTGGTCAGTGTCCACGGGGAAATGGATGGCGCGGCTTACGGCCCTGTTTGCCTCTCCGAGATGCGTCCGATAGAATGCTTCGTTTGGGTTGTGCTGAGAGGAACTGCCGAGCGAGCCATGGGCGACATCCAATTCCTGAACACGCTGACGGGGCGCAAGGAAGCCTTCGTTCCGCTGCATCCGCCCGAGGTGCGCATCTACACCTGCGGGCCGACCGTCTACGACTTCGCTCACATCGGTAACTTCCGCACCTTCGTTTTTCAGGACATCTTGCGCCGGTTCCTGAAGCATCGCGGCTACCGCGTGATTCAGGTAATGAACCTGACCGACGTGGACGACCGCATCATCGAAAACGCCCGCGCCAAGGGGATCGGCATCCGGGAGTACACCGACAAGTACATCCAGGCGTTTCTCGAGGACCGGCGCGCGCTGAGCTTGGAAGCCCCGGAGTACATGATTCGCGCCACCGACCACATCGACGACATGGTCGCGCTGATCCAGCGTCTCGGCGAGAAGAGCGTCACCTACAAGAGTGACGGTTCCATCTACTTTCGCATCTCGAAATTTCCCGCCTACGGCAAGCTGTCGAAGGTGAATATGAGCGGCATCCAGCCCGGCGCGCGCGTGGAAACCGACCGCTACGAAAAAGCCGACGTGCGCGACTTCGCGCTGTGGAAGGCGCCCAAGCCTGGCGAACATTTCTGGGAGACCCCGATCGGTCCGGGGCGCCCCGGCTGGCACATCGAATGCTCCGCGATGGCGATGAAGTATCTGGGTGAGACCCTGGACATCCACACCGGCGGCGTGGACCTGGCATTTCCACATCACGAGAACGAAATTGCGCAAAGCGAAGCTGCCACCGGCAAGCCGTTTGTGCGCTACTGGCTGCACGCCGAGCACCTGAACGTCGAAGGCGAGAAAATGTCGAAGTCCCTCGGCAACTTCTTCACGCTACGCGAACTGTTCGAGCAAGGCTACAAGCCGTCGGCAATCCGCTTCTTGCTGGCGTCGGTGCCATATCGCAGCCAGCTCACCTTTTCGATGGACGCGCTGACGCAGGCGGCCAGTTCGGTCGAGAGGCTGCGGAATTTTGCACTGCGCCTGCGCACCGAAAAATTCCCGGTGGGCGAAACGTTGACGATCGCCGCGCGAGTCGCGCAAGCGCGCGAGCAGTTTGAGAAAGGCCTCGAAGACGATTTGAACACGGCGCAGGCGCTGGCCGCGTGGTTTGACTTGGTGCGCGATGTCAATACAGCCATCGACGCCGGCAACTTCCGCCAAGGCGATGTCGCTTTTGTGCTGGCGGCGATGGAAGAGTTCGACACGATTTTTGCTGTCCTCACCTTGGACGACCGGCGGGCTATGGTCAGCTTTGCCGGGGTCGAAGTGCCGGAACCAATCAGCGAAGGCGAGATCCAAGCGCTGGTGGCCGAGCGCCAAGCCGCCCGCAAACGCCGCGATTTCAAGCGCGCCGATGAAATTCGCCAGCAACTCGCCGGGCGTGGTATTATTTTAGAGGATACGCGCGATGGCAGTATCCGCTGGAAGCGCAAATGATTGTGATGCGTCGCCATTTCGTGCTTTCCCATAACCTGCCGGCGCAGGACCGTCCCTCCCTTTTCGGCGTGGATTGATTCCTCCTTTGTTTGATTGGCGCGCCCCACTTGGTGGGGCGCCGTGGAGTGCGGGAGCTCGCTCCCGCCTTCAGCGCGCGAGGCTTGCCTCGCGCGGGGCGCAGCCCGCCGCGGCAGGCGCCCCCACGAACGCGGCGCCGAGGCGCCGCAGCCCAAAGGAGGATTCCAATGATCAGCACAAAATTTCCAAAGCTTGCGACGCCCGTGCCGGGGCCCGAGGCGCGCAAAGTTCTGCAACTCGACGATCAGTACATCTCGCCGTCCTACACGCGCACCTATCCGCTGGTAGCTAAGACGGGCCGCGGCGCGATGGTTGAAGATGTGGACGGCAATGTCTTCATGGACTTTTCGGCCGGCATCGCCGTGGTCTCGACCGGCCATTGCCATCCCGACGTCGTCGCCGCGATCCAGAGGCAGGCGGCCGAACTGGTCCATATGTCGGGCACAGATTTCTACTACGCGAACATGGTCGAGCTGGCGGAGAAACTCTTCGCGATTACGCCCGGCTCGGAACCAAAGCGCATTTTCTACGCCAACTCCGGCGCGGAAGCAGTGGAATGCGCCATCAAGCTGGCGCGCTATCACACCAAGCGGGACAAGCTCATCGCCTTCCAGGGTTGTTTCCATGGCCGCACGATGGGCGCGCTCTCGCTAACGGCGAGCAAATCGGTGCAACGCAAAGGATTCGGCTCACTGCTCGCCGGCGTGTTCCACATTCCTTATGCCTACTGCTACCGCTGCCCTTACGGCAAACAGCCGGAAACCTGCTGCACCGAATGCGCGACGGTGCTCGAGCGCGAAATTTTTCCGAAGCTCGTGGACCCGTCGGAAGTGGCCGCGATTTTCGTCGAGCCCATTCAGGGCGAAGGCGGCTACGTCCCCGCGCCGGCGAAGTTCTTGCAGGAGCTTCAACGCATCTGCCGCCAGCACGGCGTTCTCCTGGTGATGGACGAAATTCAGTCGGGCATGGGGCGTACGGGGAAGTGGTGGGCCTGCGAACACGCCGGCGTCGAGCCGGACATTCTCTGCATCGCAAAGGGCATCGCCTCGGGAATGCCGCTCGGCGTAGTCGTCACACGCGCGAGCATCATGGACTGGAAGCCCGGGGCGCACGCTTCGACCTTCGGTGGCAACCCCATCTGCATCGCCGCGGCGATGGCCACGATTGACGTGCTCGAAAAGGCCTACATCGAAAATGCCCGGCGCGTCGGTGAATTCATCCTCAAGCGCATTGCGGACTGGCCGAAGAAGCATCGCGTCGTCGGCGACGTCCGCGGGATGGGCCTGATGATCGGCGTCGAATTCGTCCGCGACCAGCAAACCAAGGAACGCGCCGCCGACCTGCGCGACCGCGTGGTCGACTTCGCGTTTAAGAAGGGACTGCTGCTGCTCGGCTGTGGCCCTAATACGTTGCGCCTGGCTCCGCCGCTTGTGGTGGACCAGGAGCAGGCTGATTTCGCTGTCAACATCATCGAAGCGGCCATCACCGAAGTCGAGAAATCACTCTGAGCAATGTGACATAGGCCGCAGGGGCGTCCGCCGCGGCGGGCGCCCCTACCTTTGTACCTGGTCGAACCTCGAGCCTCCTTGCCTGTTGCCCTCTGTGCCTCTGTGGTAGATTCTTCCGTTCGTGCGCTATCTGGAGGCACGTGTGCCTCGCATTCTCGACGTCGGCTGCGGCAGGCTGAAATATTCGGGTGCCATTGGCGTGGACCGCAATCCGTCCACCGACGCTGACGTGCTCTGCGACCTCGACCGCCCGCCCTATCCTTTCCGCGACTCGTCGTTCGATGAAGTGCGCGCGCTGCACGTGGTCGAACACGTCGAAGACGTCATCAAATTCCTGGAGGAGATGCACCGCATCCTCAAGCCGGGCGGGCGGCTCTACCTGTTGACGCCGCATTACACCGACGTAGGCTCTTTTCGCGACCCTACCCATCGCCGCCACCTGAACAGCTACTCGTTCATTTATTTCACCGATCCCGGGCGGTTCGGCTTTTACACGAATGTGCGGTTCCGTGAGCACCGCATCCAAATCCGTCTGCTAAACCTCTGGCGTGCGCTGGGCTTCGAATGGCTGGTGAACCACGCGCGGCCGTTCCGCAAATTCTGGGAGCAGTATCTCTGCTACCTTATTCGCGGCAAGGAACTGCACTTCTGGCTCGACGCGATCAAAGAGGAGAAAACGACTTCGTGAGCGGCAAGCGCATCCTCGACGTCGGCTGTGGTCGCGGAAAATTCCCTGGCGCCATCGGCATTGACATTTCCACCGCCACCCAGGCCGACGTGGTATGCGACTGGAGCCGCGGTTTCCCTTTCGCCGATTCCGCGTTCGATGAAATCCGCATGACCCATGTCATCGAAGAGGTGCCGGACATTATGGCGGCGCTGGCCGAAGCGCATCGCGTGGCTAAGCCCGGCGGGTGGCTCATCGTGGTCACGCCGCACTACACCGACCACAGCTCCTATTGCAGTCCCACGCATCGCTGGCACCTGTCGAGTTTTTCCTTTTGGTTTTTCAGCGACCGCCCGCTCGAATACGACTACTACGCGCCCGCGCAGTTCCGCCAGGTGCGCGTCACCGTGAAGCTGTTGCAACTGTGGCGCTGGCTCGGACTGGAATTCTTGGTGAATCACTCGCGCCGCTTCCGCCGGTTCTGGGAGTATTACCTTTGCTTCCTGGTTCGCGGCAAAAACATCACCTTCGAGCTGGAGGCCGTCAAGTGACGGTTCTTGTCATCCCGAGGAGGGACGACTCGTCGGCCCGACGAGGGGTCTCAGGGTCGATTTGAATAGGCCATGCCGCTCTTCTCTCGCTTGATGTTTGCGTTTGTGCGCTTTGGCGCTCGCAAGGGGATTGCCGCCGAGGACGCCGCCTCGCCGGACAGCGCCAAGGCCCGCGCCCGCCGCACCGGCATCCGCGGCGAGACGTTTGCCTACTGGTATCTCCGCCGCCACGGCTACATTTTCGTCGCCCGCAACTACAGGGTCCGTGGCATCAAGGGTGAAATTGATCTGATCGGCTTCGACGGGCCCGTGCTGGCGTTTGTCGAGGTGAAGACGCGCACGCGTTCCGCCGACGCGGACGGGGAGCTGGGCAAGCCGGAAGGCGCGGTTACGGCCGAGAAGCGCCGCCACCTATCTCGTATGGCGCGGCAGTTTCTAGCCGAGCGACGCCTTCGCGAAGCGCCCTGCCGGTTCGACGTGTTGGCCATCGAGAGCCGTCCCGGCCGCCCGCCGGAAGTGCGCCTTCACAAAGGCGCCTTCGTTGCCGATCGCTAGCGCGCCGGTTTTGGCGAAGACGGGGCAGGAGTAGTAGAATGATGCGTTCGAATCCACCGGGGAATCTGATCAGGGCATCCAATTAAGTAGAAGCTAACTCGAGGAGGCGGACTTGCCAGAACTGCGCAAGGATCCGATCAGCGGCCGCTGGGTGATTATTTCGACAGAGCGCGCCAAGCGGCCCACCGACCTGGTCCGCGAAAGCGTCCAGATCCGGGGCAACGGCTTTTGCCCGTTCTGCTACGGCAACGAAGGGAAGACGCCGCCCGAGATTCTCGCCTACGGCCGCAATGGCAGCGGGCCAAACACGCCTGGCTGGAAGGTCCGCGTGGTCCCCAACAAGTTCCCGGCGGTGGGCATCGAAGGCGACCTCGACCGCCAGGGCGAGGGCCTGTTCGACAAGATGAACGGCATCGGCGCGCACGAAGTCATCATCGAGACGCCCGACCACCAGTCCACGCTTCCGATGCTGACCGACAAGGCTGTCGAAGACGTCCTGTGGGCCTACCGCGACCGCATGCTCGACCTGAAGAACGATCGCCGCTTCCGCTACATCCTCCTCTTCAAAAACCACGGCGAAGCCGCTGGCGCGTCGCTCGAACACACCCATTCGCAGCTCATCGCCCTGCCCATCGTCCCCAAGCGCGTCCGCGAGGAAGTGGACAACTCCAAGCGCTACTACCAGGAAAAAGAGCGCTGCATTTTTTGCGATATGGTCCGGCAGGAAATGGAAGAAGGCGCGCGCGTCATCACCGAGAACGAGCACTTCGTCGCGCTGTGTCCCTATGCGCCTCGGTTTCCATTCGAGGCTTGGCTGCTCCCCAAGCTGCACGGCTCCGCCTTCGAGAACAACCAGAGCCCCATCTACACTAGCCTCGCGCGCATTCTGCGGAACAGCCTGCAGCGCATCGACGCGGTGCTCGACCGCCCCGCCTACAACTACGTCATCCACACCTCGCCGGTCGGCGAAGAAACCAACGACCACTACCACTGGCACATCGAAATGATGCCCAAGCTCACCAAGGTCGCCGGCTTCGAATGGGGCACCGGCTTCTACATCTGCCCCACGCCGCCTGAAGAATCCGCCCGCTACCTCCGCGAAGCCCACTTGTAACGTCGACAGCCTCGCCAGTGGCGTTTTGCGTGCCCCGGTTGTAATGTTGCAGCCGCGCCCGTCGCTTTCCTGAGCAGGAGAATTCCATGATAGCCGGCGGATTCGTCCATCGGATTGATCCGGTGTTGGGCGAGGTCGCCGGCGTGTATCTCTGGTGGTACGGCCTCAGCTACACGCTCGGCTTTTTTGGCACCCACCTGTGGTTGCGGCGATGGCGCGAGCGGCTCGGCCTGACGCTCGAAGAAGTCTACGCGCTCTGCATCTACTTTGCGTTGGGCGTGCTTCTCGGCGGGCGCGCGGTGGAAGTTGTCTTTTACGAATGGCCGTACTACTCTCAACATCTCTGGCACATCTTTGCCGTATGGCTCGGTGGGATGTCCACGCACGGCGTCTTGCTGGGTGCCACCGTCGCCACCGCGCTCTTTTGTTGGATTCGCAAAAAGCCGCTGTTGGTGATTGCCGACGCGCTGGCCATTCCTGGTGCGTTCTACATGGGGATGGGCCGCATCGGGAACTTCATTGACGGGCACATCGTCGGCAGCGTCACCGACGTCTGGTGGGCCGTGCAGTTTCCCGACGCCGCCGGCTTCCGGCATCCCGTCGTGCTCTACGACGGGCTGAAAAATCTGCTGCTGATTCCGCTCCTGCTCGTGGTTCGCAAGCGCACGCAACGCCCAGGCGTTGTCATCGCCCATTTCATTTTCTGGTACGGTTTCCTGCGGATCTTCGTGGATATCTTTCGCGAATATCCGACCACGCTGCTGGGCATCGCTACCGGCCAGAGCTTCAACATTTTCATGTCTCTGCTGGGCGGTTTTCTGATTTTCTGGTTTTCAAAATCGCGCCGCGCGCTTCGAGAGACACCCGAAGCCAAGATTCCATCCTCAGCGACGCCGCCAACCACAGCTGGCCGCTGGGCGCGGCGCATTGTCTTTGTCGCGCTGCTTCTCGTTCCGCTCATCATCCCGAGCGATTGGACGCAGGATGTCCCCGCCCGTTATGGCCAGCGTCATCCTGGCATGCACTATTCGTCCTGGTATCCTCACATCCCTTAAGGACTTCTCTTTTACCTCTCCACAGCTTCCGTTTCCTTCTTGAGGGTAGAGTTTTATGGCGCAGGATGTTAATTTTCTGACTCTGGCGCTAGGGCCAGGTTTGACGGATTGAAGGAGGCGCGTATGGCACGCAGCAGGGGACGCTGGATCATTCTATTTCTGATCATCTTTTTCGTCTTCTTGATGGTGCTGGGCACCCTTGCTTCGCGGGTGAAAGAAGGCTCGGTGCTGGTCGTCGAGCTGTCCGGCGGCATCGAGGAGCAGAAGCCCGCGGGCACGTCCGGGCAGTTGTTCGGCGCCGACGTCACCCTGCTGCACAACCTGCTCGACGCGATTGACACCGCCAAAGACGACAAGCGCATCACCGGCTTGGTGCTGCGAATCAATCCGCTCGGCGCAGGCTGGGCTAAGGTGCGCGAGCTGCGCGACCGCGTGCTTGAGTTCCGCAAGTCGAAGAAGCCCACCATCTGCTACCTGAACGGCGACATGCTCGACAACCGGCAGTATTACCTCGCCACCGCCTGCGAGCAGGTGTGGATGGTGCCCACCGCGCCGCTCGGCGTCACCGGGATGATGGCGCAGGCCATGTTCCTCCGCGGCACGCTCGATAAGCTCGGCGTCTACCCTGACATTTATGGGCTGAAGGAATACAAGACCGCGCGCGATTTCTACACCGAAAAGAAGTTCACCCCCGCCAACCGGGAAATGACCGAGTCCCTGCTGCGCAGCATCTACGAGCAGTATCTGACCGAAGCCTCGCAGGCGCGCAAGACGGACCGCGCGCATTTCGAAGAGCTGGTCAACAAAGGCCCGTTCCTGCCGCAGGAAGCGCTTGCCGCGAAACTGGTGGACCGCGCCGCCTACTGGGACGAGGTGCAGGACTTTTTCCGGCAGAAGAACAAGGAGTGGCGGCCCGTCGAAGTCAGCCGCTACATCAACGAGCTGGACAAGTCGGGGGCCGACACCATCGCCGTGGTGCACGCCACCGGCGTGATTGCCATGGGCAAGTCCGATTTCGACCCGGTCTTCGGTGACTACATCATGGGCTCCGACAGCGTGTCGAGCGATCTGCGCCGGGCGCGCAACGACGACAACGTCAAGGCCATCATCTTGCGCGTGGACTCGCCCGGCGGCTCGGCGGTGGCCAGCGAAGTCATCCGCCGCGAGGTAGTGCTGGCGCAAAAGAAAAAACCGGTGATCGTTTCGATGTCCGACGTGGCCGGGTCGGGCGGCTACTGGATTGCCATGTCCGCAGACAAGATTGTGGCCGAACCGGCTACGCTGACCGGCTCCATCGGGGTAGTCTTCGGCAAGATGAACATCTCGGGGCTCTTCAACCTGGTCGGCCTGAGCACCGACCATGTGGCCACAAACGAAAACGCCACTATCCTCTGGGAGCAGCAGAATTTCACGCCGGCCCAGCGTGAGATGGTGATGAAGATGATGAACGACATCTATGCGAACTTCAAAAAGGGCGTGGCCGAGGGACGCAAGATGAAAGAAGAGGATGTAGAGCGCATCGGGCGCGGCCGCGTTTGGACCGGCGCGCAGGGCAAGGAGAATGGTCTGGTGGACGAAATCGGCGGCTTTGAGCGTGCGCTGGCATTGGCCAAGCAGATGGCCAAAATCGCGCCGGACACAAAGGTGCGTCTCGTTCGCTTCCCGGTGGAGAAAACCCTGTTTGAAACTCTGATGGAGCGGTTCGGTTCGCAGGTTTCAGTCACCGGCGATCTGGCAAGGCGGCTGCGCTCCGCGAAGGATGAGGCCGAGTCGGTTCAGGCGCGGATGCCCTTCGACATCGTTGTACGCTGATCGCAATGTAGCGCCGGGTCGTTAGACCCGGCATCTTCTTCGACGTAGCCAAACAAGAAGGCCGTCCCGAAGCTTCGGGGCGGCCTTGGTACCCCGGTGAATCCCTTCCTGTTAGGCGACCAACATTCCTTCGGGGATTTCCAGTTCGCGTCGGCGAAAAGCCATTTCGAACGCTGCCACAACTCGCGGATCGAAATCCGTGCCCGCGCCTTTCACGATGATGTCGCGCACCTCGAAGGGCGACAGCCCCTTGCGGTACGGCCGGTCGCTCACCAGCGAGTCGTACACATCGGCCACCGCGATAATCCGCGCCTCCAGCGGGATATTTTCGCCCTCGGTGGGATGGTAGCCGGAGCCGTCGAACTTGTCGTGGTGCGACAGGATGATGGGCAGCACGCGCTTTAACGAGCCGCCCACGGGGCTCAGCAGGCGGATGCCCTTTTCGACGTGCCCCTTCATTTCCTCCATTTCTTTATCAGTGAGCCGCGCGGCCTTGTAGAGGATTTCGCGGCTCGTTTGCAGCTTGCCGATGTCGTGGAGCAGGGAAGCGGCGCGGATGTCTTCAATTTGGTCGGCCGGCAGGCCCAAGTGCCTGGCGATATGCGTGGCGTAGATGCTGACGCGGTAGGAGTGGTTGTGAGTGTACTTGTCGTTGGAGACGAACTGGCTGAGGATTTCCAGCAGGCCGTAGTAGGTTTCGCGCAACTCGTGCAGGTTGCGCTCCTTGTGTTCGTAAAGCGTGCCCAGCGCGTAGGCCGTCAGCATCAAAAACCCGGCCCACAGCGCCACGTCGTTCCAACCCATCACCTGGGCGATGTCGCGCTCCCGGTTGGAAATCAGCGCCGCAGGGTTCAACAGGTTCAGCCAGACGACGATCAGCACGGACGCCACCGCCGTCTGCACGGCACGCCGCCGCCCGAAGAAGTACGCAGCGAACAGCGTCGGGAGATTGTAGAAGGTCAGCACCAGCTGCTGACCCACGACGAAAAAGTTGATCAACGCCGCGAAGGCGATGATCGAGAAACTCAGCAGCAGTTCCTTGTTGGTCTCGGCGAGCCTTCCCAGCCAATCCTTCTTGTTCATGTGAAGCTTCCCTCAGAGCTCCCTCAAGTGCTTTTGCCCTTTGGCTTGCCAAATAGAGTATGCAAACGGCTGCGCGGCGTCGATAGTACCTTGGTATCAGTGCTCAAACCATAAGTCCGTGCGCCGAACCCACCCATCGCTACCTATACCCTGTATTCCCGCCAAGAGGTCTCCATCTCCGCCGTTTCTCCCTTTCGGATGACCACTACTCACTGTTGACTGTCCACTGTATACTGAAGTGGATCAGGCGCGGTACCCAAGTGGCCCAAGGGAGAGGTCTGCAAAACCTCCATTCGTGGGTTCGAATCCCACCCGCGCCTCCAATTTCGCCGTCCGGCGAAATTGTCCTGAGCGAGTCCGCCAGAGGCGGACGAGTCGAAGGGCGCATTCTCTCCGGCCAGCAAAAGTTGTCCCGTCGAAGACCCTGAGCAGCGTCGAAGGGAGCAAACGGAGTGCAGCGAGGGACCCCTCTGTGCGAGTCCCGCTAGACGGGACGAGCCAAAGGCCATCAATCCCGACGACAAGGAACCGTTGTCCCGCGCAAATCCGCCGCGGCGGACGAGCCGAGGGGTGGCGGGTGGCGCAGCTTTTCCCGCATCGCGATTGAACCGCGCACTTCATTCTTGTCGGAGGGTGCCCCTCGATAAGAGCGAAGGCGTTGTCAAGGCGCATTTTTCCCGAGCGGTGTTTTGCGCACCGTTTCGTTTCCAGAGTGGTGGAGGACCGAAGCTCTGAAACTCTCACGGTGAATCATTTCTCGGTGAAACGAATCGTTCCACCAACCATCGATGCGGCCTGAACTTCGGCCATGATTCTTCTATCCGAATCCCGGCCCGCGCCGGGACGAGAGCGCCCAATCAATCCTGCGGTCTAGCTTGCGCCGACCAGGGGCACCCGCGAGCTGCTCTCGCTGCGAACGATCTCTGGATACGGCTTCTGCGTGCGCAGCATCCAATAGAGTCGAATCGCCAACTTCCTCGCCGCGGCCACTTTGGCCACGCCTTTCGGCTTCGTGTGGCAGCGATGCAAATACTCCGAACGAAACTGCGGATCGTAGCGCACGGCGATCTGCGCCGCTTCGACCAGCAGCATCCTCATAAACCGATTCCCCTGCTTGCTGATCGATCCCAATCGCTGCTTTCCGCCCGAGCTGTACTCGCGCGGAATCAGTCCCAGGTAACTGGCTACCTGCTTGCCGCGCGGAAAGCGCGAGACATCCCCCATCGTCAGCACGAACGCCAGCGAGGTCACCGGCCCCACGCCCGGCTGGCTCATCAGCAGCCGCGCTCTTTCGTTCTGCGCGGCGGCTTCCGCCACCGCCTGATCCAGCAGCGCGATCTGCTCGTCCAGGGTGCGCAGCAACTGCAACAGGTCTTCCCGCCGCCGGCTGGCCCAGGGCCACAGCGGAAGCTCGCGCAGCAACTGCTGTCCCGCTGCACTCCACAGGCGCCGTTTCTTCTGCACGCCCTGGTTCAGCGCCAGGTGTTGCAGCCCGTTCTTCACCTGGGCACGCAGCCGCACCAGCTTGTAGCGGTGGATCAGCAACTGCCGCTGATCCTTCTGTTGGCTCGACGGCGTCCAGATGCGCGGAAAGCGCCCTTCCACGAGCAACTGCAACAACAGCGCGGCGTCTCTCTTGTCGTGCTTCTGCTGCCGCACGTCGCTGGCGCGGATCTTCGCCGCATCGCCGATCCACACCTCGTGCCCCGCTGCGGTCAGCAGGTCGACGAACCACTGGCAGTTCCCCGTGGACTCCATGCCGATCAAAGCCGGTGTCGAGAGTTGCTTATAAAACCGCTCCGCCTCTCCCGACGCATGCACCAGCTTCTGCTCGGCCGTCTCCCCGGTCGCTTCGTCTAACCAAGAAACCTGTTGCCAACTGGGGTGAAAATCACATCCAATAAGAATCATCGAAGGCTCCTTTCCTTCCCAGGCTTCGGTCCTCTAACCAAAGCTTACTCGGAACGCGAAGGGAGCCTTCGCTCTTATCCAATCAATCTTTTCGCTGCGAAAAGGTGGGGAGCTTTCTCCGATGAATCACATCAAAACCTGACTGCGCAGCACTCACCTCGCAAACGCCCGCTTGCCTTTCCGCGCGCGCGGCGCTAAGGTGTGGGGCAGAGGGGGCGGCGCCTACGGGATTCGCGTCGCTCGAAGGGTGGGGGTAGCGAAGCGAGTCCGGAGAGGATCCCGCATGGCAGACCCTGTGATGTTCCTTACCGCAATCGGCTGGGTCGCGCTGGTGTGGGTGACTTTCGCTGTCGCAGTGGCGCACTGGGGGCCGGGAGTGGCTCGTCGGTCGGTGCGTTGCCCGGAGAAAAAAGCGCGCGCGCGGCTGGCGGTGCTGCACACCGAGCCCAGCTTCGGCGCAATCCAGGCTCACGACGTGCTGGCCTGCTCGCTGCTGGGCGATGGCCCGGTGACCTGCGACAAACGCTGTCTAATCCGGTTGTAACCGTCGGCCTGTCCGCCAGTCGCCCTGGCAAGGCCGAAGGGCAGGCGGACATTTCATCTGCTGTAGACCCGCCGCCCCGTCCTGCCTGACGTTTCTGCTGCCGAGCGTCGCGCAGTTGGTGTATAAATCTCCCGGCAGCAATCCTAGCTTCACGCCGCGACCCCCAGGAGGATTCATGAGTCCGGCCAAAGCGGCGCCCGTTGCAACCCCTGAAGAGGCGAAACCCATGAGCAAAGACACGCTCTCCATCACCGACAATCGCACTGGCAAGACCTACGAAGTTCCCATCAAGAACGGCAACATCCGCGCGATGGACCTGCGCCAGATCAAGGTGAACCCCAACGACTTCGGCATGATGAGCTACGACCCGGCCTTCACCAACACCGCGTCGTGCATCAGCCGCATCACCTTTATTGATGGCGACAAGGGCATCCTGCGCTATCGCGGCATTCCCATCGAGGAGCTCGCGGAAAAAAGCACCTATCTCGAAACCGCCTACCTGACCCTCTACGGCGAACTCCCCACCAAAACGCAGCTCGCCGAGTGGACCTACAACATCACCCACCACACCTTCATCCACGAGAACATCAAGAAGTTCATGGACGGCTTCCACCACGACGCGCACCCGATGGGCATGTTGGTCTCCACCGTGGCGGCGCTGTCTACCTTCTATCCCGAGGCCAAGGACATCTTCAACGCCGAGTTGCGCCGCAAGCAGACTTGGCGCCTGCTGGGGAAGATGCCCACCATTGCGGCCTTCACCTACCGCCACAGCCGCGGGATGCCGTTCGTCTATCCCGACAACGAGCTGAGCTACCCGGGCAATTTCCTGAACATGCTGTACAAGACCACCGAGGTGAAGTACAAGCCCAATCCCACGCTCGAGCATGCGCTCGATGTCCTCTTTATTCTGCACGCCGACCACGAGCAGAACTGCTCGGCCAACGCCATGCGCAGCGTGGGCAGCTCGCACGTGGATCCCTACTCGGCCTGTGCGGCCGCGTGCGCGGCCCTCTACGGTCCGCTGCACGGCGGCGCGAATGAAGAAGTGCTGCACATGCTGCGGGATATCGGTTCGATGGCCAACGTCCCCGCCTACATCAAGCGCGTGAAGAGCAAAGAGAAGCTGCTGATGGGCTTCGGGCACCGCGTCTACAAGAACTACGACCCCCGCGCGAAAATCATCAAGCGCATCGCCTACGAAGTCTTTGACGCGGTGGGCAAGAATCCGCTCATCGACATCGCGCTGGAATGCGAGCGCATCGCCTTGGAAGACGATTATTTCGTCAGCCACAAACTCTACCCGAACGTCGACTTCTACTCCGGCTTGATTTACGAGGCCATGGGCTTCCCGAACGCCATGTTCACCGTGCTGTTCGCCATCGGGCGCACCGCGGGTTGGATTGCGCAGTGGGAAGAACTCCTCGGCGATCCGGAACAGAAAATCGCGCGGCCGCGGCAGGTCTACCTCGGCCACGACGAGCGCAGCTACGTTCCCATCGAGAAGCGCGGGTAGCGACTCGCATCGGCACCTCCCGTTCGACCCAAGCCCCGGCTGGCTGATTCCGGCTGGCCGGGGCTTCGTTTGACGCCTCCCGGGGCTGAGAACCTCGGGGGATGGCCCGAAAAGGCCAGCGCCAAAATCAAACGAAACATTTTTGGCGTCTGAGCAGTCTAAGAGAGTGCAGTGGAGTCAGCCTCCAGCTGTGGACCACGGTGGCGGGCCTGCCCTGGGCCCGCACTCCCGGCGGTTTCAAAAAGGAAAGGAAAGGTTGCCCCTCCTCTCCCAAGTGCAGTGGATGGGCGGCAAATCATCGAATCATGTTAGAGAAGAATCTCGAGCAAGACTTACCGGATCGGTCTAAGCGTCGCATCGGCGTCGAAGAGCCCATCCCGCCGCGGCCGGACGACGGTCGCGGGTGGATTCGCTGGACCGCCTCTGCCGTCGTGATTGTGCTCGTCGCGGTGGCCCTGTACATCACCTGGTCGCGCCTGCGCGCCGGCACCGGACAAGACAGCGGCTGGGCGCGCACCGCGACCGCCGTTCAGCGCGAGTTCGTCCGTACCATTCGCATTCACGGCACCGTGGCTGCAACCGAGTCGTTCACCGTCGCCGCGCCACGCCTCTCCGGCGGCACGCGCGGTTTCGGCGGATTCAGCGGAGGCGGCGGTAGGGAGATCATGATGATGGCCGGCGGTGGCGGCCAGATGACCATCACCAAGCTGGCTCCCAGCGGGACCCGGGTTCAGCCCGGGGACGTCATCGTCGAGTTCGACCCGCAGGACCAGGAACGCGCCGTCACGGAGCAGGAGAATCAATACCGGGACCTCGAAGAGCAGATCAAGAAGTTGTTGGCCGATCAGCAGGCCGACAAGGCCGCCGACGACACCGGGATGGAGCGGGCCAGGAACGCGGTGGAATCCGCCCGCCTGGAACTTCGTAAGAACGAAGTCATCTCCAAGATTGATGCCGAGAAAAACCAGCAGACTTACGAAGAATCTCAGGCCCGGCTGAAGCAGTTGCAGCAGACCTACGACCTGAGCCGCACCGCGGCGCAAGCGGCCCTGCGCATCACCGAGATTCAGCGCGACCGCTCCCAGAAGGCCATGCTCCACGCCCGCGAAAACGTGGAAAAAATGAAGATCCGCTCCGAGATGGCCGGGATGGTCGTGCTGAACACGAACTTCAACTTTAGGACCGGCGTGGTAGCCGATGTCCAGGAAGGCGACCAGGTCAACGGAGGGTCCATCATCATGCGGGTGGTCGACCCGGACAAAATGGAAGTTCGCGCCCGTGTGAACCAGGCGGATGCCGCCTACCTGCGCGAAGGCCAGCCCGTGAAAGTGCGTCTCGACGCCTACCCCGATCTCGTGTTCACTGGGCGGCTCGAGCGCTTCTCTCCCCTCGCCACGACCAGCGGGCTTTCCTCCAAGGTGAGGTACTTCTCCGCTTTGTTCACGATCCAGGGCAACGACCCCAAGCTCCTGCCCGACCTCTCGGCCGCCGTGGATGTCGAACTGGAGAGCATTCCCAACTCCCTGGTGCTGCCGCGCGACGCCGTCTTCACCGAGAACAACCAGACCTACGTCCGCCTCCGCAAGGGCCTCGGTTGGGAAAACCGCGCGGTCAAGACCGGCAGCTTTAGCGATTATGAGATTGTCGTCCTGTCCGGCCTCCAGCCGGGCGACGTTGTCGAGCGCGCTGCCGCCCGCGCCCAGGGAGGTGCCCGGTGATGACCACCCTGCGGGAGTTCATCTCCCACCGGCGCGGCTGGGCAGCCGCCATTCTTCTCGCGGTGCTGGTCGTCGCCTTCGGCGCGGTGCGGATGGCGCTCACGGCCCCGAAGATTGACACCGCTGTCGTGGAGCGGGGTGAGTTTGTGGACCGCGTTGAATTGCGCGGGGAAGTGCGGGCCATGCGCAGCGTGATGCTCACCGCTCCCTTCGGCGCCGGCGACATTCAGATTCTCAACCTGGCGAAAAACGGTTCGATGGTCAAGCAAGGCGACACAATCATCGAGTTCGATGCCGTCACCCTTCAACGCCAACTCGAGCAGCAGCAGACCAATTTGCGCCAGGCCGAGGCGGAAATCAACCGCATCCGCGCGCAGCGGAAGCTCGTGGAGGAAGCCGGCCTGACCGCGCTTCAAGCCGCCCAGTACGACGTCGAGCGCGCCAAGCTGGAAGTCTCCAAGGCCGAAATCCTTTCCGCCATCGAAGGCGAACAAAACAAGCTCCTGCTCGCCAACGCGGAGAAAAGGCTCCTGGAGGTTCAGGCGAGGCTGGAGTCCGATCGCATCGGTACGCAGGCCGACATCAGCAACCGCATGTTCCGTCGCAGCCGGACCGAAACCGAAGTGAAGCGCATCGAGGACCGGATTGCCGCGCTTTCGATCAAGGCCCCGGTGGATGGGCTGGTGAGCGTGCTGACCAACGAGCGCGGTGGGATGCGGGGCCGCGGCGCCCCGGCCCCGGAGTTCCGCCCAGGCGATCGCGCTTTCCCCGGCGCCGCCATCGCCCAGATTCCAGACCTTTCCACCCTGCGCGTCACCGCCCGCGTCGAGGAAATCGACCGCGGCCGCGTGAGCCGCGGCCAGGACGTCAATGTCAAAGTAGACGCCATTGCCGACAAGGACTTGCTCGCCAAGGTCGTGGACATCAGCCCCATGGCCAAGCTGGACTTCTCCATCTGGCCGCCGGCCAAGAACTTCGACGTCATCATGGAACTGAATGCCCCCGAGGCGCGCCTCCGGCCCGGGATGACGGCCACTCCCCGCATCGCCGTCGAGCGCATCGCCGATGCCATTATGATTCCGATCGAGGCAGCCTTCCGGAAGTCCGGCCGCGTGGTGGTTTACGTCCTGCGCGGGTCGAAGTTCGATGAACGGAGGATCGAGGTGTTGCGCTACGGCAACGGCAAGGTGGTCGTCGCGAAGGGTCTCCAACCGGGCGAGCGCGTGGCCCTTGCCGATCCAACAATTCAGGAAGGACCGGGACAACAATGAGTCGTGCGAAGAATGTAGCGGTGAGCTTGGCCGCCGTCGCTTTGCTGGCCGTAGGCGTGCGCGTGGCCGGCGGATTGCAGCAGGGGATCAAGCCCACCGATCGAGTGATTCCGACGGCGCGCGTGCAGCGTGGCAGCCTGGACTTGAAGGTGTTCACCACCGGCGAGCTGCGACCCTCCAAGACCATGCAACTCATCGTGCCCTCCGTGCCCGGTACGCTGCAAATCGTGCACATCCTCCCGACCGGCTCGATCGTCAAGGAAGGGGATGTTGTCGTCGAGTTCGACACCAGCGAGCAAGAATACAACCTCGAACAAGCGGAGTTGGAGCTGTTGCAGGCGGATCAGGAAATCGCGCGGGCAAAGGCGGAAGCCGCCGTGCAAGCTTCGCAGGATCAAGTTTCCATCCTGAGTGCGCGTTACGCCGTGCGCCGCGCCGAACTCGAGGTCAGCAAGAAAGACCTCGTCAGCGCCATCGACGCCAAAAAGAACGATCTCGCTCTCCAAGAAGCCAGGCGGCGCCTCGTCCAGCTTGAGCAGGACACCAAGAACCGCGCGGCCTCGAGCCAGGCCAGCATCGTGGTGCAGGAAGCGCGCCGCAACCGCTCGCGAATGCAGATGGTGCAGGCGAAGCAGGGCATCGAAAGCCTCACCATGACGGCACCGATGAGCGGCCTGGTCTCTGTGAAGGAAAACCAGGAAGGCCAGAGCTTCATGATGAGCGGGATGGTGCTGCCCGAGTACAAAGAAGGCGACCTGACCTCGCCGAGCCGCACGATTGCGGAAATCCTGGAAGTCAGCACCATGGAGCTGGTCTCGCGCATCCCGGAAAGTGAGACTGGCAACCTCAGTACGGGGCAGACCGTTGAGGTGCTGGTGGATTGCCAGCCCGGCCGTACCTACACCGGAAAGATTAAGACGGTTGCCGGCACCGCGAGCAGCAGCGGAGGCTTCCGCCAGTCCAGCCCCGTACGCCGCTTCGACGTCGTCGTGGATTTGAGCAATCCGGACTCCGCCTTGCGTCCCGGCGTGACGGCGCAGGTGGTCATCCAAGGCGAGAGCATCAAGAACGCGCTACTGCTTCCGCGGCAGGCGCTCTTCGAAAAAGAGGGCAAACCCATCGTCTATGTGAAGGAAGGCGGGACGTTCAACCCGCGCGAAGTGAAGATCCGCAACCGCACCGAGAGCCAAGTGGCCATTGAAGGATTGACCGAAAGAACCGAGGTGGCTCTCGTGAATCCAGAAGCGCGGGCCAAGACTCCTGGCAAGGCCGAAGAGCCGGCAGGCCCGGTGATGCCGAAGGCGACGGGCGCCCCGAAAGGTGGGCAGCCATGACCCGTTCCGCGCACATCCCGGGCTTTCGCCGCACGCGTTCCTGGGTGCAGTACCTGCCTGACCTGCGCCTGGGTCTGCAAAACTTGTACCTGCACAAGATGCGCACCCTGCTCACCATGCTGGGCATGATCTTCGGCGTGGCTGCCGTGGTCTCGATGCTTTCCGTCGGCGCCGGGGCACAGCAGCAGGTGATGGCCTTCATCGAGCAGCTCGGCCTGCGCAACCTGATTGTCGAGGCGAAGGAGGCGCTCACCAACGAAGATCTGCAGAAGGTCCGGCGGCTTTCGCCGGGGCTCACCTTCCAGGACGCGCGTGTGATCACTACCACCGTCGGCGGGATCGACCAGTCCACGCCGCGCAAGCGCTTCATCCCGATGAAGCTCATTCCCAAACCCCAGCGCGACTTCCCCGCGATTTACGGCGTCCTGTCGAGTTATCAGAAAATCGCCGGGCTCCGCATCGTCGCCGGTCGCTTCTTCGACGATACCGAAGACGCCGTCGCCGCTCCCGTCTGCGTGATGGGGATGGGCGCCAAGACCAACCTGTTTGGCCCCGATGATGCCGTGGGTCAGTACGTCAAAGTGAACGAGCAGTGGTTCCGCGTCGTCGGCTTGGTGGCGCCCCAGATTACTTTGCAGCAGGAGGTCGCCGGCCTGCCCGCCTCCGACGTCAACAATCTGATTTACGTTCCGCTGAACGCTTCGATCTTCCGGCTGGAAGACAACCGCAGCGAGATGCGCGATGAAATCGACGGCATCTACTTGCAGCTCGACCCCACGACCGACAGCATTCAAACTGCCGACGTGGTGCGCGGCCTGCTCAACGTCTCCCATCGCAACGCCGGCGACTTCAACGTCATCGTGCCTGCCGAGCTGCTCGCCGAGCAGAAGCGCACCCAGCGCATCTTCGATATGGTCATGGTGGCCATCGCTTCGATTTCGCTGCTGGTCGGCGGCATCGGCATTATGAACATCATGCTCGCCAGCATTTTGGAGCGCACCCGCGAGATCGGCGTGCGCCGCGCCGTGGGGGCGCGCCAGTCCGACATCATCCGCCAGTTCTTGATTGAGGCCATCCTGATTTCCTTCGTCGGCGGGGTGATGGGCATCGCCTTCGGCTTCGGCATTTCCAAGCTGATTGCCCTGTTTGCGGGCTGGTCCACGATTGTGACGGTGGCCTCGATTTTGCTCGCGTTCATCGTTTCGGTTTCGGTGGGCCTGGTGTTCGGTATCTACCCGGCCATGAAGGCCGCGCGGCTCGACCCCGTCGAAGCCATCCGCTACGAATAAACCTTGAGTCTGCCCATTCCGACTCGTGGAGGAGGACTACTGTGAAGCTCGTTGCGTTTATCCAGGGAAATCGCATCACCTCGCGCCTTTCGTTCGCCGTTCTCGGCCTCTTTTGCTGGCTGTGTCTCCCTCTGGCCACGTCGGCGCAGATTTTCCCCACACCCGACTATTTCCGGAAAGTGATTCTCCGGCCGCAGACCCCGACGCAGGTCCCCGGCCCGGAAGGCCTGTCCGACCACGTGAAGGACGGCAAGCTGACGCTGAGCGTGGCCGACACCATCAAGCTCGTCCTGGCCAACAATACCGACGTCCGCATCAACCGGCTCTCGCTCGAAACCAGCCAGTACAACCTGCTGCGCAGTTACACCACCTTCGACCCCTCGATGACCCTCAGCTTCGGTTCGACGCGCACCACCTCGCCCACTATTTTGCAGACGGAAGGCGCGACCATCCTGAGCCAGCTAAGCCAGACCTCGCGCGCCAGCTACACGCAAACTTTTCAGACCGGCACCAACGTCGGCATCAACTTCAACGCCAGCCGTTCAGTCACCAACAACAGGTTCAGCAACTTCAACCCTTCTATCTCCGCCAACCTGCAATTCACGGTGACGCAGCCCCTGCTGCGCAACCGCGGGCTCTTCCCCAACCGCGCCCCCATCGTCATCGCCCAGCGCAACCTGCGGCAGACGCAGGCCAATTTCCGCGCCCAGGTCACTGACTCCATCCAGAGCGCCGTGAACGTGTATTGGAGCGTCGTGCAAGCCCGCGAAAACCTCAGCGTTCTCCAGCGCTCGCTCGAGCTGGCCGAGGCCACCTACCAGCAGAACAAGCGCGCGCTCGAGCTCGGCGCCCTGCCTCCGCTCGATATTTACCGCTCCGAGTCTCAGGTGGCTTCGCGCCGCGTCTCCGTCATTCAGGCCGAATATGCGCTGAAGCAGACGGAGGATAATTTCCGGCGGACCATCGGCGCGGACCTCGACCCCAAGATTCGCGCCCTCGACCTCGATCTGCTCGACAAACCCGAACCCATGGGCGAGCTCGCGACCATGGACGCCGCCGAGGCCCTCCAAAGCGCCCTCACCAAGCGCCCCGAACTCGAAGCTCTGCGCCAGCAGCTCGGCACCGACGACATTTCCTTGCGCCTGGCCCACAATTCGATGCAGCCGGATCTCAGCTTCAGCACTACGTTTACCTCCAACGGCCTCGGCGGAAACCAGCTCAATACTTCGGTCACCCCGCCGGTGGTCATCTCCGAGGGCGGCCTAGGCGACGCCTTCGACCAGATCGGCAGTTGGAACTTCCCCACCTACGGTTTCACGCTCACCCTGCGCCTGCCGCTGCGCAATCGCGCCGCGGTAGCCGATATGGCCAACGCGCAGGTGTCCAAGCGCCGCGACCTCTACTCGCTCCGTTCCCGCGAGCAGTCCATCGAGCTTGAGGTCCGCAACGCCGTCCACGATCTCGAAAGCGCAAAACTCTCCATGGCCGCCGCGCGTATTGCCCGCGACACCGCGCAGAAAAACCTCGAGGCTGAACAAAAGAAATACGACCTCGGCATCTCCACCATCTTCTTCGTCCTCGACGCTCAAACCCAGCTCGCCCAGACCGAGCAGGGCCTCCTCCAGTCGCAGATCAGCTACCAGCAGGCCTTGACTGCCTTGGACCGCTCCATGGGCGTCCTGCTTGACCGCCATCACATCGAGGTCGCCCAACCGGCCAAGAAGTGACCGACTCGCGGACTTGTGGTCGGCTTGGATCGCCCTTTCACTCTAGGATTTGTTCGATTGCGGATTTAGAATGTCCCAAGCGTCCCGAGCGTCCCAAGCGTCCCGAGCTTTCACTCTAGGATTTGTTCGATTGCGGATTTAGAATTCGGGGCATGGGTGACAACAGCGCATCCGATAATCTTTCACTCTAGGATTTGTTCGATTGCGGATTTAGAATGCGAGAGTGCGATTCGTTTGCTTTCGCAAAAATGGTTCTTTCACTCTAGGATTTGTTCGATTGCGGATTTAGAATACAGATTTCTTGCTGGTGGCCGCGTGCTTGACCAACGCTTTCACTCTAGGATTTGTTCGATTGCGGATTTAGAATTTGCTGCGACCGCTTGCTTCTCGGCCTGTCGCTATCTTTCACTCTAGGATTTGTTCGATTGCGGATTTAGAATGGTTATACCCGCTCGCTCGCAGGCTCGGACCATAGCTTTCACTCTAGGATTTGTTCGATTGCGGATTTAGAATTTGGCTGTGACGCCTAGGCGGCGGGCCCAGACAGCTTTCACTCTAGGATTTGTTCGATTGCGGATTTAGAATTAAAACTCTGTGAGCGATTCGGTGAGCCGGTGGTGCCTTTCACTCTAGGATTTGTTCGATTGCGGATTTAGAATCGAGGACGCTGAGACCTTAGTGAACGAAATCTTTCCCTTTCACTCTAGGATTTGTTCGATTGCGGATTTAGAATCCGAATCGAACTCCCCCTTTTAGAAGGGGTTGCGGGACAAAACAAAGGAAAATGTTCGCAGACCCAAATCCTGGGCCGAACAGGGGTGGGTTTGCGAAAATGGCCATTTGACCCCGCTCAAAAGATATCCCCGCAGAAGTTGCCATACTCGCACTCATGGCATCTGGCTCGCAGAGAGGTCGGCGGGGGAAATTCTCCCCGTTCCAGCACACCCCGCATCCTTTCCAGGGCTTTGCTGACCTCCTCCCGAAGGGCTGCCCCAAGCGGGACCTCCTCAATCTCTTCCCTGTCAGCAAACAAAGCGTACGCGACCGGACAGGGTCTCCCGAACTTCCGCTCGGCAAGCAGTGCATACGCCGCCAGTTGCAGGCGGTGGTTCTCAGCCAAGGCCGCACCGGAGGCCTTGAACTCGACGACGGCTAGCTTGTCCTCAGCCTCCAACAGCAAGTCCGCCTGGCCTGTGAGGCCGAGTTCTCCATCTCTGAGCGTAATGGAGAAGTGGCGTCGCGCCTCTGCAAACCCATAGCGTGTGAGAACGCGCCGAGGTTCCAGTCGCTCAAACTCCTCCTGCAAACGCTGGCCGCGTTCCATGAGCCCGGTTGCCGGGGGCCGCACCGGCTGCACCGTCATGAAGTAGAAGATGCGCGGGCAATACACGAATTGCTTCAGGTCGCTCACAGCAAGAATGGGTGTCAAGGCTTGCATAAGTTATAGCTTGAAGACCGTAGGCTTTTCACGACCCGGCTCTGGAAACTCCCGATGCTTCTTCGCGGGTCGCACTTCGCCTTGTTCCGGAGCAGTCTTGCCCTTCTGGTGTAGGACCAGACGCCGCTCGACGTCTTCGGAGCCCACCGGCTGCACCAGGAGCCTGCCCGGAGCCTTTCCCAGGAGTTCCACCATCCGGCAGAACAGTTCCTTTCGACGAGACGCCGAGAGGCGGCCCCAGAAGCCGCTCATCTGGAAGCGTTCCAGCCCGTAGTCGAGACACGTTTCGCTGATGCGATGGCGGATGCGGTCGTCCACAACGTCGTAAACGACAAGACAAAACGTTTCTGCCGCTTCTACCATTTGAATCGGAACGGCTGATATCGGTCGGCGCGGCCCATCAGGAACGACGCAACCTTCCGCGCCTGCATCTGAATGATCGAGCGCACTTGATAATCCCCACCCTGGAACCGCTCCTTGCTTTCCAGCCGTTTCAGGAGCTGATCCACAAGCACGGTGCGCGTTTCGGGTTCTAAGCGCCCGGGCTTCGCCGGGGGCTGCAACTGGCGAAGGCGGATGGCAGCAAGTACCGTGCGGTCCACTATGGGTGCGCGGAACTCCTCCGTCAGGTCGAGGACAAGGCTCGGCTTGCCCGGCCTGTCTGTGTGCAAAAAACCCGCGAAGGGTTCCAGGCCTGCGTTCAGAACTGAGCTCCAAATCTGCGAGTACAACACGCCATAGCCGTAGTTGAGGAGCGAGTTGACGAAATCGGTGGCGCCGCGATGCAGGCGCCCCGGAAAGTCCGCGTGTTTTTCAATCAGCAGCGATACCGCTTGCCAATAGTGGCGCGCCGCAGTGCCCTCGAGTCCCATGATCGCCGCCCGGCCCTGGTCGAGGTCGGGCCAAGCGCCACGCAAAATGGCGCGCCGCAACGCCAGGATGGCGGCAATCTGGCGTTGGAGCTGCGCAAATTGTTCCGGCTGAGTCGCCCGCAGGTTTTTGGCAAAATACTTGAGCAGGCGCGCTTGATTCAGCAGCTTCCCTGCCGCCATCGCTATGCCCAGACGCAGCCCCCGGTCATTCGTGTAGGCCTCCAACTGTGCGCGACGAATCGCGACACTCGCGGTCAGATTCGGCGAAGAAAGTTGCGCGATTGGACGCCCATTGAAAGCCAAAAGCGAGACACGGATGCCGCGATCGGCGAGTTCGGCGACAGCGTCGCTGGTGATGGCGACGCCGTTGGCCGAAAGCTGCACCTCGTGGATTTGGTCGAGAGGCACCTGCCAGAGAACGCCAGTGCCCCCTTTCTTGCGGAGAACGAGCCGCTCGCTTTTCTTGCCCACGTGAGCGCCCCAGCCCGAAATGTGCACGGCCATTCCTTCCGGGCTGCTCACCACGGTGATTCCTTCTTCCAGCGTCTGCTCGGTGTCTCCCGGCGGAAACATCTCGACCATGAGCGAGGGAATCTCCGGCTCGCCCGTGAACAGATTGATCTGCCGCGCTACCTGCGGTACCAGCTCCAAACGGGCTGGGCTGATTTCTGGTTTCTCGTCCTGGCCAACCTGACCCACGCCTTCCGGCCTCGCGCTCATTGGCAGACCCTCCGCTGAAGGAAGTAGTGCAGCAGGTCGCCCTTCCCAAGCTTGCGTTCAGCCGGAGTTTGGGCGGGTAAACCAGCGCGTTGGGCAACCTCTTTGGGAAAAGAGCTCTCGTGCAGGAGGATAATCCCGCTGCGGGAAAACTCTTTCACCCGATACCATCCTGCGGGGTGCCCTTCGGCGAGGTCCGCCTCCAACTCGATGAATTGGTGACGTCGTAGTTTTCCTAGCTCTTCGGCTCCGTCCGGTATGGGCGGATCGACCAGCGGTAGGCCGAATCGTCCGCAGATGGCCGGGCGAAGTATGGAGATTCCGAGTGACCTACTAGCGCCGGGTCCGCGCCAGAATACGGCACCCTCTGAAGCGGCATCCGCGCGAAGCTGGAGCTTACGCGTGACGCCATCGCGACGCCTGCGGACGACGACAGGAACCCCCATCTTGGGCACCCAGAGCGTGAGGCGGCGAACACCGGGGAATCGCTCTCGGAGTTTCTCGGCGGGCAGAGGGTTATTGCCTTCGATACCGAGCTCCTGCGCCAAGGCAATGAACCTGGTGCGCAGGACACCCGACTTCTTGTCTATTCTTTCTGCCTGGCTGACTAGGATCTCCTCGATCGGCTTGTGGCATTTCACCATCGGGGTGTCGGTCCG
>Ga0315268_10001399_pt1 | contig 27700 bp, 20 predicted proteins | sample C1_top_MG_FD_204535 | JGI IMG/M metagenome (GOLD analysis project Ga0315268, IMG submission 204535) | Sediment microbial communities from Yellowstone Lake, YNP, Wyoming, USA - C1_top | ecosystem: Environmental > Aquatic > Freshwater > Lake > Sediment | place: USA: Wyoming | collected 2017-08-01
AAAGGAACGGGAGATCAAATCATTGCTTAAAGCCTCAAGAGAACTGAAGTGCAACAGCCTCAGCATATTAACATGGAGTAAAGAAGGAGAGGAAACGACAAATGGCAAAAAAATAACCTACATACCTTTATGGAAATGGTTAGTTTTTATGAATAGATAATTATGTGGCTCATTTTCTTAGAGTCGGATCTCCAAAATTGCGTTTCTATTGGCTTAGGTCGGGACTTGTCCCGAACAGCCAGCCAGGATGAAGGAAAAAAGAACCAAAGACATAAGCCTCACACCAGCCTTAGACATGCCGTTCACGCCTCCTTTTACATTTATAAGCATTTTGTCTTGTGGATTGATGAAAAGGGAGCAGATACCTTTTTATTCCTCAAGGTGTTCTTTTCCGATGTGATTTTATGACATCCATTGTGGAGACAAAAAAGATTGACTTCAAAAATCCCACAGCCCTCGAGGGATTTCCCGGGGTAGGGCTCGTGGGTCACATCACAGTCACCTATCTTGTGAATGCGCTCGGGCTGGAGGAAATCGGTTACATCACCTCCGACAAGATTCCACCCATCTCACTCGTGCTCGAAGGTAAAGTCATGCCTCCCCTGCGCATATACGGGCGTCCGGACATGATGCTCTTCATATGCGATATCGCCATACCCGACTTTGCGATTTGGGAGATTTCCGGGGTGATAGGCGAGTATCTTTTAAGCAAGGGTGTCCGCCGGTCCATTTCTCTTGCAGGCATAGGCGTTGGTCAGAAGTCTGAGAAGGTATGGGGTGCGGGCACCTCAGAAAAGATGCTTGAGGAGCATCACCTCGAGGCGCTGCCGGTAGGCTCTATCACAGGCATGTCGGGCTCTCTCATCGCGGAATGCATCAAGCTCGGCATCCCCTCAATCGGACTCCTCGCCGAAACCATTGGGGACGTCCCCGACCCGCGCGCCTCGGCGAATCTCGTCACCACGCTCAACGCCGTGCTCTCGCTCAAGGTCGATGTCGAGCCCCTCTTGCGCGAGGCAGAGCTCATTGAGGCGCGTTACTCAGAACTCGTGGACGACATGAAAAAGATTGAGCACAAGGAAGTATCCAGCATGTATGGGTGATTCCATGACCGTCCGCATCACATCTTTAAGGGTTCACGGGCTGACCTTTTTTGAGCACAGGAGGCTCTTCGCCTTCACCTCCATGTCGGCGAGGGTGTACAATGAGATTTTAAGGCGTGGCGTGTACACCGTAGAACTGCACTCGGCGCACAACATAAACGCCCTTCTGTCTACCCAGGACAATACTGTATTCATCACGGACAGAGCCAAGGAGGACATGAAGGTTGGCGTGCGAGGCATCGTGGCAGACATAAAGAGCGTTTCCATAATGGAACACAAGACGCCGGAGAGGGACGAATCAGAAATCGTGGAGGCGCGTGTTCAGGTCGAACCCCGCGGGCTCGCCAAGGCGCGGCAGCTCATAGACCACGGCATAGGCAAGCCGCTCGAGGTCGTGGTGGAGGAAGTCGTGGCGTGCGCGGCGAGCTGAACGAAAGGGTTATAAAGTAGAATATCCACATTTTGCATCTTTTAGAGTTCGGAGGCAAAGGATATGAGAAAAAACAGTCGAGGAGTAGTGGCGAGGATTCTTTTCATCATGCTTGGTGCGGGGTTCTTCTTCGTAGGGCATACCCCCACGTCAGAGGCTCAGAACACAGTGAATCTTCTCATTCTAGGGGATGGATTCTCACAAAGCCAGATTACGCCATTCCTGCCAGCCAACATTTCATGGACGATTGCTCCAGTGACAGAAAACAGTTGGGATGGCACGAACCCCCCACTCGCAGGATTCGACGTCGTCTTGCTTCTCGATGGCGTTACCTATAGTAGTGATATGCCTGTTTCCGGACAAACAGCCCTCGTCAACTTCGTCCAGAATGGAGGCGGCTTCATAGGGACAGCCTGGCTTCCTTATGAGACCAATTATTCTCAAAGTGGCTATTATCACTATCTCTTCATGAGGCAACTCATTCCACAAACGAGAATAAGTGGACATGAAATTCCCGACACGTATACTGTTGTTGTGAGCCATCCTGTGACTGCAGGGCTTCCGGCATCCTTTGCTGTCCCTCAGGCTGGCTTTGATGTATCCTCAGCAAACTCAGGTACAGTCGTTATTACAGGCGCGAATACTCATGATGCTGTGGTGGTTAAAGAATATGGTTGCGGGCATGTAGTCGGTCTCGCAACTGCAGCAGGATATAATGGATACAATCCATGGAACGCCAACATGCAGACCTTACTCATAAACGCCATAGAGTGGGCTGCAGCAGGTGAGTGTCAATCAGCCCAGAAGCGCGCCAACCCACCCTCCCTACTCCCACTCGCCAACACACACCTTTCTCAAGCCAGCGCTCTCATGACGCAAGCGAATGATCTTCTCGCTCAGGCAAAAGCCAAGAACCTCGACACAGCCTCATGCGAGAAGCTTATCGATGAGGCGAATGAATTTCTGAGAGAAGCAAAGCTAAGGAAGGCGAGTCCTGCCACAGCCAATTACTTCGCACTGCAGGCGATTGCGAAACTCAATCAGGCGATAGACTGTCTCAAGGCGTTGCTCGGATAAATTTCTAACGTTCGAGGAATCCCAAAGACTTATATATCGAAAAAGACATCTATTTCATCCTTAATAGAATTTCATTCTGCCCAAGGAGGAGAAAAAAAATGAGCAAGACACGTGCGATAACAATTGCTATTTTATTAATTCTGGCTGCCATTTATTATCAGCCCGTGAGGGCTGCGTCACCCCTCTATGTGCGAATAGGTGGCAGTGATGCCAACTGCAATGGCACAGTAGATGTTGATTGGAGCGCTGGAGTCCAGCCCAATTGTGCAAAACGGACAATTGAGGCAGCTACTACCATCGTGGATTCTGGAGGCACTGTCATTGTGAGGGCTGGTACATACAGTACAGAAGCTTTCCCGATATCGATTGCTAGGAGCTTGACCCTCCAAGGTGATGGTAGCACCACGACAATCATAGACCTGGTTGCCCATAATCAGATCATCATCAGTGTGAACGGCGCATACGTGGTGAATATCTATGGATTCACAATAAGGAATGGCACGCGCGGAATATACTACCTAAACGGAACCTCGGGTCATATTGAAAACAACACAATCTCGAACAATTCCGTCAATGGCATACAGAACGGCGATCCGGCTACGCCTGGTTCAGGCGCCAACCCCACAATACGATTCAACTATATCCTCCAAAATGGCACCACCGCACCATACAATGGTGGCATACGCAATAACTATTCCAATCCTACAATCCATACCAATGTCATTTATAATAATGGCCACGGCATAGAGAATAGGAATTCCAGTCCAGTAATTTATAACAATACCATTATCGGTAGTATGAATCATGGCATCGCCAACCAGGTCTCAAGCCCTACAGTAGTGAATAACATAATAACAGTTAATGGGGGCCGTGGCATCAACGTAGATGCATCGAGCACGGTGACCAATGACTACAATGATGTATGGAACAATACAGGCGGAAATTATTCAGCAAGCATCATCGTGGGCGCGCATTCCATCTCGCAGGATCCCCTCTTCGTATCCTATCCCACCGATGTTCATCTCCAGTGCACCCCCACACAATCACCGGCAATAGACACGGGTGATAACTCTGTGGCTATCACATTCGATATTGAGATGAATCCGAGACCGAGGCCTACAGGCGGAACGGTCGACATGGGAGCTTTTGAGTCAGACTGCGTTGGCCCCGTCACATCGAATAGTATGGCTACCCCCGACCCCACCAACTGTGCAGCAAATGTTACACTCACCGCAACAGTGGCTGATTCAACGACTGGCAATTCCAACATTGCCGGAGCAGAATATTTCATTGATTCTGTGGGAGGAAATGGGACTGGAACAGCCATGAGTGCGCAGGACGGAACCTTTGACGAAGTGAATGAAGGTGTGACAGCTTCTGTTCCTGTCGGGGCATTGTCAAATGGCAACCACACCTTCTATGTGCATGGACGTGATGCCTTGGGGAACTGGGGCGCCACGCAGAGCTATGTGGTGAATGTGGTGAACGACTGCATAGGGCCAATAACATCCATTGTCTCAGCGGTACCTAACCCCACAGAATGCGCTCTCACTGTCACCCTCACCTCAACGGTGGATGACTCAACCACGGGCAATTCCAATATACAGGCAGCAGAATATTTCATCGATACCTTTGTCATCGATGGGACGGGCACCCCCATGAATCCACAGGACGGCATCTTCAACTCGCCCACGGAGAATGTGACGGTTACAATTAATACGCTGGGTCTCCTCCTCGGAGACCACACCATCTTCGTGCATGGTCAGGATGCCCTCGGCAACTGGGGTGCCGCACAATCGATGACTCTCACCATTTCATGCACAAGGGCACACCCCACATCTGGGAAGAAGGCTATGCTCTCTATGCTACCAGCGGCAAGGAATAACATCGTAGCAGCACAGGGTCTCCTCACACAGACCGAGAGCATGCTCTCAGATGCACAATCAAAGAACCTCGACACCGCTACCTGCGAGAAGCTCGTCACCGAGGCTTCTGAATTGTTGCAGCAATCGAAGCGGTCAATCAACAATCCCATCTTTGCCAATAACCTTGCCCTGCAGGCGATTGCAAAATTGAAGCAGGCACTTGAGTGCCTTAAGGCGTTGATGGGCTAAGAAAAATAAGAATAGTCAGCAAGATAATGTTACACTCAATTCTACTTTTTCCTTTAGAGTATTTTTTCTCTCTAAAGATTTTACTTTAATAGTTTTTCCAGAATGAATTGTCTGGTCTCTTCGTAATCTGGTACGTTTCTTAATAAAGGCCCCAGCTCTTTTTTCCAGTCGTCTTTATCTATTCTCAATTTCTCCTCGAACTTCTCTCGATCCCAAGACGAATCATAGAGATCCAATTTCCTATTTACAAGATCCTTTTCAAATGGTATTCCTTTTCTTAGTAAGAATATCAAATCATAAATATCTTTTGCATCTGAACGAGTCCAGATAGCTCTTATTTTCTCTGCTAGGATTTCAATTTCGTTCATTACAGAGATTTCAAAAGTTGGTATTTCCGCTATATACATGCCTATCCTTTTTATATTTGGCTCAATTGTGATATTTTCCCTATAACTGAGATCAATTTGTATTCTACAGTAACTCTGCGGTATGCCCGTATATAATGGACCTTTTATTCTGATTATCATCCTCACATCATTTTTACGTTCGCTCACCTCTTTTTCATAATCCATTGCGAATCTCTTAAGACCGATCTCAAGTTCCTTGATATCTATCCTTATCAAACAAGTAAAATCCAAATCCTCAGAGAATCGATCCAATCCATAACATTTTCTTAGAGCCGTGCCTCCTTTAAAAATCATGTTCTTACCATATTCTTGATTCAATATAAATAATATAATGTCCTGAAAATAGAATTTTTCCGCCTGACCCAGATTTAAGTCAAATAATCTACTATACTCTTTGAGTTCATCTCTTGATATCATACCCTAATCCTCCATTTAGCATTTATTTCTTTCCATTTTCTTGAAAATGGATTGAGCATAATATAATTGTTATCTAACTCTAGTGATTTTGAAATATCTATTTCCTTTATTTTCTCAATAAGATATCCAACTCTCTTTGATATTGATGATTTGTTTACTTTTTCAAGATACGTTACTAACTTATCTTCCGTTATGGAAGAATTCTCTATTATTTTTATTATTTCATCAAAGTTACCACATTCTTTTGGTTTAAGAAATGCATCAATAATTAATTTTTCATCTTCTGCGATAAATATATCTCCATCATTCGTGGCTAGCTTCCGATATCCAAAGAACATTTTTATTGGAATAATTTTTATTTTATAATTCTCAAATGTTATAAGAACTACTCTATTTACATTGCTTGTTGTTGCGATTTGTATCGTATTCACTATTTGTTCTGTATATCCTAAAAAATATGAAGCCGACCAAAAAGAAATATATGAAGGATAAATTAGATTACTAGCGATCGCATAAATATTATCCTTTGTGGTATATGCGTTTCTCCACACTCTTTTAATTAGCTTTCTGTGTAATAATCTATTCAATATTAGTTTAGCATATTTACTGTCACAATTAGCATATCTCTCAATATCCTGTCTTCTGAAAACAGGCCTTTTCCTGAGGGTATCTATGAGATCAATCGTTTTCATACATATTTTCTATTATCTTTTGTATATAAAGTTATCTATTTTGATAACTTATTAGTAAATTACTAATAAATAAATTTTTACTTTATGTTTATAAATATTTAGAATCTATTTTTACGAGAATTGATAAAGAATAGTGATTTCTTCAATTTTTATTATATGATAAGTTATCATATTTGATAACTTATTTACGAATTACTAATAAATAAATCAATAGATGTCTCTTTTTCTTTAGATATAGACTCAATATACAAGCAATATAACTCTCTTGGTTATGACAACTGCTTTTTCTCAGAATTTAAAGTAGATAAATTAGAAAAATAGAAAATGTTACTTTAATATATTACTTCTTCTCACCGTTCTTCCCGTTCCCATTCTTCTTGAGCAAATCCTTTGGATCGGGTAACTCATCTTCCTCTTCTTCTTTCTTTTCTTCTTTCTCTTCTTCTGTCTTTGGCTTTTTTTCCACGGGCGCTCTCTTTAAAATGTCTTCCAATCTTCGCCGGGGCTTTTCCTCTTCTATTGGTTTGGGAACCTCTTCCTTTTCCTTTGCGAGAATCCTCTCGAGATAGGAAGGTCTCTTTATCTCCTTTATGTCGCGCTTCTCAGGTTCTGCCCCTCTCTCCTCTATGAGCTCGCGCAGGCTCTTGGGTTCTTCTGCCTCTTCCTTCTTTCTGAACTTTTCTATAATAGAGGGAACGACATACTCCTCCTCTTTCTGTACAGGTCTTGCGGGAGGCGCCTCTTTCTTCTCCTCTCTCTCCTTGAGTATGTCCCTTGGCGCAGGACCCTTCTCTTTTACCTCCTCCTTTGGAGGGCGCTCCCCATAGATGAGTCTCTCCAAGTCTGACATTTCTTCCTCGCGTCCTTCCATGACCTCTCGTATATCGGTGACTCCCGTTATTTCCCGAGCCCTCTCCTTCTTTATCCTCTCTGCCTCCATTCTCTCCACAATAGCCCTGGGTGCTTCCTTCTCCTCCTCCTTGAGGATGGGAGGGGCGCGCACCTCTTCCTCTTCGCTTGCCTCGGGTTTCCTTCCCAGGATTCTGTCGAGGAATGAGGGTTTCTTCTCCTCAACCTCCTCTTCTCCCCTAAATGCCTTGGGAGGCAACCCCTCGCGCGGAGGTCTCTTTCTTTCTGTGGGAAGCTCCTTTCTCTCCTCCGCACCTCTCCTCCAGAGCTCGGCGCGCAGCTGTTCCGGGGTGAGCTGCTCGATTCTTTCTTTTTCTTCCTCCCTCGCGGTCCTCCTCTGTTCTATGAAGAGTATTGCCACCATGCCTGCGACAAGAATGATGCCCACGATGATTATTATCCAGATAAACTCAAGTTTGAATATCCTTGTAGGCGGTCTTGTCGTAGGAGGTACAGTCGATTCGGGCGGCGGAGTTGGTTTTTTGCCTTCAGGATAGGTGACATTGACGAGTGCTTTTTCGGAGAGTGTCTCGTGCATGTCACCATAGACATCCTTAAATGAGGCAAGGACGGAGGGCAGTGTGATTTCAGCCTCCTGCGTGAATTTGAGCGAATAGGTGTAGACCGTTTTCTCATCCGGCTCGAGGTTCTCGATGCTCCACTCCAGTGCGCCTTCAACCAATTCCGTTCCCTGCGGAATCGTATCCGTGACATGGATGGCCGATGCCTTCTCCTTGTAGATATTTTGTATGGTGACGGTGACGACAGTAATCTCATCGATAAATACTTTCGAGCGGTCCACGGTCTTTGAGACGAGAATGCCCATGACGGTGAGTTTCTGTGCGTCGTCTTCGGCGAGTGTGGCAGTGTACTCTGTCCCGCTCGTCGCCTTGAAGGCTGCCTTGGCTGTGGTGCTGAGTTGGAATATACCCACTCTGTTTGCCATGATTTCATATGTGAGGGTGAGGGTATCTCCCGGTTTGAGCGTGCCGCTCCATGAATTCTGACCCGTCATCACCTTGAAGCCTTCGGGGAATTCGTCCTTGAAGTTCACTGTGGCGGAGGAATCCCCTTCATTTGTCAAGGTGGTATTTGCGATGAAAGTATAGTTTATCTTAAGGATATTTTTATCGAATACTCTTGATATTTTTACGACAGGCTTTTTTGCCTCTATGGTGAGTGTGGTATCCTTCTTCGTGCTGTACTCTCGCTTGAATTCATCGGTGTATTTCGCCTCCATATCTATCTTGAGTGTCCTGTCCTCTGTCGTATGCATCGCCTTGAATGTATATTTTACGACATAGGTATCTCCGGGGTTTATGTAGTCTATCTTGTAGGCGAGTCCGCCATCCGTCTTGACGGGAGTGCCGGATGCATCGACGAACTGGGTTGTCTGGGGGATGGGAAGCGTGAATTTCACGTCGCGGGCTTCTATGCCTCCTCCATTGGTGAGTTTCACCATCATTGTGACATTTTCCTCCTGAGAGGAGAATGGCTCGCGTTCCTGCGTCTCCATATCGATGGTGAGGGAGGGGGTGGACTCCTCGAGAATCGTGAGTTCCGTGTCTGTAGAGGTTATTTCCTGCTTCACCTTGGAGGAATCCTCATACAATGCTCTCGTTCCGAGGAAGGTGAATATGCCCGGATTGGGTCCCGCCTTGAGGGTGTACTTGAGGAGGATATATTTGCTTGGCTGGAGTTCGTCAATCTGATAGGAGAGCAATTCGTCTTTCTTGGTGAACCCCTTGGTGAGTATCTCATCGACGGTGAATCCCTTGGGAATGACCTCTATGACCTGAATATTCTTGAACGATTTTTTTGTATCATTGGAAACCTTTATGACGACGTTTATGATGCCCTCTTTCTCTATGGTTGCCTCATCTGTATCCTTCTCCACGGTGGGTCCCTTCTCCCCCACAACCGATATCTCAATCGCATTGCTCGTCGCATCGAATGTCTGACCGTTTTCCTCATAGAAGGCACGTGCCTGCAGCTGGTAGACGCCTGCCTGCGTCGCCTCTACCTTGAATATGAAATCTGCCGACTGCCCGGCATTCAGTGTTCCATTCCACTCCCGCGACCCTTCCACGATGGAAATGCCCTTGGGGGGAACCTCCACATACTTTATGTTTGATATCTTCTTGTCGGAGGTGTTGCGCAGGTACACATGAATCGTTCTTCTCTCCCCCACCCTTAAAGAAACCGACTCTGCATTCGTTTCTTCTGAGACGGTCTTGTTTTTCCCCTCCACTATGTGTTTCACTATTTCAATCTGTCCTCTGCTCTCGTGCTTCACATTTATGAACATGACTTTTTCTCCCGTATAGAGCTGCCCCATGTCATCCTTCCACTTCAGCTTCAATTTGACGGGGAATGTCGTTTCATGGGCAACAGAGGGCGCCTCCATGAGAAACATGAGTGTCTGGCGCTCGTCACCGTAGATATCGAGAGGTGGCTGTTGAAGAGGATAGGAATTCACCGTGTCATGTATCCAGGTGATATTTTGGGGGGAGAAGGCCGAGGCATCGATGACATACTCCGTGTCATGCGCAATGCCATTTCCTTTGTTTGTGATAGTGGCATACAGGATAAACTCATCCTCGGCTCTGACATCGGAGGATATTTCAGCAAACGTGATCTTGTCATAGACCGCAGTCCTCATATTCACCGCAAGGTCGGGGGAAGACCTTTTGGCTATGTCAAAGAAAGCCGTCTTCCTTGTTTCATTGAAATCGTTGTAATCCACATAGTAGGCATTGTCATAGATTTTCTTCTCAAATACCTTGAGCGGGTATCTGTCCTTCCTGTTGGAATTTTCATAGACCTGGGTATAGATGGTGTCATACATGAGTTTCGTGGTGTCATCGGGGGTAATCTTCACCTCATTCTGTCCCAGGATTTCTCCCATTCCGAGCCAGTCACTCTTCTTCTCAGAGAAATAATCATATATGTATGCCCGCACCATGTACTGGTTTATGGGAACGTCTCCCACAGTAACATTGAATGTGAATTTTACATATCCTCCCGCGGGAAGATTTTTGAGGTTCAGGGAAACTGTTTTGGTGACAGGGTCATAGAACCCTCCATAATATCTGTCAGGAATCTCAACATCGGCAGCATCGGTGAGGATGACACCGTTGCCATTGATGGTCGCTGTCATTGTGCTGGCGACGTAGGTCGTACCTGTGGGTATGGGGTCAACGATGGTGAGATTGAATACGTCCGAATAGGGGGCATCAGAAGGCTGGCTATTGGTGACCGTCACCGTGTATGTGATGATGCTGCCCGGTATGGCGGTTGCGGGGACATTTTTCTCAAAGGTGAGGCTCACACAGGCGGTATCCGGGTCTTTTGCCGAGACTGTGGGTCGCGGTTGGATGAGGGTCACCTGGGTATCATTGGAATAATGTTGGTTGCGGAGTAATGTTGTACCCAGGTAGTAAGGTGCATAATTGAGCAAGGCACTGTTAATTATGATTCCCGTTGCTGCGGGGGGCACATCGACGACATATGTCATCGTTCCCACCTGTCCGAGACTGCCTGGCGGTACGATTGGGGGGGGAATGAGCCAGGTGAGTGTGGGGAGAACTGTATCATCACAGATTCCCATAGTCACGGCACAAGAGCCTGCGCGATAGGTTGTGCCGCCGGGTATGTCGTCGATTACTCTCAGAGGTTCTGAGGGGCTGAAGGATGTTGTCTGGGTCGTCGTAGACAACTGCCAGAATCCCAGCGTATAAGTAACCGAACCCGGAGGGGTGAGTGCGAGGGGAGGATTGGGTATTTTTGTCACCGTTGCTGTTCCGATTCTTGTTGTGATGGGGTCTGCGGTGAGGGATTGTCCCGATATACCTCCCTCTGTGTATGTTATTCTTGCCTCGTCGTTCGTTATGACGTCGCCCACCAGGGAGTTGTCACCCGTGAGGCTGGGCACGTCTGTTAATGAATCAAACCACACGACGTACTGAACGTCGATTCTTGCTCCAGCAGCAAGAGGACCTATCTGTCCATAATCAAGCGTCATAGTTCTCGCTGTTACATCGTATGCTCCCTCATCCCCATCGCTTGCATTTGTGACATATGTCCATGGTGCAGCTCCATTTATCCTGTATCGTATGCCGCATCCCGCGGGTTCGCCGGGTGGTGGGGCTGCACTGCATTTTGCTGGAAGAGGTCCCCACGTATCATTAGGCAACAATCCAGCCACTGTGTTGGGAGCACGAACGAATGTCACATTGTTGGGCACTTCATCTGTCACTATCAAATCAGGTATGGCAGTAATGCCGCTGTTATTCCTCGATGTGATAGTATATGTCATATAACTGTCGAGGAAGGCATAGCCATCCCCATACGTTATGTCCTGAGTAGAGGTGGGCATGGATATGTTCCAGCCGAATGGTAAAAGAGGGGTCAGAGGGGCTGGCGCAGTGCCATAGTACACCCTCTCTGTTGCCTCATAGAGGCTATTCGCATTGCTGTCGATGATTAAGGTTTCTCCTGGATTATAGGTGCCGTTTGCATTGCTATCCACATATTTAAGCCTGAAATATGTTGGTTTGGCTGCTATCCTTGAAGCGGCAAGGCAGTATAAATCTCCCGGCGCGCAAATAATAGTATTGTTTCCTGCAACGCTATCATAGACAGCACCATACTTGAGTATGTCCATCGCCGTCACGCGTGTTCCTTCAGCCGACTCTGTGGAACTCTGCCCCTCTATGACAATTTGAGGCTGCTCCTCATAATATTGCTTCGAGGTGGCATATCCCTTCAAGTCCTCATATCTGAGGGAGGCGGTATTCAATATATTTCTGGTCACTGTCGTTATGTCAACGAGCACCTTCTGGTACTTCGGAATCCTGTTCAATTGCTTGAGGGGGTATTCACAGCATTTCCGTGCACGGAGCCTGTCGAACTCATCAAATACAATCTGTATGTCCCTGTTGTAGAGTATGTTTATCTGAGAATATCCTAATTGATTGAACGTGATGATATCATCATAATTTATATTCTGAGTATCAACTTTACGCAAGAATTTCAACCACACCTTCTCATTTTCCAGATCGATCTTTTCCACTACGACCCCGAAATCCGCGCAGTCCGGAAATATGATGTCGTTCTTTAAATATTCGTCTCTCGTGAAGTAGTAGGCGGTGTAAACTTCCTCTGTTTTCAAATCGGGAGGACCATTTCTGGGTCTTGTGGTGAAAACCAACTTCGCCGCCCATACCTCTCCATCCTGCAGGGTTTTTATTTTAAAGACTCTGAAGAGTGTTATGGTGGTGAAGTTACCCGAGGTGTCAGTATAATCAACATAAGCCCATTTTTCTGCCTCTGTTTTTGCAACGCCCGCCTGCGGATTTGAAGATGGAATCTTGAGGGCTTCCCCGTAATCCGTCTCATAGAGGAGAAGTTCCCTGCTATTCTTAATGATAATATAATAGGGGTCAAAGGCTGCCACCTGGTAGATCTTTCTCTCAGAATCGAGCGTCTTGGTTATATTGACATCGTTCTGATCGATAAGGCTATAATAATAAGATAATCCTCTCCCGTTGCTTATCTCATCAGGGGTGCCATCCATATCGGTGTCAACGAAATGGTCGGGGAGGGCAGCGTACTCCACTGTGTGCATATTGAACAAATCGAGAATCATGGCGAACTTCTTGTGAACGCTTAACTGCAGACGAGCCTTGGATGTCACGTCAGCCTTGAAGCAACCCTCACATTCTGCGAGTTTTTCCTTCTTCGTTTCCTTAATGATGCCAGCGAAGTTGAAAGTGATTGTTAAATACTCATCTTCAAAGTAAGCAACATCCCCTACATAATCTGCGCATGCCTTGCACTTTTTGAAGTGGAGGGCGATGACTTTGTAACCATAGTATATGTCTGTATATGAACTTGAATTGTCATAGTCACGGATGATACTCTCCCCTGCATCATATGTCCCATTTGTATTTGCGTCATAGAATTTCTCCAATGTCTTGAATCGCGACAACCGGACGTTTGCAGGGGGGGCTCCCACGATGGGTAAATCTCCACCGTCATAATAGCCGTTTCCATTAAGATCATTCACTATGGGTTCTCCATCATCATAGAATCCACTGTGATTCGTGTCATAATAGGATATGGCTGCAAGGAAATTAATGAGTGAAGTATTGAGCGCAGGGGCAGTTCCCGAAATAACATGGTCGTATGATTTGGGGTAATATGCCACTTTGGGCGGCATGGTTGGTTTTATATAGTAATCATAATCAATTTCCTTGTAGAGTGCTTCAGTCATTCTTTTATACATCCTCAGATACAATATTCCTCCATCCGTCCATTCCCCTGAATCCACAACTCCATTTCCATTCACATCTATCCATTCCCCGGGGTCGACCATGCCATTCCCATCTATGTCAAAATCCCACACCTTTATCTTGTAAATTCCTCCCCCGAGTTCCTTTTCAGGATTTATCGTTATCTCAGCTCCGCTCCCTACAGTTGAATCTATTTCCTGTCCATTGCTGTCGGGATAGGTGGCGGGCAATAAATCACTGTTCTCTTGGTAGGCTCCGCCGTTATACTCCGTCCCGGTGATATAGTAGGAAGCGGAGAGGTCCACCTCATTTTTCCTGAAATGCTCCACTCGAAGAGAAATAGGCGTATCGAAGTCGAATAACGACGTTTCTGTCGTCTGACTATTCGTATAACTCAGGATTATGAGCACTGTTATTGCGAGAAAGATAACGGACACTTTTCTCATAATCTCCCTCTCCACCTCTTCGTGGCTTCCGTTATGCTTTCTAAAAACACCTCAAAATCATCTGAGAGCTTCCAGGTACCGTCCCTCTTATAGATCAATCCAGAACCCCTCAACTTCTTGATTATGCTGTCATACTGTCCTCTCGTTATTTCTACATGTTTGCAGAATTCCTCCCAGAAGCTGTCATCTATGCCTTCCGTTTCTTTAAGGGAGTCAAGAAACTTGAGGGCAGGAATGGAGAGCTCGGGCTTTCTCCAGAAAATGCACTCCAGGACCTCATCCATTTTATCCTCGATGCCCTGCACAGGGCGTAAAAGAAAGGTTGTTTTATAGCGTGATTTAGCTATATTGCTTCTATTTATCATACATCATTATTGTTAATCAATACTATATAAAGCTTTCGGTAAGTAATTATGTCCTATAGTTCTTATATGAAAGCGGGGCGAAAGACATCATGCCTGATAGATTTTTGAAGTACACAAAGGTCATCTCTTTCCGAAAAGAGGAAAATATCTCATTCATGAATATTTGTGCTGTTACTACAAAAATAGAAAGGATTAAATAGGATGGCAGAGAAGTATATTCATGAAGAAGGGTGTTTCCAATCTCATCGCATCAGTGCTTCTCATAGTCATAGCCCTCAGTCTGGCAAGCGTCCTCTATGCATGGTCAACGGGATGGGTGAGCGAACAGCTCGGAAGGGTTAGTCAAATTCCTCAGGGGGAATTTGCCCTGGAGGTGGCAACACTCACAGGGAGCAATGATACGGGTACACTCATTGTGCGAAATGTGGGAACGGCGCCAATACTGATAACAGACAAGCAGAATCCATATCATTTTCTCATCACCCTTTATATAAACGGAACCATAATTCCTGCAGGCACCAAATTTACGTCTGTAAATGATTTGACGGATGGAAGAAACCTCATGATCATCGATGCTCAGGTCCCCGAAAACCATGTCATGAGAATAAATTTCAATACAACAGGAGGGGTAACGGATATTATAGCTGGCACTACCTATGAAATAAAATTGACCCTCTCCGATGGTACCCCTCTCATAATAGCGGTAACAGCAGGATGAATTTGAGGATTCTCCCGAAAAGGAAGGCTCTTTTTAAGAAAAGACCATATTTATCACCAAAAAATATATAAGTTTCCCCTACTTATTACTTATTGATAGAGATGAAAAGAAAAGGATTGGAAAATATTCTCGGTAATGTAGTACTCATTCTCGCCATCGCAGGATTGATTGCATTATTGGTAGGGTGGTTTTCCGGATTCATATCTGAAATGCAGGATAGGGGAAGTACACAGGCAAATGAAGACAGGGGAAGAGTCACAGAAGGGTTTGCAATTGATACCTTCGACGGGACTCACCTCATCTTGAGAAACATAGGCATCACAGATATTATTCTCACAAAGGATAATAATGCGATTATTTCCATTTACAAGGATAATGCATACCAGACGGGACTGATATGGGAAGTCAAGAATGATGCGGGCGTCTGGGTTCCTGTGGGGACTGATACGGTGCTTCCTCCAAACAGACTCATGAGGGTTTCGGGTCCAAGCCTTTTCCAGTTACAGAGCAAATACAAGGTGAAGACAGAAAAGGAGGTCATGCTAATCTTTGGTCAGGGAGTTCCCGCCATTCTTGCGGTGACAGCCAACCCTTCCCGTATCCCGGCCAACGACGGTAAACCGGAAACCCATAACGATGAATCCAGAATCGTTGCAATCATTGCCGACATGTTCGGGAACCCCATAGCAGCGCAGACGGTGGATTTCAGCATCATCGAGCCAAACGATCCTTCGGATGTGTTTCTCTCATCCCCTTCTGCAATAACGGATGCGGCGGGAGCAGCAAGTGTCGTTTTGCAGGGTAACCATGACATGACGGTGAGGGTGAGAGCAGTACTGCACTCCGACACCTCTGTCAAGGGGGAGGTGAGGGTGGTCATCGCCGGGACGACCATAATCAAGAGGGACGTGCGGGCTGTCAGCTACTCCTATGGCACTTCCTCAAGCTGCTCGAATCCAACGGAGTCCATTTCAAAAATGTACATGAAAGATAATGGAAGCGTTACCGCAACGAAGGCGTACTGCGATGAACGCGTGAGGGGAGCCCACAACAGATACGTCATGTTTGAGATTGACCTGAGGGGCACCACAAAAGAGATACCCAAGGATGCCATCATCATGTCGGTAACATTCAACTTCAGGCATGAGGACAGTTTCTACGCCACACTTGGCAGTGCAAACAGAAACTGTAATGGTTCTTTATCCGAAGGCATAAACCAATCTGTGGCGGGAACGATGCACAACGGGTTGTACAGCACCCTATGGTGGCAGGATGGCACCGTATGGAGACCAATGGGATATCCCATGGGTCCCGGCTACTATAATGGAACGGGGGCATACACGACCAACAGATACGGATGGTACTTCACCAGTCCGTGCAGCATCAATGATATGTGGAGTTATGTGGAAGACCTCGATGACAGGCTGAACGACGATGTATGGATCTTCTACCTCGACCACAGCATCAATCCGCACGATGCGAGCAATCCCAACACCATCAATGGGGTTGTGAAGGAAGACAACATCGTGAATTACGTATATCTGGGAAACATGGCTCCGGTGAGGCATTCCGAGCTTCCTGGAAGTATCATCACCCCAAATCTCCAGTTCATGGATCCCTATGGCGTTACCTCCTCCCCACCCGATATCATCAACTATATAAACACCCCCCAAAATGCCAATCACTTCGCCTTAGGCGTTTACTTTGAGAACAACCTTGTGCAGGATCCCGTGCCGGGGGTAATAAAGATAAACTACGTCGTCGTCACCATAACGTACAGAATGCCAGGGGCGATGACTCTGTCGGGAGCGATGGTACTATGAGGAGAGGAGTCTCCCCCATCGTTTCCGTTGTTTTCATTCTCATCGTCGTATTCGCAGCCCTTGCGGTTTTCAGAGTCTGGTATCTGGATGAATCACAGCACGGACAGCTCACCATAGCCGGGTTGACCCAGGAGAAAGGCACACAGGCATTGGAAGACATCGTCGTGGAGAATTGTGACGGGACATCCATATGGGTGAGAAACAAGGGGTTAAACGATATCTATTTCAGGAGGAATAACGTGTTTGTCATAAATATCTACAGGAATAATGCCGAGCTTAATCTCTCCCAGCTTGTGCTTTCCCCAAACATTGATGTCTTGCACCCGGGCCAGGTTGTCCAGATGGGTCTCACCAATGCAAGTCCCCTCATATCCCTCGGGCAGACCATAAAGCTTACCACAGAAAATAGGCGCTCTCTGTTTTTCTCATACAACATTGGCTCGGTGGTCGCCTCAGCAAACCCCACAGACATATGGGCAAACGATGGAGATGCGGGCACCACCGCAGACCGCTCCACGGTCACTGCGTATGTGACGGATTCTTTTGGAAATCCAGTTTCCACCACAAACAATTACCCCACCGTTGCCTTCTATGTGGATAATGGAACGATATCAACTGCAGGCACTATTACCAATGGGAAGGCGACTGCCTCTTATCGCTCCACCTCCTACACCAATGCCGAGATAAAATTTGTGGAAGGCGTCTGGTATCACTATGATCATGCGATGGTGAACGCATCTGTTTCAGAAACTTCTGATGGAACGGCGGGAGGCACGGTGATAAGGACAATCAGCGGAACCGTTAACATAGACTTCAAGGCAATCATCAATGCGTATGGCAACTACCCCACCGCTTCAGGAGCCTCCATTGATAATAACAACGGAGGTCTCGGGAACGTGACAGACGCTGCATTCAAATTGAAGTATCGTGATGGGTCGGTGAGTCCCTCCAGCCCCAGCTGTACCTCCCTCACCTGCAATAACTGCGCCTGGCAATGCTCCGAGGACACCACCTTTGACAGAAGCTCAGGGGCAAACTTTCCCGGGACTCCCCTAGACGGGCAATGGACAGAGATATATTTCCAGAACACACTCCCCTCCAACATAACAGATACAAACTATCTGCTGACCTCTGTGAAGGTCAATTTATATCACTATGAGCAGGGCATATCTTCCACTACCTATTTTTTAACCTACAGGGATGATCTATGGGTCAATAATAATGGAAACGCGGGCACATGGATACACATTCAGAACTATGGTCTTGTGAGCGGCCCCACTTTCGGCCCCTTCGAATCCCAAAACCTTGTATCCATCATCAATACGGTGACAAAGGCGAATACTATATATATACGATTGTTCTATAATCCCTGTTTTATGAGTAGCGGCAATTGTGTCACAAATAAGTATTTCATGGTGATAGATTATGCCGCAGTCATCATAGAATATACGAGAAAAAATATATAGGTGATAAAATGAGAAAAGGTGTATCCACCATCATTGCCATGGTTCTTCTCATCGTCATAACGATAGCGGTGGCTGTCATTCTGAAGGGGTGGTATCTGGAAAACATCCAGAGAAATGAGATGCTCGTGCAGCAGATGACAGACCAGAAGATTGGCCAGATGACAGAAGAACTGAAGGCGACAAGCTATGATTTTACCAACAGATACCTCTATGTTCAAAACACGGGGACGGCAACGGTGCAGATAAAAGATCCTGCAGATATCCTCCTGATAGATAGTTATGAGAATAGCATACCTGTCACATGGACATGGCAATACTGGAGCGGAGCCGCCTGGGTTCCCTATGCGAACAACGGAGTCGTCAAACCTGGTGATACCATGAGGGCGTGGGTTCCAAATCCAGGGCTTCAAATAACAAGGGAATATCAGATAACGACCCCCAAAGGATATGCCTATACTTTTGTGTATGGCATAGGGAGTGTGCTCCTCACCGCCAACCCCCAGTCAAGGATTGCCAACAATGCGGCAACCAATGGAACAACCACAGAAAACAAGATATTCCTCGTCGCCACGGTGTATGATAATTTTGGTAACCCCCTGCCGGGTCAGACGGTGAACTTCGAGGTGACTTCTGGAACTCTGAATCCCTCTTCCTTTGTCACCGGCGCCACTGGCATGGCCAATTCAGCCATCACGCCACCGGGAACCCCCGGGGACGCCATAGCGAGGGCGTACGTGACCCTTCCTAATGGAGCCAACGTATCCGGGTATGCAAATATAGCGTATACTCCCGCATTACAGATTACGAGTTTTGTCATAAACTGGACCAATGCCGGAAAGACCACAGGGTCTATGACAATGGTGGTGAGGAACAATACCCTCGGTCAGATATCCAGTGTTGCAGCCACCTTTTCCCTCGTCGGACCGACACCTACTTGCGTTGGTTGTGTCACTCTGGGAACAGCACCCTCCTCCCAAAGCATCCCCTCTGGCACCACCAGGACATTCACGCGCACCTTTTCTTGGGTTGGGGTGGCATCAGGCACATACACCTTCTACTTCACCGCGACTGCCGATACCGCATCCATCCACTCTCCCCAGTCGGTCTCAAACACATTGACAAAGGTGGTGTAGTGAAGAGGAGAGGCATCTCTGTCATCGTTACCTACGTCATCGTCCTCGCCCTCGTCATTATGGCTGTGGGCATTGCCTTCTTGTGGGGTAGCCAGGAGATAAAAAAGATGGAGGACCAGCAGCAGCTGCAGCTTTCGGAGGGGTTCATGAAGAACGTGGATACCTCTGTTTCCGAGATAATAAAAGAGGGGCAATACTCCGCGCGTTCCCTGAATGTGGATTTGAGTGGCGGGCAGCTCTACTCAAAGCGCATCACCCTGAGACCTTCCCCCGTGCCTCCCGCGACAGGTTTCATTTCATTTCCCGATGCGAGCAACCCTGCCGGCAACCCCAATTTCAGCACCCTCGCCTTCAGACAGACCGTTCTCTCCGATGTCGTTTCATCGGCAGGGGTACCTGCGAGGAGCGGCAACATGGTCAAAAGGGTGACAGGAACAGGTGATGCGTACTCCTATGAGATATATGAGGGGTACATCAACGTAACGGTGGAAAACGAGACTGTGTACAACCCCGCCAATGGACAAAATGAAATTAAAATCTATGTGACGGCACACTTCATCACCTTTAACGTGGAGGGACAGAGCAAGAGTAACATGAAACTCAGGCTGCAGAACAGCGGGTATCTCATATGGGAAACATTCGATGCCAACTTTGACTATGCGATAAGCCTCATTGATACCACAGGTAACGAGGAGAGATACATTATTCATCTGGATGGCACCGACCGCATAAAAATACAATACACCCCCTCCTATCCCACCATCACCGCCTATGACATCAGAACTGTTGTTCTTCCCCTGCCGTATACCTCCTGCACCACTTCAGCAACCAACCACTGCAGGTTCTTCCGGATCATGGTGACCTATGTCGATGCCACGATGGGGGTGGTGTGAGTGAGGAGGGCAGGGCTCGTCAACATACTGGATATCATTCTCGTTTCCATAATCAGTTTCTTCCTCATAGGGTTCACCTTCACCGTCACGGAGGGCATGAGGAAGACGGTTGCGGATACGAGCGCGCAGGATAAGTTTAAAGATATTACAAACTACATCTCCTCTTCCATCACAAAAACCTACATAGCAGGCATCAGCACCATTCCCACAAACCCCACAGGACCCGTAGAGGCGGTGATATCGGTGGATATTCCCTCCTCCCTTTCAGGTTACACCTATTATGTGGTCATCACGAACTCCGATGTGATAATAGAGATAGTTGACATATCCAACACCCCCGAAAACCTGAAACTGGATGTCAAGGCTTCCATCGTGGGCGTCCCCCCGGACCTCATCGTTCCCACGCGCATCTACTCCACCCAGGGGCACATCCGCATGACCTATACGCGCATAGGGAGCAATCCTGCCACGCTCGTCATCACGGGGTGAGTGCATGAGGAGAGGCGTCTTCAAACTTGATTTCATTGTGGGTACGCTCGTCTTCACCCTCGCCTTCATGATTGTCATAGGGAATTTTCTTTCCTCATTTTCATTCTCTTCCTCTCAGACGGAGAGCAAGGTGGCACGACAGAAAGCCGAGAGCGTTCTTGCCAGCTTCATAAAATCGAGCAACTTCGAAACGGGGGGACTCGCAAAGGAAGATATCCTTGCGCCACGTCCCGTGCCCAATGTGCTCGACCCCGAAAAGGTAAAAATACTCACGGTGGGACTGGACGAGGACGGGAACGGGAGCATAGATGTGTTTCCTATACCCTATATGGATGAAGATGTAAACAAGAACGGAGTTCTTGACGCAGGGGAAGACAGGAATGGAAACGGCACGCTCGACCAGGGAATAAAGAGCATACTCAATCTGGAGGAACAATATGATTTCAGACTTCAGATCATTGTGGAGGGAGGCATCGTCGTGGAGTATGGGAAAACGATACCTCTCAATGTGTCTGTGTTGAGGCTCGAGCGACCCGTGGTGTATACAAAACTCATGCTCAACAAGGATGGCGAAGCCACGAACCAGGATGTCATTTCCCGATTCGTCCTCTATTTCTGGGGTGGTTAGATGACAAAGAAAGGCTATATCAAGACAGTTGAAGCCATCATCGCCGCCGGGATGATTTTTATCTTTTCCACCATCCTCATCACCAATCCTTTGGGGATTGTGAGGAAGGTCGACCTCTCCGACCTGAAAGCCATGAGTGCCGATGCGCTGCGCGTTGCTGATGATGCCCATTATGACCAGACGAGGACTTACATGGAACATTACCTGAATGAATCGAGGTTTCCCCCCGCCCAGGGAGACCCCATGCTGCAGGGACTGTATGATGCCATAGGGGAAGGACTGCCTGAGAATGTGGGGTACCAGCTCAGCATAGAGGGCACCAATAATTTAGGAGAAGGCGCCACCGTGACCATAGGACCAGCCCCTCAGGCTTCCGATGTGGTGACTGCTTCCTACATGAAATCCATGGCTGGGTTCCTCTCTGCGGCACAGTTCCCGCCCATAGGCGTTCTGGCTGCGGTAGATGACCAGGTGGATGTTGACTTCCTCTGCGCGACTGTTTCGAGAGCCCAGGAGATGTATCCGGACATTCAGATTAGCCTCATGATGATCAACGAAGGTCCATTGGATGTCAAGGACTGCGATGGAACGCCTCTTTCCTCAGATGATGCCAACTGGAACACATTCAAGGATTTGATGACAGGAAATCAATACGTCTATCTTTTCGAAGACCTTCAGAGAACACATGTTCCGCCCGGATTGGTTTGGCAGAAGTATAAGGACGATATCTTCTGTATCGGAAACGAACCAGAAAGAAAGAAGGGCATCATCTTTGGGGCGAGCACGCTCTTTTATATATATGACGCTAACACGGGGTGGAACGATGTATCGGGAATTCTCTCAATCACTCAACAGCAGAGGATTTATTCTGAAACCAGTTGCGCCAAGATAACAAACTCACTCCTCTACAAGGTGCCTCTCAATGCGGCGAGCACCCCCCCTACCTCCGATGACAATACGGCTTTCGTTCGGGATTTCAAGATAGCCCAGTACCATTTCATAACGAGGGATTTCTTTAAAGGGGACATAATCCGCTATAATGATTTGTGGAAAAATACGAGTGGCATCCCCATCTTCATACCTGCGAGCAGACCGAGCTACTGGCCTACCATTGACACAGGCGACGGATGCGCAGACGATTTCTGGTGCAGAGGCCTCTTCACCACATATGTATCCTACGATGTATCCAAAGATGCAGCTCAGGGCGACAGGGAAGTCTGGTATGAGCTGGCGACAAACAATAACATAGAAGGAACCTGGGACCCGGACCATCTCCTGCCCAAATCACCCACGGCATGCACGGGTTATGATTTTAAAGAGAACAGGGCTGCCATACTGAAGCAGATAATGCCCGAAAATGCATCATACTGTGGCCCACCCAACCTCTGCGGGAGGTATGCCCTCAATCTCATACGCCTGGGACGCGCCTGGGATGTGTATATGTTGTATTACCAGAATTGGGGGCAGATTAAAGAACCAGACTCGGGAGGCAATGGGCAAATAGACACAGCCCGCCTGGTAGACGATGTGTATGACTCCAACCTCGACTGCCAGCCCTCTTGTGGGGTAGGGAGTACTGTTGATCCCGGCGTCATGATAATGCAGCCCGGTCCCAACGGCATACTCGATTCCATCACGGGGGGGGATGACCAGGAGGTAAGGGACACGGGAGCCCTCACGGCTGCAAAGAATCTGGAGACACTCATGTTTGAGGAGATTGTGTGGGCATCATTCTGGGATACTCCCTTTGAGTACAGGGTGTATAAAATCACGCTCCTGACGTGGTATAAAGGAAGTACCGCCTATAAATTCTTCGCAGAAGAGAGGAAGTGGTTTTTTGCATAAGGGACAGGCATATATCATCTCTGCCGTCATCGTGTGCATATCACTCTTCGTCATATCCGCCTACATGAATGAGTATGTTCCTGTTGGCACTTTTGGAGAAGGAGTCCAGGACGAGAGTGCCCTCCTCCTCTTCACAAGCATACGTGAAGCCGCCATAGATGCTGTCCTGCAGTCAAACCTCAATCCCCAGTCTCTCTCAGGCGCATGCGACTCCTCTGTCCAACCCGGACTCGTCTCCAACATAGAAGAGGTGAAGAGGAAGGCCGAAAATCTCGCAGAGAGGCATAACTTCCGTCTGCTCTTCAATTATAGGGTAAACTACAAAGAAGATGGGTCGCTTGACAATGTAGTCTTTGATTTAAAACTCATTTCTGCCACCATAACCCTGGAGGACCACTTCTCCGTAAACGTGGGATAATTTCTATTTCCATCTCAACTCCACGCCCATCCCACGAGGGCATGGAATATGATATACCCCGCAATGATGAGTATGATGCTGTGCCTTAGTCCCGCAACTATTTTCTTCTCGGACATCTTCCCCGCGGCAAGCCCTATGAAGAGTCCCTCGAACATGAGCATATGGAAGAAGAGCTGTGTGTACACGAGAGGGTCGATAGTGGCAAGGAATGACGTCTTGCCCATCGTGGAGAGAGGCTGGATAAAACTGCTGTAGAGTATATAGATGACGGCGATGAAAACGAAATACACCACATAGCATATGACGACATACGGTTTTATCATGGAGGACACCTCGCGCTCTATCTCTTTGAGGTCTCGGGAATTGCGTGCTGCCTGCAAGAGTATCTCTTTTATATCACCACCGGTCTTGTTGGCTTCCACGATGAGATAGATGAGCTTCTCGATATACATGCTCTTCGTGCGCGCCGAGAATTTGAGCAGCACGTCATTGAAGGGAATGCCCCACGATACCTGCTGTGCCAACTTTCTCACCTCCTCCGTGAGGTGACCATACTCCCTCCCCTGGGCGACATAGAGTGCCTGTGGGAGAGCCATGCCCGCCTCCACGGAGGAGGATAGGTCGGAGAGGAGATTGGGCAGTTCCGTCTCCATTGCCCGTATCTCCCTGAACTCGAAGTATTTGACTGCTGAAAAGGGGATGACACCCACAAGAAATGCGAGGAGCACCACATCATCAAACAGATTGTTGCCCCACAACTTGAGAAGGTCGAAGATGAGGATACCTACAGCGATGATGCCAGGAATGAAGAGGGTCAATATGTTCTTGACACTCACAATGCTTTCCTTATAATCCTGCTTGTAGTCATCCAGGGTCCTCTCCTTTTCTGCCATGCCATCACTCCGGAGGGATGATGCTGTCAATCATTAGAAGAAAGATGCATGACATTCCGGGGATGCCGATGTAAATGCAAAGATAGATGACCTCAAACATGGTGAAGGGGCCTATCTTTGCGACTCCCCCGCTCTGTATCATGCCGAGCACGGTCAATATGATTATAATGAATATCATGCCGAAGACAGGAACGGTAATGTACGCCTCGGCGAATAACCCCAGCGTTTCTGTGAATTCTTTCATGATGCGTTTGAATTCGACCATAATGGTATTGGCTTCATTGTGGAGGAAGAGCTTCATGTCTCCGCCGGAACGTATGGTGGTCACCATTCCTTGCAGAAGTTCCCCCCATTTTCTTGAGGGGGAGTTGACCGAATATCTGGATATGGCGGTGATGATGTCATACCCAAATAAGTTCACGTCGCGCGTTATGTTTTTCGCCTCCTCCGTGATTTCGCCATAGAGGGGGGAGCGCGCGAGGGAGTTGAAGATGAGGTCTGGGGGGACGCCCGCACCCGCCATGGCGGACATATAGGGAACGGCGTAGGGTAGTTTTGCGTCTATATTTCTCTTCCTGTTGTCTGCGACATAGCTCGGATAGACATAGAAGAACAGCAAGACGAACACAGGGAAAAGAATGAGGGTCATGATGAGGGGGATGATGGGGCTCTTATTGAGTATTTGCATGATCATACTCACGGCGATGACCATGAGAGGGGTGAGGACGATAACGATGAGGAAGGCTGAGGAAAAGAACTCGCCCACGGTAATTTTAAGGTTCGCCTTTTTCAAGGTCTTCGCAAAGTCGCCTTCGCGGGAGAACATGCCGTCGGCGATGGGACCGAAGAGCCTATGGGAAAACCGTGAGAATGCAATGGCGAAATTCATTGTCACCCTCCAATCCTCTCTACGACACCCGCAGGATTTCTGTAGTATTCTGAGATGAGCGCGGTGACGTCCTTGTAGTGGCGCACCTTGTTATCCCTCATCCAGTTCAAGACGTCCTGTCTCGTCTTTATCTCATTGAGCATGTCATCGACAGACACGCCCTTCTCTTTTTCGAGCCTCTCAAGCATGTAACTCCTCCCCGTGAATCGGAAGGCATCGTTGAAGGGGTCCCACTCATAGACCGTGTTGGTAATGACCTCCTTCGTGGAGGGGTCGAGGTCAACGACTTCGACGAGATGCGTGATGCGGCGGGTGATGCGTCCCTTCACGCGCACGCGCGCCTGGAGGAGAATGACGTCGAGGTTTTTAATCATGATACGGGGGACGTTTATGGGGTCTGATTCCAAACGATACACGACACCCTGAGGCGAGTCTGCGTGAATCGTACCCAGCGCGGCGTGGCCCGTGGCGATGGCCTGGAAGAGGGTGTATGCCTCGCGCCCACGCACCTCACCCACGATGATGTAGTCGGGTCTCTGACGCAGGGCGGCTCGCAGGAGGTCGAACATGTCCACCTCACCCATACGCTTCCCGGAGGCGGTGACGGGACCGAATCCTCCACGCGTCACACCTGGAATCCAGTGTTCATGAGAGAGATTCAATTCAGATGTGTCCTCTATGGTGACTATCTTCATCTCAGGTTTGATGAACATTGCGACTGAGTTCAGTGTCGTCGTCTTCCCTGAAGCCGTGCCGCCGGCGATGAGAATCGATATGCCTTTCTCCATGAAGAACCACAGGAGGGCGAGCATGGCGGGATTGAATGTTCCGTATGCAATGAGGTCGGGGGGCGTCAAGGGGTCTTCCCTGAACTTACGGATGGTGAAGGTGGTGCCGTGCATGGTGACCTCCTTGCCCAGGGTAAGCTGGACACGACTCCCATCGGGCAGGGAACCATCGAGCAACGGCTCTGCGACAGAGATGTTTCTTTTCGTCCTCTGTGCGATTTTCTGGGCGAATGAGTCCAGCACGACATGCGAGGGTATGATGACCGAAGTTTTCATGGATTCATAGTTACGGTGGAAAATGTAGATGGGGATACCCGGTCCATCGCAGGATATATCTTCAATGTTGGGATCGCGATAGATGGGATTTATCCAGTTGTATCCTATGAATTCACGCTTCGCGTAGTAGATGATACGCTCGTAGGAGTTTCTATTCATCCGTATCCTGTACTTCTTTATGGCGTTATCCACCTCTTCCCGTATGTAATCCTGAATGCGTTCTCCCGTGATCTTATTGAAGTCGAGGACTATGGTATCCTCAAGATACTTCTTAATGGTGTCAAGCATTCCTTCTTCACGCTTGGTGAGCCCGGGTTCAATGATGCGGTAGAGCATTTCTTTGTTGGCACCATCATAGAAAATATTCACATACGCATACGGTGGGTCGACGGGATAGGTGATGTTGAGTTGGGTATGCGGAATGTCGAGAATGTCCTTCTCTAAAATTGGGCTCGAGAGCTGTATGCTTTTTGAATCATCGACGGTCTGGAGGCCTCCAAACATGGATTCTTCAGCCTCTATCGTTTCATAATCTTCCTTTACTCTTTTTTTCTTAAAAATCTTGAATGCCATGATATCTACCCTATGATTCTAGGATTCGCCTGCTTCATATTTAAGAATATCGACGAAGTTCATAGTTACTGAGCATCTTCCTTTATATACCTTTCTATCTCAATAGAAGGAAGACAAGTTTCAAAATGGCATCTCCCCAGAAATATGCCAGAAAAAAGCCGAATGTAATGGAAAGAATAAATGGTATCCCGGGGGTGACCCAGACTTCTCGCAATCCTTCCTCTTCAGCCTTTTTCAAATATTCCGAAAAGTCATACTCCAGAGGCACGAAGAGTCTCACCTTGCCTCCCCATATGAGGGGGAAGGTGTTCTCATCAAGAGAGGTGAGGGGGATTCTGTAACCAAGGAAGAGGAGAATGATTTTTTTGTATGTTCTATCATGGACTCCGGAAAAATCCGGTCGTGCGACTAGGTTGCGGATGAAGATTCCGAGTGGGAGAAATGCCGTGATGAGCACCGCGTTGTTGAATATGGAGAGGGGAAAAGGCATAATCATTCCTTGCCAAAAGGGATAGAGCGTGCTCAATGCCACGAGCGCCTCAGCATCCGCAAACCCGAAGAGCCCCAATTTATAGAGGAGGACCATGAGAATAAAAGCGCCTGTGGCAACCA
>Ga0315268_10001400_pt1 | contig 27697 bp, 18 predicted proteins | sample C1_top_MG_FD_204535 | JGI IMG/M metagenome (GOLD analysis project Ga0315268, IMG submission 204535) | Sediment microbial communities from Yellowstone Lake, YNP, Wyoming, USA - C1_top | ecosystem: Environmental > Aquatic > Freshwater > Lake > Sediment | place: USA: Wyoming | collected 2017-08-01
CGGTGGAAGCGCTGCGGAATGATTCTGTCCAGGGGTTGGACCACCAGGTCAGTCCTTCTGCGGCGAAGGCATTGGCCGCCAGGGCTGCCAGCATCAGGGTAAGCACTATTGCTCTTGCTCTCATTTTTCCTCCTCCAGTTTGTTATTGGTTGTTTTTGTAAACATAGCTTGGTAATATTCACTTAATAAACTGGCTACGGCTCACCTCCTTCTTTATATAATGTCAACCTAATAAAAGTTCGTAAGTGCTTATATCATATATGATATTAAAAAGTTTACTGCTTGTCAAGGGTTATTTAAAAAAATCTTTCCCCCAGCCCATCTGGTTGGCATGAAATTGGTTTGCCGTTAAAATTTAAGCCCGGGGGAAATATCTATTGACTAAATTTTTGCAGGTGGTATAATTGAAAAGTATTTTGATTGGCCATTTTTTCATCCGCAGATTTTTCAGATTTTCGCAGATATTTTTATTCTTTCATTAACCGGTGTGTAAATTGAGTACAAGTAATCGTTTTAATCGTTCGGCTAATGCTCACGACAGCGTCTGCGTTAATAGTTCGAATATCACGTTCGACTGAGTTTATCGAAGGCTCACTACAGCGTCTGCGGATAGTAACCCCACGAACGAAACAGGCCCGATAGCAAGTTATGTCGAAAAGAACAATATCCCTGATACTGCTGGGCCTGGCTTGGGTTGGCTCCCTGGCCTGGTTCGGCCTGGGCCGGGCCGGCTGCCAGCCGGCGGGACTTAAGATCAGGCCCCGGACCATGGCCGGGTCCGAGCAATGGCACGGCATCTATTACCAGGACCAGAAGATCGGCTACTCGGTCACCCTAACCCGGGGGTTAAATGACGGCGGCCAAAGCGTTTCCAACAAGTCGCTGATGCGCCTGCCGCTGATGGGCGAGGTCCGCCAGGTCTCCACCACTTTGAACTACGACCTGGACAAGGATTACCAGCTGACCGGGTTTGAATTTAAGATGGGCGGGGCGGCCGAGATCTCGATAAAGGGGTTGGTCAAAGGCAGGCGCTTGGCCCTTTCTATCCTGTCCAACGGCCAGAGCCAGAGCACCGAGATGGACATTCCAAAGTCCATCACCATGCCCGAGGCTTTGGAGCCGATGCTTACCGGCAAGAGCCTGGTTCCCGGCAAAGTATATGATTTCTCGGTCTTCGACCCGGCCTCCATGGCGGTGGTGCCCCTGACGGTGAAGGTGATTGGCCCCGACTCCCTGCGGCTGGATGACCAGTGGGCATCGGCAGTAAAGCTGGAAGTAAGCTTCTCCGGCTCCAAAAGCCTGGCCTGGGTGGACAGTTTGGGCCAGACGCTTAAGGAGGACGGCCCGATGGGGATAACCATGATCCGCCAAACCAAGGAGCAGGCCCTGGTACTGCCGGAAGATTTTCCCGGGATGGACATGCTGGGCAGCATTGCAGTGCCGGTGATTAAAGGGGCACTGCCCAAACCCCGGGAGACCGAACGGATGGTGATCGCGGTCTCGGGGTTAGACCTGAAAGGCCTGGATGTTTCCGGAGGCCGGCAGACTGTCATGGACAGCTTGAAACAGATCGTGCAGGTCATCAGGGAAAAAACTTCCGAACTCCAAACAGTGAAACTTGTCCTGAGCGATGCGCCGAGTTTATCGAGGCGAAAAGCCGGCTTGCCTAACAAACGAATGGACGCCAAACCTGCCGAACTGTCCGAGTATTTGAGGCCCACGGTGCTGATCCAGTCGCAGGACCCGGAGATAAAGAAGCTGGCCCAAAGCCTCGTCAAGGGTAAAAAGAACGATTGGGACAAGGCCCTGGTCCTGGAGAAGTGGGTGTTTGAGAACCTGGAAAAGAGCATGACCGTTAGTCTGCCCTCGGCGGTGGAGGTGCTGCAATCGCGGCGGGGCGACTGCAACGAGCACGCCACCCTGTTCGCGGCCCTGGCCCGGGCCGCCGGCCTGCCAACTAATATTTGCCTAGGGGTGATCTATCTGGACGGCAAGTTTTACTATCATGCCTGGAATTCCGTTTACTGCGGAAAATGGATCGAGCTGGATCCCACCTTCGGCCAGGCCCCGGCCGACGCCGCCCGCTTAAGATTAGTGGAGGGAGACCTCAGCCAGCAGACCCGTTTGCTTAGTGCCTTCGGCAATCTTAAAATTGAGATATTGGAACACCAGCCATGAACCAGGGAATAGAGCTTAAGAACCTGACAAAATCCTTCGGCGACAAGCTGGCGGTGAACGGCATCAGCCTGTCCATCGGGCCGGGGGAGATCTTCGGCCTGCTGGGGCCCAACGGAGCCGGCAAGACCACCACCCTTAAGATGCTGGCCGGGATATTAAGGCCCGATTCCGGCTCCCGCTCCATCTGCGGCTTTGACGTGGAGAAGAACCCGATCCAGGCCAAGCAGTGCCTGGGTTTCATCCCCGACGACCCCTTCATATACGAGAAGTTGTCGGGCCGGGAGTTTTTGCACCTGGTGGCCCGGCTTTACGGCTGCTCTAATGAAGGACTGGAGCAGCGGGTGGAGGAGCTGATAGACCGGTTCGAGGCCCGGGAGTGGATAGACCGCCGGGCCGAGAGCTATTCCCACGGCATGCGCCAGAAGACGGTGCTGGCCGCCACCCTGCTCCACCAGCCCAAGGTGTATCTGATTGACGAGCCGCTGGTGGGACTGGACCCGGCCAGCATCATATTGGTGAAAAGGATCTTCCAGGAGGAGGCCCAAAAAGGCTGCGCCCTGCTGGTCTCCACCCACACCTTGAGCCTGGCCGAAACCATCTGCCACCGGATAGGCATCATCGCCAACGGAAAACTGGCGGCCCTGGGCACCCTGGAGGAACTGCGGGAGCTATCCCAGCACCGGCACCAGGACCTGGAAAGCCTGTACCTGGAGTTCACCCGGACCACTGGAGATTAGCCACAAAGACACAGAGGCACAGAGGGGTTATTTTTTTACAATCTTCGCGACCTTAGCGTCTTGGCGGTTAAGTAAATCCCCAATTATCTATTAACCATTAACATTGATCTAAGACCGATGGCACTTGAAGGAAATCTTTCCGATTTCAGCATCCCCGAGATACTGCAGCTGATCTCCAGTCAGCGCAAGAACGGCGTCCTGACCCTGAAGCAGGGCAGCGACGAGGCCGCCTTTGACCTGGACCAGGGCTACATCACCGGCGGCTTCTACCGCCAGGAGGGCCGCCAAGAACACATCTCCGAATACCTGTTCAAGACCGGGCTGGTATCCGAGGCCGGCTTCATGGAGGCCGAAGCCCAGCAAAAGGACCTGCAGGCCCCGCTGGAGGAGATCCTGATCGAACGCGGGTTCCTGTCCCAGGATGATTTCGAGGAAGTGATCCGCTATAAGATCCAGGAGATCATGGACGAGATCTTCACCTGGGTGGAGGGACACTATGTCTTCGATGTCAAGGCCAAACTGTACACTCAGAGCAAATACCCGGTGCGCCTGGCGGTGGACGGCTTTTTGATGGAAGGCATGCGGCGGCTGGACGAGTGGCTGAGGATCAAAAAAGAGATCCCCTCGCTGGAGGTCATCGTCAAGGCCGGATCAAAAACCCGGCCGGCCGGGCTGACCCCGGAACAGGAAAAACTGCTGGAATTTCTGGGGCAAAGATCCCTTTCGGTCTCCAATCTGGTTTCCTTGAGCGGGATGGGCAAATTTTCAACCTGCCAGACCCTGACGGAACTGCTAGAGTTGGGCCTGGCCGAAAAGACTTCCGAACTGCCGGCCGCCCCCCAGGAGGCCCGATCCTTCGATCCGGCTTTCCAGGTAAAAACCATCTCCCTGCTGATAAAACAGTTCGGACTGCTGATCAGGAACATCACCCGCTATCCCTTCAACCACCCCCATATCATATCCAACCTGGATGATTTTTCCCATCTGCTGAGCAACCTGCCGATGGAAAACAGCAGTCTGTCCTTTTCCTCAGCTATCGAACAGACTTTGGTCAACGGCTGGCCCATCCACGACGAGAGCCTGGTGCTGCCCCAGTTCTCGCTTTACCTGCACCAGCGGCAGATCCAGAACCTGTCATTTCTGCCCCAGATCCGGGATGAGGAACTGCGGACCCTGGCCTACATCATGGCTCTGCCCCCGGAACTGCTGGAACTTTTGGGTGGTACCGATCTGATCGGCAAGGTTTTGCGCTGGCACCATATAAAAATAGAAGGCCAGGCTAACAAAGCGGAAAAGCAGCTGAAGGACGAGAAGATCTTTGTCATCCCCTCTGGCTTCCTGGAGGTGGTGGAGGGCCAGTCCCTCTTCTCCGCCAAACCCATCCAGATTCCTCAGGTCTTCGTAAGTTTAAAGTTAGTGTTGCAACTGCCCCAGCCGGCGTTGTCTCCCGAGGAGATCATGGCCATCGAAGAGGCCGAGCAGGCCTCGGAGAAGGTCTTCAGCGTCTACGCCCGCGGGGGCCGGGAAAAATACATCGAGAAGGTGGTCTCGGCCGTGATGAAGCTGCCCCCCACCCCCCGGCTGGCCCTGATCAAGCGGAAACTGCTGGATGTCCGCTGGCTGTTCCCCATCGACAACATTTTGGCCCTATCGCACAGTGAGTTCGAGAAGATATAAGTGTCACCTCTGCCACAGAGACACAGAGACACAGAGGGGTCTTCAATTTCTTACATCCAGGCTGTCACGGAATCACGGAAACTTTTTTAACGCAAAGACGCAAAGCATGCACTGAGTAATGCCGAAGTGGCCGCCAAGAATACCATCTAAGATTATTTTATATTTTCTCTGTGCCTCTGTGTCTCTGTGGCAAAAGATAAAAGAACTATGAACCTATCGCTTTATCTCATATCCACCCTGTTCAAGGCCTCGGCCTCGCAGATCTTTGCCCCGCGCCGGGGCCGCCTGCTGCAGCTGGGGTCCTATCTCTTCGCCGTCACCGTCTTCCTGGTGGGCGGCTATTTTTTGTTCCATAAGATCTTCGCCTACCTGCTGGCTTTGGAGGAGCTGGGAAAACCCCTGCTGTTCCGGCTGATGTCCACCGCCTTTCTGACCTTCTTCCTGATGCTGTTCCTCAGCAACCTGATCACCTCGCTCTCAACCCTCTACTATTCCCCGGAGGTGGACTACCTGCTCGCCACCCCCATTGACCCGTCAAAACTTTTCGGCTACCGTTTTCTGCAGAACCTCTTCTTCAGCACCTGGGCCACTTTGATACTGGGCCTGCCCCTTTTGGCGGCGCTGACCGCGGCCCGGCACCAAAGCATCCTGGCATTGATTTTCTATCTGGTTTCGTTGCTGGTATTCACCACCCTGCCGGCCTTTCTGGCGGTGGCCTCGTTTTTAGTGCTGATAAAAATGTTCCCCCGGCTGGGTCTGCGCCAGTTATTGGGTTTCCTGTTGCTGTTTTTGGCCCTGGCGGCCTGGGCCTTCTTTTTGTTCGGCCAGCCCAAGGGGATGGTGATCGCCCAGATCGACACCATGCCCGAGCTGGAGCGGTACCTATCACAGCTGGCCCTGGCGGGCTCGCCGCTTTTGCCCGGCACCTGGCTGGCCCGGCTGGTGCTGGCGCCCCTGCCCGAAAGTTTTTCTGAAGCGCTGAAGATGGCCTGGTTGCTTTTGATCACCGCCGCCTTCTGGGGAGGCTTGTGCTTCTGGCTGGCGGGAAAGATCTACTATCACGCCTTGACCGGGCGGGTGGGCAGTTCCCCGGATCTGGGTTTTAAGAAAAGTTTTTGGCTCACTGCCAAACTGGCCGACCGCCTGCCCATTGCCGCCAAGGACGCTTTGCTCTTTATGCGCGACCCCGGCCAGTGGGCCCAGGGACTGATCTTCCTCTCCCTGCTGGTGATCTACCTGGGGGGCCTAAGGACCTATCCCCTGCTGTTCACCTTCTCGGTCTGGAAAGTGGCCATCGCCTTTTTGAACTTCGCCTTTGCCGGATACATTCTGGCCACCCTGTCGGTGCGGTTTGTGTTCCCGGTGATCAGTCTGGAGGGCCCCATGATGTGGCTGATGCGCTCGGCCCCAGTCTCGGCCAGGAGATTGTTGCTGGAGAAATCGACCCTGAACCTGGCGGTGGCACTGCTGTTGACCGAGGCCCTGAGCCTGCTTTCCAACAATATTTTAAAGACCCTGCCCCAGATGCGGCTGTTGAGCCACCTCTCCCTGGGCCTGATGTGCCTGGCCATCACCAGTCTGGTGCTGGGCCTGGGGGCCATCTTCCCCGATTTCAAGGAGAAGAACCCCAGCCGGATCGCCTCTGGTTTGGGCGGCCTGCTGGCCGCGCTGGCGGGCCTCGGTTACGTGGGGTTGTCGGTGGTGGTGCTAGCCTGGCCGGCTTATTTGTATGCCGCCGGGCAATGGAGGCATCATCACCAACATCAGATGAGTTACGGCGGGGCGCTGGCGGTGGCGCTGGGGGTATTCTTGCTTATTTCGGCGGTGACGATATGGCTACCGCTGAGACTTGGGTTGAGGAGTTTGGAGCGGCACGAGACCTAACCCTATATCCCTTCCCTATGGGGAAGGGGCAGGGGTTAGGTCAAGCACACAGCAAAACGGCAGGTCATTTTTGACCTGCCGTTTTTTTGACACCTCTACTTCACAGGGGGCGAATGTATAAAATACCTCTGTGTCTCTGTGGCAAATGGTCCCGGCGGTAAGGTCAAAACTCATACCCCACGCCTAGTGAAACCGAGTACGGAGTTATCCCATCCTGGGAAGAAGTCCCGTACGAAGCGTCCACTCCCAGAAGCATATCACCGAAATGGTATTTCACTGTCAGGCAGGGCTGGGAATGCTGCCCATCCACCAAGCCGCCCACGCCCGCCCACATCTCCAGGTTCCCGGCCTGGCGGCCCAGCCCGGCGGCCAGGATCCCGTGGCCGGAGCGAAGCGGGTTTGCATACAAAAACTCCCCGGTCAGGTAAAACTGGTCCCGCGGCCCGATCCTCAGAAACACGGCCGGTACCACTCCCAGGTCGCCTTCATCGCTGACCACCACTCCGCCGATCCCAAAGCCGAAGTCCTGGGAGTCACCCTGCATTTTAACCCCTGCCTGGAAATATTCCACGGTCTCCTCGACCGGGGTGGGGAAATAATCGTCGAAGTAATAGTCGGGGTAGATATCGACGGCGGTACCCCGGGTCAGCGAGGCGTCCAGGATGACGGTAAGGGAGGATGCCACCCTTTTAACATATACCTTTCCGCTATCGTTCAGGTATTCGGTCTTCTCCACCACCTTGTGCTTATAGCTGACCGCGGCCTCGTAGTATTTTATCCGATGGTAGTTGCCGCAGCCGGTACCCTGGCGGTATTGGCCGGTGCCGCCCCAGAACTCTATGGTGTTCTGCCCGGGCTCCGGCGGAGCCGCGCCGATGAACAGCGGGGCCAGCAGAACCAGGATCAGCAGTTTTTTCATACAGGATGATATTTTACTTGTTGGCGTGTGAGTCAGCTAAAGAAGGGGAAAAATCTGTAGATTAATTAATACTCTTTGTGCCCTTTGTGCTTTTTTGTGGCTAATTACCCCCGTTCATTTCGCCGCCACGTTCATATCATCGAACAGCATGGCCGGCGTATTTACCGCAATATTGTTCTGCTCCAGGGCCTCGGTCTCGGCCGAGATCTCCAGCACCTTGTTCTTCAATATATCATAAACGTTCCCCGCCACCATGGCGTCTTTCACCCGGCCCACGATCTTCCCCTTCTCAACCTGGTAGCCCACCCCAATGTTGACCGAAAAATCCCCGGCCATTATGTTGCTTTGCCCGGCGCCCAAGAGATCATAGACGATCAGGCCAGATTCCATGCCCTTGATGATCTGGGCCAGCTTGGTCTTTCCGCCTGAGATCACCAGGTTGCTGACATGGGGCGAGGGCTGGGTGCTGAAGGAGCGGTTGCCGTGGCCGGTGGACTTTTTGTTGAGCAGCCCCGCGGTCTGCAGATCGTAGATGAAATTGGTGAATACTCCCTTGTAGAATAGGTCCATTTTGGCTCCGCAAACCCCCTCGTCGTCGAAGGGCGCCGAGGCCAGCCCCAAGGGCAGCAGCGGGTCGTCGCTGACGGTGATCCTGGGATCCAGCATCTTTTCCCCCAGCCGGCCCAATAGCGGGGTGGTCTTCTTCTGCTCCGCCTTGCCGTTGACCCCCAGAGCTATGGACAGCCATAAAAGCCTCATGGCCTCCGGGGTGAACAGCACCGTCATCTTTCCGGAGGACAGCTTGGCCGTTCGCTTGGAATTTTGATATAGTTCGGCGATCTTTGAGGTCATCTCGGCGGTGGCCAGATCCAGGTGTCCGCTGTTCCGGGACTGGCCCAGCTGCAGCAGACTGCCCCCCAGCACCGCCACCCCGTTTAGGTCGTAGCTGAAGGAGGTCTTGCGGTACTCGCCGGAGAACCCCCGGCTGTTGGCCAGGGTTATCTGGTAGATCCTCTTGTTAAGGCTGGCGTCGCATTTCAGGGCCGGGGCTTTTTGGGCCAGCTGATCCAGCGCCTTTTGGCCCTCAGCCACCGCCCTTACGGTGGTGAACTTTTCCATTTGGGGATCGGCGGTCTTCACTCCGGCCGGTTTGCATCCCACCGGGAACTTGAAGGCCGCCTGCTGGCCGAAGGCCGCGCCGGCCGCCGCATGGTCCACCAGTTCCTTAAGCTTGCCAAAATCCGTGGTGGAAGAGAAGCCGATCCGGCCGTTCCTGATCACCCGCAGCCCGGCCCCTTTGATCTCCTTGTGTTCCACTGAATGCAGTTTGCCCGAGCGGAACTCCACCGGGCTCTCTTTGCCTTCCACCAGGATGACCTCGGCCGCCTGGGCTTTCTTTTGGGCCAGGTCCAGTATCTGCTGTATTATCTTGTTCATCTTCATTTCCCTCCCACCACTACGTCTTTGACCCTGATGTGCGGACCGCCGTCCGAGACCGGCAGCGGCATCTGCCCGCCCTTGCCGCAGCCTCCCAGGCCGCCGTGCAACTCCAGGTCATCGCCGATGGCGTCGATGTTCTTCAGTGTCTCAAAGACGTTGCCGGTAAGAATGACGTCCCTGACCATCGGTCCCAGTTTGCCGTTCTTGATGAGGTAGGCCTTCATGGCCGAGAAGGTGAACATCTCCAGCTCGGTCATCCCGCCCAGGGCCGAGACCACGTACAGCCCGTGCTTGATCTCCCCGATCATCTTCTGAAAACTGTAGTCCCGGGGCTCGATGTAGGTGCAGCCCATCCGGACGATGGGCCCGAACTGGTAGTTGATGGCCCGGGCGCTGCCGGTGGCCTTCTCGTTCATCCGGCCCGCGGTCTGGCGGGAGTGCAGCCGGCCCACTAGTATTCCGTTCTTGATCAGAAAATTCTTTTGGGAGGCCACCCCCTCCTCGTCGTAATAGTATTGTCCCCGCTGGCCCTTGATGGTGGCGTCGTCCACAATGGAAAGGGCGCCGGTCCCGAACTTTCTGCCCAGGGTCATCATCTTTTTAAGCTTGGCGTTCTCGGAAATAAAGTCCGACTCGGAAAGGTGGCCAAAGGCCTCGTGGGCGAACACCCCGCACATCTTGGGATCCATCACCACCGTGTACTTGCCGGACGAGACCTTCTCGGCCTTCAAAAGACCCAGGGCGTCCCTGACGGTCTGCTGGGCGTTCTTCTCCAGCTTCAGCACGGTGTGGTAGCCTTCGGTGCCGCCCACCGTGTCGTGGGCCCGCTGGACGTTGGCCCCGTCCTTGGCCACCGCCGAAAAGGCCGCCCCGCAGTATACCCGCTCCTCGGTGATGTAGCTGCCCTCGGTATTGGCGAAGGTCTGCTTTTTAAAGACATCCTCGTAGCGGACGCCGGAGCTGATGATCCCCTTGGACCCGATGATGATGTTGTTGTACTTTTTGGTCAGCTCTACCTTCTGGGCCAACGAGATATTTCGGGGGTCGTCCTTTAGGCTGACCCGGATGTCGGCCTGCACTTTGGGGACCTTGGCCAAAACGCTTTTGCCCTTGCCCACCAAACGGGCCGCCTGGCAGGCCTGGGCCACCTTGGCCTCCAGCTGGTCCATCGAGTTGAAGGAGACGAAGCCCCAGCCTCCCTTGTACAGCGCCCGGACGTTGCCGCCCTTGGTGGTGTTGGCCCCGGCGCTGTCCAGTTCCTTGCCGGAGTAGACCACGCTGGTGACGGCCTTATCCTCCAGCCGGATCTCTATGTAGTCGGCCTGGCCCCGGCCCAGGGCCTTTTTGATCAGTCCTTCCATGAAGCTCCTTGATTATATGCTGAATTTATGTTTATCGTAAGAGGACGGAACCATCCGCAGACGTTGTAGTGAGTGTTAACCGAATGATGGCAACCAATTTCTTTTAACTGCTTGAATTTATTTTGAGATATCTGCGTAAATCTGTGAAATCTGTGGATAAGAAACCCCTGGTGATTTTTGGCATTTGAGGTTCTGCCTTTTGCTTTCGTGCCCTGAGCCGCCGGACTGAGCCGCTGGGCGGAGTTTATCGAAGCATTGTTCAGATGGACACAGATTTTTTATTTTTGATCTTTTATTTTTGATTTTGGTTTAGAATTCTATCCCCCTCCGCGCCTGCACCCCCTGCTTATAATAATGCTTCACCTCTCTGACCTCCGACACCAGGTCGGCCAGCTTAACCACTTTGGGATGGGCATTGCGCCCGGTGATCACCAGCTCCAGGTCCCGGGGCACCCAGGCCAGCATCAGCAGCACTTCGTCCAGCGGGATCAGTTTGAAGTCCAGCGCCACGTTCAGCTCGTCCAGGATGATGATGTCGTATTTCTTGGAGCCGATGGTCTTGGCCGCAAAGTCCAAGGCTTCCTGGGCCCCCTTGATGTCGGCCGGGGCCGGGTTCTTCTTGTCCACAAAGGTCGGCCGGCCGAACTGCCTGATGGTGAATCCGGGAAGAAGCTTGGCGGACTTAAGTTCCCCGTAGTTCACCTTGCCCTTCATGAACTGGATCATCATCACCTTCTTCTTCTGCCCCGAGGCTCTTAAGGCCAGCCCCAGGGAGGCGGTGGTCTTGCCCTTGCCGTTGCCGGTGTATACTTGGATCATGCTATGCCTGAGTTTAGAAGTGTATAATGCTGTTTACCAAACTTACCACTGAAGCACGGAATGTTGGAATACACGGAATTATCTAAAGGATTATATTCGGTGTTTCCGTGTTTCCGTGATAAAGGTCATAGTTTCTTGGCCAAAGCCACGGCCTGTTTCTTCTTCACCGAGCCGGAACCATTGGCGTCCCGGGCCTCCAGCAGGACGATGTAAACCCCCATCGGGCACATCCGCCCCCCGCCGTCCCGGCCGTCCCAGACCACGGTTCCCGAAGCGCCAAAGGACTGCTGTTCCGCCAGGTTCTTCACCAGCCGCCCCAGCCGGTCGAATACCTTGATGTTCACCACCGCCCTGGTCCAGGCGAAGTCCAGGCCGATCAGGACATGGTCCTCAAATCCGTCGCCGTCCGGCGAGAAGGGGTTGGGCGAGATGCTTAAGCTGGCCGAGGATCCCAGTTTTTCTATGTAGATGCTGTTCTGGGCGCCGGGGGTGGACCCGCCGGAAGCCACGCAGCCGCCCCAGTTGGCCGCCTCCTGGCTCAGCAGGCAGGGATTGATCTTTTCCAGCGACCTGCCTTCTCCCCCGCCCCAGGTGTCCTGGTATTGCACCCGGTCCGCCGCCGCGCCCCGGGAGTCGCGCAGGCAGACGATGTCGCCTCCGTCGCCATTCAGAGAAGGCCAGCCGCTGAGCTCTATCTTGGGACAGGGACTGTTAAAATAGGAAGTGTCCGGGGCCAACAGCAGATACTCGCCGGGAAGGATGGTCCGGCGGGCAGTGGTGACATTTTCGGGAGAAGCTGTGGCGTCTTCAAAGGTCCAGTTCCAGACGTCGACCGGACTGCCGGAACGGTTGTAAAGCTCCACCCATTCCGGCTGGCCGGGGTAAGGGCCGTACATGATCTCGTTCACCGCCAGGGGACTTCCGGCCAGGTAGGAAAAGACCTGGTGATTGTTGGAGAGAATTGTTTCACTGTCGCTTAAAGCGCAGGCGGCCAACTGATGCGCGCCTTCGGGCTGGGCGCTGTGGGTAAAGCTGCACACCCGTTCGCCGGACAAAGAATCCCATTGCTCCTGGTGAAAAACTGTTTCCCCGGACTGGCAAATTGAATCGCCGTTGGCATCCTGGTAAAAAGTCAGCCAAATATTCCGGGCGGTTTTGACCCCCTGGTTTTTAACCAGGGCCGAGACGGTAAAAGGACTTCCGGCCGGGATCTCCAAGGGAAAGCTGAAGGGAGTTGCCAGGTCGATATCGTAAAGCTGAGGATTGTTGGTGTAACCCGGCGTGGGCTTTGAAAATTCCGCCCAGTCGCTCGAAGTGTCGCGGTCGGCGCCATCGGCTGCCAGGCCCAACGACCAGGTATAGGTTACGGTGTCCACAAAATCTCCCCTGGTCCAAATGCCGGCATTGCTTGCCGTGGCTTCGTAATTCAAACTATCATCGCCGTATTGGACAAAATCCACTATGGTGCCGCGGAGCGAATCAGTAAAGATTGCCAGGGTGCCCTTGGTGTTGGGCATATTGCTGGTGGGCGCGGTCCCTTCGTAGAGATCAGAGGCCGTGTTGATGCCGGCCAGCCGGAGATGCAGGACGGCGAAGGACCTTCCCGCCAGCACAAAGCCCTGAGGCACTATATAATGGGGGGTGCGGCCGCAGTAGATATCATGGCCGGATAAATCCTGAGCCAGGGAATCGGGATTGTAAAGTTCTATCCATTCCTTGCCGGTGTCGCCGGAAGGATCGAGGTAATAAGCGAACTCGTTGATGACCACTCCAGCCCGGACCTGGGTGAAATTAAAAAAAACGGCGGCCAAAAGCCACCAGCCGTTTTTGATGCATGACGCTGTTAATTTATTCCCCATGCCTTTCCCTGCCGTCAGTTCAATTTCAACCACCGTTTTTCGTGTGTTTTAGTGGGCGGTCTCTCACTCCGACATCAGCAGGCTGACCGTGACCTTGGTCCCCTTGCCCGCAGTACTCTCCACCGCGATGTTTCCGCCGTGGGTCTCCAAAATTTCCTTGGTCAGGGAAAGCCCGATACCCGTCCCCTGGATGGTGTGCACCTTCTGGTCGGTGCGGTAGAATTTTTCGAAGATGTGGGGCATCACTTCGGGGGCGATCCCCGCTCCGGTATCGCTGATATGGACCTGCATCTTCCACATCCCGTCCTCCAGCCGCCAGCCCCCGGTTTCCACCGTTACGCTGCCGCCCTGGGTGTTGAATTTTATGGCATTATCCAAAATGTTGCTGAAGGCAAAACGCAGGGCGTTGAAATCCCCCCGGGAAGGGGCCAAAGTAGCCGGAATCTTTTTAATGATCTTGATGGATTTTTTGGCGGACTTGGGCTCCAGGTCGTGGATCACCGTATTAAGCAGGACGATGATATCCACCTTTTCCTGGCGCAGACCCAGCATCCCGGAACTGGCCTGCCGGAAATTGATGATGGAATCCAGCAGCCCGGCCAAACGGTCTCCCTCGTCCACTATCACCTTCATCAGGTCGGCCTGTTCGTGTCCGCTGGATTTGGCGTCTTCGTAAAGTATCTCGGCATAGCCCTTAATCACCGTCAACGGAGTCCGCAGCTCGTGGGAGATGTTGGTGATGAATTCCTCCCGCAGCTGATTGTAGTCCATGGCCTGGCCCTTGGGGTAGAACATCCATCCGATCCGCTGACCGCCTGGCAGATTCCACAACCGGGAATGTACCTCCAACTCGGTTCCGTCCTTTAAGATTATTTTATCCTGTTCTATTTCGGCCGGATCCCTATCCTTTATGGCCTGGATCCGGGGATTATCCTGAAGCGGATTTTGGGGAGAGGTCAGGGTTTGTTCCCAGCTCCGGCCCACTATTTCAATGGCCCGGAAACCTGTAATCCTTTCAGCCCCCGAGTTCATGGAAAGGACCTTGCCTTCCTGCTTATTGATCAACAGCAGACCGGCAGGCAGACTGTCCCAGGCGGTCTTGATCTCCTGCAGCCGGCGGTCCAGGTCTTTTCGTGCCTCCTCCAGTTTTCCCTTCTGGCGGGCCAGTTCCTGTCCCTGAAGCTTTTGGCGCCCGGCGTCATCTTTTAACAAGGCCAGCTCGCTTAAGGCTTGTTCGGACCGGGACCGTTGGCGGGACAGGTTAAAATAAAGCCAGGCGCCCCAGCCGAATAGCAAAAGCATTCCTCCTCCGCCGGCAATCTTAAGCACCAGCGTCTGGGAGGCCAGAAATATTCCGGCCAGGAAAGGTATGGCCAACAGCCACAGCCAAGAAAGCATTTTAGGTGTTCTCTCCCACCATAGTGCGCACCAGTTCCAGCAGCCGGTTGGGCGAAAACGGCTTGGTAATGTAATCGCTGGCCCCCACGCTCAGACCCTGCTCCCGGTCGCGCTCCTGGCCCTTGGCGGTTAAAATGACCACCGGAATGCTGGCCAGCTCGGGATCGGCCTTGATCTTTTGGCAAACCTCGTACCCTGTCAGGCCCGGCATCATCACATCCAAAAGTACCAGATCAGGCTTTTCCAGTTTAATCTTCTCCAGCCCGGTCAGACCGTCATTGGCCGAGAATACCGTGTAACCTTCCTGCTCCAGCTTGAACTTGATGACCCGCGCAATGTAGGGTTCGTCATCGATCACCATGATTTTTTTGGTCATACGAAAACACCTCTTTAAAAAGGTTTGGGTTATTTAAAAATAAATGCCTGTCCAATTAGCTCAGACACGTACCCCAAAAGCTTTTCTATCCGCAGATTTCACAGATTTTCCATGCAAGCTTCTATTTTTAGGTACAAATAATTTCGTTCTGATTTGCCTTAATCTGTGGATAAAGGTTCCTGGACAGGATAGATAGTCATTTTTCCTTTACTTGGGAAGAGTGAAGATAAATTTGCTGCCCCTGCCCGCCTGGCTTTCCACCCAGATCTTGCCGCCGTGGGCATCCACTAATTTACGGCAGAGGGGCAGGCCCAGGCCGGTCCCGGTCTTGCGGCCCAGCTTCCGTTTTTCCACCTGATAAAATTTCTGGAACACCTTTTCCAATTCATCCGGAGCGATGCCCTCCCCGGTATCCTGGATCGAGACCTGAATGACTTGTTTTTTATCGGCGACCGAAACAATTATGCGCCCTTCCTTAGGGGTAAATTTCAAGGCATTGGTCAGCAGGTTGGATATTACCCGGATCAGCTTGCCCTCGTCCGCCGTCACCGTCAGGCTTAAAGGCGTTTCCTGAAACAATTCGATCTGGCGTTCCTTGGCCAAGGGTGAAAAATCGTAGACTAATTTGGAGATCACCTGGGTGATGTCGAACTGGGTCTTTTCCAGCTTAAGCTCCACCGCTTCGTATTTGTACCCATCCAGCAGATCGTTGAGCATCTCCAGCATCCGGCGGCTGTCGTTCATGGCGCTGCCCAAAAACTGGCGCTGGTTGTCGTTGAGATCGCCCAGGCTGCCGTCAAGCGAAAGCTCCAGGGTGGCAATGATGGCCGAAAGCGGGTTACGCATGTCGTGAGACAACATCCCCACAAATTCCTGCCGGGTTTCGGCGATCTGGTGCTCCACCGTTACATCCTGATGCAACAGCACCAGCCCGTTGCCGGGGCCCTCGGCGTCGTCCACCGGAAAAGAGACGATCTTTAAAAACAAACCACTGTTGAGCTCCAACTCAACCGACTCCTGCCGGTGGGCGGTATTGCCGGCGCATTTCTGCAGGAACTCCAGCAAGGGTTTCTGGTCCCGGAGCTGTTCCCCCAAAAAAGGCAGAATGGCTTTGTGAAATTCCATCCCGGGCTTTATTCTGATTCCCAGATTCCAAAGTTTTTCGTAACTTTCATTGCTGATTATCACCTTAAAATCCTTGTCCACCATCAGCAATCCTTCGGGCATGGAGTTGATGATGGAGCCCAGCCTGCTTCCCTCCCGGCGGATCTCTTCGTACAGCATGGCGCTGCGCAGGGCAAAAGTGATCAGCGGAGTTATCTCCTCCATCAGGGCCTGGTCCATATTGCCGAAATATCCCGTCTGCCGGCTGAGGGCCATCAAAGCTCCGATGGTCTTGTCCTTGATCTTCAGGGGGTGCCATAAACCGGATTTGAAAGGGGTCCGGGGCACGGGCTGGATGAACCGGGAATCGCGGGCCAGATCACCGATGATCTCCGGCTGGCCCCGGGCTACCACCTGGGCGGTAACATCCTTCATCTCCATCAGCCGGATGTGCTCCAGCTTGACCCCGGAGCTTTTGATCAGGGATAGAAATCCCTGACCCTCAGTGGGGGCTATCATCGATTTCCCGGCCCATTGTCCGGAGATCTCGTCAAAGAAGTAAAGGCTGACATCCTCGGCCTTAAGCTCCTTGGAGATGGTCCTGATCATCAGACTCAACAGGCTTCCCAACTGCAGCACTGAGCCGGCAGCGAATCCTATTTCATAAAGCTTGCTGCGAAGCTGGTTCTCGCTTTCAAATTTCTGGGCCATCCGGGCCTCGTCCAGTATTTTCACAAAAATCTCGGACAGCTCGGAAAGCAGGGTCAAGTGTCCATTGCCGAAGGCCGGGCTGGTTTTGTGGAGCATAAGAAATCCCAGGGGTTGCTGGGCCCGGAGCAGCGGGACGATCAAAAACGAACCGGATTGGGTTCCGGCCACCTTCAGCAGTTTGCTACCCAAAGATTGTTCCAGATTTGCGGAGCTTCCGGAGACCGTCATCGGCCGGCCTTCTTTTAAACAGGCCTCCAGCATCGGGCTCTGAGGTAAAAATTCTTCCCTTTGGGCTTCTTCTTCCAGTCCCTGGCTGGCCAGGATCTTGTAACTGCTGCTGCGCTCCATCACCGCCAGCATTCCCTTTTCAAAGCCCAGGCTCTTTTTTAATGTTTTCAGCAGGAACTCAGCCACCGCCTTTTCGTCCTGGGTAGCAATCAAAAGATCCCTCAGTTTTTTAAACTGGCTGGCCACCTCATCGGCCTGGTCGGCAAAGGACAGCAGGGCGCCCAAAAAAACATCCCCGTGATACAGCGGCACCAGTTCCAGATTCCACAACCGGTCCTTGAAGGCTATTTTTTTCTCGGCCGGGATTCCAGGCTTTTGGGTGCAGGGAAATAAAATATTTTTGATCCAGTCCAAGTCCTCCGGCAGGAGCTCCAAGTCGTCCCAGACCAAACCCTTTCCCAGCACCAACCCTTTGGCCTTCTGGTTGTGCATTATTATCCGGCACTCCCGGTCGGTCAGCACCGCTGATTGAGACAACCATTCCAAAAGTCCGGGCATCATCCGGAAGAACAGATATCCAGAATCATCTGAAGGATGGCCCTGTTCACGATCGACGGCCGCCGGAGAGATCTGATTGATCATATCTTTTTTGTCATTCATGTTTTACTGCTGATTATCATTATCGGAAAAACTCTGCAGGAAGAGATCCACCGCCATCGGATCGAACTGGTTTCCGGAATTATCCTTGAGCTCGGCCAGGGCCTGCCGGGAATCAAAGGTGGGCCGGTAGGTGCGCTGGGTGGTCATGGCGTCGTAGGCGTCGGCTACGGCGATGATCCTGGCAAACAGCGAAATGTCCTGGCCCTTGATCCCGGAGGGATAACCGCTTCCGTCGTAGCGTTCGTGGTGCTGGCCTATGGCCGGCAGTATCCCTTTCAGCTGGGCCACGTGGGTTAAAATTGAAACGCCTGTCTCGGGATGCTGTTTTACCTGCTGCCACTGGTCGTCGGTCAGCTGGTTTTTAACGTTATTCAGAATGGAATCGGGCAGGCCGATCTTGCCCAGGTCATGCAGCAGAGCGGCCAGCTCCAGCATTTTCTGATCCGGGCTGCTCATCCCCATTTTTTGGGCCATCAGGGCGGAATAACGGCGCACCCGCTCGGAATGGCCCCGGGTGCGGGGGTCCTTGGCATCGATGGCCTCCACCATGCTTCTAATGGTGGAAAAGAAAAGCAGCTCCAATCCTTCATAGAGCCGCCCGCTCTCTAACAACAGGGCGGCATAACTGCTAAGAGTCACCAGCATCTTGACATCCCCGGACCGGTATATCCCTTCGATCCTGGGTCCCAGGGCCAGGGCTCCGATGGGCTGGTTTTTATTGACGATCAGCGGCAGGATGATGTGTTTTTTTTCATCCACCGAAGGCTGGTTCTTTTCCGCGGCCCGGCGGGCCAAGGCGCTGATGGTTTTCTGGTCCATCTCCTTTCCCCGGCGGTTGATGAAGCTGCAGTCTCCCTCCAACAGCATCAGACAGCCGCAGCTGGCCGAGACTGCGGAGGCGGCCGTGTCCAGGATGGCCTCTACCCGGGACTGGTTGTCGCCGGCCATCCCCAGCTTTTCGCTCATCTCGAAAAGAGTGGCCAGCTGCTCGTAACGCTCGGTTATCTCCTGAGTCAAGGAAAACGACTCCTGTTCCTTGGCGCTGATTTCGGCGGCCAGTTTTTTCGCGGTCTCCAGAGCCGGATGCAGCTTGTCCTTGGGGCCTTTAAGCAGTAGTTTCCGGCTGAACTCCGGCAGAGGCAGGGTTTCTCCCAGATCGTCCCGGCCCGGAAATGGAACTTCCTCCAAGGGGAAAAACTCCGCCTGGCATCCCAGGCACTCGGCGGCTATTTTGATCACAGCCTCCAGATGTTCCGGAGGTAGAACGATTATGCCGTTCTTATTTATCATTAGTCTTTAACTATACCAAATATTTATCAAAAGTCAATGGTTTTTTATGCAGTTAGTCCATTTTTTTACCGGAACCGGTAAGGATTGCTTTGGTTTGATGAAAATGACCTGCTGTGAACCAGAATCACAGCCTGATTTGCTGGTTAACGTGATCATTCCTTCAAGGTTTTGCCGGGTTCCAGGCACCGCCGGTAATTTGGAGGTTCAGACCGGGACAGTTTACTGAAAGGTCCCGGCCCAGACCCGGCTTTTGCTTTGCTCCGTCAAGTATCCTATCCTTACGCCCTGGAACATTTGGGCCGGGAGCAAAGCCTTGGCAGTAAAGCTTTTGCTTAGTAGCAGACGCCGGGGCCTTCAGGTTTTATTCCGTATTTTTGACTAAGGCAACCAGCCTTTGGTTTTATTTTTGATTATTATCCTTGACTTTAAAAGCCCGCTTTTGTTAAACTATTAGCTTATGTCATCTGAGACATTTCATATACGGCAACCCTACCTAAAAAAGTTTGCGCTCTCATTTTAATTACTTTTAATTGTCATGGCCAAAATAGACGAATTGTTAAGAATGCTGGTCAGCCAGCAGGGCTCCGATCTGCACATCAAGTGCGGCGAGCCGCCCATTTACAGGATCCACGGACAGCTGGTGCGCACCAGCCTGCCGGTGATGACGGCCGACGATACCAAGATTTTGCTGTACGAGATATTGAACGAAGAACGGCGCCAGAAGTACGAGCAGACCCTCCAGCTGGACCTATCTTATTCCATCCCCGGCGTCTCTCGCTTCCGGGTCAATGTCTTCAAGCAGAAGAACGCAGTGGGGGCGGTGCTGCGGGTCATCCCGCTTTTGATCAAGACAATTGACGAGCTGGCCTTGCCCCAGATCATGAAAAAGGTCTCCATGCTGCCCCGGGGCCTGGTGCTGGTCACCGGCCCCACCGGCTCCGGCAAATCCACCAGCCTGGCGGCCATGATCGACTTCATCAACGAGAACCGTTCCTGCCACATCATCACCATCGAAGACCCCATCGAGTTCCTGCACCGCGACAAGAAGGCCTGCGTCAACCAGCGCGAGGTCGGGATCGACACCCACAGCTTTGCCGGAGCCCTGAAGCACGTGATGCGCCAGAATCCGGACATCATCCTGGTGGGCGAGATGCGCGATCTGGAAACCATCAGCCTGGCCATTACCGCGGCCGAGACCGGCCACCTGGTAATGGCCACCCTCCACACCGCCGACGCCGCCCAGACCGTGGACCGGATCATCGACGTTTTTCCCCCGGCTCAACAGCAGCAGGTGCGGCTCCAGCTTTCCACCACCCTCCAGGCCATCTTCTCTCAGACCCTGCTGCCCCGCACCGACGGCAAAGGTCGGATGGTGGCCTACGAAGTGCTGACCTGCACTCCGGCCCTCCGGGCCATCATCCGGGAAGGCAAGACCCACCAGATTTACAGCGCCATCCAAAGCGGCGGCAAGTACGGAATGGTCACCCTGGATTCCTGCTTAAAGGACTACTACCTGAAAGGACAGGTGACCATAGAGGACGCTATGGCCAAGTCTTCCAATCCCATAGAATTTGAACGGATGATCATGAAGGTCTGATGTTCTTCAGGAGAAGATCCCGTATCTTTTATAATCGTGGACTTTCAATTGTTTGATCAACGGTATAACCATTGTATCACCAGGAGAGACCTCTCTCAATCCCTATTGCCGGGACATTCATACAAACCGCTTGATTTAAAATGGAAATACTCCAGCTATTGCAGCACATGGCCCAGCAGGGGGCCTCGGACCTTCACCTAAAGGTCGGCAGCACTCCGCTGCTGCGGATCAATGGAGATCTGATGCCCAGCCAGTTTCCGGCCCTGACCCCCGACGATGTCAAGCGCTTCGTGGGTTCGGTGCTGACCCCGGCCCAGTGGCAGAAGTTCACCCAGGACCTGGAGCTGGACTTCGCCTATACCCAGACCGGCACCGGCCGTTTCCGGGTCAACCTGTTTTTACAACGTAGTTCCTTAGGGCTGGTCTTCCGGCTGGTTCCCGAGCGGATCCCCTCGCTGGATGAGCTGGGCTTCCCCGCCATTTTAAAGGAGGCTTCTATGCGGCCCCGCGGCCTGGTGCTGGTGACCGGCCCGGCCGGCTGCGGCAAGTCCACCACCCAGGCATCAATGATCGACCACCGTAACGCCAACGAGCCCTGCCATATCATGACGGTGGAGGATCCAGTGGAGTTCATCCATGCCGACAAAAAAGCCATCGTCAATCAGCGGGAGCTGGGCCGCGATACTTTGACCTTTGCCGATGCCCTGAAGTACGTGCTGCGCCAGGACCCGGACTGCATTCTGATCGGCGAGATGCGGGACCTGGAGACCATCCAGCTGGCCATCACCGCAGCCGAGACCGGCCACTTAGTGCTGGCCACCCTTCACACCACCGACGCCGTCCAAACCATCGACCGGATCATCGATGTTTTCCCCCTGTTCCAGCAGGAGCAGATCCGGATGCAGGTAGCTGTGAACTTCGTGGCGGTGGTCTCCCAGATCCTGGTAAAACGGGCCGACGGCCGGGGCCGGGTGGCGGCCCATGAGATAATGACCGGCACCGGCGCGGTAAGGAATCTGATCCGGGAGGGAAAGACCTACCAGCTGCAAAGCCTGATCCAGACCAGCGTCAAGCAGGGCATGTGCACTTTGAACATGTCGCTGGCCTCGCTGTTCAAGCGAAAGGTGATAACCTTAGACGAGGCCCTGAGCAAATCCCCCGACCCCGAGAACCTCCAGCAGATACTAAAGACATAGGAGGCGTAGACATTCCCGTCTGCAATTATAAAAGCCGACACCCCTATTCTTTCGGGTCGTCGGCTTTTATTTATTTACACCAGACCAGGTTAATCCAGCTTCGGATTTTTCAGGCCTCCAAATTTGCGCGTAATTGTACCCGCTCGGCCTTAAGCCTAAGCAGCTCCTCCATCATCTGTTCCTCCATCTGATTCAGCCTCTCCATTTTTTCCCTTATGGCCTCGGAATCAGATCTGGGAATTTTTTTCTTAAGTTTTGGCACGCCCTGGGAAACCGCGGCAGGTATTTCTTCATTTGGATTGGGCATGGCCGATTCAGAAGGTTGATCATCCGATGGGCTATCCGGTTCCGGCAGTACCTTTAAGGCCTCGTTCTCCAGATCTTCAATTTTGGATACCAAAACATCGTTATCTGAAATAACCGGCAAGCCGGGTTGATTAGATATTCCTCGTTGTTGGGGATTTTCCAAAATATCTTCTGGCTGAGCCTCCATCCCAGCTTGCTCTATTCCGGCCACCATGGTTTCAATGGAATCCAGCTCCTTTAAAAGATCCAAAGACGACTCGTTCAAGCTCTCCGTTTCTCCTGGTAATTCAGGGGTTAAAATGTCCCCTGACTGGCTCTGGGCGATCAGTTCTTCCTGAACGGTGACGATCTCCAGTTTGGGATCTGCAGATACTTCTTTGACTTCGATCTGGCTGTCGGGCAAAGGATGCGATTCCCCTGACTGGCTCTGGGCGGACAGTTCTTCCTGAACGGTGACGAGCTCCAGTTTGGGTTCCTCCGGCTCCCGGATATTCCCGTTGTTGAAAGTCTCCACCTGATCCATGCTGGATTCCAGGGAGTCCAGTTCGCTTAAAAGATCGTCGATCCCCGACAACTCTACCGGTTCCTCGGCTAGCGCCTGCTCCCTCTCTGGTTCATCGGTGGAAACCGGTTGAACAACTTTTTTACTTTCCGGAACGGCCTCTTCGGCATGGGGCAGAACGATCACCGAAGGCTGTTCTCCGTCGGACTGGGTTATGTTATCTTCGATGGAACCATGTTTTTTAATCGGGCGGCCGGCATCGCCCCCCCATGGCGCAGAGATGGCGGCCGACTGCTGGGCGGCGTGTTTGGCCTGCCGCACCTGCTGGGCTTCCTGAGCCTTGATAAATGACTGCTGGGCGGCCTCGCTTAAATTATGACGCTGGTATAAAAACCCTAGATTGAAATAGAATACCGGATTATCGGAATCAAGCTCGATGGCCTTTTTGCAGTAAAGCTCTGCTTCGGAAAGCCGGCCCGGAAACATTCCTATGGACAGCCCCCACTGACTGAAAAAGTGTCCCTGCTTGGGATCCAGCCGGGCGGCCCGGGCAAAATACTGCACCGCCTCCTGATAGTTCTGGAGATCGAAAGCTTTAAGGCCTTCTAAATAGGCCTTCTCGGCCTTGGTGGGTTCTTCGGGATCTTCGACAATGAACTGCCCGGATAAAAGATCAAGCAGGGCATCGTACTCCCGGCGCTTGGCGGGATTGATCAGCATTTTATGGGCATGGCTCAAGGAGGCCAAATCGGCTTCCCTGCCCATTTCCTGATAGACGTCCTGCAATAAGCGCCGGTAGGTCTGGGAGATCTCAGAAGCTGTAGCTCCGCGGCTTACTCCCAGAATTTCGTAGTAGTTTGTCATTTGACCGCAGTTTCCTGTTTTTGCAGTTTTTCCAACCTGGCCCGGCTGCCTTCCAACAGCTGCATTACCGCTGTCAGGTCTTTTTGCTTTTCACCTATTTCCAGGGAAAGGCGCTCCTTCTCTCCGGCCCACTGTTCGCTGATATCAGATAACTCCTGAATGTTGCCCCGCGTTTCCTCCACCTTCTGCTCCAGCTCGGACGCCTCGCGCCGCCTCTCTTCAATGGTCTGTTCCAGTTCGCTTTCCTCTATCCGTTTTTCGGCAATGAACTGAACCAGGTTCTGTACTTCAATCTTGGACTGTTTGAGCCATTGGGCCAGATTTACTTCGCCCTTCTTAAGCTCCATCATCCGGGTATTGAGCTCGGACTCCTGTTGCTGGATGCTGACCAGCCGCTTGTCCAGCTCGATGCCCTCTTCTATCCTGGCGGTCAGCTGGAGGCTGACCTCTTCCAATTTGGCCTGCTTGTTCCGGAGCAGACTTTCAAACTCCACTAATTGCTTGCGCCCCTGATCTATCACGCCTTCCAACTCGGTCCGCTCCTGCCGCATTTTCTTTACCTGGCTGGTCAGGTCGGATTCCTCTCCCCGGAACATCTCCAACCATCGGGTATGGTCGGCCGCCTCGGCCTCAACTTTTTTAAGATCCTTGCGCTTGGCGTCCAGCTCTTTTTCTATTTCTTTTTTCTTGCGCTCAAATTCAGCCAAAGCCTCGCCGGTGGTAGCCACGGTAATGGTCTTGGACGCCGAAAGCGCCAGCAGCAGGATGATAATGATCAGGGCCGCCGCCTGACCGGCCAGCAGCGGAAGGGGAATGGCCGATTTGGGAAAAGCGGCCGGCTGGGCCTGACCTTTGGTCAAAAGGTAAATGCTTCCTATCTTATCCTTGCCCAGCAAAATGGGAGCTGCTGTCCAGTAGGATCTTTCCTTGGGCCCGGCTGCCGCCGGCTGCAATAGCAGATTCTCTTCCGCCAGCGTTTTGATCCCGGCCGGCAGCGACAGGGGCTGGCCCACCAGGTCCTCCTCGGAGGCGGCCACCATCCTGCCCTTGCTGTTAGCCACCCGGATCTGCGACACTTCGGGATAATCGGATTTGGTCTGGGCCATCAGTTCGGACAACAAAAGATCGTCGGCGTTGGCCACCGGGTCGGAAAGACTGCGGGCCAGGCTCTTGGCAATAAGCTCGGAGCGGGTCTTAAGCTCGTCCGGAGCAGTGCTGCCTGCAAGTTTTTGATCTTGCCGCAGGGCAAACACCGTAAGACCCAAAGCCGCCAGGGCCAGAATCACGCTTATTATTATGGAAACGGTTCTTTTCATTAAACCTATTATATGGTAATACCTTATATATCAATGTAATATTAATAAAAATTGATTTTAAAGTCAAGTAAAATAATTATATTTTTTCTCTTGGCTTAAATATTTGACTAATGAAAACAGCCGGTCCCTTTTTGGGACCGGCTGTTTATGTGCCAGAATTGCTTATTTGATCCTTTTGGTGCATTGCTGGGCGGCGCTGATGGCCCCGGGAATCCCTCCTATCTGCATGGCCCAGCAGGATCCTATCAGCAGATTTTTCACCGGTGTCTCCACAAATGTTCCCAGGATGCTTTTATGGAATTTGTTATTGGGATTCCAGCTCCAGGATGAAGTGGCCCCGTCGGTGTTGCCGGTGTAGCGCTGATATGTCAGAGGGGTGGCCGCTCCTTTGAACTCGATCATCTTTTCCAGGTCCGGGATCAGTTTCCGGGCCTTGCTGATCAGTGTCTGGCTTACCTGGTCCTTAAGGTTTTTGTATTTCTCCCTGTCTCCGCCGCCCCAGTTGTCCATCCAGCGATGGGGGCAGACCATCTGCAGCATCAGGCAGGATTTCCCGGCCGGGGCCAGTTCGGGGTTTATCAGCGACGGGGAATAAAGGCTGACCGATGATTTCTTGAAGAAGTCAGGATCGTTGGGATTGCGGACGTCGGCCCCGGGCTGCTCGTCAAACAGCGAGACGTGGGGGATCTTCATATATTCGGCCAGTTTCCGGTTGTCTATGGACAGTCCCAGATAGACGGTGAATATCCCTTCGGAGACCTGGGTGCTCTTGATCTTTTCCAATTGGCGGACGGGGATCAGCGATTGGTCGTCCAGCAATTTCAGAAAAGTGTTCTTGTAATCGCAGGCCGAGATCACGTAGTCGGCCCGATGGCTGGCTCCCTGCGATATCACTCCTACCGCCCGGCCTTTTTCGGTGATTATCTTTTCCACCGGAGTTCCCAGTTTCAACTCGCCCCCCAGCCCGGTGAAACTTTGGGCCAGGGCGTCGGCCCAGGACTGCATGCCGCCCTTGATCGTCCAGTAATCGGAAAAGATGCTGATGATGGCCCCCCCCAGGATCAGGGCGCTCATGTCGGGATATCCGAAATTCTTGAACAGCCGGAAAAGTTCGCTGTCGCGTTCAAAATATTTTGCGGTGAAATCGCCCAGATTGGTCCGGCTGTATTTAAGCAGCACCTCCGCCCCGACCGCCGCCCCCCGGAGATATGAGGTCCAGGGCGGGTCTGGGAGCATGAAGGGCTCAATGGTCCGGATCAGCTTGTCCACTTCGGAAAAATACCGTCTCAGGTTCTGCTGGTGCTCGGGATAAGCGGCCAGAATGGTCTGCTTAAAGCCGGCGAAGGTCCCGGAAGTGGCGATGTCGAATCGGTCGGACACGAGCCTGGTGTGCTGGGGAATGATCTCAATCTTGTCCAGCACCCCCAATTGTTTCATCGCCTTCTGCACCGTGGTAAGTGATTCAAAGGAGAGGGTGCCGCTTTCAAAATAAAAACCCTGGCGCCGGAAACCGGCCACATAACCTCCCGGGGCAGTGTGGGATTCAAGGATAGTGGTCTGGTGGCCTTTCCGGGCCAGCAGGTTGCCAGCGGTCAGCCCGCCCAGGCCCGCTCCGATGATTATTACTTTGCTCATTTGAATCTCCTATGTATTATTTATTTTCTTTCATGGACAGGGCGATGCGCTTGCGCTCCAGGTCTATCTCCAGCACCCTGACCTTTACCCTCTGCCCTACCTTGACCACTTCCTTGGGGTCCTTCACATATTTGTTGGCCAGCTGCGAGATGTGCACCAGCCCGTCCTGATGGACCCCGATGTCCACGAAGGCCCCGAAATTGGCCACATTGGTAACCACTCCCTCCAGCATCATGTCGGGTTTTAGATGCTTGATCTCGGTGACCCCGTCCTTGAAATTGGCCGGCTCGAACTTGTCTCGGGGATCGCGCCCCGGTTTTTTCAGCTCGGACAGGATGTCGTTCAGGGTGGGCAGTCCCACTTCCGGAGTGACGTATTTTTTCAGTTCGATCTGCCCGGCCAGCAGGGGATCGCCCACCAGCAGGCCGGTCTTGGTCTTCAGATCCTTGGCCATCTGCTTGACGATGGCGTAGCTTTCGGGATGGACGGCCGAGTTGTCCAGGGGATCGGCCCCGTCCCGGATCCTCAAGAATCCCGCCGCTTGCTCAAAGGCTTTGGGCCCCAGCCGGGCGACCTTGAGCAGTTCCTTCCGGTTCTTGAAGGCCCCCTGCTCGTCCCGGTATTTTACTATGTTCTTGGCCATGGCCTCGCTTAAGCCGGAAACGTATGACAGCAGCGAATAGGAGGCGGTGTTCAGGTCCACCCCCACGAAGTTGACGCAGGACTCCACCGTCTCGTGCAGCGACTGCTTGAGCTTGGGCTGGTTGACGTCGTGCTGGTACTGGCCCACTCCGATGGATTTTGGGTCTATCTTCACCAGCTCGGCCAGCGGGTCCTGCAGCCTCCGGGCTATGGAGACGGCGCCTCGGACCGAGACATCCAGGTCCGGGAACTCCTCCCGGGCCAGGTCCGAGGCCGAGTAGACCGAGGCCCCGGATTCGCTGACCACCACCGGCTGCAGCTTGATCCCCTTGTGCTCCGCGATCACCTCCCGCACGAACTGGTCGGTCTCCCGGGAAGCGGTGCCGTTGCCTATGGAGGCCAGTTCCATCTTGTATTTTTTGGCCAGGGCCGCCAGGGTCTTGGCCGCTTCCTGTTTCTGGGAGGCCGAACTGTGGGGGAAGATGGTGGAGTATTCCATGAATTTTCCGGTCTCGTCCACCACCGCTATCTTGCAGCCGGTGCGCAGCCCGGGGTCTATCCCCATGATGGCCTTGGAGCCGGCCGGCGGAGCCAGCAGCAGGTTCCTGAGATTCTCGGCGAACACCCGGATGGCCTCGGCGTCGGACTTTTCCTTGATCTCCGACCGCAGTTCCACCTCGATGGAGGTGTTCAGGTAAACGCGGTAGGCAAAGCCTATCACCTCGCTCAAATACTGGTACTGGGCAAAGGATCTGTCCTTGATGAATTTGTTGAGCAGATACTGGTTTATCTCTTCCACCGGGGCGTCCACCTTGGCGGTCAGCACTTCCTCGTTCTCCCCCCGCATGATGGCCAGATAGCGGTGGGAGGGTATCAGCTTCAGCGGCTCCTTGAATTCGTAGTACTGGTTGAACTTGGTCTTCTGTTCCTTGAACTCGTCCTTGACCTGGGAGACCAGGATCCCCTTGGCCATGGTGGTCTCCCGCAGATATTTGCGG
>Ga0315268_10001401_pt1 | contig 27684 bp, 34 predicted proteins | sample C1_top_MG_FD_204535 | JGI IMG/M metagenome (GOLD analysis project Ga0315268, IMG submission 204535) | Sediment microbial communities from Yellowstone Lake, YNP, Wyoming, USA - C1_top | ecosystem: Environmental > Aquatic > Freshwater > Lake > Sediment | place: USA: Wyoming | collected 2017-08-01
ATCTCTCCAAGGCTCATGCCCGTCTCGGGGTCAACGATCGCGTTCACGACCCCTCTCACGCTATCTTCCAGAGCAGTCATTTCTTTCTGACCCACATCGACCCTACTTCATCAGAGGTAGATGCATCGTCGCGTCGGCAAGTTTCATGATAGATTGGGCTGCCGGCGCGTCCGGATGAGTCGCGACCAATGGTTCTCCTGCAACATACGATTCGAATAGGCTCTTGTCGACCGGGATCTGCATGATGATTTCGCTTCCGTAGCTGTTTGCGATCTTCGCGATGTCTTCGTTTTCCGCTCCTGGCAGGTCTGCCTTGTTCACAACGACCTTGGATGGGATTCCCAACATCGAGATCAGCCTGAGTATGAGCGTCAGGTCATGCGCCCCGAGCGGTGTCGGCTCGGTCACGGCCAATGCTAAGTCCGCGCCCCTCAGGCCTTGAACAACGTTGCAGTGTGTGCCGGGGGAGGTGTCGACAATCATCACGTCATATGAGGCCGTTCTAGCCTGCGCAAAGGCCGCATCCTTAGCCGCGGTGACAACCTGAGCGGACCGGGCTTCGTTCGGCTTCAATTCTCCGCCGATGAAGCTCAGATCTCCGCGAGTCCCACGATGCACATAACCTATGACTTTCTTTCCTTCGCCTATCGCTTGGAGCGGACATACTAGCTTGCAGGCTTCGCATCCGGAGCATAGCTCCTCGAAGAACATGGGCTGTTTTCCTGCGATTTGGATCAGAGCATGAGGACGGCAGGCTTCAGCGCATTTCCCGCACCGGTTGCACTTCGTATCAAGGATCCTAGGAACGAAGATTTCGACTCGTTCAGCGAGTTCTTGTGGGATCCCAAATACTATCGCTGCGGTTGGAGAGTCAACATCGGCGTCGACGAACAGAACACGATGACCCGTTCCTCCGATGGCAACCGCAAGATTGACAGCCACGCTTGTCTTTCCGGTTCCACCTTTTCCTCCCGTCACGGCGATGACAGGTAGATCCACTGGCTTCGTGTTGAAAGATGCTGACACATGCTCCATCAAGATGGAGTTCAGCTTCCCGCGCGTTGTTCTTCAAGTTGCTCGTACTTGGCGATGGTGAGCGAGGCTTCAGCCAACTCGTTGGCGATTCCATATGGGAAACCAAGGGCAAGCTCGGACTCCTTCATTCCGGCGTGCTTTCTGCAACCAGCACATCCTAAGGCTATGCTCAGGCCGCCAGTCAAAATCGGACTCGCTACAGCGTCAGCGCAAAGTGAGAAAAGGGCCCCCAGTGAGGCGACAGCTCTTTTGCCTGTAGTGTGCTGATAGGCTTGGACTAGCCTCATCGCTTGTAACGGATTGCATACAACGACCACGGAATCGGGCTCGGCGGGAATGGAGCCTAGAGGCCCGTACATGACCGCGACGCCTTCGCGCGGCAGCGTCGGAGTGTTCTCCACGTATGTCCAGAGCGCGTGTTCCGTTCGAAACCTGCGTTTGGTCCTGAACTGTTCCTGCAGCTGGTGCTTCCTCAACTCAGCGTTGGGCTCCACTAGACCAAGCGCGGTTGCCCCAACCTTGCATTGCTGCTTGGATAGTGGAGCGTAGAAAGCACAGCCTTCCAGTCTTGCTTTCTGAATCATCTCGCAGTGTCTGCGGGGCGCATCGATCTCTTCGATGCCGCTTGGCAGTTCATCCAGAGTCTTCAAGACCTTCACTCCCACCGGCGAGCCCTCCAAATGTAGGAACTCTATCATGACTTCCTCGATCAGTTGTTTTCGGCTTTCCCGAGCTTTCACGTCGCTTGACGTTCCTTGAGCCTGCTGCAACAGTGCTCCGCACCAGTCACAGTAGCGCGCAGTTGACTCTACATCTCTTCCGCATGTCTTACACGATCGCAGCACAACCATTCCTCTCAAATCATATCCTTGATCAAATCTGACAGCGCAAGAAGACTTCTCGAGGCTTCGCAGTCTGGCGCGTATTCCACGACCGGGGTCCTCTTGGAAAGCGAGATTGGCACGTTCTCGTCCGAAGGTATCCTTTGCGCAACGCCAACAGCCCACTTCGCTCGAATGTGATCCTGCACCTTGTCGGCGTACTCGCGATTGAGGTCGAACCTGTTTATGATAATGCTAGTAGGGATGTTGAAGTGAGAAAGAACTGTCAGCATCCTATCTAGGCTGTTCATCGCAGCAGGCGTCGGTTCAGTTACAGCGAGTGCATAGTCGGCTCCCGCCACGGAAGCAATGACTGGGCAGCCTATCCCAGGAGGGCCATCCAAAAGAACCAGCTCGCAACCGATGTCCTCGGCCACGGCTCGTCCCCTAGCTTTGACCGCGGTCACGATGTGACCTGAACTGCTTTCGCCCATTTCGAGTTCGCCGGACACGATCGGAAAACCGTAAATGGTCTTCGCAATTCCAATTCTTCCGTTCCTGACGCGCTGTATCGTTATTGCCGACCTAGGGCACACAAGTGTGCAAGCCCCGCATCCCTCGCACAGGAAGCGCACCAGCTTCGGCGGTTCTCCCTTGCCATCTATGAGCGCGTCGACCTTACAGGCTGACACGCAGCTTCCACATCCATCACACTTAGTGGAATCTATCGAAGCCTTCTCGGACGCTTGCACATCCTTGAAATCGGAGAGATCCGCCCCAAGGATGATCGAGAGGTTGGGCGCGTCCACATCAGAGTCCACTGTCGCAACTTTGACCCCAGCTCTACTCAAAAGGACTGCAAGCGAAGCGGTTACAGAGGATTTCCCCACTCCTCCCTTCCCGCTGACTACGACGATCTCCCTCAGGAACCCATTCCTCGCAACGCGTTTCATGCCACGTTCGGCACGTTACGGAATAAGGAATAAATATTCATAAGTGTTTCTAATCGTTTCAAGAGAAGTGGGATTGCATGGTCAAGAGGAGATCGACGAGTGTCGAAGGCTATTGTTGAGGAAGCGCTGGCTTGCCTGAGTGCCGAGGTACCGAACCTGTCAGACATTACTGTGAGTAGAATATGCCTCGGATGGGGTTACGTAGGAGCAAAACTGAGCACAGACGACGTGGGCCTCTGCCACAGCATGGCGGCAGAAACACGTTTTGAATGCTGCCACGTCGTCCAAAGAGCAGGAACTCTGAGCGGTAGTTCAGCGACAATGCTGGGCGAACTCGCGAAGTCGTGGAATCATGGCGAGAGGGTTATCGGAGTGGCGACTATCAACGCTCTTTCGCAGATCGTTCTGAAAAAGCAACATGAACGATATTCGGTACTAGAAGGGAATACGCTTGACCACGTTGACATCCGGCCGGGTGAGAGCGTTGCAATGGTCGGCAACATCAAGCCGCTCGTGCCCGCGATCAAGAGCAAGACCGCAAAACTCCGAGTATTCGAAAGAGGGGGGTCGCTGGAAGAGGGTGTCCTCCCGGACGCAGCTTCCGAGGAACTGATCCCAGAGGCAGATCTCGTCTTCATTACAGGATCAGCAATAGCCAACGGAACCATAGGACGCCTACTCCAGCTTTCAGGGAAAGCCAGACATGTGATACTCGTAGGCCCCTCTGCCTCAATGGTCCCAGATCCTCTATTCAAGCGAGGGGTCGACTTGATCGGAGGGGTTATTGTAACGAATCCTGAGATAGCGATGCAGGTTGTGGCTGAGGGAGGGGGAACCCCGCAACTGAAGGCTGCAACGAGATTCGTTGTTATCAAGCCAACATCTTCCGGCGAGCGTCAACGCAACTTCGCATGATCCTCATGTGGACACATTGAAGTGCGACCGTATATCACCAAACAGAGCGAGAGAACAGAATGGATCCAAAACAGAAGGATCATGTCCTGAAGAGAGGAGCTGCAGGAGCGAAGGCATCGACCTACGTCACGGTATTTCTGGCGGTGGTCAAGGGAACCGTTTGAGTTTTCTCCGGAAGTGTGGCGCTCTTGGCTGATGCTCTACACTCACTGGCTGATGTCTTCACCTCGCTTGCAGTATGGCTTGGCCTCAGGATCTCGCAGAGAAGTCCCTCAGACAGGTTTCCATACGGCTTCTACAGAGCAGAGACACTAGCATTCCTGGCAGTCTCAGTTGTCGTTGCAGTCTCTGGAGTACAGATCATGCTGGAATCGGTTAGAAGGGTCATGAGCCCCTTCATGACTGGTTTTCGGGACGCAACGCTTGGTGTCGCGGCTCTCTCAGCGATGATTTCTTCTCTTCTGGCCCGATACAGGTCGAAGGTAGGGAAGGAAACGAACTCGCAGGCCTTGCAAGGCGAAGCTAAGCATTCCATACTTGATGTTGGATCCTCAGTGTTCGTCTTCGTCGGAGTGCTTGGCAACCAACTTGGTTTCGCCTGGGCGGAACCAATCGCAGGCTTCACGATAGGGCTGCTTGTTATCGGCTTGGGCGTTGTCATGGGCAAGGATGCTGTTCTCGTTCTGCTAGATGCTTGCTTGAAGCCCGAACTCGTCTCCCGGATGAGAACTACTGCGATGGAAGTGAACGGCGTCAAAGGTGTCCATGACATCAAGGTCAGGAGGTCTGGTCCGTTCATCTTTGCCGAGATGCACGTTGAAGTGGATCCTACGATGCAGGTGGACAGAGCACACGAAATCTCCGGTGCCATCGAAGAGAAGATCAAGGAATCAATAAGGAATCTCGATTCCATAACGCTTCACACTGAGCCCTCTGAGAAAGGACTCTACAGGATTGCCTTGCCGGTGATTGAGGACAGAGGTTTGGATTCGAGAACCTGCGAACACTTCGGAGGAAGCCCTTACTTCATATTCATTGATGTGCAAGACGGCAGTCCGAAACGATGGCTCGTAACAGAGAATCCTGCGGCGAGTGTTGAAAAGAGGCGAGGTATCGAGGCCGCCCATTTCCTCATCCAGCACAAGGTGGATTTTCTCGTTGCAGAGGAACTTGGGGAAGGGCCCTACCACCTACTTAGAAGCGGCTCGGTCCAGATCTTCGCGCTAGACCAAGAATCACGGGTTGAACATGCTCTCGACGCGTTCTCAAGGAAGCGGCTCAGGCCCCTTGTTCCGGTTCAGCGGAAGTCCTCCGCGATCTCTGACGGCACGTGACAGTGTAGGAGATATCGCCCATGGAGAGGACCGTGAGAATTGTGAAGGTACTGAGGGGATCGATGCCTCCGGTAGATAGAGTTAGGCTAACCGTTCTCGTCGAAGATACCTTAAGCAAGAAGAAGTCCCGTCTCGTGGCGAAGCACGGCCTATCTCTCCTAGTTGAGACGAGTGTGGCTGGTGCAGACACGAGAATCCTCATGGACACAGGTCCACCGCCAAATGTTGCTCTGCACAATGCTACTGCAATGCGTGCTCGCGTGCGAGAACTAGATGCGATCGTCATCAGCCACGGACACTACGACCACATTGGAGGCCTTCTCCCGATCCTGAAACGTAGCAGCCCAGGTATCACTATTGTGGCTCACCCCAAGGTGTTCGGCCCCAAGTTTGCTTTCAAGCCGAATCTCAAGTTCATTGGCCCCGATTTTGATCAGTCATCAGTGAAGGCTGCCGGTGGCATACTTGTGCTCGCCCGGAATCCGGTCATGTTAGCCGCCGGGGTCACAACAAGCGGAGAAATTGCGAGAGAGACCGGCTTTGAGAAGACGGAGGGATTTTGGACTGTACAGGATGACCGTTTCGTTGAGGATCCCATGAATGATGAACAAGCCCTCCTGATCAACGTCAAGGACAAGGGCCTCGTTGTGATAACCGGCTGCGCGCACTCGGGAGTCATAAACACGATAAGACAGGCTCAGAAAACGAGCGGGGTGGACGATCTCTACGCGGTCGTAGGTGGCCTGCATCTTGAGAAGGCAGGCGACACAAGAATAAAGGAAACCGTAGACGAATTCTCAAGGATCGACCCGAAGGTGATCTACGCGTGCCACTGTACGGGTTCAAAAGTAATACGTCGGCTTTGTGACTTGGGAAGAAATTGTAGGCGTATTCAGACGGGTGACATTCTTGAACTCTGAAGCCACAAACCTGAGAGTGCGAACTCGATCATTCCCTCGGCGACGCTGTCTCTCGCATTTCAGTCTCGGTTACTTGAATCAGCAATATCAGTCGCGCAGCCTCAACAGCCCAACAGCTTAGCTTGCTAGCAAGACATGAACTGGAGTGAGAGTGAGAGTGAGACTTATGAGTACAGATGAACTCCGAAGAGCGCGGCTCCAGAGAGGTATCACAGTCGCAAGGCGGTCTACTCTGGTTCTGGTGCTTCTCTCGGTGACAAAGGTAACGGTTGGCCTCCTTTCTGGAAGCATTGCGTTGCTTGCTGATGCAGCCCACACGGTCATAGATATTGCCGGTTCCACAATCGTCTGGTTGGGTCTGCGATTGTCAGTCAGGAAACCCACTGATCGGTTCCCTTACGGTTTCTACAAGGCCGAGTCTATCGGCGCCCTGATTGTTTGTGCGATCATGATCGTTACAGGCGCAGAAATCTTGCTGGATTCCGTGGAGAGGCTCTTCACTCCTTCTGTGATACTATTCAGACCTGTCGTGATCGGCGTCGCTGTCGGGTCTGGAGTCGTCTCCTACTATTTGGCCGAATACAAGGAAAGCGCGGGACGGGAGATAAACTCGCAGGCGCTGAGGCTTGAAAGCAGGCACTCTTTCGCGGACGTGCTCAATGCTGGCCTCGTTTGTGGGAGCGTGCTGCTCACATATCTCAGCGTTTCGTGGGTGGAGCCGTTGGCGGGTGCGATGATATCGGTTTTCATACTATGGACTGCAGTGAGATTCGGTAGGGATTCCGTCTTTTCTCTCATGGATATCTCGCCGCAACCCGCAATGAGAAAAGCGATCGAGGAAACGATTCTCGGCACGTCAGCGGTCCTAGGTGTCCACGCTCTGAAGGTCCGGAGATCCGGTCCCTTCCTTTTCGTCGAGGCACATGTCGAGGTTGACGGAACGAAGAGCGTTCGGGAAGCTCATGCGATAGCGGAAGGCGTCGAGGAGAGAGTCAAGAGCAGGTTCAGAGAAGTGGATTCGGTCACGATCCACATCGGCATGGTGCATGAGTAGAAAAAGAGGCTCGGATCAAGAGAGATGCGTAATGCCCTGGACTGTCATGTCAACGCAAATAGGCAGAACAGAGGGATCACGGCGGGGCGCTTTCTGTATGTGGCTCGATGGAAGTCTCCACTCACTCAGAGTTGCGTTTTCTTGTTCAACACGACAACGGCGAGCGTCTCAAGAATGACGAACCAGGCTGCGAGAGCCGTGAGATTGATCACAAGCGCGACAGTCGGACCGACCATCGCTTCCCTCAATGCGCCAACCATGTAGGTCAGCGGCGTTAGATAGGAGATCAGACGCAGCCCCGGTGCCAAAGCCTCTGTGGGTATGAATACTCCGCCGATGAATATCATCGGTAGCCTCAAAGCGGTCAACGAGATGTTGGCAGTCGGCATGTCTCTTGCAGCGGCTGCGACCAGTATTCCGAGAGCGGAGAAAGCGAACGACCCTAACACTATTCCAGTCACGAACAAGATAGGACTCACCATTTGGCTTTGGCTCAGCAGGACCGCACCCAGAGCCGTACAGAGCGAGAGGACTATTCCGAATGCTGAACCTGCCAGTGATTTGCCGAAGACTATGCCTGCCGTCGAAACAGGTGCGGTCTGAAGCAGTTCATACGTCTCCGTTTGCTTTTCCATCGCAATCGAAATCGCCTCCACGGAAGATGCACCGAAAAGAGAGACCATGCTCACTAACCCCGGCACAAGGAGGCCAGGAGGAATCTCACGGCCGAGAGAGAACGCGAGGTAAACGAAGGCCGGTATCAGTATGCCGAAGCCGAATATCTGAGGCTTGAAGTAGTAGACTTTCGCGTCCTTCTTCGCAATGCAAGCTCCCTTCGCCAAGAAGTCAAAGATGACTTTGGCCAATCGCTCCAACAAGGCATCACCCTCGGTGACCGCCGGCCTTCGCGATTCTGAGTAGCTCCATTCTTTCGAGCTGAACCGCGTCGAGACCAGTATGCTTGACGAAGACATCTTCGAGGCTCGGCTGCTTCGTGTTGATACTCAGAATCTCAAGTCCGCTCGAACTGGCAAAGCGCGCAACGTCCTTGATTGCAGTAGAGGAGTCTGTCGTGCGAATCTGATATCTGTGAGCCTGCTTCGTGACCCCTTTCACAGATGGCTCGCCCAGAAGTTGCCTTTCCAGATCCGGGGCGTCTCTGTCGAAAACGATCTCGATGATGGGTTCACGTTCGAGTGAGGATTTCAGCTTCTCAGGCGAGCCTTCCGCAACGATCTTCCCATCCCTTATTATCGCGACATGGTCGCAGAGCTGATCAGCTTCTTCAATGTAGTGAGTTGTCAGGAAGACCGTTACGCCTTCTCGGTTGAACTCTTTGACAAGTGACCGGATTAGCCGAGAGCTTTGCACATCCAAGCCGCTTGTGGGTTCGTCGAGGAAGAGAACCTCGGGACGGTGAAGCAGTGCAGCAGCTATGCGCACTCGACGCTTCATTCCCTTCGAATAGTGACCTAGACGTTCCTTTCTCCTCTCAAAGAGTTGGAAAGCCTCAAGGAGTCGATTCGCTCGGTCTATTCTGGTGGGCTTGTCGACTCCGTAGAGTTCGCCGATGAACATCAGATTGTCCCAAGCAGACATCTCGTTGTATAGGTTGCTTACTTCCGATACAACTCCGATCCTCTGCTTGACCGCTAGGCTATCCCTGACACAGTCCAGCCCATGGATCTTCGCCGTTCCAGACGTGGGTTTCGTCAGGCCCGTGAGGATACGGATCGTGGTAGTCTTGCCTGCACCGTTGGGTCCGAGGAGCCCGAAGAACTCACCCCTAGGCACGTTGAGCCTTACGCCGTCGACAGCTATCACATCACCATAATGCTTGGTCAGGGCCCTAGCTTCGATCGCGTTCTCCATCCTATTCCATCTTCCTCGACACTACTGCTTCAGTTCCTTGATCTGCTCCTCAACAGCTGCAAGCTCCTTCTTCACTTCATCCGCGTACTCCTCTAGATCCTTGAGGCGTTCCTCCCTCGTGAAGAATCGCCTACCTCTGTATCCGTCATGGTGGTGCTCTCCGCAGCCACAACAGCGGCACATTCTCATCCTCCACCTCCGAGCCTCACTGTCAGGAACGAAGCATTTAAACTACAAAGTTAGTAGTAACGTAGCAACTATGTGCGAACGAAGTGGTAGATCAAACCGTCTCTGCCTCTGCCCGCTGGAAGGCATCATCGACACAATAGGCAAGAAATGGACTCTGCTCGTGGTCAATGCGATTGGAAACCGTGGAATACTTAGATTCAATCAGATGATGGAAGAGCTGAAGGGAATCAGCCCCACGACCTTGACTGACACACTCCAAGAACTCCAACGAAAGGGCCTAGTCAGGAGAGAGTCCTTCGCCGAGGTACCTCCGAGAGTGGAGTATTCTCTGACCAAGGATGGTACGCAACTTAGAAGGGCCATCCTCCCATTGCTACAGTGGGCATCAACAAGAGGCCCACCATTCAAGAAAAGGTGCGCAGCCAGATACAGGCAGATTCCTGCTCATAGGATTAGGAGGACTTCAGAGTCTGTCTGAGAACGGAATCGGTCCAGTCGAATTTTGATTTACGTGGCGCCTCTGTGCACGCCTTCGTCCGCGGCATTTCCAGCTTGCCCCGACTCTAGGGCTCGCAGAAGCCCCTCAACTTTGCCTCCGATGATTTCTCTAACTTTCCTGCGGTCTTCGATGTCTTTGCCTGATGTGTCTTCTATCCTCTAATCCTCCGCTGACATCCTGCTCAAAGTCTCCTTGGTCGAGAGTCTCAAAGGCAAGTGTAGACTTATCCCGGCCCACATTTTGTGATTGCTCGTCAGAGGTTGTTCTCTCGGTCTCCTTGATTGACTGCTCGCTTGGCTCATGGGACAACCATACGATGTTGCGAGTGCATTGGCGGTTTCGAGAATCGCACGTTGGAAGGTTGTGCTGAACTACATGGTCATGGCCTAGGCGGGAAGCGTGACTTTCGGTCTGATCTACGGACTCTCGAGCGGAGGCCTGTAACGGATCAAGACACAGCTTGTCCCGGAAAAGCTGGGAACGTGAAGTCTCTTGGTCCGTAGACCGTGCGGTCGCGGTGCAGATAGTGTCAAGCCTCCGAATCAATGACGTGAAATTCGGAAGCACTCAGGCTAGCCTACCCGAAGAGCACCGTGGCGACATAATTTACGACAGTCATTAACAAAAAGCCTATTATGACGGTTGTAGTGGCGGTTCTCTCAAAGCCGTGGCTGTGACTTTCCGGCATCATCTCATCGAAGATCACGTAGAGCATGGCCCCGCCAGCAAAAGCCAGAGCATACGGCAGCAGCGCATGGAACAGACCCACAAGCATGAGCGCCGCGACTGAACAGATCGGCTCCACAGCACCGGACAAGACTCCCGCGACGAAGCTCTTCCGCGTCGAATAGCCTTGGCTTCTCAGAGGGACCGAGACGAGAAGGCCTTCCGGCACGTTTTGCAGCGCTATGCCCAGGGCTACAGTACTCCCGAAGACCGTTACCCCTCCGGAGTAAGCTGTTCCTGTTGCAAAGCCTTCGGGAAAGTTGTGAATAACTATCGCAGCCACCATCATGAGGGTTGTCTTCATTCCCTTCGTGAGGGGCTTGTTAGGAGTGAGAGCCCGATGAATGTGAGGAAGATAGGTGTCCGCGACAAGAAGCACCGCGGCCCCCAGCGCGATTCCAACGATGACTTGCAGAAAATTTCCTTGGTTGGATCCTAGTGCCTTGGGCAATAGATTGAGAACTGTCACGGATAGCATGACGCCTGCTGAAAGTCCAATCAAGGCATCTCGCGCCCTCTGGCTAGTTGCCTTGATGAAGAACACGAGCGCGGCGCCCAAACTCGTGGCCATGCCCGCGAGAGTAGTCAGTATGACTACCTGAGGATCGAACAGATGCGTCACTGCTCCAATGCATGATAAGGAATAAACATTCATAAACCAATAGGGTATTCGAGATGAGGAGGATTCGTATGGTTAGACTGGTGATTCCGATCGAGAGTTTCGACATTCAGAGGTCAGTTATTTCCGAGCATTTCGAACGAGCTCCCGAGTTCGTGATGATCGATCTCTCACATGAGGGCAGGGTCATCTCAATCACCCCTGAGAGGAACGTGGGAGAACACTTAGGAGGCTGCGGCGGACTCGAGACAGTTGTCACAAGCCTCAAACCTGACGCTCTTGTGGTCAAAGGCATGGGGCCGAGAGACCTCGCCGCTTTCCAAAGCAATGGAATCGTAGTGTTTGCTAGTCCCGTGAACAACGTTGGTGAAGCTGTCGAAGCTTACTTAGCTGGCAGACTAAGCTGCTTGACCGAACCCTGCAAGGATGCACGTCATGGGCTTCCGCACGGTTGATGATTCATGCCATCGAGCCTCCATGGCCCGGAGTCAACTCGTACCCAAGAGGAGCTGGGAGGAGTGCGCAGAACTAGGATAGCAATACCGTGTGTAGGTCGGGCAAACCTCCAAGCACGGGTATCACATCACTTCGGCTGCTGCGACTCGTACGTGGTGGTGACCCTGGAAGAAGCAAGAATCAAATCTGTAGAGTCGATTCGGAATGGAAAACACTCACACTGCGTCGAATCCGTGAAAGCGCTCGCACAGCACGCCATCGGTTTAACGCTAGTAGGAACGATGGGAGTAGGAGGCTGGGAGGCTGCTAGAAAACTCGGGATCGAGGTCAGATGTGGAATCGCAGGGACCGTAGCGCAAGCCGTCGATTCATATCTGAATGGCGAAACCCTGCTAATGGGAGAGGACGCCTTGTGTACGTGTGGTCCGCGGTGCTCTTGATGCCGTCTCTCTCACTTACTACTTAGGGTAGGACGATTCTGTGATCAATTGCCATTCGCGGTTGATCCGATTCGGGGGCTGATCGTATCTTCCTATTTCTCAATATCGAGTGCTTCTCGAGTTCCTTGTTCGGTCAGCTCATATCTTCCTTCAGACTCTCGAATCCATCCCGCAGCCACAAGCTCTCTCAAGCTGCTTCTGACTCTGAATAGGGGTTGATCCACAACGGTGGCTAGATCTTCAGGTGACAAGCTCTTGTCCTTGAGTGATTCCAGAAGCTTCTTGGCCGACGTAGTCGGTTTGCCATCTCCGGTTACGCAGGGCATATGATCACCACCAGAGCCCTGAAGGTTATCGGTTACAGTTTCTTCTTGCAGAAGTACCAGTCTTTGCAGTCGTAGCCTTGCTTCAGCCTCTCTTCAGCTTCTTCCTGAGTTTTCGGAGTCGGAACGATGACCGGTTCTCCTGGCTTCCAGTTGGCAGGAGTCGCAACCTTATTCTTGTCCGCTGTCTGAAGTGCGTCTAGCAGCCTCAATATTTCACTCATGTTTCTGCCCGTCGTCAGCGGATAGTATATCATCGCCCTCACGACTCCTTCAGGGTCGATCACGAAGACGCATCTCACGGCCTCGGTCTTGCTTTCACCCGAATGTATCATGCCGTAAAGCGTGCCAACCTTCTTGTCGAGATCCGCGATTATGGGAAACGGAACCTTGACGCCCATCTTCTCCTGTATGTTTCGGATCCAAGCTATGTGTGACGACACGCTGTCAACGCTTAGACCCAGCAGCTGCGTATTCCTCTTCTTCAATTCATCAAAGATCTCGGAGAAGGCGATGAACTCGGTTGTGCAGACAGGCGTGAAATCAGCCGGATGCGAGAACAACACGAGCCAACCGCCCTTGAAGTCAGACAGTCTCAGCGTTCCCTGAGTCGTCACAGCCTCAAACTCAGGAGCCTTCTCGCCAAGCCTAGGCAGTTTTCCAACTTCTTCGCTCACGAAATAGGACCCTCTTCGTCAGCTCCTGATACTGGATACATATTCATATTAACCCTTTCTGTTAGCGGATCGGGAAAAGCGGTTCACAATCTTCTTGATGGTTCGTTCCCTCGCATGTCGGTTTGCTGCTCCCTTCCCTCTACATCAGTCAGCGCGACGTTGTAGAACCCAACGTGCACAGGTGATGCGCCCCTCGCGCTGCCTCTCAAGGTCAGCCTTGAGGCTTGCTTGATCGGTCCAATCGCGTTTGAACTTAGCTTCGTCTAGCCCAGCCTCTCTCACCGCTTCAAAGATCCTCTTCCCATCCGTCACGTCTTGATCTTCGACAATGTTGCGTCGCAAAAGTGGGCGGTAGAGACGGTATCCTTTCTCATGGCTCTGACGCATCCCTGCCATACCACTCAGAAAACGGGAGAATGTCAGTCGGGACACACTATCGGCTGCCCATCTGGTTGCCGAGTATCAACAATACTGGGCCATTCTTTCGATTTCGAGCGACCCGTTGACCCGGCCGGAAGCTATTGCTTTGACTCATTGTACCTGCTGCTGGATTTGTATTGCATAGTATGCTATCAGGCAGAGGTAGAGCGTGATCTCTAGGGTGTCTGGAAGCAAGTAACTGAACGACCTCGTGTTAGCTGCTATCCAAGCAACTATTCTGTCAGTTAGAGACCTTACACATGACATGAATCCTCACTTCTGGCAGGACATCCATGTTGCCGGCGTCTTTAAGTTCTCAGGATGATTCGTTCATACGATTGATCGCCTGGATGACGCGATCAACTCTACCTCTTTGAGAATGGATAATGAGGCGTGCGCGCACCATGCTTGCGGGGACACATCAATCACGGATCTTGAGTTCATATGCTTCCGAATCTCTACCATAACGAATCCTTGATTGGTGTTCAACATTGACGATCGTCAGGTTTGAGAAGTGCGTCGTTGACAGCATACTGAGCCACGCCCTCGACACGTATCCCAGAGAAGCAATTCTGCTCCTGCGCGGCAAGAAGGAGAGAGATGAGATACTGATCGATGAGATCGTGGTGCCTCCTCTCGCCACGCATGGACTTGGCTTCTCCACCTTTTCGAGTTACATGCTTCCGATGGACATGCGTGTTATGGGCGTCTCGCATTCTCATCCTTCAGGGAACCCGAAGCCTTCCGTGCAGGATCTGAATCATTTCTACGGAAGAATCATGGTGATCGCTGCGTATCCGTTTCAGTCATACAGTGACATCGCTGTCTACGACAAAGACGGCAACAGACTAAGTTGGCAACACATACCTGATCGCCAGCCTGACTTGGATTAGTCACGTTCGCCTTTGCAAGACATTGGGAAGTCTACGTTCGCACCACCGTTACATACTGACGGCTTTATCGTGGACTGACGCACTTTCTTTCATTATGCGAAACGTTAGGTCTCCTAAGGAAGATAGGGAAAGAAAAAGATGGGAAAATGGGTCAAGACTTGGTTCGCCCGTAAGAAGTCGATTACCGGCCTGTCTGCAGCGATCGTGATGATCGCGTTCGTTACAGTCGCCTCTGTCTTCGCATACACTGTGGTAAATTTGGGTGCCCTTGCAACAAGAAAGAGTCAAGAGGTCATTGTCGGCGGCCTGCAAGCAGCTTCTGGAGCCATAGTTCTTGACGGCCCAGTCTACGGGTATGGCACAGGATCAGGAACCAATGACAACATCACGACCGTGATCTTCTGGTTGAAGACCGCGTCAGGAGCCGACTCGGTAGACCTCAACGTTAACACGACAATGATAACCTTCGAGAATCCGCGCGGTGTTTGGCCCAACGTATACGGCTCGGGGAACCACGACTTGAACTACACCATCGTTGGAATCACGTACACCGCGAAGTACTCTGGAGGAAAGACGGCCTGCACGATTGAATGGGAGACAGGTTCAGGATTGGTGCTTGACAGAAATGAGAAAGTCCGGGTCACCATCGATCTCACAGCACTCACTGGAGCGTCCCCCACCGCAGGGGAAGTGATGAAGAACGAAGAATTCACGGTCCTAGTCAGGCCTGCTCAGGGCTCAGTCCTCAAGATAGTCAGACACGCGCCATCGGAAGTGAAGGCCACCAACGACTTGGACTGAACGTGTGAACGCCATGTTCTCTTGGAGAGAGATGCGCATGAGGACAACGAATCGCCTCATGCGTTGATTTCGAACTGCAACACATACACGCCTGGAGTTCTAGCACGGAGAAGCAACGTGTGAACAGGTTTGCTCTAGGCCTGATCACGATCGTGTTGGGTGCGCTGATGATTGCCGAAGGAACGGTTGGCTGGGTCACAGGTGAATCGCTATTCTATCTGGGAGTGAATCCAACGTTCAAATTGTCGTAGGATTCCCCGTCGTCCTAGCTGCGCACCTACTCGAGAAGAAATAGCCGCCTTCTCTGATCTGTGGCGCACGTTGCATAATTCAGAAGGATACTGGCATAGGTGGAGATAGATTCATTCAGGTCGACGCTACTGTCTGTTTGCGCATGAGTACACCTAGGTTGCGCCCCAGCAGAAGCGAGTCCTCAAGTAAGTTGAGCTGCTCCAGCTTTTTCGCTGTCTCTGGTGGAAGGCGATCGGCCGAAGTTGAGTTTAGGATGAGAGCGGTTTCTTCCTCGGAAAATACGAGATCGCCTTCAATCCAGTCTAGAAAGCCACGATTCTTCGGACACGTCCTCTGACAGCGCATACATCCGACCAGACAGTCGTGCCAGGAAGGATTGATCCAGGCAGGGAATTCTCCCAGCCGCTCGTTATGGAAGGTAATGCACCTTTCAGCTCGTACAAGGAAGCGATCAGCAGCTATCGCTCCTGTGGGACAGCTACGTAGACAAGCCTGACAGTTCTGGCAGCTCTCCATCATCTGTGGCTCTTGCCAATTCCCATCTGAGCAAGGAATGTCACTGTAGTAGGCCACAAGCCGGAGAAAGCTTCCCATGCCGGGGACGTAGCAGATGTTGTTTCTTCCGTATTCTCCCAACCCACTACGAGCAGCCAACAATTTCAGCGGTATAGAAGCACGCGCGGTGTGGTATCCACGATGATCGAGAACATGAGACAGAATGCGTTCTACTTTCTTGTCGGTCTCATTTGTGTAGGTGGGTGGCACTATGACCGCACTAGATTTCCCATGCATTGTGAAGACAGCTTTGATCTGAGGTTGTGGTGTTGCGACCACGACGAGCGATTCTGCACGCGTCAGAACATCAGGAGGAGTGAACGAGAAGTGTGTGAGGCGTTCTTGGTAGAATTCCTCGTTTAGGAGACTTCCGGTGCGGTTTCTCTCAATATCTTCTCGTAGGTCACAAAGGTGTCGAACTGACACAGTTCGACCTCGGCATCCTTCTTGCTCCAGCTTGGAATGCAATTCCTGCAGAAGTTCTTCGTTTTTCAATGAGCGTCACTTCTTCGTTGCTACTGGTGTCAGAAACCAGTCCGCGACCCGCCGCCTAACCTCTAGCACTCCCGCTACGCTGCGAGCATCCTCCGGATTGCTTCTAGAGTTCTCGCTGCCTTGGGCTCGTTCGACAGAAACTCTTCCAGCTTTTCACATCGATAGTCCTCACAGTGGGCGCACGTTTTCACTTTCTTGGCCACGGCGCAAGGTCGTATCTTGCAGACCTTTGTACACCATCCAGAGATCTTGTCAGACATGCATCCCGTACAGTCGATGTCTTCCGGTCTGAACTCCACATCGAGGCCTTTCGTCCATCGTTTAGCCATCTCCTTCTTACGTTCAAGGTCTTTCGCTTGAGTTGCAATGAATGCGTCGCATTCGGCGCAGTCCAACCCACAATACGCGATGATTTCAGACATTATCCAGCCCACTTCCCATAGGTGACATTGATGGCTCGCACAATGTCAGCCGACGCGATAAGCTTCCTGCAGGCATACGACGGCTGAGATACGATGCTCCAAGCAAAGACTACCAAGGGTCATTCTCTGGGTCTATCGGAGCCTGTTGGAAACGTTCGTTCACCGGCTGTGTTAGTCAAGAGGTCATTGACCTGTCAGGAAGTACGGACCTTCAATATTCTGAACGCAAGCTGAACCGAAGGACCTATCGCAATCGCAGAGATTATCGTTCCCAGCCAAAACGGCCCTCCAAGCAGCCACCCAACGAGGACTGTAGCTGACTCAAGGAGCGTACGCGACCACCGCAAACTTACCTTGCCTATCCGTGACAGAGCAAGCATCAAGCTATCTCGCGGACCCGCTCCCGCATCTACTCCGATGTATATCGCAGTCCCGAATCCCATGACCAACGTTCCTAGCATGAGATACGCAACTTGAACCCATAGGACACTAGGGACAGCAGGCACGAACGGTTTGAGCGCGTCAATCCACGCGCCTATGAAGAGCATGTTCATGATCGTGCCCCAACCCAACGGCTCCCGAAGAATCACGTCCACGAGCACAACCACGAACGCCACGCCAACACTGGCCTCTCCAAGCGAGATGGGCAAATGGTAGGTAAGCGCCATGTGTAAAACATCCCAGGAAATGAGGGGCAAGTTCGCTTGAACCATCATGTCAATGGACAACCCGAACAGCAGAAACCCGATCTGGATCACTAAGAAATCATAGGCGAACCGCCTCCAGCCCCTCCAACTGAACCTCATGAAGTCTCTCGGCATTGGTCTCACCGAATGCTGGCGCCCGCGTGTTACCATCAGGAGTATAGAAAGATGATGCGGTCACTGCACATGTGTCCACAGTTGCGCGTGGCCCGGTCCGTTCGACAATCGTGATTTGTACGAGTGACCTAGGTCGCAACCTAGTGAGTCCTCCCGGGAACAAGAACTGAGAGCGTAGATGTCGACCGGATCTTGGCTAGGATCCGTTGGCAGAGCTTCAGTAGACTACTGCTTAGTTTATAGACTATGTCCGTGCGAACTATGAACTGAACTGCACAGTCGGTGAATGGTCGGAACTCACGAACTTGATCTCAGAACGTACGAGAGATGTTTCATCAGAGCCATTTCGGCTTGCTCTCAATCTTCCGAAGGATGTGATTCGACTCAGTGGCGGTGAGCCCGACTTCGAAACGCCTGGTTTCGTGAGGGAAGCCGCCAAGACCGCGTTGGACCAGGGATTCACTCACTATACGCCCGCCCAAGGTTATGAGGACCTCAGGAAGGCCGTTGCAGACAAGCTACGTCGCGAGAACGGAATCGTCTGCGACTGTGAGAGAGAGGTTGTCATCACACCTGGCTCGTCGTCAGGAATATTCATGGCACTTCTCACGCTGCTGAACCCTGGGGACGAAGCTCTGCTGCCAGATCCAGCGTGGTTCCATTACGCTACACTTGTCAGGCTTTGCGGAGCAACCCCGGTCAGTCTGCCCGTAAGGCTCGGCGAGGAGGTCTGGTTTGACCTAGAGGAAGCAAAGAAACGCGTTACGGACAGAACGAAGGTTCTGATCCTGAACAGCCCCTGCAATCCGACTGGAATGATGATCTCGCGAGACACCTTGAACGCTATCGGCGAGTTCACTGAGAAGAACAATCTTACTGTCATCTCAGATGAAGTTTACGAGAAGATCGTCTATCCGGGCAACACGCACACGAGTCCTGCATCTTTGCCTGCGCTGAAAGAAAGAACATTGACAAGTAACGGATTCTCCAAGGCTTACGCGATGACCGGATGGCGAGTTGGATATCTAGCCGGCCCAAGAGAAATCATAGAAAAGGTCACCGCACTCAACGGGTACATTCTGGTCTGTCCCAGCTCAGTCTCCCAGAAGGCTGCATTTGTCGCTCTCACGGATCCAAGAATGAGCCCGATTATCACGGGCATGGTTGAGCGTTTCGCTAGGAGGAGAAAGATGGTCTTGGATGCGCTTGATCTACCGGGAATCAAAGCATACCCGCCACAAGGAACATTCTATGCCTGGGTCGATATCAGCAAAACAGGCATGTCGAGCGAGCAGTTCGCGTACAAACTCCTAGAAAGTGAACGAGTCGGTGTACTCCCTGGAAATCTCTTCGGTGACCGAGGCAAAGGACACATGCGCATCTCATTTGCAACGGGAGAGAATCTACTTGCGCAGGCGCTTGACAGAATTCGCACATTTATCCTACGGAAATCCTGAAGACATTCTCGATCCCTCTCACAGACACAACTCCTCACCAACATTTCAGATTCCAACTGAGTAGCTCCTAGTCGAACACAAGCGCGGACAAATACCTCAGTCCGATCAGTCCATTGTCTCCAAGCGAATGACGTCAAGCTCCCAGTTTGAAAACATTCTGCAGCTGAAGAGATGCGACAATGTTCATCTTGGCTTCACTTGAAGCCAAGACTCAATATCCAAACTTTGCCAATCCGCCATCCCAGTTCATCCTACTCGGACAGAAAACCGCCTGAACGACAATGGTTCGCGGGAAGAACTGTGACTATCTAGGCAATCGCTTGGACATATTGTGGCCCTTTGTCTTGTATCCGAGCTTCTCGTACAAGGCTCTGGCGGGTTGGTTGTGTGCAAACACGTGGAGTGAGATCGTATCGATGCCTAGGCTCCTCACTTTCTCTTCCAATGCGATCAAGGCTTGCGTCCCATACCCTCTCCGGCGAAACTCCTCATGAATCAGCAGATCGTAAACAAAGACTGATGGGTGTTGTCCCGTGTCATGCACGGCGAACCAGATCATCCCTAACTTTGTACCGAGCCCCTCAGCTTCAATCGAAAGGAGGTACTGGTTCTTTGATGCCAGCCCATGTGGAAGGAGGCGTTGGTGCTCTTCTCTGGATTTCCCAAGAGCTTCTGATGGGTTCCAATCGCCGGCTTTGATGTGCTCCTGGGCGCAACGTTGGACATCGTATTCTAGATAGGCTTGAAACTCGGTCTCTGTCATCGGAACTAGCCGCACCATGCCCGCTCTCCTCTGGTTGCGTATCTGATGTTTCAGATGAATAAGGAGGAAGGTGTTGTTAGAGGATTGTTCCCCTAAGGATTGGAAGGGTCGAGAGTCTCTTCTGTGCGCACCAAGCGGCCCACACACATTGACTATTGAAGGATGAACGACGGCTTTCGGAAAGAATCCTCGAACAACCGCTCCCGTAACGCCTATACCGCGGTGAATTCTGGTTCGTAGTTGAGGCGGATGCGGTAATACGCGATCAACTAGTGGCCCAGACGAAAGTCGTTCTATGAGTCGCCTGATTGTCAAACGACTAGTACAGGTCACCGTCGGCACACTGGTTCTGGCGGGAATGCTGTTCGCCTCGTCGGGTCGAATCGATTGGGTCTGGGCTTGGGCCTACCTCGCGGTGAGCATAGGCGTCCTGGCAATCAACACGATGATAATCCTACCTAGGAACCCTGAACTGATAGCGGAGCGCGCTGAGGCCAAAGTGAACACTAAGAGTTGGGATAGAACCTTCACCAAGATTGCTATAGTACCCTATTTCGCCGCGCCTCTCATCGCAGGGTTCGATGTTCGGTTCCGATGGTCACCTCAGTTCCCTTTGGCAACTCAGCTTGTCGCACTCGTCATCGTGGCGGCGGGCTATGGCCTCGTCAGCTGGGCAATGGTGTCGAAAGGACTGTTCGAATCCAGAAGGATCGAGGCCACACGGTCGCTACCGCTGGTCCATACCAATACGTGCGCCATCCCGGCTATGTTGGAATGCTAGCGTATTCGATTGCGACACCTTTACTGCTCGGCTCGTTGTGGGCGCTGATTCCAGGTATACTCATGGCTTGTGGACTCATCATCCGCACTTCACTCGAAGACAAGACTCTACAGGAAGAGCTCGACGGGTACAGAGAGTATGCGCAGCGCGTGAAGTATCGCTTGATACCGAAGATTTGGTAGGAACCACAGGTGACGAACAACCGTCATGAGTGGCGTGTGTGCACGCACGAAGCGACCCGCAGACAAAAGTCAAAAAGAGGCCAACCCAGATGACAGCATAGGGAAGACGTGCTAATGTTGAAAGTGATTGATGTGGACAAGATTCCCTCCGAAGATGCGATTGGCGGCATCTTTGAAGGCGGAACGGTGAACATGAAGACGCTTATAGACAAACACGTTGGGGCAGAGGAGACGAGGGTTGCCATCGTCAATTTTCCTCCAGGCGCCAGAACGAAGACGCACATTCACAACCACGAACAGATCCTCTACATTCTGAGCGGCAAAGGAATCGTGGCGAACGAACAGGAAGAGCACCTAGCTACACCAGGGACAATCTTCCTCATACCTGCGGGAGAGAAGCACTGGCACGGAGCCACCCAAGAGAGCAGCTTCTCACATCTGTACATATACAACTCGGAAACAAAGACCAAGTACTAGATTGCGTTCGTTTTCTTCACCTTAAATCGACAATCAGTAGCTAACTCTGGCGAGCTCGATCTAGCATGCGCGTAGTCGACCTGAGGAGCGACACGGTAACTCTTCCAACGGAAGAGATGCTTGAGGCGATCCGAACCGCCGAACTCGGTGACGATGTCTATAGAGAGGACCCGACCGTCAACCGTCTCGAAGAACTTGCGGCTAAGAAGATGGGGAAGGAAGCCGCTCTGTTGACAACGAGCGGGACACAAGCGAACCTGGTCAGTGTAATGTGTCAGACTGAGCGAGGAGACGAGGTCGTCCTCGAAGCTGACGCTCACTTGTACTACTTCGAGGTCGGCGCATTTTCAGCTCTTGGCGGACTCGTACCGCGCCTAGTTCCGGGTCACATGGGCGTCATGACTCCACGGGACATCGAGGCTGTGCTTAGACCGCCGAACATCCACTTTCCCCCCACCAGGCTGATCTGCATCGAAAACACTCACAACCGCGCCGGAGGCACAGTCTGGTCACCTTCCCAGATCAAGGACGTCTATGACTTCGCGAAGACACGCGGGCTGAATGTTCACATGGACGGTGCGAGGATATTCAATGCCGCTGTCGCGCAGAATGTTGATGTTCGCGAGTTAACACGACATGTGGACACGCTGATGTTCTGCCTCTCCAAGGGATTGAGCGCTCCAGTTGGGTCGCTTATGGTCGGAAGCCGCGAGCTGGTCGACCGCGCCAGGCGATACCGCAAAATGCTCGGCGGAGGTATGAGACAGGCGGGCATAATCGCCGCTCCTGGAATAATCGCGATTGAGAAGATGGTTGACCGTCTCAAAGACGATCACGAAAACGCAAAGCTCCTAGCGACAGGCCTCTCGAAGATCGATGGGATATCGCTGAGCCTTAACCATGTTCAAACGAACATTGTCCTCTACGACGTCAGCGGTCTGCGAACAAACGCGACCGAATGGACTGCACGAATGCGTGACCTGGGTGTCAAGGCGGGCGCCCAAGAAGCCGGACGTGTCAGGATGGTTACCCATAGAGGCATCGAGAAAGAAGACATCGAGTACACTCTGCAAGTAGCCGAAAAAGTCGCGAAACAGATCAAAGAGAAACAATAGCGAAAGCCACGTCTGTGCTGCCTTGTCAGCTAGACCACTTTGCCTTCCGTCAACGTGGTCACTGCAAAGCTGCACCGCTCCACTGCGACGGATTCATACGAATCCTCATCTTGGAATGTCGGGACCAAGACTCCGCACGATGGAACGCTATTCAGAGCTTCACGAGGCGGCCCAATGCGCATGCGGAGAAGGCCAATGTGCATGTAACACGTTGTAGAGCATTAGACAATCGCCTCCCGCAGTCGCGTCCATCTAGGTTTTTCCATTTCATCTACAACAAGAAAGTGATGAATGTCGGGCAAGAAGATGATTCCTGCTCTTCTCAGCAGTGCTAGACGAACCTGTTAGCAATAGTCAAGACGAACGCTATCAGCAGTGGAATCTCATCGCCGAAATCCGAAGCGTCACCCATCTCAGCCATAGTACCGTACAATTTGAAGATCAATGCCACCACGAATAGTGCGGTAAGGATGTTGTTCTGCTTCCTCAGGTCTGCCAGCGAGAGCCTGTTCCTCCATACAGCGAAACCTAAAAGAGCGATGATCGCAAGCGCAACCATCGCATAATCATCAATAGCGTGGAGGAACATGTCGGATTCCTCAACGATTATTCCCACTCCTCCCAGCACTAGGAAGACTGAGATGAAAACGAAGACCCGCCTTCTGGAAAGCTCACGAACAACCGACTTGTCGTATACGATGGACTCCGCCATCAGTTTCTACCCTCCAACTGTGAAATCCACTACCCATCCTGGTAGGTTAGGAACTGGTCCTCTCGATTTCCTCAAGGAAGTATACGTCTGGTTTTCCCGAAACGCCTGCACGTTCCATGGTTCTACGCAGATCTTCTGACTCTGCAAACTGGCGAGCTTTCTGTATATCATCCCATTCAAAGAGGAGCACTATTTCGTTAGGATCGTTGCTGTTCCGGAAGACGTGGCTGCTCTTCGAACCGCTGGTCTTCCGTGTACCACTGTGCTCGTCGAATATGGGCTTCCACTTCGCGAAGTCTTTCACACGATGTCGGACCAAAAGATACGCCATTCAAGATCACTGCGCATCTCGTATAACCGCAGCGACGCATACGCGTGCCTCCTTTCAGATGCTCCAGAAACAAATCGACTCTTGTGCAAGCTGAAAAGACCTCATAAGCTCGTCTAGCTTCCATTCAGCAATTCGGCGTTTCATTGGTGATTTGAAAGGAATCGCGAGACCACGGCAGGTAGGCCAGTAGCTGGCTTTCCAGCAAGCTGCAGCATGGGCTCTACCGTGCAGCTATCCGGTTTCATAATTTTTGTCAAGTACTCCAAAAACAAGCTGGCTATTCTGTATCTGCTCGCCTTCTTGGAGAAAAAGAGGAAGTGTGGTTGCGCTTCAAGGATTCACTGTACTTCTTTTATCTCTTTCAACGCGTCGGCTCTTGAGAGCCCGTTCGGATAGTCCGACTTGTGGATGCGGTCTACGTGAGCCTGCACTACCGCTACTGCGTCGTCTTGGCCGTGTGGAGTCTTGAAGCTGAAGCCACAGGGACACTCGACACCAAGTTTGCTAGTCATATCCAAATCCCTACTGTGAGGTGCGGCATGAGTTGTGCATACTTGTAGTTCCTACCACCTAAGTCAGAATCTAGGCCAACGCATATGGAGAGACGATGTTAGTTGCACGTTTCGTTGCATTTTGTAAGCTTGGACGAGCCGCGTCTAACAATGTCTAATCTGGTTCGAGGCTACAGTCGCCGGTCATGGGCCGGACATAACAAGGCTCCGCAAAGCTCCTAGGCATTCTAGACGATTGAATGAGGAGGTTACAATCAACCTCAAACCCCGACATGTCTTGGTCATCTTAAGTCGAACGGTTACGGGTCCCATCCAAGGATGCGACAGGCGTGCGGGCTACTTCGTGCGGGGCGACATAGGTGTCTGGGCTTTTTCTCGGAACATGGAAGTCGAGAAAGAGACGGGCAAGTACGCGAGAAATAGGGGCGTTTGTCGGCGGAGAATGGTCACACTAGAAGGTTCTTTAGGCTACACTTGGTCAGATCCCTATTATGATTGACATATCCACAGTCTCGACCATAGTTGTGACAGTGAGTGTCGTCGCTGGTGTTGTCTTCACGGTCTTGGAAATTCGTCACCTCGCCAAGACCAGAAGAACAGACGTCATCATGAAGATCTATGAAAGATTCAGCAGCAGAGAGATGGTAGAAGCAATCTACAGTGTCGGACGCTTGAAGTCCGGGAAGTTTGCTGACTCGACCAAGGAAAACCTATTGGTGGAGATCACGCAGCTCGCCGTGCTCTTTGAAGGACTAGGGGTGCTACTGGAGCAGAACCTAATTGACATCAGACTGGTCGACAGCTTCTTCGGTCCTTCCTTAGATTTGCTGTGGGAACCAATGCACCCGGTGATTGTTGGCATGAGAGAGTCGCTCAAGCAACCGTTCTTCTTCTCACATTTTGAAGATCTCTACAACCGGTTGAGTTCGTACAGGAAAGAAAATGTCAAAGCGCACTGAAATGATTTGCACGAGCCTCATCGAATAGGTAATACTCACTGTTTCTGACCATGTGAGCGCAGTGCGTCTAGGTATTCTCCATGCCCGCTTTCGCTCTCCCATTCTTTGCACTTCTCCACGCCTGTGCCTTCGCCATGCTCGTTGAACGTGGTTATCAGCTCGAACATTACCTTCGAGGCAGCCATATCACGTATACTTCGTCTCCAACGCTCTATGTTCCTCTCCAGGACGGGACTCGGTTCACCTTTCTTCCAGAACCCCGGGCTAATTGTGAACGAGTATGGTTTGTGATTCTGCGTGGGTTGGGCTGGAGCATATTGGTGCCAACTGTCAGGCTTGTCGGGGCATCTCCTATACTGAGGGAAGACCTTTAGCACAATGAAAGCATTGACTGTATTCGCCTGCTTCCAGCGAGAAGCCATGTCACGCCCGTCCTTCTCATTATCAGTCAGCGAGTAGACGAAGACGACGAACCTGCCCTCTAATTGGAGATAGTTCGGATGCTGAGCATAGTTGGCCTGAACATACTTCAGGTCCGACTCGATCTGATTGACAGGTTGCTTCGCCCTGCTTTCAAGTTCGTGGTAGATACACCATTTGAACGTCGTACCTTCCGCTGCGGTCAGGAGCTTTGAGAAATTCCTATCCTCTTCTGAGCCTTGTCCCCACCATGATGCTATGCCTCCCTCAATCTTAGCATACTGCATAGCTGCGATGTGTCTCTTGGTAATGTCAAGGTTCGCGGAATCATAATAGCCAAGCGAAGGGCTGAAGTTCGTGTATGGGTAGATCCCCTGTTGCGTCCAATTCCTTGGAAACCACGGATAGTAGAACGCGAGCCTCATCGTCTCTCTGGCTCCGACAGATCCAGATTTGGATGATGCTACTCATAACGATTCGCGGGCGTCGTCCTCGCTACGTTCGTGCGGAAGTCCGAATTTGAACCGTCACCTGTCGTTCGTTTTCCACGATTGGATCCGAAACCCGCATGTCGAGGATAATTGAGAACAGACGGAAGACCTCTGGATTCTAGCGAAGAAGCTCAAAGGATTGTCAGGACGGCTGAGAAACACGGGGGAACGTTAAGGCTTATTGGCAGATTAGCCATCAGATTTCACTGTCACGGACCGCACTCAACGCATCTGCGGGAATACCATGACATAGATGTTTTTGGGCTGAACAAAGAGCGGGGCGGGATCTTTTCGGTTTTCGAATAGCTTGGATACTTGCCCAACAAGAAGTTCAACCTGCTCTACAGCGACACCCGACTGCAGTTTCTCAGCAGCAGAGATCAGAAGAATGTAGACGTGTTTCTGGACAAGTTCATAATGGAACACGCTCTAGATTTGAGGCAGCGTCTAAGATTGGATGACCTAACTATTCCAATCACTGATCTTCTGCTGACCAAGCTTCAAAACGAGAAACTTGAGGAAAAGGACGCAAAAGACATAGTGGCGATTCTGGAAGATCATGAGCTCGGACGCAGCGACGATCGAGAGATAATAAACCTGGACTACTTGGCGGGTCTATGCTCTCAGGACTGGGGCCTATACAAGACAATCATGGAGAGTATCGAGAAGATTAGGAAGAATATTCGGAAGGACGTGTCCAGAGTTTCAGGATCCGATGCGTTAACGCAGAAGCTTGAAACGATTCGGACCTCCCTCACAACCAGGAAGAAAGGGCTTAGATGGAAGGCTAGGAAGCTGATTGGTGAACGAGTAAAGTGGTATGAGGAAGTTGAAATGGGCGAGGATGAAGCCTAGCGAAGCCCCTTTGCCCACAACGGGTCATACGCGCGACGCTGAAAACAGCAGATCTCAAGAATACGGGTGCATATCATCTGCCGCTTGTCGCGACCGTTCAAGAATGCTTGGTATTGTTTCGACGAAAGAGAGTCTAGCTTCCTACTTCTGGCCTCCTAGCAATGCCACTAACCCTAGCGTTATCTTCTCAGAGAATGTCCGTCGAAAACCACGTCTCGACAGCAGCCTACAAGTCTCTGCGGGTGACGCTGAGAGTTTAATTGATCTTGCCAGGTACGCTAGAGTCCGGTGCCAGCTACCCGAGACCAGTCGGCCTAAGGTTGGGAGTACATTGAAGATATGAAACATGTACAGCTTCCGAACGAGCGATTTGTCAGGAAGCACAAAATCGACAGACAGGAGCCAGCCAGAATTGGTCAGTGTTCTGCGCGCTTCGCCAAACATGGCTGACTTGTCGGCGAAGTTGCGTAGCGCTAAGCCGATCGTCTCGTATTCAAAAGTCTCATCACGGAAGGGCATGAATTCTCCGGCAGCCCGTACGAACTCCAATGAGCAACGTGTTCTTGTCGCACGTTTCTTTCTCAGCGCTGTCCGTAACATAGATGTGCTCGGGTCCAATCCAACGACAAGGCCTCGGGATCCCATTGACCGAGATAGAGCAAAGGTCACGAGTCCTGTCCCGCAGGCAAGGTCCAATATGGATGTCGTCCGCTGATGGCAAATCTTGGACAGCATGCGCCTTCTCCAAGCCCAGTCCAAGCCTAACGTCATAATGCCCAGTAGCGCATCGTATTCTCTCTCCACATCTGTGAAGATCGTTGCGACATATTTTGCTTTGTCGACAAACTTGGTTGGGATTTCCAAGATAGGCACCCTTCGCAACTGAGATGAGGCGTGTCAAGTGAACAATTTGTGGACAGTCAAACCGATACCAACAAGATCTACGGCAACCACGATCAGCTTGAGAGATTTCTCAGGTTTTGCAACAAGTTCAGCTGTATTCAGACTCACCTTGGTGCCGTCCGCGAGTTGCATTTGAGTTAGTGGACTCTTACGTCTGAAGTCTTTGCACCAGCGGGACAGGTTGATTTCGATGCCTGCCGTGGCCGCCATTGCCATGGCTACCAGAAGCGCGAC
>Ga0315268_10001402_pt1 | contig 27682 bp, 25 predicted proteins | sample C1_top_MG_FD_204535 | JGI IMG/M metagenome (GOLD analysis project Ga0315268, IMG submission 204535) | Sediment microbial communities from Yellowstone Lake, YNP, Wyoming, USA - C1_top | ecosystem: Environmental > Aquatic > Freshwater > Lake > Sediment | place: USA: Wyoming | collected 2017-08-01
TGCGCAGGGTCGAGCAGCGCGCGCGACATCATGCCCAGCCGGTGGCGGATGCCGGACCAGCCTTCCGGGCAGGCGTCCTGCTGCGGGGTCGGGTGCAGTGCGCACCACAGCGCGCGCAGGCCGGGGTACTCGCGCAGCGCGAGATATTCCACGCGGCTATCTTCGAATGTTTCGATCGCCATGCGCTGGAACGGGCTGAAATTGTCGGCCACCAGCGAGGTCGTCCAGCGTTGGTGTCCGGCCACATGTGCCAGCAGAGCGCGGTAGCGGTCTATGCCGCGCACGCCGCGCGCATCGTCATACACATCCGGCAGATGAATGCCCAGCTTGTCCAGATAGGGAATCGGTTTGCGCAGTTCGTCGAAGGCCAGCGAGTAGGGCACGAAATTGGCGTCGCTGACCCACAGCGCGCGCAGGTAAAGATCGAGCTTGCGCTCGTGGTCGGTCAGCAGCGTGCCGTGACGTTCGCGCTGCAGCACCGCGCGGCTGTCGGGCGATTGCAGCAGGAAGTAGTCGCGCTGGCGATCCGGATCGTTGGGGTAACCCTTGATGCCGTAATCCACCCAGTTTTTCAGGCCGCCCAGCGACAGCTGGCTGAACAAAAACGGCACGCTGCCGAGGAAATCCGGCAGGCAGGGGCTGGCATACATGGAATCGATGCCGTGCACTTTGGGCGTCGTGCGTTGCAATGTCTGCATCACCAGCTGCAGATATTCGTTGAACAGTTCCGCGCTTTCCAGCGCGCGCGCAGCGGCGGCCAGGCTTTGCAGGAACGGCGCGATCGCGGGGCTGTTCGGCGAGCGCGCCAGCTGGCGCGTGAACGCCACCACTTCGGGTATGGCCGCCTCGCCTATCTGCGCGGCCACCAGCGGCATTTCCTCGAGGAACATCAGCACCGGCTCTTCGCCGCGCCCGGTCTTGCAGATGGCGTTCGCGCCCTCGATGTACGCGCTCACGCCCTCGGCCGAGAGCTTGCTGCGCGCGAATGTCAGGCAGTCATCGAACACGCTCTGCACGCGCGCGAAGTTGCAGCCCAGCGCTGTGCGCTCTTCAGCAGTGGCTGTCATTTTAGATTCCACAGCGATTGGGTCGATGTCAGGCGAAGACCGCATCGATCGCGTGATCGAGCGTGTCGCGGATATCCGCATCGTCGGTGATCGGACGCACCAGTGCCATGCGGCAGGCGTCGCGCGGGGCGATGCCGTTGTTGATCAGCGTGGCCGCGTACACCAGCAGGCGTGTAGAGATACCTTCATCCAGTCCATGCCCCTTGAGGTTGCGCGCGGTGATGCCTATCTGCACCAGCCGGCCTGCGGTATCCAGATCGATGCCCGCTTCCCTGGCGACGATGCCGGCTTCAGTCGAAGCTGAGGCATAGTCGAATTCCATCGCCGCGAAACGCTGCTTGGTGGACTGCTTCAGATCCTTCATCAGACTCTGGTAGCCGGGGTTGTAGGAAATCACCAGCTGGAAATCCGGGTGCGCCTCGATCAGCTCGCCTTTCTTGTCCAGCGGCAGGGTGCGGCGGTGGTCGGTCAGCGGGTGGATCACCACGGTCGTGTCCTGGCGCGCCTCGACGATTTCGTCCAGATAGCAGATCGCGCCATGGCGCGCGGCTGTGGTCAGCGGGCCGTCCAGCCAGCGCGTGCCGTTGGCGTCCAGCAGGTAGCGCCCGACCAGGTCGGAAGCGGTCATGTCCTCGTTGCAGGCCACGGTGATCAGCGGCTTGCCCAGCTTCCACGCCATGTGTTCGACGAAACGCGATTTGCCGCAGCCGGTAGGCCCTTTCAGCATAACCGGCAGGCGCGCGGCATAGGCGGCCTGATACAGCGCAACTTCGTTGCCCTGCGGCTGGTAGAACGGCTCCTGGCTGATCTTGTATTGATCCATAGCGGTGGTCATCGCAACTCCTCATCGTTCAAAGTGATTTCCCAAGAATATTACTTGGGAATATGCATAAGAAACAGTCAGGATTTTTTATCTCTACCATAAGGTAATCTTATGGATCGATGGATCAGCGGGGCTTGGTTTGCGAGCGCAGAAACAAATCCTCGACCTTTTTCCTGGCCCAGGGCGTCTTGCGCAGAAACTTCAGGCTGGACTTGATGCTGGGGTCGCTGGTGAAGCAGCGGATTTCGATCAGCTTGCCCAGCTCGGCCCAGCCATATTGCTCGACCAGACGGGTGAGAATCTGCTCCAGCGTGATGCCGTGCAGAGGGTTGTTGAGTTGCTGATCAGTCATGGTTTGATTGATAGTAGCGGGAGTCTGTAACAGATGGTCCTGATTCTGCCAGAAATCCCGCCGAAATCAGTTGCTAGATTTTACTGGTCGAAAGCGGAAATTGGTGAAAGGCATTTGCCGACCCATAGTCAGCCATGCATTTTTCCACATCGTAATGGAATGGACGGAATGGACGCCGCATTTCGGAACAGCATCAAAATTCGTAGGGGGCAATAAGCGCAGCGCATTGCACCGGATGGCATGGAGAGGGAAAGGCTCATACGGCGCAATGCGCTGTGCTAGGAGCTGGAGGCCAAATTTTGCATTTTACCGTGTCAAATGTAAGGCTTGGCCCTAAATTTTCTTCTAAATTATCTTCGGGCACATCGACCAAAACTGCCAAAAGGATAGCCCCGCCTAAGCGGGGCTATCGACGATTGCTACTAATGCTTAAATGACGCGTTTGCGGCGGCTGAATCCAAGCCCAGCCAGGCCGAGCCCGAACAAGGCAAAGGATGCGGGTTCTGGAACGGGAGACGAGCTACCAACCAGGTCGTATTGCACGAGATAGGATATCGGTCCCTCCGCTGCGCAGTTAGCACCCGACTGGCAGCCTTCGTCATTCCAACCATGCCCACCTTTGTCAAAGTAATCGACTCCAGGACTGGCATCCCCGCTTGGCTGACCAATTGCCCGGTTCCATCCGTCATACGCATTAACATCATATGCGCTGCCGTCTGACCAGAGATAATTTTCCACCAAGCTGGCACCGCCGAAGCCTTTGTAATGTAGGCCGATCCATGGACCGAAAGACTGATCCCCGTAGATATGGCTGTTGGTTGAGTTGGTGTGGCTGAAGACATCGAACTGTCCTATAAGGAACGCATCCAGGGCGGCGGTTTTGGGGTCCGCCAAGTGACCACTCATCCCGTTATACGTCATCGCGTTCGCTGCGGCATTGGCGTCGGTCCAAGAGATTCCCCCGCCTCCCTGTGCGGTGACGTTGACCAATTCAAAGTACATGCCAGAACTTCCATACTGTATGGGGGTGGCAAATGCTGGTGCAATTCCAAGTGTTCCAATAACCAACGCAGCAGCCAAAAAGCCTGCCTTTTTCTTAAATGCCATATTATTTCCCTGTTTATAAGTGAGAGTTTTGAATTTATTGACTACTTCGGAACCACAAGCGATGTATCTACCGTGCTCTCGATAAAGCCGACTGGTTTCATGCGACACCAAGCACGAAGCATGCCAGAAAATAAATATTAAACAAAGTTTAATAACAACAGATGGTTGCAAATTAGCAAGAGCCGCATCGCTTGCCCTGTTGTAAGGTTTTCCGACATGCTTGATTGGCCGCAGCAATGCAAACTAGATGATCGTATTAGAAGATGGGGTGAATATTGAGTGCTCGCTTGGCACCGCTGTTTTAGCGCCACGCCGAAAGATGAGTTGTTAGGTGCGACAGAATCCTATTTTCTTCGCAAGGTCAATGCATTCTCATCGCACGGGATCGCCCAGGTTATCGCCCACTATTTTAAGAATCAGTCGCTCGAAACAAAAATGAAATTTTCAGCCCAGATAATTTCGTATGGCCACTGTACTTCCAGTTCCGGTCGATCACGCTGATTTCCCATTGCCATGGCAATTAGCCAAAAGTCGCCGCTCGAAGCTGTTGGTTTTCTAGGCGGCTACTGTTCCTGGCACCTTGTTGCTCGTCGTGGCTGTAAATTGATTCCAAATAGCAGCCCTTCGGGAGACAAGCTAGCGTATTACTCGCCGCGCTGTAATTTTCAGTTTTTCGCGGTGGAAAGCATTCTGTTGTCCAAAGTAGCGATAGGTTTATACGGGCAGATTTTTATGTTGTGGTTACAGGTGGCAACGGGCGTTTTTAATCTTGCCATCGACAAAGTACGCTTTCCTGATGCCGGTATCCATTTCGACAGACCCTTTTATTTCTCCCGGGGCGATCGCAAACACGCCTATGGTGGATGCCTGCACGATCTTGCTGCGCGCCTCGCCGTTGTAGACCGGTAGCTTGGCGGTCACCACGGATTCGAGGTCGCAGAATATGCGGCCGGTATGGTGCGTGGATTCGAGGTTGGTAATCGTGAACGGAACCCGGACATAGCAATATACGACGCAGTAATTGTCGTCCTTGCCCAGCGTGACGGTCGGCGCGGCTTCGGCCATTCCCGCGCACAGTGCAAGCAATACAGTTAGCAGAATTTTGAATTGGGACATGTTGCTTTCCTCAATGAAGCGTATCAAGAAAATATTATCGTTCCAGCCAGATGAAGGTTCCCATTCTGCCCGTCACGCCATCGCGGCGGTAGGAAAAAAATCGCGCGCGGTCGGTATAGGTGCACAGATTTCCGCTGTAGATACGCGTGATGCCCAGCGCGTTCAGCCGCAGGCGCGCGAGCTGGTAAATGTCGGCCAGCCATTTGCCGGGTGCGCCCGCAGTAAAAGCGGCCGCCGCCTGCGGCTGAATGGAAACAAATGCGGCGCGCACTTCGTCGCCGACCTCGAATGACTGCGGGCCGATCGCGGGGCCGAGCCAGGCCATGAGTGTGTGTGGCGGCACGTTCATCGCGCGCACGGTTTGTTCGATCACGCCGTCACACAGCCCGCGCCAGCCCGCGTGCGCCGCGCCGACCACGCTTCCAGTATCGTCGCACAGCAGCAGCGGCAGGCAGTCTGCGGTCATCACCGCGCACACCGCATCCGTGTGTGTGGAGAAGCTGGCGTCCGCCTGCGGCCAGCATGTCGCCTGCGCCGCGTCGATCACTTCGGTGCCGTGCACCTGTTTCAACCACACCGGCTCGCTCGGCAGCAATGGCGACAGCAGCATGCGGTTGCGCGCCACAGCCAGTGGCGCATCGCCGACATGGTCGCCGAGGTTGAGGCTGGAGTAGGGCGGCGCGCTGATGCCGCCGTTGCGGGTGGTCTGTAGCGCTTTTACGTTTTTCGGTGCAGGCCAGTCGGGGATGATGCAATGCTCAAGGAGACTCATGCAATGTATTCCAATTTTATTAGCCACGGATTAACACGGATAAGCACGGATGTGGAATCACCTTCAATCAAAGGTTTGTTCCGTGTAAATCGGTGTTAATCCGTGGCTAAAGATAGTTTTCTGGATTCGGCTCTAACCTGAGCCAGCAGCTGCGCCATGTCGTCCGGCAACGGTGCCTGCCACTCCATCCATTCTTCGGTGACCGGATGTTCCAGCCCGAGTTGTGCCGCGTGCAGCGCCTGACGCGGAAAGGCGGCGAGGAGGGGGCGCAGTTGCGGGGAACATTTCTGCGCGCCCTTGATATAGATGTGGTCGCCGACCAGCGGATGGCGGATCGAGGCGAGATGCACGCGGATCTGGTGGGTGCGGCCGGTTTCCAGCTTGCAGCGCAGCAGCGTGCAGCCCTGGAAACGCTCAACGATGCTGTAATGCGTAGTGGCGGGCTTGCCGCCTTCGACCACTGCCATCTTGGTGCGCTGCGAGGGGTGGCGATCCATCGGTGCATCCACGGTGCCGGCGCGTTCCACCTCGCCATACACCAGCGCATAGTATTCGCGGTGCACGCTGCGCGCCTGCAGCTGGCGAACCAGCGCGGTCTGCGCGGTGAGCGTCTTGGCCACCACCAGCAGGCCGCTGGTGTCTTTGTCCAGTCGGTGCACGATGCCGGCGCGCGGTACTTCGGCCAGCTGCGGCGAGTGGTGCAGCAGGGCGTTGAGCAGCGTGCCCTGCCAGTTGCCGCTGCCCGGGTGCACTACCAGCCCGGCCGGTTTGTTGATGACGAGCAAGGTGTCGTCCTCGAACACCACGTTCAGCGCAATATCCTCGGCCAGGTAGGGCTGCTCGGCGGGGTGTGTCTGCAGCGTGACTTCTATCGTTTCGCCGCCCCAGACTTTCTGTTTGATCGTGGCGGATGCGCCATCGAGTTTTACCATGTCTTGTGCAACCCAGTCCTGCAGGCGGCTGCGCGAATAGTCCGGCAACAGCTTGGCCAGAACCTGGTCGAGGCGCATGCCGGCGTATTCGCTGCCAACCTTGAATTCGAGCGGGTCGGTGTCAGTGGGGATTGCGGTATAATCAGGCAATATTTTTTTGGATGCATTCATGTTGGATTCGGTCATGCGTCATAGTTTATCCGGTTTGGCTGCAATTCTGCTGTTTACCTTAACTGCGTGCAGCAGCACCTCGTCGCCGGACGATAAGGATTCCGCGAAAAACACGCCCGTCGAGCAGCTTTTCGCCGATGCCAAAAGGGATTCCGAGGGCAGCAATTTCGAGAAGGCGGTGAAGTCGTTCGAGGCGCTGCAATCGCGCTATCCCTACGGCCGCTATGCGCAGCAGGCGCAGCTGGAAATCGCCTACGCCTATTACAAGCAGAAGGAACCGGAATCGGCGCTCGCTGCGGCGGATCGTTTCATCAAGCAGTATCCCAACAACGCCCATGTTGATTATGCCTATTACCTGAAAGGGCTGATCAATTTCAACGAAGACCTCGGCATGCTGGGCGGGCTGGTGCAGCATGACCTGTCCGAGCGCGACCCCAACGCCGCGCGCGAATCCTATGCTTCATTCAAGGAGCTGGTCACGCGTTTTCCGGACAGCAGGTACGCCCCCGACAGCCGGCAGCGCATGCAATATCTGCTCAACGCGCTGGCGCGCTACGAAATTCATGTCGCCAGCTATTATCAGAGGCGCGGCGCCTATGTGGCCGCGATCGGCCGCGCCAAGGCCGTGCTGAACGATTACCCGCAGACTCCGGCCACGCTGGATGCGCTGAAAATCATGGTGCAGGCCTATGGCGCGATGGGCATGCAGGACTTGCGCGACGACGCACAGCGCGTGCTGGACAAGAATGCCGTGGCGGCGAGTGCCGCTGTCCGCTGATCATTAAAATCATGGCCGCAGATCTTGAAATGAGATATTGCAGCGCCTGCGGCGGGCCGGTCGAGCTGCGCCTGCCGCCGGATGACAATCGCCAGCGCCATGTGTGCACGCTCTGTGCCACGATTCATTACCAGAACCCGAAGCTGATCGTCGGCGCCATTCCGGAATGGGAAGATGGCCGCATCCTGCTGTGCCGCCGCGCGATCGAACCACGGCTGGGGCTATGGACGCTGCCGGCGGGTTTCATGGAAAACGGCGAAACCACCGCCGCCGCGGCTGCGCGCGAAACACTGGAAGAAGCCAATGCGCGCGTCGCCATCGTCGACCTGTATTCGATGTACAACCTGCCTTACATCGATCAGGTATATCTGCTGTTCCGCGCAAAATTGCTCGATCTGGATTTCTCGCCCGGCACGGAAAGCCTGGAAGTCGGACTGTTCGCAGAGCAGGATATTCCGTGGGATGAGCTTGCATTCCGCCCGGTGCGCTACACGCTGCAGCACTATTTTGCCGACCGCATCGCGGGCAGTTTCCAGTTCCGCATGGAAGATATAGAAGCGCCTGTACGCTGAAATTGCAGTGCTGCATTCTGGCAGCATTATTTGCCCTGCTTGCCGGGGGAGTTCCCGGAAAAATTCATGGATTAAAAATCCTCATGAAAAATATCGGCGCAAAGATCAAATACCTTTTGCGATTGCATCTGGTATTGCTGTTGGTAGCGAGCTGCCTGGCTCAAGCCGCAGCTGACGATGCCGATTTCACAGTGCCCTGGCGTTATGCAACAGCCCTGAATCTCGAGCCCGTGATGGTGTCACTGCCTGTCTTTGAGCGGGAAAGTGAATTCATCAATTTGCGTTTAGACAACGACCTTAAACAGCCAGGCACGGAGCATGAGGAATCGGGGCAGGCCGGAAACGCCACGGTATACATGCTGTCGGCCGTGATTGCCCTGGTGCTGGCTTATACGCTGATAGACTATTTGTTCAGCATAGGCAGGTTGTCTGCAGCCGCCATTTATGTGTCTGTAAAAGTAAAATTCATCATTGCTTTTACGCTGGCCATAATCTGGACTGCGCTGTCGATTTATCTGGCCCGATACTGGTACGACGACTTGTCCGGGCATATTGGCGCCGGCCTGGCTGCGTTGCTTATTCTCGGTATCGCCATCATTCCGGGTTTCATGAACGCGTTCCTGCTGTCCAGCCTGATCATGGACCGGCGGCCGGAGCGGGTGAAGGTGACGGAATATCCGCCGCTGACCATTCTGATAGCGGCCTACAATGAAGCTGCAAGCATTGCCAAAACCATACACAGCATCGAACTTCAGCACTATCCGGCGGCGCTTGAAGTGATCGTGATCGATGACGGTTCCAGCGATGCCACCGTGGATGTCGTGAACAAGGAAATGGCGCGCTATCCCTGGCTCGAACTGATTCATCAGAAGGAAAATGGCGGCAAGGCCAGGGCGCTGAACCAGGGGCTGGCCGTAGCCAGCCATGGATTGATCGTGACGCTGGATGCGGATTCCTGCCTCCACCAGGATGCGCTGCAGAAAATAGTCGAGCGATTTTTTGGGGACCCGCTCAATACGCGCGCCGTGGCAGGCACGGTGCTGGTGCAGAATTCGCGTGCCAGCTGGATAGCCGGTGCGCAGGAGTGGGAATATTTCCACGGCATTTCCGCGATGAAACGGGTGCAGTCGCTTTTTCAGGGGACACTGGTTGCGCAGGGAGCCTTCTCGCTATACGAAAAGCAGACCTTGATTGAAGTCGGGGGCTGGCCGGACTGTGTCGGGGAGGACATCGTATTGACATGGGCCCTGCTCAATCGCGGATATCGTGTCGGGCACAGCGAAGATGCCTGTGTGTTTACCTCCGTTCCGACCACGTTGAAGCAGTTCATGCGCCAGCGCAGGCGCTGGTCGCGCGGCATGATAGAGGCCTTCAAAAAACACCCGGGGATTTTGTTCACACCGAGGTTGACCACATTCTTCATTTATTGGGATCTGCTGTTGCCGCTGCTGGATTTTGTGTTCACGGTGTTTTTCATTCCCGGCCTGATGCTGGCCCTAGTCGGATATTTCTGGATAGTCGGGCCGATGACGCTCACGCTGTTGCCGATAGGGATGGCGATGAATTACACGATGTATTTTTTTGGCAAAAAAATGTTCGACAAGGGGAGGCTGCATGTGCGCGCCAATATGGAAGGTTTCCTGATTTACGCCATCGGCTACAACCTGATTTTGCAACCAGTCTGCCTGTTGGGATACGTCTCCGAATTCATCAACTTGAAAAGAAGCTGGGGAACCAAATGAGCAGTGTTTTTTTCGTGCGGCGTGATCTGTCGATTGGAGCAGGCGGGAGCACATTCAAACCGTTGCAAATACTGCCATTCCGTTATAATCGCGCCAAATATTAGAATAAAGCTCTCGTCACATTCATGTTCGCAATTCGATTTTCATTGCTGCTTGCCGCTCTTTTGCTGGGCGGTTGCGCGTCAACTTACAAAAATCCGCAAGACCCTTTCGAGTCCTTTAATCGCGGCGTATATCGATTCAACGATACGCTGGACAGGGCCGTAGTGAAACCGGTGGCAAAAGGCTACAACAAGGTGATGCCCGAGCCGGCCAAGATGATGGTATCGAATTTTTTCTACAACCTGAATGACGTAACCGTGGTCATCAATGACCTGTTGCAATTCAAGGTCGTGCAGGCCGTCGCGGACAGCGGACGCCTGCTGGTGAATTCCACGGTGGGCATGCTGGGGCTGGTTGATGTGGCCACCGTGGTCGGGCTGGAGCGGCACAACGAAGATTTTGGGCAGACGCTGGGGTACTGGGGAATCAACAGCGGGCCTTACCTGATGCTGCCATTGCTCGGCCCCAGTTCTGTGCGTGATGGCGTGGGCTTGTATGCCGATACCCAAACCGGGATGATGCAACGGGAGTCGCATGTGGACAGGCGCAATCAACTGTTTGCGGGGGAACTGCTCGATGATCGTGTGCGCCTGCTGAGCCGGGAAAATGTGCTGGACGAGGCGATGATAGACCGCTATTCCTTCATTCGCGATGCATATCTGCAGCGGCGTCAGAACCTGGTGTATGACGGCGCGCCGCCACGCAAGAAATATGAAGATGAAGATGAGAGCGATAACGGGGTAAATAATCCTGCTGTAAACGGCGGGGAGAAAAGCTTGTCGCCAGCTGCGTCCGGGACATCGTTGCCGGACGCAGAATCCGAAAAACCGTAATCCTGCTCTAAAAAAAATAATTACATCGCGCCGGAGCGCGAGGCTGCAAAACCACTCCAAAGAAGTGGATATTGACAACAAAAGAAATAATAGGAGAATGATTGCATGCATGGAAGCCGATCAAAAAGATGAACATCTGCCAGACGTGTCTTGATGTTTATGGAAGGCAACACCCCCACACGAATCTGTCTGATTTTGGCGTTTGCTGCTCATGCGGCAAACCAACTGATATTGCTTACGGTCACGGTCATGCTGGAATCGATCGGATCACGGGCTTTTTCGACCGCAGCGCCAGCCTGAATCTGGTCGGGGAACTGGCTTCCAAAGCCGGCAGTGATCGTCCGCTTGCATTGCTTTGGGTCAATCTCGACCGTATCAAGCGCGTCAATGAATCCTTCGGGCACCTTGGCGGAGACACCGTCATCGCACAGATTGCGCAGCGCATGCGTGAAAAAACAGCCGGCCGCGCCGAATGGGGACGTATGGGGGGGGATGAGTTTGTGTGCCTTGCCCCGGGCTGTGATTTGATCCACGCGCAACAACTGGCCCGCGACTTGTTGCAGGTGATCGAAATACCTTTGCCGCTGGGCGATACATTGCTGCATCCGTCAGCCAGCATAGGCATCGCCATTTTTGAAACGGATGAAGACCCGTTTGTCTGTCTGGAACGTGCCGACCGGGCCATGACCTCGGCCAAAAGAGAGGGCGGCGCGCGCATGGTGATATCCGGCGATGAGCCGGTGCCAGAGCGCTTGGGCATCCTGCTTGCACGCGAGGAATTGCAGATCGAGAACAGGTTGCATTACGCGCTCGAGCATGGCGGTCTGGAGCTGCATTATCAGCCCATAGTCTGCTTTGACGGCCGCATAGAAGCGGTCGAAGCGCTGATGCGTTGCACAACAGAAGGATGCAGCATTTCGCCGGGAAAATTCATACCGGTAGCCGAAAAGACCGGCTTGGTGGTGCGGCTGGGAGAGTGGAGCCTGCTTGCCGGAGCACGTTTCGCGCACTCGCTGGATGAAGCGGGGCAGCGTACCAAGGTGGCGATCAATGTGTCGCGCATGCAGATTGCATCGGAGAAGTTTTCGCAGGCGTTACATGCCGCGCTGCTGTGTGCTAACGTAAAGCCGGAGCTGATCGAGCTGGAGCTCACGGAGTCGATATTCATGGATGTCTCCAATGTCGTGCAGGCGAACCTGCGCGCCGCACGTGAAGCCGGGGTCGGGCTGGCTATCGATGATTTCGGCACTGGCTATTCGTGTTTGGCTAACCTCAAGGACATCCCCGCCACCAAGCTCAAGCTTGACCGGGCTTTTGTTGTGGTGCTGCCGCACGACCGCCGCGCATTTGCGGTGGTCAAGGCGATGACACAACTGGGCCGGGAGCTGGGGATGACAGTGGTAGCCGAGGGGGTTGAAGAGCAGTCGCAGCTCGATTCCCTGCAGGAAGCCGGTGTAGACTCCGTTCAGGGCTACATATACGCCCGTCCGATGCCGGCACATAGACTCCCCCAATGGATGCAACAAAGGAATCCGATATGACTACCAATGAAGCGCCGTTTGTTGATGCCTTACTGGAAAGCACGATAAAGGACATCGGCATACCGCCTCGTCCGTTGATACTCGAGCGTTTCAGAATCGAGATTCAGCAGGAAGAGCCGGATTTCAATCGAATATCTGACATGGTTTCGTCCGATGTCGCGCTTGCGGCGGGTCTGATCAGCACCGCCAATTCTCCCTATTTCGGCATTCCCAGCCACGTGGGATCGGTCAGGGAAGCACTGATGGTGCTGGGCCTCGATGTCGCCAGCCGGGCAGTTGCCTGCATCATGCTGCGCAAGACATTCCCCCAGTCACCCCATATGGAACGATTCTGGGATGCGTCGGCACGCATCGCCCGGCTTTCAGGCTGGCTCGCGCAGCGATATACCAGGAGCATCCTCAACGCCGACGAAGCCTACACCTATGGCCTGTTCCGGGATTGCGGCATCGCCATTCTGCTGGCGCGTGTTCCCGGCTACGAGGCGATGCTGCGCGAGGCCAATCATGACACCGCGCGCAGCTTCACCGCCGTGGAAGATGCAAAACTGCCCACCAATCACGCGATTGTGGGCTGCATGCTTGCGCAAAGCTGGTGGCTGCCGGATGAAATTTCGCTCGCTATCCGCCACCATCACGAGGCCTCGGCTTTGGAGTCTATCTCTGCAAACATCCCACCGAGCAGCTGCCAGCAGATCGCGGTTGCGCAATTTGCCGAGTATCTGCTGCAGCAGCACTCCGGTTTCAGCTATACGGAAGAATGGGTCAAGCTCGGTCCGGCTTGTCTGCGCCTGCTGGGCATCGACGAGAAGGACGTGAAAGACATACTCGCCGAGGCGATACCCGTCATCCAGATCGAAGATTAGCTGCCCGTTTTGAGCGTAAAACAAAGAGGCCTGCAGTCACTGCAGGCCTCTTTAAATTGAACACGCGGTTTGGTTTAGCTGCCAGCGCGCAGCGCTGAGATGCGCTCATCCAGCGGCGGATGGGTCATCAGCAGCCGCATCATGCCCTTCCCGCCGGAAATGCCGAAGGCAGCCATTTTTTCCGGCAGCACGGTTTGCTCGTGGTTCATTTTCAGCTTTTCCAGCGCGGCGATCATCTTGTTGCGCCCGGCCAGGTTGGCGCCGCCCGCATCCGCGCGGAACTCGCGCTGGCGCGAGAACCACATCACGATGATGCTGGCCAGCACGCCCAGCACCAGCTGCGCGACGATTTCTGCGACGAAGGCGCCGATGCCGGGGCCGTTGCGCCCGTCATTCTTGAGCAGCACGCGATCCACCAAAATGCCGAACAGCTTGGCGAAGAAAATCACGAAGGTGTTCACCACGCCCTGGATCAGCGCCAGCGTCACCATGTCGCCGTTGGCGACGTGGCTGATCTCGTGGGCCAGCACGGCTTCCGTTTCCTCGCGGCTCATGTTGTGCAGCAGGCCGCTGCTCACGGCCACCAGCGCGGCGTTGCGGTTCCAGCCGGTGGCAAAGGCGTTCACATCCGGCGCGTCATAGATCGCCACTTCCGGCATGCCGATGCCGGCTGCATCCGCCTGCCGGCGCACCGTCTCGACCAGCCAGCGCTCGGTCGGATCCTGCGGGTTTTCGATGACCTGCGCACCCACCATGCGCTTGGCCGACCACTTTGACATCAGCAGCGAAACAATCGAGCCGGAAAAGCCGATCACCCCAGACAGTGTCAGCAGTGCACTGAAGTTGATGCCGCCGCTCTGGTCGAGCACTTTGTCCACGCCGAGCAGGCGCAGCGTGATGTTGATCACGAAAACCACGGCCAGATTGGTCAGAACAAACAGGAAAATTCGTTTCATTGCTTACGTCTCCATCAAACTGAAATAATTGCGTGACAGTCTATCATTTTTGTCATCCGAGCCTGATATTGGGCCGGACAAGAGGATTTCAAGGTGCCGGAATGTTTTTGATCACCTGCGATGGAATAAGTTGCCAGGTCCAGCTGTTTACTGTCGGTAAAGGAATAATCCTGGAAACTGCGCCTCGTCCAACTACGGTTTTTAGGATAATTGATGGAAAAATTTCTTGACATTGGTTCTAGTTAGAACTTAAGATGTTCTAACTAGAACTTGTTGGCGAGCCATGTCACAGAAACCTTTCATTCCAGTGTTGCGCGAACTTGCGCGGGCCTATCAGGATTTTGAATCCTATTCGGCGCCGCATGTGCGCAGCCTTGGTCTCACGCCGTCGCAGTTCGACATCGTCGCAACGCTGGGCAACACCAGCGGCATGAGTTTCAAGGAGCTGGGGGAAAAGACGCTGATCACCAAGGGTACGCTCACCGGCGTGGTGGACAGGCTGGAAGCCAAGAATCTGGTAAGGCGCGTCGCCTCTGTCAGCGATGGGCGCAGCCAGATCGTGCAACTGACGCGCAAAGGGGAGGCGCTGTTCGAGCGGATATTCCCGGCGCACCTGAGTCATCTTGAGCGGGCGTTTGCAGATTTTGCGCAATCAGAACTGGATGGCATGGAAGCCATGCTGAAGCGGTTGCGCGAGGCGCTTGCGGCCGCTGCAAACAAATGAATCACCTACAATAAGGAACAATCATGACGGAACCTGTATGCGTGCAAAAGAGCCCATTCGTAGTTGAACTTGAGGCGGGCGACCACTACTGGTGTGCCTGCGGCCGTTCCAAGAATCAGCCATTTTGCGATGGCAGCCATAGCGGAACCGGCATCAGCCCGATAAAGTTCAACGTGGCACAAAAGGAAACACAGTATCTGTGCGGTTGCCGGGCCAGCAAAAATGGACCATTCTGCGACGGTTCACATAGAAAGCTTTGAAACCTGATCTATAACGTGAAACTCGCGCAGCGAGACGCTGTCCCTCTCTCCCCTTGGGAGAGAGCTGGAGTGAGGGAGACGGGCATGGCGGGTTTCATTATCAGAGGCGGCACATACATTTGCCATGATCGTTAGTAAATACGAGTCGACGGGAATTATCAAATGCGGGAATTGCTGAATCACCCGGCTGTGCAAGGCGGTCTTGCCCCTTTCGTCGTTGCGCTGATCGTGGCGGAACTGTTGCAGCGCATGCGACTGAGCGGCCTGGCAATCATCGCCGGATTTGCCGCGACGGTATATCTGGTCAGCGGCTTTGCGTTCGATCCGCTGACCGCCTCGCGCAAAATCGTGCTGCTGACTTTGGCCGCATCTTTGTTTGCGCTGCCGTTGATGTTTTTCAATCCGCGCTGGTTGCGCGGCCTGCTGGCGATCGCGGGCGGCGCAGCGGCTGTCTGGGTGATGCAACGCATTCTGCAGCAGCAAGCGGTATCGCCGATGTTGCTGTGGGGGGCAGGTTGCGCAGCGTATGTGGGCTGGCTGGTTTTCTGGATGGACGGCCTGCATGAATCATCGATGCGTGCGGCAAGTGCGGGCGTGGGGCTGGGCATGGGCACGGGCCTTGCGGCGCTGTTCGGTGCTTCCGCGTTGCTGGGTCAGTACGGCCTGGCACTGGGCGCGGCAGCGGGCGCCTACCTGCTGATCCAGATGCTGACCAACGCACCGCTGCCCTGCGGACGCAGTATCACGCTGCCGCTGTCGCTTGCAGCCGGGCTGATCGCTTGTCTTGCGGTGCTGACCGCAGAATTGCCGTGGTATGTATTGCCGGTGCTGGCAACCATTCCACTGGCTGCCAAGATCCCGGTGCCTGCCAAGCAGGCGCTATGGATACAATCCGCACTGCTTACTATCGTTACTCTGGCGTGTGCGGCCGGTGCGGTGTATTTAACCTGGCGCGTTGCCGGCGCGCCGCCCATCTGATTTTTAATCGTTCACTTTAAGGAGACACCATGCTGAAACGTAATATATTTGCCGTACTGCTTGTTGCAAGTTTGCCGATGGCCGCGCACGCGGCGGATTCCTACACCATGGATCCGGCGCATACCTACGCCAATTTCACGATCAGCCACCTGGGGTTCTCGACCATGCATGGCCGTTTCGACAAGAGCAGCGGCAAGGTCACGCTGGATCGCGCCGCCAAGCACGGCACCGTGGATATCACGATCGAATCCGCTTCGGTCAGCACAGGCTTCGCCAAGCGCGACGACCACCTGAAATCGCCGGACTTCTTCAATGCCGCCGAATTCCCCAGCATCACCTACAAATCGAGCGCGGTTAAATTCAAGGGCGATGTTCCCGCCAGTGTGGAAGGCAGCCTGACCATGCTGGGCGTGACCAAGCCGGTGACGCTGACCATAGACGCATTCAAGTGCGGCGCGCACCCGATGAACAAGAAGGAATTGTGCGGCGCAGCGGCCAGCGCACAGATCAAGCGCTCCGACTTCGGCATCAAATTCGGCCTGCCGGCGATCGGCGACGACATCAAGCTGGACTTTGAGGTGGAGGCCTACAAGGACTAAGTCCCCTTGAAGCAGCAATGCAAAAGGGCAAGCCACGGCTTGCCCTTTTGCATTGAGACGGGCCATGTTAGAGGGCCGATAATGTAAATTGGTGAATTTTAAGTGTGGTTGTTCGCGCGTAAAGCAGATCGGTTCAATTTTCTTTGTTCGCATATTCAGCCGGCAATTGCCCAACCAGCCCAGACAAGGTAACATTTCCGCCCTTTTGCTTTTGCATCGCGTGATTTAAGTATCTGGCGCCGATGCCACTTATGGTGATTTGTATCACCACTTTTTTTGTTTTAATGTTTTGAAGAGGAACAACGTGAGCGATTCTTCGTTGCCCGTACAGTCGGGGTTGCCGGCCCAGCAGGGTTTGTATGATCCGCGCCAGGAGCGCGATGCATGTGGCGTGGGCTTTGTCGCGCACATCAAGGGCAGGCAGAGCCATGACATGGTACGCCAGGGTTTGCAGATACTGGAAAACCTGACCCACCGTGGCGCAGTTGGCGCCGATCCGCTGGCGGGCGATGGCGCGGGCATTTTGCTCCAGCTGCCGGACGCATTCATGCGCAAATCCTGCGCGCAACTGGGCGTGACGCTGCCGGCGGCGGGTGAGTATGGCGTCGGCATGATGTTTTTGCCGCGCGACGCTGCGGCGCGCGCCGAATGCGAGCGAGTGATCGCCGCCAAGATTGCGGCGGAGGGACAAAAGCTGCTGGGCTGGCGCGATGTGCCGGTGGACAACGGCAGCCTGGGCGAGAGCGTCAAGGCGGTGGAGCCGGTGGTGCGCCAGGTGTTCATCGGGCGCGGTGCGAATTGCGCGGACGCCGACAGTTTCGAGCGCAAGCTGTTCGTGATACGCAAGACCGTCGAACACGCGATACAGAATTCGTCCAAGGCGCGCGGTCAGGGTTTCTACATTCCTTCGCTGTCGTCGCGCACCATCGTCTACAAGGGCATGCTGCTGGCCGATCAGGTGGGCAAGTATTATCTCGACCTGCAGGATGGGGACATGGTCAGCGCGCTGGCGCTGGTGCACCAGCGCTTCTCCACCAACACTTTCCCGACCTGGGATCTGGCGCATCCGTTCCGCATGATCGCGCACAACGGCGAGATCAACACGCTGCGCGGCAACGTGAACTGGATGGCGGCGCGGCATGCCGCGATGTCGTCCAAAATTCTGGGCGAGGATCTGGAAAAACTATGGCCGCTGATCAGCGAAGGCCAGTCCGACTCCGCCTGTTTCGACAATGCGCTGGAATTGCTGGTGGCTGGCGGATACTCGCTGCCGCACGCGATGATGATGCTGATCCCCGAGGCCTGGGCGGGCAATCCGCTGATGGACGAGGAGCGCCGCGCGTTCTACGAATACCACGCCGCGCTGATGGAGCCGTGGGATGGCCCCGCAGCGGTGGCTTTCACCGACGGCCGCATGATAGGCGCGACGCTGGACCGCAACGGCCTGCGTCCGGCGCGCTATCTGATCACCGACGACGATCTGGTGCTGATGGCGTCGGAGATGGGCGTGCTGGATATTCCGCAGCACAAGATCGTGAAGAAGTGGCGTCTGCAACCGGGCAAGATGTTCCTGATCGACTTGCAGGCCGGGCGCATCGTGGATGATGCCGAGCTGAAGAGCCAGCTGGCCGCAGCCAAGCCTTACCGTCAGTGGGTCGAGAAATCGCGCTATTTCCTCGACGATCTGCCGCAGGCAGGAGTTACGTCCGCCGCCGCGATGGCGGAGTCGCTGCTCGATACCCAGCAGGCTTTCGGTTATACGCAGGAGGACCTCAAGTTCATCCTTGCGCCTATGGCCAGTGCGGGCGAAGAGGCGACCGGTTCCATGGGCACCGATGCCGCGTTGCCGGTGCTGTCGAACAAGAACCGCTCGCTCTACGATTACTTCCAGCAACTGTTCGCGCAGGTGACGAATCCGCCGATCGACCCGATCCGCGAAGAGATCGTGATGTCGCTGACTTCGTTCATCGGGCCCAAGCCGAATCTGCTCGGCATCGACGAGACCGATCCGCCGCTGCGTCTGGAAGTGCACCAGCCGGTGCTGTCCAACGACGACCTGACCAAGCTGCGCGGCATAGCCAAGCTGACCGGCAAGCAATACAAATCGCTGGTGCTGGACATGACCTATCCGGCGAGCAAGGGTGCGGCCGGATGCGAGGCCGCGATCAAGGCGCTGTGCGCAGCGGCCGAGAAAGCCGTGGCGGATGGCTACAACGTGCTGATCCTGTCCGACCGCAGCGTGTCGGCCAAGCGCGTGGCGATCCCCGCGCTGTTGGCCTGCGCGGGCGTGCATCATCATCTGGTGCGCGCAGGTCTGCGCACCAGCGCCGGCCTGGTGGTGGACACCGGCACCGCGCGCGAGGTGCATCATTTCGCGCTGCTGGCCGGTTATGGCGCCGAGGCGGTGTGTCCGTGGCTGGCCTATGAAACCGTGGCCGCGATGGGTGACTACCTGCCCGCTGGAGTGAGCGGCAAGGATGCCGGCAAGCGCTACATCAAGGCGATCAACAAGGGGCTGCTCAAGGTGATGTCCAAGATGGGCATCTCCACCTACCAGTCCTATTGCGGTGCGCAGATTTTCGAGGCGGTCGGCCTGAACGCCGAATTCGTCGAGCAATATTTCACCGGCACCGCGACGCAGATCGAAGGCATCGGTCTGGGCGTGGTGGCGGAGGAGGCAATGCGCACGCACCAGAATGCTTTCGGCAGCGATCCGGTGCTGTCCAATGCGCTCGAAGCGGGCGGCGAATATGCGTACCGCGTGCGCGGCGAAGAGCATATGTGGACGCCGGATTCCATCGCGAAATTGCAGAACGCCACGCGCACGAATAATTTCGCCACCTACAAGGAATACGCCCAGCTGATCAACGACCAGGGACAGCGCATGAAGACCTTGCGCGGTCTGTTTGACATCAAGCCTGCGGGCGCACCGGTACCGCTGGCGGAAGTCGAATCGGCCAGGGAAATCGTCAAGCGTTTTGTCACCGGCGCGATGTCGCTCGGCTCGATTTCGACCGAGGCGCACACCACGCTGGCGATTGCGATGAACCGCATCGGCGGCAAGTCCAACACCGGCGAAGGCGGCGAGGATGCGAACCGTTTCCGTGTGCTGAAGGCGGGCGAGAAGCTGTCCGATATCATCGGCAAGAGCCGCATCGAAGCCGATCTGGTGATGAAGGAAGGCGACTCGCTGCGCTCTCGCATCAAGCAGGTTGCGTCGGGACGCTTTGGCGTGACGGCGGAATACCTGTCCAGCGCCGACCAGATACAGATCAAGATGGCGCAGGGCGCGAAGCCCGGCGAAGGCGGCCAGCTGCCGGGCGGCAAGGTGTCCGAATACATCGCCAAGCTGCGCTTCTCGGTGCCGGGCGTGGGCCTGATTTCGCCACCGCCGCACCACGATATTTATTCCATCGAAGACCTGGCGCAGCTGATCCACGATCTGAAGAATTCCAATCCGTCCGCGTCGATCTCGGTCAAGCTGGTGTCCGAAGTCGGCGTGGGTACGGTTGCGGCCGGCGTGTCCAAGGCCAAGGCCGACCACATCGTGATTTCCGGCTTCGACGGCGGCACCGGCGCATCGCCGCTGTCCTCGATCAAGCACGCCGGCACGCCGTGGGAACTCGGCCTGGCGGAAGCGCAGCAGACGCTGGTGCTGAACAAGCTGCGCGGCCGCATCGCGCTGCAGGTCGACGGCCAGCTCAAGACCGGGCGCGATGTGCTGATCGGCGCGCTGCTCGGCGCCGACGAGTTCGGCTTTGCCACCGCGCCGCTGGTGGTGGAAGGCTGCATCATGATGCGCAAGTGTCATCTGAACACCTGCCCGGTGGGCGTCGCGACACAGGATCCCGAGCTGCGCAAGAAATTTTCCGGCCAGCCTGAACACGTGGTGAATTATTTCTTCTTCCTGGCCGAAGAAGTGCGCGAATACATGGCGCAGATGGGCGTGCGCAAGCTGAGTGAATTGATCGGCCGCAGCGATCTGCTCGACATGAAGCACGGTATCGCGCACTGGAAGGCGCAGGGGCTGGATTTCTCCAAAGTCTTCCATCAGCCCGACATGCCCGCCAGCGTGGCGCGGCTGCATGCCGAGCAGCAGGATCACGAGCTGGTCAAGGCGCTGGACAACAAGCTGATCGCACAAGCCCAGCCTGCGCTGGAGCACAAGCAGACAGTCGTGATCGAAAGCCGCATCGGCAACTCTAATCGCACCGTCGGCACCATGCTGTCGCATGAAGTGGCGAAGCGTTATGGTCAGGCCGGATTGCCGGACGACACCATCACGGTGAAACTGACCGGCACCGCAGGACAAAGCTTCGGTGCGTTCCTCGCTCGCGGGATCACGCTGGAACTGTCCGGCGAAGGCAACGACTATGTTGGAAAGGGCTTGTGCGGCGGGCGCATCGTGGTGGTGCCGCCCAAGGAGTGTCCGATCACTGCGGCTGACAACATCATCGTCGGCAACACCGTGCTGTACGGCGCAACCAGCGGCGAGAGTTATTTCTGCGGCGTGGCGGGCGAGCGTTTCGCGGTGCGCAATTCCGGCGCGGTGGCGGTAGTCGAAGGGCTGGGCGACCACGGTTGCGAATACATGACCGGCGGCATGGTGGTCGTGCTGGGATCGACCGGGCGCAATTTCGCCGCAGGCATGTCCGGCGGCGTGGCGTTCGTGCTGGACGAGGATGGCACGTTTGCCAAGCGCTGCAACATGTCCATGGTGCAGCTGGAGGCGATCCCGGAAGAGGCGGCGGCGAGCGAGACCGGCGAGGTCGGAGGCCATGGCCGCGTGCATCTGAATCACCTCGGCAAAGCGGACGAAGCCGCATTGCGCGGCAAGATCGAAAAACATCTGCGCTACACCGGCAGTGCGCGCGCCAAACATATTCTCGACAACTGGGCGCACTACCTGCCGAAATTCGTCAAGGTGATGCCGACTGAATATCGCCGCGCGTTGCAGGAAATCGCGGCGCAACAAGCCAAGCAGAAGGAGGTTGCATAATGGGCAAGCCTACCGGGTTCATGGAATACGAGCGCCTGAGCGAAGAATATTTGCCGGTCGCCAAACGGCTGAAAAATTACCGGGAGTTCGTGCTGCATCTGAGCGACGATCAGGCCAGGACACAGGGCGCGCGCTGCATGGATTGCGGCATCCCGTTCTGCACCACGGGTTGCCCGGTCAACAACATCATCCCCGACTGGAACGATCTGGTGTATCGCGGCAACTGGAAACAGGCGCTGGACGTGCTGCATTCGACCAACAACTTTCCCGAAGTGACCGGGCGCATCTGCCCCGCGCCGTGCGAAGCGGCCTGCACGCTGAACATCAACGACGACGCGGTCGGCATCAAGTCTATCGAGCATGCGATCATCGACAAGGGCGGCGAAAACGGCTGGGTCGTGCCGCAACCGGCGCAGCAGAAGACCGGCAAGAAGATCGCCGTGGTCGGCTCCGGCCCCGCAGGACTGGCAGCGGCGCAACAGCTGGCGCGCGTCGGCCACAGCGTGACCGTGTTCGAGAAGAACAGCCGCATCGGCGGCCTGCTGCGTTACGGCATTCCCGATTTCAAGCTGGACAAGCGCCTGATCGACTGGCGCATGGCGCAGCTGGAAGCCGAGGGCGTCAAGTTCCAGACCAGTACCTTCATCGGCGATGCGGCTCCGGGCAAGGGCGTGATCAACGATGCGACCAAGACGATCAAGCCGAATGAGCTGCTGAAAAAATTCGATGCAGTGATCCTGGCTGGCGGCGCGGAAGCGCCGCGCGACCTGCCGGTGCCCGGCCGCGAACTGGCTGGCGTGCACTATGCGCTGGAATTCCTGATCCCGCAGAACAAGGAAGTGGCGGGCGACGGCAAGAATCCGATCAACGTGAAGGGCAAGCATGTCGTGGTGATCGGCGGCGGCGACACCGGCTCCGATTGCGTCGGCACATCCAACCGCCACGGCGCCGCTTCGGTCACGCAGATCGAAGTGATGCCGCGCGCACCCGAGCACGAAAACAAGTCGCTGACCTGGCCGAACTGGCCGCTCAAGCTGCGCACCTCAAGTTCGCACGATGAGGGCTGCGAGCGCGACTGGGCTATCGCCACCAAGGGATTTTCCGGCAAGAACGGCAAGCTCACCGGCCTGCAGGCTGTTCGGGTCGAATTCAAGGACGGCAAGATGATTGAAGTGCCGGGCAGCGAATTCGAGCTCAAGGCCGACCGCGTGTTCCTCGCGATGGGCTTCACCAACCCGCTGCAACAGGTGCTGGATGCGTTCGGCGTGGACAAGGATGCACGCGGCAATGCCAAAGCCACGACCGATGGTGCCGGCTGTTACCACACCAATGTGGACAAGGTGTTCGCTGCGGGTGACATGCGCCGTGGCCAGTCGCTGGTGGTGTGGGCGATACGCGAAGGGCGCCAGGCAGCGCGCGCGGTGGACGAGTATTTGATGGGCAGTTCGGTGCTGCCCCGTTAAACCCTAACCCTTTTTATCCGCAGATTACGCAGATTAAACGGATTTTTAATCTGCGCAATCTGCGGACAGGATGTTTTTTTACTATTTAGGTTAATCATGAACTTCAAGCTGAAAAACGATACTTTCCTGCGTGCTTTGCTGCGCCAGCCGACTGAATACACCCCGGTGTGGATGATGCGCCAGGCCGGACGTTACTTGCCGGAATATTGCGCCACTCGCAAGCGCGCGGGCAGCTTTCTCGATCTGTGCAAGAGCCCGGACATGGCCACCGAAGTGACCCTGCAGCCGCTGGAGCGTTTTCCGCTGGATGCCGCGATTCTGTTTTCCGATATTCTGACCGTGCCGGATGCGATGGGCCTGGGTCTGTATTTTTCCGAGGGCGAAGGCCCCAAGTTCGAGCGCCCGCTGCGCGACGAGGCCGCGATCAAGGCGCTGCGCGTGCCGGATATCGGCAAGGACCTGAAGTATGTGACCGATGCCGTGTCGCAGATACGCCGTGCGCTGGACGGCAGCGTGCCGCTGATCGGCTTCTCCGGCAGCCCGTGGACGCTTGCCTGCTACATGGTGGAAGGCGGCAGCAGCAGCGATTACATGCGCGTGAAGACACTGATGTACAAGGAGCCGGCGCTGATGCACCACATCCTGAGCGTCACCGCACAGGCGGTCACGCAGTACCTGAATGCGCAGATCGAGGCCGGCGCGCAGGCGGTGATGATATTTGATTCCTGGGGCGGCGCGCTGTCGCACGCTGCCTACCACGAGTTTTCGCTGCCCTACATGCAGCAGATCGTGCAGGGCCTGAAGCGTGAGCATGACGGTGTCAAAGTTCCCGTGGTCGTGTTCACCAAGGGCGGCGGCCTGTGGATAGACAGCATCGCCGATATCGGTTGCGATGCGGTGGGTCTGGATTGGACCATGGACATCGGCGTGGCGCGGCAGAAGGTGGGCCACAAGGTCGCGCTGCAGGGCAACCTCGATCCGAACGTGTTGTTTGCCACGCCGGAAGTCATACGCGCCGAAACCGAGCGCATACTGGCCAGCTACGGCTACGGCAGCGGCCACGTGTTCAACCTGGGCCACGGGATTTCCCAGTTCACCGATCCTAACAATGCGGCGGCGCTGGTTGCGGCGGTGCATGAGCTCAGCCGGAAATATCACTGAAATCGCTTGACAGCGCGGGGCTTATGCACAACCCCCGCGCATATCCGAAGGCCGCAGGGGGATTTTCCTTGCGGCCTTTGTTATTGAAATTATCATGTTGTTTTTACTGGAATATTTTTATGCACACGAAATGAGCAAAGCGAAAAAACTGTATATAGAATTTGCAGTTAGACCAGTTGTCTGAGCGTTGTTCACATAGTTATCCACAGGATATGTGAGTAATAAAAAATATCGTTACAAGTCAGGCTGCTTAGCTGGGTTTTGCAGAAATTACAGCAGAGAAATGCATTAACTTTTGGTATTTTTCATCGCGCCGCAAGTTCTTATGTCAACGCAATTTTATTGTCTGAAAAATATGCCCATAGTCCGCATCGCGCTTGATGTTCCGTTGCCCACCCTGTTCGATTACACGGTGGCCGAGGGCATTGCAGTTGCGGTGGGGCAGCGCGTGCTGGTGCCGTTCGGGCGCAAGCAGATGATGGGCGTGATGATGGAGTGTGCGGTGGAAACCGAGCTGGCAGCGGAACGCATCAAACCGGTGCTGCATGTGCTGGACGATGTGCCGCCGCTGTCCGAGGAATTGCTCAAGTTGCTGCGTTTCTGCAGCGACTACTACCATCACCCGCTCGGCGCCACGGTGCTGTCCGCGTTGCCGGCGCGGCTGCGCTCCAGCCAGCCTGTCGCGGTCAAGGAAGCATTGCTATATGCGCTCAGCTCCAGCGGGCGCGCGCTCGACATGAGTCTTGTTCCCAGACGCAAGGTGGTGCAGCACCTGATACTCGCTGCTTTGCAGCAGGGTTCCTTGAACAATGCCCAGCTGCGGGCGCTGTCGCCAAGCGCACCCACGGCGCTCAAGGCACTGCTGCAAGCGGGGTGGGTGGAGAGTATGGCCCATACCAGAAGCCCTCTCCTCAATCCTCTCCCGCGTGCGGGAGAGGATGCAAACGCGAAAAGCCACATTTTTAATGGCGCGCACACGCTGACCGCAGAGCAGCAGCAGGCGGTGGATGCGGTCACCCAGACCAACGGCTACGGCTGCTTCCTGCTGCACGGCATCACCGGCAGCGGCAAGACCGAGATTTACGTGCACCTGATGCACGAGGTCTTGCGGCGCGGCGGGCAGATATTGCTGCTGGTGCCGGAGATCAATCTCACACCTCAATTGGAGAACTATTTCCGCAGCCGTTTTCCGGAAGCCGATCTGGTCAGCCTGCACAGCGGCCTGAACGACGGCGCGCGCGCGCAGAACTGGCTGCGCGCGCAGTCCGGTCAGGCGCGCATCGTGCTCGGCACGCGCCTGGCGGTGTTCACGCCGCTGCCGCAGCTGGCGCTGATCATCGTGGATGAAGAGCACGATGCCTCGTTCAAGCAGCAGGACGGACTCCGCTATTCCGCGCGCGACGTGGCGATCTTCCGCGCCAATCAGCGCAAGGTTGCTATCGTGCTGGGCTCGGCCACGCCTTCGCTGGAGAGCTATTACAACGCGCAGAGCGGCCGTTACCGCTTGCTGAAATTAACTCAACGCGCGGCGGCGCTGGCGCAACTGCCGACGGTGCGCTGCATCAATACTGAAAATGCCGTGCTGTATCACGGCATCAGCGAGCAGTTGCTGGCCGCGCTCGAACAGCGCCTGTCCAGCGGCGAACAGAGCCTGGTGTTCATCAACCGGCGCGGCTATGCGCCGGTGCTGATGTGCACCGCCTGCGGCTGGCTGTCGGGATGCTCGAACTGCGCGGGCAAGCTGGTGCTGCACCTCAAAGACCGGCGCTTGCGCTGCCACCATTGCGGCCATCAGGAGCGCGTGCCGCATGCCTGCCCGTCGTGCGGCAACGCCGATCTGCAGCCGGTGGGTATAGGTACGCAGCGCGTGGAAAGCGCGCTGCAGGAACGCTTTCCGCAGGCGCGCATCCTGCGCGTGGACCGCGACAGCACGCGCAACAAGGGCGCGTGGCAGGCGATGCGGCAGCAGATACACGATGATGAAGTGGACATACTGGTGGGCACGCAGATGCTGGCCAAGGGACACGATTTTCCGAATCTGACGCTGGTCGGCGTGCTCAATCCGGACGGCGCGCTGTACAGCAGCGATTTCCGCGCCTCGGAGAAACTGTTCGCGCAGATGGCGCAGGTGGCCGGGCGCGCCGGACGCGCCGGCAAGCCGGGCGAGGTGCTGATCCAGACCGCATTTCCCGACCATCCGTTGTTCCGCGCGTTGCGCGAGCACGACTACGATGCGTGGGCGAAAATCCTGCTGGCGGAACGCGAGGCTGCAGGGTTTCCGCCGTTTGTTTATCAGGTGCTGTTACGCGCCGAAGGCAAGCAGGAGAGCGAGGTGTATAACTTCCTGCAACGCTCGCGCAAAGCCGCCGTGGAGCTTGCGCTTCCGGTCGAAATATACGGCGTCGTTCCTGCGGCGATGCCGCGCCGCGCCAATCATTTCCTGGCGCAATTATTAGTGCAATGTGAATCGCGTAAGCTGTTGCAGCAATTCCTGCGCGTGTGGCATCCGCTGCTGGATGCGCTGCCCGCGCAGAAGTTGCGCTGGTCGTTGGATATCGATCCGCTGGAGTTTTGATAGCCTTTCGCAAGGCGAATAATTGCACGAGTAAACCTGACTGAAATTGGGGGTGTTTATTCCAAAAAATGGAGAGTAGTATTAGCATTAACTAATGGATGGTGTGCAAAGTGCTACAGCATTTACAACTTGGTTTTCGCATGAATACAACGCTGCTAAAGCTGTTGTGCTGCGATAACTGTGACGCCAAGTTTAATTTGCCGGATTCTAGAATGATGAACAAGATTCAGCAGTTCATCACGCTGTTTGCTTATAAATTCCCCTTCCGATTCGCAAGTGCATTTGATGCCCCGCATCAAATGCGCCTATGCACATTCACATCAAAAATCCACGTTGAGAAATTTATATTTAAGAAAACAATGGTGGAACTTGCCCAAGTTTGTCATGTGGAAAGCCTGATCATCCTATGAAATACAACCCAAAAAATAAAATGCTGGAATTTGCGTCTGACGCAGAGGTTTCCGAGTTTCACGATCAGTTGACCGGGATTATGCGCGTTGCCATGACTGCAGTTGGAAATGCTGAAGGCAGCGAAGCGGAAGCTTTGAAACTTACCCAGGAATTCTTTGCGCGCTATGCCGTTTTGACGGATGCACTGACTCGCTTTCGTGCCCATCTTCCGCGGAAGGCGGGCATATAGATCATCCAGCGTTAAACATTTAATTGAAGCTTATCGAAGTTGGGGAAAAAGGAGCAATCATGAGTAAGGAAGAAAATTCCAGGCGGACATTCTTTAAGAAGGCGGCGGCGACAATGGGGGTCGTCGTGGCGGCGGCAGTCTCCGCGAAGACTTTGATATCTGCGTCCGGTTCCTCCAATGGAGCACGCGAAAAGTATGCGAATGACGCTGCCCTGCAGGAAAAGAGGCTGTCGCAGAGTCAATTGGTCATGATGACCGACGATGAGAAAAAACAAAGACTCGACCAAATATTGGGTTGCCACGAAAAAGAACTTGGCTGAGCTTCGTGGTTCGTTATCAGTAATGGGAGATTTCGATGTCAGAAGAAAGCGCAAAAATAAAAAAAGATGCGGGTGAAGTGGAATTAAACCGCCGTAATTTCCTGAAGCTGGCCGGGCTTGCGGGTGCGGCGGCAGTGGCAGCGGGGCCCGCTGTGGTAGAGGCGGCTGAAAAATCTGCCGATGCAGGATCCACCATGGAGGAATGGTTTCAGGGGCATTTTGTGTTGATGTCTGAT
>Ga0315268_10001403_pt1 | contig 27680 bp, 22 predicted proteins | sample C1_top_MG_FD_204535 | JGI IMG/M metagenome (GOLD analysis project Ga0315268, IMG submission 204535) | Sediment microbial communities from Yellowstone Lake, YNP, Wyoming, USA - C1_top | ecosystem: Environmental > Aquatic > Freshwater > Lake > Sediment | place: USA: Wyoming | collected 2017-08-01
GGAGGACAGATCTCTCGCCGGTGAAATCGAGAAGGTCGCGCGGATGATATCGACGGGGGTATTCGTGAGTGCCGCGGAAAGCGCAAGCGATTTCCAGCGGACGTGAAAGGGAATAGCTTGAATTGTGTCGTCGCCCTTAAGGGGAAAGTCCGGAGGTATCTTGTTGGAGGATCTTGCTCAGGCGACAATCGACTATATACTCAAGCTGGGCGCGGAATTCGCGGATCTCAGACTTGAGGCTTCCACGGGCACGAACATCTTGATAATGGATGGCAAGACGAAGACACTGACCGCGCAGCAGGAATCTGGTTGCGGAATCAGGGCTTTCGCCGGAGGGGCTTGGGGATTCTCATCCACAAACTTGCTCACAGCCACATCATTGAAGGCAGCGGCTTCTTCTGCGGTGAAGATGGCGAAAGTCGCCAAGGCAAGGGCGAGACACTCTTTCAAGATCATTGGCGCGCCCGCTGTGAGGAAATCAGAGGAATACAAGTGCAGGCGGAAACCGACAGACGTACCGATCGAGGAGAAACTGGTTTTCGCAATGCAACAAGACAAGTCCATGCGCACGCTCGATCCCAGAATCACGAGCACGAATTCCCGCTACGATGACCTTGAGGTGGACCGGATAGTGGCGAATTCGTTCGGTACGCTTTCAAGTACTAAAGAGAGATGGGTTCTTGGCGCTTGCTCCGCATATGCGAGATCAGAGGGCGTTCTCCAAAGAGGGCACGCTTCCATCGGAAGCGTGGGCGGCTATGAATTGATGAGGACTGAGGATGCCATCAAACTGGGTGCGGAGGCAGCAGCCCAGGCACTCCGGCTCCTCGAATCCAAGCCCGTCCCCGCTGGCAAGTTCACATGTATACTGGACAGCAAGATGACTGGCATGATGGCTCACGAGGCGTTTGGCCATGCATGTGAGGCGGACGCAATCCTAGCAGGCGCGTCGGTCCTTGAAGGACGCTTGGGGACGAAGGTCGCAAACGAGGGTATCACCCTCGTCGACGACCCCACGATAAGGAACACGTTCGGCTACTTCTCATTGGACTGGGAAGGCGTGAAATCGAAGAAGCACGTTCTGATAGAACGCGGCATCCTGAAGGAATTCCTGCACAATCTCGAGTCAAGCGGCCGAATGGGCGTTAAGCCCAATGGCTCTTCCAGATCCCAGGGATACGACAGCCCCCCGATCATTCGAATGAGCAACACCTACATTGGGCCGGGCGATTGGGAGAAGGACGAACTCGTCGAGGAGCTGAAGCAAGGCCTTCTGATACAAGGCAACCAATACGGGTATGTGGAGACAGCTAAGGGGCAATTCATGTTCAAGTGCGATGAGGCCTATGAGATCAAGAAGGGTGAGGTCGGACAGAGGTACAGGGACGCTTCCCTCTCGGGCGTGATCCTCGAGGTCTTGAACAATGTGCAGGGAATAGGCAAGGATTTCCACTTGGGCGACCCGGGCTATTGCGGTAAGAACGGACAGTCCGTCAGGGTGACAGACGGCGGTCCGCACATATGCGTGTCCGATGTGGTTGTTGGAGGCATCGCTTAGGGGTGGTTCTATGGCTGACATGATCCAGCTTGCGGAAGAGACCGTGAAATATGCGATGAAGCTCGGGGCTTCATCCTGTGATGTCCTCGTCACCGAGTCGCGCTACTCATCTGCCGAGATCGAGAAAGGTTCCATGAAGCAGGCTAGCAGTGTTCTCGACCCGGGTGTGGCTATCAGGGCGTTCAAGAACGGATGTTCAGGGTTCTCGTCGTGCACTGGTCGCGATTCCCACGTGATCAAGACCGCTGCGAAACTGGCGGTCTCTTTGGCGAATGTCGGAACTCCGGATCCAGATTTCAGGGGTCTTCCGGAACCAGCCCGCCCAACCAGGGTCGGCGGACTGTGCGACAAGCGGATTGCAGCGCTGCAGCCGACTGATATTGTCGCCAAGGCTATCGAGCTTTCGGACATTGCCGGAGACGACAAGAGGATCACATCTGTCAATGCGAACGTTAGCGTGGGCGAGGGCGAGCTTGCGCTCGCCAATAGCAACGGGTTCAGGTCCTCGCAGAGACTGTCTTTCTGCGAAATGGGCGCCGAGTCGGTGGCGAGGTCTGGTGCTGCAATGTCCTCCGGCTTTGATGCTGGCTCGAGCCGCAGACTAGAGAAAACGATGATTGCGGAGGTTGGTAGGAACTCATTGGAGCATGCGATTCTCGGTTTGCGTCACACCAAGATCCAGACTGGGGACTATCCTGTCGTTATCGACCCTCTTGCTGCCGGTTTCGTCTTGTCAATGGCCATCGGTGGAGGAGTGAACGCTGAGAGCATTCAGCGCAAGAGGAGCTACCTAGCTGGCAAACTTGGCGCGAAGCTGGGACCATCGTCTCTGACCATCCACGATGACCCCCGGATCGAGTGGGCGACTGGCAGCCGTTCGTTCGATGGAGAGGGCACGCCCTCAAGGCTCACACCGATAATCGAAAAGGGAGTCCTGAAATCATACCTGTACGATAGCTACACCGGAGGGAAGGATTCAGTACATAGCACTGGGAGTTCCTCTCGCGGAGGAGCGATATGGAGTTTCAGAAGGCCTCCGTCGATATCGAGCTCAAACCTGGTCGTCAAGAATGGCGATTCTTCACTCTCAGAGATGATTGAGGAAACGCGGAAAGGAGTCTACCTGAGGCTCACATACGACTCCCCCAACTTGGCATCGGGAGAGTTCTCAGGCCTGATGATGGAAAGCTACACTATCAGGCACGGTGAGCTTGGGCCGTCCATCCGCCAGTCAACCATGGGGATTGGCCTGCTCGACCTGCTGATGCGGCTCGATATGATTGGCAAGGAATCGCGAGACGCCTTTGGGGTAAGGACTCCAGCATTGCGAATCTCGAGTGCCAAGATCGGTGGGTCAAGCTAGAACTCGTACTTCTGATTGCATATCGGGCACTGATTCGTCCTCTTCGCGCAGGAGAGGTGCAACTGACCTCCGCATCTGCAAGTGACTATGTCGAAGCCAGGCTTGATCCTGCCCTGGCAGGAGATGCATCGGGAGCTGTCAGCAGCCCTTCCGAGTTTGAAAGACGGTCCTGCGGGGAAGACGTTGACGACATCGTCTATCTCAGAAATCTGCATTCTGCCGTCAAGTTGCCTCTTGCTCGTGATGCGCACCTTGACAGGGACACTCCCGCTCCGCTTCGGGGTGAGGTTGACGATCATCGTTGCCTCCGCGTTGGGTTTCAGCGACGCTACTCCCTCTGCGGTCATCACATCGAAATCGCCAAGGACATCGAGCGTGACGTCCTTTGCCAACGCTCTGCCAGTGTTCTTGAGCTTCACAGTCAGCTCGCTCTTGGCACCCTCTTGGAGTCCGCTCCCTGAGACCGAGCCGGATATGTCAGGGGAATAGGCTTCCATGAGCTCCTTGGCTGTGTCGAGAGCCTCTGCCACAAGCTCGATGGCGGAGTCGTAGTCCTTGTCCTTCTCTATCTCGGCCATCGCTATCAGTCTCTCAGGCTCTCTCTTCGACAGTCCATACCTTCCGAGGTTCTCCATCGCGCTCTCCGCTGCTATGGAGATGTCGGTGTACTTCTTGTGGACATCCTCGAGACCGCTTATCCTCTGGTCTGCTTCCATGAGCGTCTGGAACGCTTTGGCTATGTCTCCATGCGTTTCAGCTGACCGCGCGATGTTCACCATTTCCTCTATTGGCTTGACCGAGGCTCCGAATCGTCTGAGGGCCTCCATTTTGCCCTGCACTTCTTCAACGAGGTTCGATAGCTTCTTCGAGATGAGTTGCAGGCAGCTTTCCCGACATGCCATCGCCTGTTGGTGCGCATAGTCCCAGAGCTTCTCCTGGTATGATGTGTTGGCGACCACAAGGAGATCCTCGCATGCTTTCGTGTTGATCCCCATCGATTTCGCCTTCGTTATCATCTGGCGGTTCTGGTCCATGACGTCCTTGAGCGAATTCTCGAAGAGCGAAGCCTCCACCGCAGATGCTCTTCTGACAGCGTCCCTGGATTTTGCGAATTCGTGTGATGAAAGGAATTCCTGTGCCATGTCGAGGATGTCATCGCATTCGGAGGTGTTGATGCCAATCTTCTTCAGCCTGTCGGTCCGGTCCCTCGCAGCGCTTAGCTCGATTCTCGAGCTGTCGAGGTTCTCCGCGACGACGTGGAGTTCGTCCCCGCTCTCTATGGCTGCGGTCATAGCGTCCACGTACTTGCCTTGCCTCAACAGCGATTCCGCCTTTTCCACAAGCTCGCTCACACGCTCGCTCCTTGTCCCCTCAGCCGTCGATTCATCCAGCTTCCTTCTAGCCAGTTCCACGGCTCGGGTGCTGATGTCTTTCTGGAGTTCGGCTCTCTCCATCTCGATCTCGCATTTCATGGCGAGCTTTAGCGCATCCTGGTACCTTCCTTCCTTGAACGATTTGACGCCGTCGGCGACACAGCTCTCTGCCGAACCCAGATGCACACCTTCAGAAGCTGATTGCTCGAGTTTGCTGCTGAACTTCTCGAGTGTGTCCCAGATCCGGGTCTTCGAGACCTCGGAAGACGTCTCGGAAGACTTCCTCGCCAGCTCGAGCGCGATCGCGTATTGATGCCTCGTCAGCGCTTCGATGGCTTGCTCCAGGAGTTCCCTGGCCTTGTCGACATTGATGTCTAGGGTCTCTGCATCCTTGAGATTGTTACGTGCGACTCGAATCTCGAGAGCGGCCTGCGAGCTGAGATTCTTGACTTGATTGATATCCTCCCTAGCGGAGTCGATGCATCGCAGCGCTTCGACGTAATCTCCGGCTTTTGCGAGTCCTGCAGCTTTCTCAGCGAGCCTCTCGGGCCCGAGTGTGTCTACTCCCACATTCCTGGCATCCGTTAGAAGTCTTTGGAGACTCCTGATCATTTCCGATATGCTCGATGTCATGAGGTTCTTGGTGTCTTGGTCGCACTGCTTCGCGATTGCCAGCGCCTCGTCGTAGCTCTTGGACTTCATCATCTCCTTTGCTCTCGCAAGGAGTTTGATGACTGGCTCCACATCCATCCCGTGGGTCTGCGCGAGATCGATGTTCTCTTTCGAGCTCAATATGAACTTTGCGGCCAGGTACATCCCGAGGTTCTTCTCGGTCTCAGCTGTGACCTCATCTAGGAGTCGTTCCGCCTCTTCCAGTCGGCCAGTGGTGAAGGCGTTCCTTGCAGTGTCCAGCTTATTGACAACTGCGACAACGTTCGTCTTCGTACGACCAGCCTCTGAGATGAGTTCCTCGGCCCTGCGAACCTTGCCCTTGATACTGTCATACCTCGTTATTTGGGATTGAAGTGCAGTTCTTTCGTTCCTGATGATTGAGAATGCTCCGCCGAAGTCCTGATTCTCTGTCTTCGTCCTCGCTTCCTTCAGCGCGTCCTTTGCATCTTCGATGTCGATTCCGATGGTCTTCGCTTCTTCCAGGCTGTCCTTGACGGATGAGAACTCCGTCTGTATCAGTTTGATCATCAAGTCGTCCGCGTTCTGGACGATTTCCCTCGCCCTGGCCGTCGCGTCCTCGTAGATCTTCTTGGACAGCGCCTCATTCGCGCGCGTGAGCAATACCTCGAGGTCCGAGACGTCACCCTCCATGGATTTGACGACGCCAATCTTCGCGATAGCCATAGCAATGAGCTTGTCGCACTCAACCTGCCCTATTGTCTCTATCCTGTGGGTCACCTGTTTGATCAGGCCCTGCGCTTCCTCGAACTCGTATGAAGCAACGTGTTGTCGTGCCTGCGTGATCGTCTCTCCGACTTCTTCGAGACCACCAACGCCTGAGTAGCCCTTGACGAACTGATCGATGCTCTGAAGTTTGTCGCTCATGACTCTCGTCATTGCGGAATCGGCAGCTTCTTTGCTGGATTTCGCGAGATTGACCGCTTCCATAATGTCTTCCTTGCCAAGGCTCTCCATAGCTCTCTGAAGAGTCCCCTCGGCTTCGGTCACGTCGGCGCCAATCTCCTTGCCGAGCCTGACCAATCTATCTGCGGCATTCACCGATTCCATCGCGCGGTCATTGGTCAGCTTCTTGACGTTGTTGATGCCGCGTTCCGTCGCCTCCGCGGTTCTCTCGTAGTCTTGGCTCTCGAAATGCTTTCTCGCCTCTGCAAGCGTGTTCTTGGCTTCTGTCGTGTCGGCGCCCATGTCGGAAGCGAACTTGACTGCCTTGGCCAGCTCGACGACGTGGTCCCTCGCCTCGTAGAACTTTTCGAGGGCTGTGTCAATCTCCTTTCTGCTCTGTTCCGCATAGCTGATAGCATCCTCGAACTTGCCCAGCTTGAGGTTGTCTCTGGATGTGTTGAGAAGCATGATCGCCTTGGTCATGTCAACACCGACTTTCTTCGCAAGGATGAAGCGGTCTCGAGCTTGTGTTATTACCTCAAGGACGGAATCGAATTCCGCCTTGTGGACGCGCTCGTGGGCTGTGTTCAGTGCGTGGAGCGCCTCGATGTACTTCTTGTCCTTTAGCGCACTCTGAGCCTGATCCAGGAACTGCTGGGGGACACTTGCGTCCTCCTTGGCGTTCTTCATCCTCTTGATCGTCTCTCTCAGTTCCCTGGCTCTTTCCTGGAACCGCGCCGAGATCGCGCTCTCGCCTTCGACCTCCGCCTTCTTTGCGTAGGAGAGCGACTCTTTGAATTTCATAGCTGCGAGGGAAGCGATTGCTTTCTCTGAATGCCCTTTCACGCGCGACATCTCGACCCCGAGCTCAGTTCCAGCCGAGATGAGCTCGTCAGCTCGAGAAATGACCGCGTTGATTTGGGACTTAAGATCCTCCCCGACCCCTTCGAGCACTTCCTTGATCTGAGTCATGCAGGATTCGTATTCCTGCGCTTCGAGCGCAGTCTTCGCTCGAGCCAGCCCGTCCTCGAAGATGGTAACATCATCCCCTACCTCCTTGGCCTGCATGACCGTCTCCTGAGCCTGTGAGAACAGTTGCGAGAAAGTCTCGTGAAGCGTCCTTTCCGCGGCATCGAACGCCTCTCTGGCCAACTTCATCGCGCTTTCGAGATCATCGTTCAGAGCTCGTTCTTTGCTTCTTTCCAGAAGCTCTCTGGCACTCTTGGATTCACTTCCGGAACCTTGAATGAGAGTAAGAAGGGCTTCGACCGAATCCCCTACTTCCCCGATCTTGTGCATGTAGGCCGTCTTTGCCTCATCCTTTGCCTTCCTGACATGCGCCAAGGCTGCCTGATAGTCCTTGGATGCCATCGAGGCCTCAAAATCCAGCTTGAGCTTCTCAACAGATGAGAGATCCACATCGCTTTCTTTGCAGGATTCAAGAAACACATCGAGAGCAGCATTCTCTTTGTCAGCGAGGTCTCTGTTCTTCTGTGCTTCTTTTGTCTTCTCCTCAAGCTGTTTAGCTAATTGGAGTTGCTTGAGGTAACTTCCCGCCAAGGTGTACCAAGCTCCGCCTGTCGATAGCTATGAATCCCACTAGCCACTGACAGGATTGCAGCGAGTTATCATTTTTCTATGCTCATATAAATGTATCGTTGGCTGTATCAGAACTGATACGAGGCTCGCAGGAGCATCACTGCTATGCCAGTTGCCCGAGTTTTCCCAAGGCATCTCTTGTGAGGTCCCTGACCCGGCTGTCATAGGACGCAAGTCTCTCCTTGGCTGACTCAACAAATCTGGAATCTCGAACGTCCTTGAGGTTGATCTGGACGTTCATCGATGCGCCTTTGAATCCAGCTTCGGCCAACAGGACTGCGACACCGACGTCTGACGAAGCGCTTCGAGTCCCGAGTTCGGCCACCCCGATCGAAGCCTCAAGAACCTCGATGCATTTTGCGGCTGTCTTCATCGGAATCTCGGCTGCAAGCTTCAACGCGTCCTGCGCAGTCCGGATGTTCGCATTCTCGCGGTTCTTCCTCATCGCCTCGACAACGAGGTCATACGCTCGTGCATCTTCCCTGGAAAGGTCGATCAACTCATCTCTCCTCATGGACAATTGCGCCTTCAGCGCTTCGAGCCTCTCCTTGTTCGATTCGTGGCGCTTGCTCTTCGCAGTGATTCCACAGACCATCATCAAGAGGGATGCAGCCATTGCCCCTGCAGCTGCTGAAGCAGTGCCTCCTCCAGGTGAGGGCGCGTCCGAAGAGAGCTCGAGACAGAACGATTTCAGCGCTTCGACGTTTCTCAGCCCCATATTCTCCTCTCCAAGACTTGTCTGCTCCCGAACCCACTTATCTTCAGGAACTTGGCAGCAAGATCGCAAACGGCGTCAAGAGGGATCAGCCCGATGATCTCGCTCCCCGCGATTTCCACGTTTCTTTCCTTCGCCTCTCTCACGATTGCTTCGTACACCTCTGAGATCGGAGTCACGGTGTAGTCCGTCAGGTTCATGGAGACCTGAACCATGCCTCTAGCCTCGAGCGCGAACCCCAGCGCCTTGACCTTGGGCAGCCCGCCGCTGCTGGCTCTGATCTTCTTCGCTATCTCTTTGGCGATCTTGACGTCTGAGGATTTGAGGTCGACGTTGAATGCTATCAACGGCATTCTCGCGCCAACAGCGACCGCTCCAGCCGTAGGGTGCAGCATCCTCGGGCCATAGTCCGGATATCTCGTTTCGTCCGAGAGCACTGCTTCCCGCAGGCCCTCGAATTCTCCTCTGCGGACATTCTCGAGGTTCGTTCTCTCAGGCCTTCTCGCGGCTGATTCATAGAGATAGACCGGGATCTTCAGCTCCTTGGCGATCCTCGCACCCACCTTGTTTGCGATCTGAACGCAGTCCTCGACTGTGACTCCGGATATCGGTATGAAAGGCAGCACGTCCAAGGCACCCATGCGAGGATGCTGTCCTTTGTGCTTGTTGAGGTCGATGAGTTCAGATGCGGCCCGGGCCCCTCTGAAAGCGCCCTCTTGGATGTTCTCTCGATTCCCTGTGAAAGTGACAACCGACCTGTTGTGGTCTGGGTCCATCTCGACATCGAGGATTTTGATACCGGGGACGGATCGGATCGAGTAGACGATTCGGTCCACGACCTCCTTCCTCCGCCCCTCGCTGAAATTCGGGACGCACTCTACTATTGCAGGCATCTAGACCAGACCGGCCAAGTGCATCGTCTTAACCTCTAATTATACCTATATCCGACCGCAAGAAGTGTCAGAGTTGTTCATTTCTTCAGAATATCGACAGCCGCAACCATCTCCAGAACGAGTTCCAATGGGGATCTCTCACCGATTGTCGAGAGCTCCATCTTCGTGAAACCGAACCGCATCAATCGATCGGCTGTCAGACCTGTGGCATAACCAAGCTCCCGCCATGTCTCGTCTGGCTCAAGTGGTCCGCCTGCAAGCTGAGCCACGACCAGCTCCTCTGTCTGGTCGCTGACGGACATCTTCTTTATCGCAGTGCTGAGCTGCCTCTCTCCGGAGGCATAGAGAAGAGTCTCCATTGCCAGAGAGTCGGACGAGTTCGTACCGTCTTCGATAGCCCGGTCTGCATGATACAAAGCGCTTCGCAGATGGTCCATGCCGAATATCATATCTGCTTTCGCAACCAACACTTGAGTGTTCGTGAGGCGGTTGCCAGCGAGAATCTTGTCCATCAAGGTTTTCGCCTTGCCTCTCTCTGTCCTGATGGTCCAAGCGCGAAGATGCTTGGTCGTATTCTCCACAGAGCTCACCATCTATCTACCACGATCCGTACAGGTATAGAACTAGCTACTATGATAGTCCTTCAGCGATTTCTGCTCCTCGTCTGTCTCGACCGGCATTCCGGGCTCCGTCTGCCCCAGTTGAGACTTGATAGATCTCGCCACCGCCTCCCCTATCGTGGGGATCTGCTTGAGCCTGTCGTAACTAGTCGTCCGCAGGTCCTCGATGCTCTTGAGACCCCTGTCGTGGAGTGCTCGCGCCCTGATCCTACCGACCCCTCTTAGTCTGACCAGCTCGAGCAGTTCAGGCTTGATGCCGTACCTGATCCGGGTTCTGAGCACTCTGGTTTCGTCGACGGCGTCCTCGTTGAACAGCTCAGCCAAACGAGCCATTGCATGAATGAGCCATTCGGCGATCTCCATCTTGTTCCTGATGTCGCCCGGACCGACGCTGAACGAATGAGCGATGTCGTTCTCATGTTTCTCCGATATCCAGTCACTCACTATCTTCGCAGTCTTGATCTCGGCCAGGAATATCTCGTATCTCGCCAGGTCCGAGGGTGGGGAGATCAGCAGTTGGGTGTCCATCTCGCTCTGGAAATCCTCTATCCACGAGTAGTCCGACTGGCGTAGGTAGAGGAGCTTCATGTCTGGAATAGCGCAGATCGCGTGCAGAAGGCCGAATTCCTTTCCAGGCTTGTAGCTCCCCAGTGCATCTCGCATTATCGTCGCGGACTGAGGATCGATGTACAGGTCGCTAACATGCCTGCCGAAAAGGGTTGCTCGGAGCGACGGCCCTTCATGGACCATGCCCTCCCTCTGCAGGAACTCGACGACCCCGGCGATCATGTCGCCTAGGTAGGCGGCATCTGTCTGGTGGGCAAGGAACGTCTTGTCGAAGAAAGCCTTGAGCTCGTCCAAGGATGAGGTCGCCTTCGTGGCTATGAGTGCCAGAACATGCGACCGAATCGCTGGCTCGGCTCCCAGCTTCGAGAAGATACTCTCGTTCTCTCCCAGAAGGTATGTCTCGAGGAGCAAGTCCTTCTCCTCTTCGTCCTTCGCGACGAGTATCGCCTCTCCGTAGGAGTCGAACTTCGGTCTGCCGGCTCTTCCGCACATCTGCTTGACCTCGAGTACTGGAATGTTGTAGTAGCCGATGTTTGAATCATACCTGCGAACGTCTCTCACGATCACGGTCCTAGCTGGCAGGTTTATCCCAGCAGCCAGGGTGGGGGTCGCGACGATGCACCTCAGCAAGCCTTTCTTGAAATTCGATTCCACAAGTTTTCTCTGGGGATTGGTGAGACCCGCATGGTGAAATGCGCATCCGTTCTTCAGACTCTTGCCGAGCCTGCTGCCCATCGTTGTCGGCTCGTCCTGCTCACCAACGAGCCTCTTCGCCAGCTTTGCAAGTTCTGCTGACTGGTACCCGTCGGAGGATTTGACTGTCGGACCGAGATCAAGTGCGACCGACTCGCTGGATTTGCGCGTATTAACAAACACTAGGCATTGACCGCCAGAGGAAAGCGCGCTCCTGACCAGACTTTGCATCGCTTCTCCATCGTCAGGAACTTCCTTCTTCGAGTTGTCCGTGAAGAATATGCGCCCGTCGGAGAAAACCCCCTCCTTTAGCGGAACTGGCCTCCAGTCGCTCTCCACCAGCTCAGCGTCGAGCCACTCGGCAAGCTCCCGCGAGTTCTTGATGGTGGCTGAGAGAGCGATTATCTGAGCGTTCGGATTGAAGGTCCTGAACTTGACCAAGGTCACTTCGAGGGTCGGTCCTCTGTCTGGGTCGTTGATCAGGTGGACCTCATCCGCAACGACAACAGAGAGCTGGTCAAGCCATTTCGACCTGTGCCTGAGAAGCGAATCGGCTTTCTCGGATGTTGCAACGATGATGTCGTAGTGATGGAGTCTGGGGTCCACCTCGTCGTAGTCGCCGGTCGATTCGCCGACCTTGATACCGAGATCCTCGAACTTGGCGAGATCCTCGAATTTCTCGGACGCCAGAGCCCTGAGCGGAACGATGTAGAGCGCCTTGCCCCCTCGAAGGACGGCTTGCAGCATGGCTAGGTATGCTATCAGGCTCTTGCCGGAAGCTGTGGGGATTGCCAGAACGACGTTCTTCCCAGCGAGTGTGGGTCCAATCGCCTTCTCCTGTGGCGGGTAGAGCTGTTCAATGCCCTCCTCTTTCAGCTTCCTCACGATGCGCGGGTCCAGGCCCAGATCTTCGATTCTCATCCCAGTCCTCAGTGTGCCAGCGCCGTAAGGGCGCCTCTCTGCCTAATAACTGTTCGTTGAGCCATCCGGATGTGCTTCCGCATAGCTCTGTCGCGAGACTGTACATGATACGCTGGCCGTGCCAAAAGGCTTTTTCTTTGGCGGCACAATCCTTATTTAGCTCAATGGTTAATAGCTTTGACAGTCACAATTGTGACTGTTACTGGTGCAACTAATGGCGACGAGTGATACTTGGGGCTCTACCCTCGGGCTCTCCGACATCGAGGATTGGATAAAGTCTCAGAAGTTCGAGACTACCGCTGACTTGAAGATACCGCCTCAGCTTGTCGACCAGGTCATTGGCCAAGACGAGGCTGTCATGGTCATCAGGAAAGCGGCGGAGCAGAAGAGGCACATCATACTCATCGGCGAACCGGGGACGGGCAAATCGATGCTTGCCAGGTCTATGGTTGACTTCCTGCCGAAGGGTGAGCTTCAGGATGTCGTAGCCTACAATAACCCGGAAGATCAGAACGAGCCGAAGATCAGGATACTCCCGGCGGGCAAAGGGAAGGAAATCGTTCACGCTCAGAAGCTGGAGGCCGAGCAGAAGAAGGCTCAGAAGAACTCCTCTTGGATGATGTTGATCATAATGTTCATTGGCCTGGGAGCGATTCTATCGCTCACCTCGAAACCGGTCAATTGGACCCCTCTTCTGATAACATCGGTTGGTGGTCTTGTCGTCTACATGCTCGCCAGATCCTACACGCAGAGAAGGGAAGCATCTCTTGTCCCGAAACTGATAGTCACTCACAAGCAGGATGACCCGCCGCCATTCATCGACGCTACAGGTGCGCATGCAGGCGCCCTGTTGGGAGATGTCAAGCACGATCCGTTCCAGAGCGGAGGCCTTGAGACGCCGGCTCACGAGCGACTCGAGCCGGGAGCGATACACAAGGCGAACAAAGGTGTCCTGTTCATCGACGAGATAAACATGCTCAGGATCGAAAGCCAGCAGAGCCTGTTGACTGCCCTCCAGGAGGGCGAGTTCAGCATCCTAGGGCAGAGCGAGAGGAGTTCAGGAGCCATGGTCAAGAGCGAACCTGTTCCATGTGATTTCATCCTCGTTGCCGCAGGGAATCTCGATGCGGTCGCTGGTATGCACCCTGCTCTCAGGTCTAGGATCAGAGGCTACGGTTACGAGATATACATGCGGAGCACCATGCCCGACACCGACCAGAACCGCGAGAAGCTGATTAGGTTTGTCGGACAGGAGGTCTCCAAGGACAAGAAGATCCCACATTTCAACAAAGGGGCTGTGGCGGAGATCATCAGAGAGGCCCAGAGGAGAGCCGGAAGGCGTGGGATGCTCACGCTAAGGCTGAGGGAATTGGGCGGCCTGATAAGGGTGGCGGGAGACATAGCGACCGAGAAGGGCGCCCCTGTGGTCGAGACCAAGCATGTTCTCGAGGCCAAGAAGATTGCGAGATCACTCGAACAGCAGGTCACCGACCGCGCAGTTGAGCGCAGGAAGGACTACAAGATATCACTCACAGAGGGCGCGGTCGTCGGCATCGTCAATGGTCTGGCTGTTCTGAACGCCGAATCATCCATGTCAGAGTTCTCAGGCATAGTCACTCCGATAGTCGCTGAGGTCACACCCCCCCAGCACAGGGAGGGCGGGAAGATCATCGCGACAGGCAAGCTCGGGGAGATAGCGAAGGAGTCCGTTCAGAATGTCTCGGCGCTCATCAAGAAGTACACGGGCGAAGACATCAGCAACCACGACATACATGTGCAGTTCATCGGAACCTACGAGGGTATCGAAGGGGACAGCGCGTCCATAGCTGTGGCCACGGCAGTGATATCGGCATTCGAGGAAATCGAAGTCGATCAAACCTGTGCCATGACAGGCAGCTTGAGCGTCCGCGGCCAGGTGCTGCCAGTCGGTGGCGTCACTGCGAAGATAGAGGCCGCTGCGGAGATAGGGCTGAAGAAGGTCCTGATCCCAGAGGAGAACCTCAAGGATGTCCTTCTGGAGGACAAGTACATCGGCAAGATAGAGGTCATACCGGTCAGAACCCTGAACGATGTTCTTTCACACGCCCTCGTCGGCGCGCGAAAGGAGGGCCTGCTCAAGAAGCTGGCCGCGCTCGTGGCTGCCAAGAGGCCTTCCTCCTCTCCGACGCCGCCATTGCCAGGTGCAGACAGACCCGCTGTTCATTGAGAGGTGCTCAGGTGCGCGGTCTTATCGTTGGAAGGTTTCAGCCTTTCCACAAAGGACACCTCGCGGTCATCCGGGAGGCTCTCCGCAAGTGCGACGAAGTCATCGTTGTGATAGGGAGTGCTGAGGAATCACACACTGACAAGAACCCATTCACCTCGGGCGAGCGTTATCAGATGCTGTTGTCGTCGCTCAATCCTGAGGAAAGAGCGCGCGTTCTAATCATACCCGTCCGGGACGTCAACCGCTATTCCGTATGGGTGAATCACATCGAGTCATATGTTCCGCCTTTCGACACAGTGTTCTCCAACAGCGACCTGACAAGATCGCTCTTCAAGATGGCAGGCTATGACGTCTGCCGGACAAAGGCGTACAACCCGAAGGAGTACTCTGCCACCGAGATCCGGAGGCGCATTGTCTCGGATGAGAAGTGGACTCACCTGGTGCCTGGGCCAGTTGCAGGATTCCTCGAAGGTATCGATGCGAGACAGAGGTTGCTCGATGCTGGCATGAGCCCCAAGAAGAAGGGTGGATGCGTTGCTCGCTGAGGAAGTCGGGAAGCTGCTCAGGTCGAAGGGCCTCACCATCTCCGTTGCGGAATCATGCACCGGGGGTAGACTGGGCGATGTGTTGACCGACGTTCCGGGAAGTAGCGACTACTTCCTCGGAGGCGTCATATCGTACAGCAACGACGCGAAGGTGGGCCTTCTCGGCGTCAACTCAAGAACGCTGAAGGCAAAGGGGGCGGTCAGTGAGGAAGTGGCAATCCAGATGGCGTCTGGAGCGAGAAAGAGGCTCGGTGCAGACATCGGAATCGGCATCACTGGGGTTGCTGGGCCCTCAGGTGGTACCCCGACCAAACCTGTCGGACTCGTCTATGTCGCCGTGAGTTCCCGAGGATCATCGGAGTGTTCAAGGAACGTCTTCAGAGGATCGAGGTCTTCGATCAAGGACCAATCGGTTCGGAAGGCGTTGGAGATGCTGGTGGAATCCTTGGAGAAGACCGGGTGAGCTCTGTTCTTGGGACTATGATGTCTCTCCTCCAGATTTGCGAAGATATTTATACTAACACCTCGATTTTATAACGCGCGTCGCACGCGCGCGAAGGCTTTCTGATGTCAGAAGGGGATGTCCAGAGGATACCCACTGGGGTAGCCGATTTCGACTCTATCATACAAGGAGGATTGCCGGCTGGTTCGGTAGTATTGCTGCTAGGGGACGTTGGCGGCGGAGGACATGAGTTCGCCCTCACATCGGCTGCGAAAATCGGCATCGTGAAGGAGTTTCCAGATACAAGGTCATTCATGCTCGGAGATGCTGGGAAGAACGGAGTCCTCCCAGACAAGATGTGTTACATCACCTTCTCACGATCTAGGAACGACATCCTGCAGGACGTTAAACTCTCATTCAACAAGGATTTCTATGAGTCTCTCAAGACGAATCTGCTGTTCAAGGACTTCTCGAAGGACTACTTCATGCACACCGTCGTTCCCACATCTTGGCTAGATTCAGAGGAGACCCAAGGAATCTTCTCAGACAAGAAGAAGGATGGGCTCCTTGAATCTCTCGTCGACTTCCTGGACGTGAACGCGCCGAAAAGCATGGTGATCATGGATTCTCTGACGGACCTTGTGGTCTCCGAGACGATTCCGTTCCAGGACGTCGTCGCGTTGCTGAAAGGAATCCAACGAATGGCCAAGAAGTGGAGTTCCGTGTTCTATCTTGTCTTGACGGATGAGATACTCGACAGGAAGCGCCAGCAGATGATAATCGACAGCGTCGATGGCGTGCTCAAGTTCGAATGGGCGAAGTTCCATCACACGTCCAAACGTCAGCGGTACCTCTATGTGGAGAAATTCATGAGCGTTCTGCCGCATCTTGACCAAGAGAGAATCGCGCGCTTCGCCACGCTCATTACATCTCAGAGTGGTTTCGTAGTGATAAACACCGAACGGGTGGGATGATCCTATGGCAATGAACAGGGTTAGGACGGGAATCGATGGTCTGGACGAGATGCTTCAGGGCGGGCTGCCCGAGAACCACATCGTTGTGGTGATGGGATCCTTTGGAACGGGCAAGACGACACTGGGTCTTCAGTTCCTGGTCGAGGGACTGAAGCACGAGGAGCCCTGCATATTCATCTCGCTCGAAGAAGACAAAGACTCCATTACCAAGAATGCGTCTTCGTTCGGTTGGGATCTCTCAGGCCCTATTGACAAGAAGAAGCTCGGGCTATTCAAACTCGAGCCGTCAGATGCGAAGACCACGATTGTCCGAATCAAGAGCGAACTCCCTAAGTTCGTCAAAACCTTCGGCGCCAAGAGGGTCGTGCTCGACTCCGTTTCCCTGCTCAACATGATGTTCACTGACGAGAACGAGCGCCGGGCCAATCTGTTCAATCTGTGTCAGCTTCTGCGCAGCACTGGAGCGACGGTCCTCCTAACAGCAGAGGTCAAGGATGAGAATCCTAGGTCATCCAGAGATGGTCTGGCGGAGTACACGGCTGATGGCGTCCTCCTCCTTCAATCGGATGAAAGCAAAGAGGGCGGCGAGGTTCAACTGACGGTCAGAATCCTGAAGATGAGGCGGACGAACCATTCTAGGCGGGTCAAACCATACTCGATCACCGACAAAGGCATCGTCGTGCATGCGGGTGCTGAGGTCTTCTAGGATTTGCCGAGGAGCGAGCGTCGAACGGCATCCTCCACCTTGCGCTCTTCGGTGTCCTTTGACTTGTCCCACTTGGAGACGATCTCCTGATTCAGCACCGAGCCGAGTCTTCGAAGTCCTTCGGTTATCATGGTGTCCGAAGGATGCGTGAAGTTCAGTCTCAGACTGTCTGTACCATCCTTCGGATCTGCGAAGAACGCTCTCCCCGAGACGAACGCCACTCTCTTCTTCAGCGCCTTCTGGAGAAGCTCTGCTGAATCCATCTGCTCCGGGAGGGTCACCCAGAGGAACATGCCGCCCTCGGGTTTTGTCCATTCGATTCCTTCAGGCATGAACTCGTCCATGCCGGTCAGCATCAGTCGCATCTTGCGCTTGTACAGCTGTCTGATCTTCTCGATTTGCGGATCGATGTGGCCCCTGACGACATACTCATGCGCTATCCTCTGTCCGAGGACGTTCGTGCATACGTCGGCGGATTGTTTCGCGATTATCAGCTTCTTCAGTATCTCGGGGTCGGCCACGACCCATCCAACCCGCAGTCCAGGAGCAAGTATCTTCGAGAAACTGCTCATGTAGACAACCCTTCCCTCGTCGTCCCAGTGTTTGAGCGGAGGGATGTGGTCCCCTTCGTATCGAAGGTCTCCGTATGGATCGTCTTCGAGCACAATGAAATCATACTCGGAGGCCATGTCGACCAGCTTCTTCCTGCTTTTCTCTGGCATCGTGACTCCAGCAGGATTCTGGAAATTGGGCAGGACGTAGACTATCTCAGGAGGATTGGCTCTCTTGCTCAGCCTCTTCACCCTCTCTTCGAAGATGTCCATTCGCATGTTGTCGTGATCGATTGGGACGGACTCGAAGGTCGCCTGCATGATCGCCCAGTTAGTCAGTGCAGCGAGATATGTTGGAGCCGAGATCACGATTGTGTCCTTGGGGTCGATGAATATCTTGCCCATCAAGTCGATGGCTTGCTGCGATCCACTCACGATGAGGACGTTCTCTTTAGAAACGTCCATGCCTCTCTTCTTCATACGCTCCGCGACGCTCTCTCTGAGCGGGGCGTATCCCTCCGTGATCCCGTACTGGAGCGCCTGCGCTCCGTCCTTCTTGAGAACATCGACAAGGATCTCCCGGATGAGGTCCGTCGGAAACGACTCTGGATTCGGGAAGCCTCCGGCAAATGAAATCATGTCTGGGACCTGCAATAGCTTCAGCAGTTCCCTGACCTCGGAAGCCCGCATCTCCTTGGTTCTTTCAGAAAAGTGTCTCGCCAGATTCATGGCCATCTCGCCATCCTCTGCCGTGTCGGTTGAGCAGCCGCTAGAAGCTTAATGATTTTGAGGCTACCAACCTCAAGCGGGATGTCCTCTGAGGAATGAGCATGAAATCAGCAGCTGCTGTCAACACCCAAAACATTAAGAACAAATATCGTTTACAAGCCGACTGACGCTATGAAACTGATTCGCCAGGGAAAGGTCAAAGACGTCTACGAGGTCGACGCCCACTCGCTAGAGTTCGTGTTCTCCGACAAGATATCCGTCTTTGACAAGATCATCCCGTCGCTCATTCCACACAAGGGCGAGACTCTCTGCAGATCAAGTGCATTCTGGTTCCAGGTCGCTAGATCCTGTGGTATCAAATCGCACTTCAGGGAGCTGATTCCTCCGAACAGGATGAGAGTCCATAGGGTCGAAATCCTCCCTTACGCGAAGATCAATAGGAAATCTACGAACTACCTGATTCCCCTCGAAGTGATATCCCGACACTATGTAGCCGGCTCTCTGTGGGACAGGGTCCGGAACGGCGAGGTCAAGCCTGCCAAGCTGGGGTTCAAGGCGACAAAGGAAGTCAAGTATGGAGACAAACTGCCAGAGCCCTTCCTGGAGTTCACGACCAAGCTGGAGAAGGTCGACCGGCTTCTTGCGAAGAAAGAGGCTCTGAAGCTCGCGGGCCTGAGTGCCAGCGAATACGATTCCATAGTCAATTCTGCGCTGAGAATTGACGAGAAGATCGCTGAGGAAGTCGAGAAGCGAGATCTCATCCACGTTGACGGCAAGAAGGAGTACGCATTCGACGAAGAGAGGAAGCTGATGATTGTCGACTCCTTCGGCACTGCTGATGAGGATAGGTGGTGGGACTGGGAGAGCTACTCCAAGGGACAGTTCACCGAGCTCAGCAAGGAGAACGTCAGGCAGCACTACAGGCAGCTGGGCTACTATGACAAGCTGACGGAAGCAAGGAAGATGGGCAAGGCGGAGCCCAAGATACCGTCTCTTCCGGAGGCGAAGATCAAGGAGATATCGGAACTCTACATAGACATGTTCGAGCGCATCACGGGCGAGAGCTACAGATGACCGTCGCGGCGATTGGACAGGGCACTCCGAAAGGTTAATGTCGCAGGCCGGCTACTCATCCGGGACGATATGGAATTCCACGGCATAGACGAGTTCATGGTCTACCTGAAGGGACGCTACGACACGAGCGGGAGAAGACAGGACTGGCGCGCGCTTACAGGCAGGAACCATGTGACTTCTGAGTACGACACGTTCATCTTCACCGACGAGAAGGTCTTCCAGATCAAGTCTGTGGAGGTCGCCCCGAAGAAGATGGCGGCGGTTGCTCGGGAGGTCGGTGGGCCTTCTCCAGATCTGCTCGACGTCATCAAAGGAGGCTCCCCTATTCCCTTGAACGTGATATCGAGGACTCCATCGGCGTACTCGGTCATCATGTTCGGAATGCAGCAGTACTCGTCCGACATCTCAGATCTCCTCAGACGGGAGTACTACGCGTCAAGACAGGACCACCTCGATGTTGAGCTCGAGAGAAGTGTGAAGGTTCTCTTGGAGCGTCCAGAGTACAGGACTGCGTACAGGAGCCTAAGGGAGACCCAGGAAGGCTATTTCGCCTGAGCCTCAGGCCATTTTTCCGTCAAGGTATTGCTGGTATCCTCCCAGGTCCAACAGGCCATGTCCCGAGAAATTCATCGCTATGATCTTCTTCTCGTTCTTCTTCTTGGCCTCGAGAGCTAGGTCCACCACGGCCTTGATCGCATGGCTCGTCTCGGGCGCGGGGATTATGCCCTCGGCCTTCGCAAACATCACGGCGGCGTCGAAGACTTCCTTCTGCTGGTATGACACCGGCCTGATGACCTTCTTATTCACGAGCTGGCTCACGGTGGGCGCGGCTCCATGGTATCTCAGGCCTCCTGCGTGAATGGGCGACGGCACGAAGTCGTGGCCCAGCGTGTACATCAGGAGCAGAGGGGTCATGCCGGCAGTGTCTCCGAAGTCGTATTCGTACTTCCCGGCTGTCAAGCTCGGGACCACAGTGGGTTCGACGGCGATGAACTCCGTGTTCATCATCTTCTTCTTCTTCAGCTTCTGGCCGATCGCGGGGAATGCGAATCCGGCGAAGTTCGAACCTCCGCCGACGCAGCCTATCATGTAGTCCGGCTCCTCGTCCAGCTTCTTGAATTGCAGGAGCGTCTCCTCGCCAATGATCGTCTGATGGAGCATGACATGGTTCAGGACGCTGCCGAGGCTGTACTTCGTGCTGCCGTCCTTGAGCGCCATCTCCATCGCCTCGCTGATTGCGATCCCGAGGGAACCTGGATGCTTCGGATCCTTTGCGAGCATCTTCTTGCCGAACTCGGTCAGGGTGCTCGGTGACGGGTATACATCGGCTCCATAGACCCTCATCATATCGCGTCTGTACGGCTTCTGGTCGTACGATGCGCGGACCATGAAGACCTTGCAGCTGAGGCCGAAATGGCTGCACGCAAGGCTGAGCGCGGTGCCCCACTGGCCCGCCCCTGTCTCCGTCGTCAGGTGCTCGACGCCCTCCTTCATGTTGTAGTAAGCCTGAGCGAGCGAAGTGTTCGTCTTGTGGCTCCCCGCCGGGCTCAGGTCCTCACGCTTGAAGTATATCTTCGCCGGCGTCTTGAGGGCCTTTTCCAGTCCGATCGCTCTCTGGAGCGGGCTCGGTCGGTTGACCATCATGTATCCCTGGAGGACCTCCTCGGGGATGTCGATGTAGTGGTCAGAGGACATCTCCTGAGCGATCAACGCCTTGGGGAAGAGCGCCTCAAGGTCCGTCGGCGAAATAGGCTTCTTCGTCGCCGGGTTCAATGGAGGAGCTAGAGGCTCCGGAAGGTCAGGCAGTATGTTGTACCATTTCTTTGGCATCTCTTCGGGTGTCAGGTTCGTTCGTACGGGCTTCACTTGTATCCCTCTTGGGGACGACCGTATATCTGTACAATATATAGCCTTTTCGAGCAATGATGTACAAATGTGGTGTTAGCATGGCCATCTAAGGACCATATGTGAGCGTCGGGAGTGGCCCGTCACTTCAAGTAGATCAGCCGGCTGTGTCTCGCGTCCCAGATCCAATCGTCCTCTGTGACCGCATCCTCGCGCTTGGTGATCATGTTGTCGAGCTTCGCGTCGATATCATCAGCTTCGTGGACCGCGAGCGCCTCGGGGAACATGGGCTCCACGGGTGAACCCCATTCCTTCTTCCCGTGGTGCGAGAGCAGTATGTGTCTCAGCTTTGAGGCCACGAGTTCGGGGAAGTCCTCGATCTCTGCGATCCTCGCCATGAGCTCCTGGTCTCCTAGTATGATGTGGCCCATGAGGTTACCGTGCTCGGTCTGACTGATGTTGCTTGTGACTTTGAAGCTCTGGACCTTGCCGATGTCATGCAGGAGGGCGCCTGTCAGGACGAGGTCCTTGTCGAGCTCAGGATGGAGCTCGGCTATTCTAATGCAGATCTGCGCCACGTTGATCGTATGGTGAAGAAGTCCTCCGACCGCGGCCGAGTGGAGGGTTATCGAAGCTGGAGCGTCCGAGAATGCTTTCATGAACAGCTCATCTTCGAAGAAGGCGTCCAAGAGTCTCCTCAGGCTGGCGTCTCGGACTTCGGAGACCAGCTTCTTGAATGTCGCCCTCATCTCTTCCACATTCTCGTAGGATTTGATGAGTTGCTTGAGGTCGTAGTCGCCCTCAGCCACTTTCACGAGCGAGCCGCCGTTCTTCTCGCTGATTGAGATCTCTATCTGTCCCTTGTATTCCTGTGCCTCTCCCTTGACCTTCACGACCTGATCTCGGTCGAATGAATCGAACAGCTTCTGGACGCTGTCCGCGGCTTGCCCTCCCCAGTACTTGACCGTTATCTGGCCGGACTTGTCAGCGGCCCTGAACTCGAACATGAAACCGTACTTGTACTCTGTGACTGGCTTCCTGTAGTTCACTGAAAAGTAACTGTCGACCTTGTCTCCCGGTTTCAATTCGGAGATCAGTTGCTTGGACCCCATGGTCTTCCTCTCCCTTGCGACTCGTCCGTCTCTTCGGGTTATCGGCAACGGTAGGTATATTCTCTTTATTGTGGGTGCGCCGAAAGTCCCCCCTCTGAGCTGTCGGACCGCGGTATGCTCAATCGCCATCCCCGCGTCGGTCTCCGGGCTCGAGTGGAACGACATCCGGCCGCACACGAATTCGGATTGCCCTTGTAGATGACATCAGATTCGACTGCGTGTAGGCTACGCTCTTGGTTTCGATGCGAATTTCCTCTGGAGGTTCCTGTCGAGAACCGCCTTCTTCTTGGGGTCGGCTATCCAGACCTTGGTCTCCTTCCAAATCGCAGGACAGTGTTCCCCCTGCATCCCTACAGTCCTTGCGATCTCCTCTTCGATGTCCTTCGAGTTCTCCTTCGTCACGAGGATTCCGAGGGGTTCGAAATAGCCTTTCTTCTTCATATGAGCGATGAAACATGTCATGGATATCAACGATCCATCTTGATCAGCTCGACCATTCTCTTGCCCACGTATCGCGCGCTCTTGAGTCCCTCGGCATCTTCGAGCACATCTCCCTTGGCATTGCCCAGGGCCATCGCCCCGGGAAGCCCTCCTTCCGAGCCAGCGACGATCATCTCGCTCATAAAGAAGTACGTGGCCATCTGCATGACCGTCAGTTCCTGCCCGCCATGCGCTCCGCCGCCTACGCAGACCGCCCCGCCCACCTTGCCTTTCATCGCATGTATCTGATAGGGAATAATGGACCTATCGAACAAGGCCTTGAGCTGCGCCGTGACTCCTCCCCAGTACACCGGGGACCCTATCAGCAGTCCGTCGGCGGAGGCCATCCTCTTCAGGAGTGCGAGAGCATCGTCCTTGATGGGGCACTCCCAAAGCTTCTTGGTGCACTTGTCGCACCCGTCGCACGGTCGGATGTCGTAGTCCGCCAATGAGATGTCCTCGACCTGGACGCCACCTTTCTCGAGCTCCTCCTTGGCGGCACCGAGCATCAGCTGAGTGTTCCCTTTCTTCCTCGGGCTCCCGTTGATCGCCAGCACCTTCATGATATGTTCTCCTTCAAGATGCACCCCGACCGCGTTCGACGCTCAAAGTAGTTTTCGCTGATTGGAGAATGAAAACACGCCCCGGCCCCGCATCCCTGGAGGCCGAAGGCTTCCTAGATCCCTCTTTCTTCCCATCACCAGCATTTGGAGAAGCCGCAGGTCCTGCAAACTACGCATCCCTCGACATATTCCACCATGCTTCCGCATTCTGGACACTCGGGACATACATCCCCCTTGTCCACGTAATTCTGTTTTGCCGGGGCGCCCGCCAAAGGTGCAGGAGCCTCTCCCTCGACCTTCTCGGTCGCCAGAGACCTGTCCTTCGAGAACCTTTCGAGCGCCTTCGCGACAGCGTCGCTGCACGAGAGCACCATCCCTCCAGGCTGCCACAGCGGTGTGGGGCAGCGGATCCCCTTGAGCTGCTTCACTATCGCCTCGGGCTCGATCCCCGACCTGAGCGCGAGCGATATCAGCCTGCCCACTGCCTCCGCCTGCGAGGCCGTGCATCCCCCGGACTTGCCCATCTGGGTGAACACCTCGCACAGTCCTCTCTCATCCTCGTTTATCGTGACATAAAGGTGGCCGCACCCGGTCTCGATCCTCTGGGTCGAGCCGCGCGTGACATAGGGCCGTGCCCTCGGAAGTCTCGAAGCCTCCTCCTCGGCTCTGACCTCCTCCTCAGACTTTGCCTCACCACCTACGCTGAGGACCTGGTCCTCACGGCTGCCATATCTGTAGACAGTGACGCCCTTGCACCCCAGGTTGTAGGCCATCAGATAGACGTCCTCGACATCTTTCGGCGTGGCTTCCTTGGGGAAGTTGACGGTCTTCGAGACCGCGTTGTCGGTGTGTTCCTGGAATGCCGCCTGCATTCTGATGTGCCACTGAGGCGATATGTCCAGTGCCGTGACGAAGAGCCTTCGCACATCCTCTGGAACCATCTTGAGATCTTTCAAGGAGCCCTTCGCGGCTATCTCCTTCATCAAATCATCAGTGTAGAAACCCCGGTCCTTTGCTGCCTCCTCGAAGATCGGGTTCACCTCGGGCAGGATGTCCTTGTCCATCACGTTGCGGACATATGCGACCGCGAATATCGGTTCGATGCCGCTCGAGACGCCTGAGATGATGCTTATCGTCCCCGTCGGAGCGATGGTCGTGACCGTCGCGTTTCTGATGTGCTTGTTCTTGCCCGCGAGAGTGCTGTCCTCGAAGTTGGGGAAGCTCCCGCGCTCCTCAGCCAGAGCCACAGAGGCCTTGTGCCCCTCTTCGTTGATGAACTTCATGATGTCGCGACCGAGCCCGATCGCCTCATCGCTGTCATAGGGTATGCCGAGCCTCAGGAGCATATCCGCGAAGCCCATGACTCCGAGCCCGATCTTCCGGTTGGCCTTCGTCATCTCTTCGATCTGCTTGAGCGGGTACTTGTTGACATCTATCACATTGTCGAGAAACCTGACGGACATGTGGACAGTCTCGCCCAGCCTCGCCCAGTCGAATGCCTGTCGACCATCCTTGTGCGTCAGCATCTTCGCCAGATTGATAGATCCCAGATTACACGATTCGTAGGGCAGCAATGGCTGCTCGCCGCACGGGTTTGTACTCTCGATCTCCCCGACCTTGGGAGTAGGATTGTCTCTGTTGATCCGGTCAAGGAAGATTGTGCCTGGCTCGCCATTCCTCCAGGCCATGTTGACGATCATATCGAATACTTTCCTGGCCTGCAATTTTCTGATTGGCTGCTTCGTCCTCGGGTTCACCAGGTCGTACTCCCCGCCCGCCTTGAGGGCTTCCATGAACTTGTCTGTCAAGGCCACGGAGATGTTGAAATTGGTCAGTCTCGTGCTGTCCCGCTTGCACGCTATGAATTCGAGTATGTCAGGGTGATCTACGCGGAGTATGCCCATGTTCGCTCCTCGGCGAGTCCCTCCTTGCTTTATGGTCTCCGTCGCGGCGTTGAACACCTCCATGAACGAGATGGGTCCGCTCGAGACCCCAGCCGTGCTCTTGACCGAGTCGCTCGCGGGTCTCAACCTCGAGAAGCTGAATCCAGTTCCTCCTCCGCTGTTGTGAGATACGAACCCGTTCGCCAAGTATGCGTGCCGCTGCGGTATCGTGAGGTCGACGACCTTCTGCTTACCGGCGGGCAGAACCGATTTGACCGTCACAATGTAGTTTCCTTGGTCGTCCGGCTCTTGGTGCATGGCTCGCGCGGCCCTGAGCTCCTCAGACATTGCCTCCGGGTTCACTTCCCCGAGGCGCTTCGCCAGGATCAGGGAGTCGAATCCCACTTTGTCCTTGAAGGTCTTGAACCCTGAGCGGGTGCAAACCGTCAACTTGGAGTTCTCTCTTGTCGTCGGGATGCCGAGATAGAACAGGATTGTCTGCATCTCCGATGCGAGTCTCTCCGAGCTGAACTCGACGTTAACGACCCCCGCCGGAGATATCCAACCCCGTTCGCCGAATGCCTTTCTCAGGAAGGCGCAGAGAGCCTTCTCATCTGCGCCTATGAGACTCATATCGACTCCCGATTCCGCGAACTCCGACAGATCGTGCGGGATGGGATTCTCGGTTCCGCCAAGCCATCCCCCGAGTTTCATGACCAGTCTCTCCCCTGGAGTCAGCTGTCCGATCTTCTGCCAGACGAACTTGCCCTCGGGTGACAGGGTCATGATTCTGTGTAGGGCGGTCCCAGTGATCTTGTAGCCCTCAGAGGCTTCGACTGTGAAAACCTCTTGGACGCCATTCTCGTGCTTTGAACGCACTATGTCCATTCCCTCATGGGTTTCGATCCACATGCCAGACTCAATCGCACCGAGTTTCCTGCAACCGGAATCGGTCATGACGAGCGTGTCCGGAACGAGGCACTTGTGGATCAGGGCAGTGTACTTGATGGCGTCGAATATCTCTTCCATCGAATCGCCAATTGGGAGTACGAAGCAGGCGGACAATTGGCCGAGCTCCCTTCCTGCGTTCATCAAAGTAGGGCTGTTCGGCATGAAATCAAGTCGAGCCATCATCTCATAGAATCTCTCGGCAATCTTGTCTACATCTGCATCGCTCTTCCCGTAGCCCTTCTCGGCGAGGGCTATTCCCCTTGCAACGCGCTCGAACAACTCCCGGGGAGTCTCGATTGGTTTCCCCTCGTCGTCCTTTCTGAGATACCTGCGTTCAAGCACCACTTTGGCATTCGCGGTTATCTGAGGCTCAAGCGCCCTTCCCTGCAACGCCCCACGATTGTGGTTGGAGGCGACAGCCCCTCCTCTTGCTTGACCCGATGCAGACGACATTTCTCCCCCTCATGATCCTAAGATACTAATCAAACCACTCCGAAGTCCAACGCACGCTGCAACATCGATAGCGTTGCCCGAGATCCTGCCCGTAGAAGATCATTCAGTGTCCCTCCACCCCGCTTGGCATCTGCAGGGTAAAAAGCCTTGCTACTGCGTGCAACCCGCGAACGGCGTCTATCGCTTAAGTAGGTTTTCGCACAAGACCTGATAACAGATTCGCAGTGGAAACACAGGTTCCACAGGAAGCAAGAATCTCATATGTTATCAGGTTTGTTATCCGATGGTGCGTCCAGATTGTGCAATACTTCCAAGAAGTGTATGCCATCGTGACAATCCTTGTCTGCCTATGCTTCGCTATTTGGAGACAGTCTTCCTCACATGAATATCAGATGCATCCGGCAAATGATTTGAATATCGGTACGGTATCTACTGCTTACCAAATCAGGGGTCCATGCGTGAGAGTAAGAGTGACGCTCTTCGCCGCCTTCAGAGATATTGTCGGCGCGAAAGAGGAGAATCTGGAGATTAGAGACGGAACGACGGTCCAGATGCTTCTCGACGAGTATGTGCGCAGATTCCCGCCGATGGGACGGTTTCGTGATCACATAATTCTCTCAGTAAACAAGGAATATGGTCCTCCTGGCAAGATTCTCAAGGATGGAGACGAGGTCTCTTTCCTGCCTCCCGTCAGCGGAGGATAGTCACAATTTCGCGGGACCCAGACGAGAGCCTCATCCGAGGAGTACGACCCTGAGGCTCGCGCCCTTCGGGCAATCTACTTCCGTCTCGACGGATTCAATCCTGAACCGCATCCCTTCACCGGCTCCCCAGGGCCTGCAGATCCTGTAGTGTGTACATCCCATGCGGTCGCAATCAATCTCCTCGTAGGTTATCATCGATCCCTCGACAGCCGCCTTTGTCGGGATCGCAGCGCGCGTCGGGAGCTTCTCAACCTCGACAACCCTGACTCCTCCTTCGTGTATCTTGCATTCGTGATGAACATCCCTTATCTCGGTCACTTTGTACCACCTGTTCTGCTCCAGGTGGAAGCAGACGTTCTTCACTTTGCATTCCCTGCACTCCGCGAGAGGGCCACCAAAAACGAACTCAAATCCTTTCTTGCACTGCTGTTCGCCTACGACAGTCACCAATACCATGCTGAACACCCTTTTCTCAGATCACTTTAGTAATCCTCGCCAGGCGTTCAGCAGCGTCTGGGTTCAGCCCCCTGTCTCCAAGCACGGTGTACCGATCTTTCCTGATCTCGTGAGCGTGCACGAGAACCT
>Ga0315268_10001405_pt1 | contig 27661 bp, 25 predicted proteins | sample C1_top_MG_FD_204535 | JGI IMG/M metagenome (GOLD analysis project Ga0315268, IMG submission 204535) | Sediment microbial communities from Yellowstone Lake, YNP, Wyoming, USA - C1_top | ecosystem: Environmental > Aquatic > Freshwater > Lake > Sediment | place: USA: Wyoming | collected 2017-08-01
CCCTGACAGGACTTTAAAGTGGCGATGATCAGGTTCTTTTCCATCTCCCTCATGGTCTGCCCGGTCATCACCGAAGCGGGACCGGACTTGAAGGTTTTGATCTGATCCGGAAGGTCGTCTAACCGAATCGTCTGGTCCTTGGCCATTACTACGGCATAGGAAATAACGTTTTCCAATTCCCGGATGTTGCCCGGCCAGTTGTAATCCATCAAAACCGCCAGGGCTTTGTTCTCTATCTGATCGATGCCCTTGGCCTGGGAGGCGGAGGAAGTCTGAAGGAAATGCCGGCAGAGCAGAGGTATGTCGCTTTGCCGTTCCCGCAGACTGGGCAGATTGATGGTAACCACATTCAGGCGGTAGAAAAGATCTTCCCGGAACCGGCCGGATTTGACTTCCTGCACCAGATCCCGGTTGGTGGCCGAGATCAGCCGGACATCGACCTTGATGCTTTGGGTATCCCCCACCCTGCGCATCTCGCCGTCCTGCAGCACCCGCAAAAGTTTGGCCTGTATGGAAGGTGAGATATCGCCTATCTCATCCAGGAAAAACGTGCCTCCGTCGGCCATCTCGAACAGGCCCATTTTATTGGTGGAGGCTCCGGTAAAGGCGCCTTTCTTATAGCCGAACAGCTCTGATTCCAGCAGGGTTTCCGGCAGGGCCCCGCAGTACTGGGCCACAAAATTCTTTTCTTTGCGGGGGCCGTTATAATGAATGGCCTTGGCCACCAGTTCCTTGCCTGTTCCGGATTCGCCTTGGATCAGGACCGGAACGCTGCTATCCAGTACCTTTTCAACCACCGAAAGGACTGTCAGAAATTTGGTGGATTGGCCGACAATATTTTCAAACCGGTACTGACGGCTTATCTCTTCCTTCAGAACCAGGTTTTCCTGTCTTAGGCGGGCTTGGAGCCTGGCGTTCTCTATGGAGATGGCCGCCATGTTGGCGAAGGCCGCCAAAAATACCTTGTCCTGTTCGGTGAATACATTCTTGGTCGTACGGCTGTCCACATAGATCAGGCCGACGATTTGATCCTGTTTTTTAAGCGGCACACAGATGATGGAGAGAATGTTGTAAAGCAACACGCTCTCCGAGCCGGAAAATCTGGGATCGGTCCTGGCATCCGAGGTCAAAGTTGCTTCCCCGCTTTCCAGCACTTGATTGAGGATGGTCTGGGAGATCTCATCGGTATTTTCAATTGGCCGTCGTTGAAAATTGCGGGCCACCTTGACCACCAGTTCTCCCGCAACCTGTTCTTTTATCATCAGCAGACCCCGTTCGGCCTTGGTGGTAGATATCACCAGATCCATCACCCGGTTGAACAACTCCTCCGGTTCCTGGATGGAATTGATCACCTGGCTGATATCATAAAGGGCCAGCATTCCCTCTTTGTCAACTTGTTTTAATTCCTCGGTAGACATTTTGTTTTTAGGATTTTATTAAAATATGCTGGAAGTAACTTCTCTGGCGGCGGTGTTCCCATCGATGGTAGTAGATCTTCTCAGCCCGTGATAACTCCGGTGATCCAGCGTAGCCAAGCAAATCGCATTTAACACGTTGGCAGTTGACAAAGGCCAACGAAATTGGGCTCCCTGCAATATTCCCATATTGCTATCCAGATTTGGCGCGGGGTTATCCTTAGTCAAAATCCCGGATAGAGTAAAACAGCCCCGTCCAATTAGCGCAATATTTACCGGTACGGACGGAAACTACGGCATCATGGATTGAATTGAAGCCAATGTTTTACTGTTTCTATTCTGTAAGAAATATATCCAGCGAGCTGTAAAACCAGAAAGAGATCGCCAGGTTAATCCCGAAACTGCGGGTTTTGTACCAGGCGTCATATGTATCATGTTTTGAATCGATGGCATCCGCAGTGGTGGCCTTTAGATAACTTTGATGGCTTAAATAAGTGCCCAAAAATACCACGCCCAGTCCGGCGGCAATGCCTATAGCCGATCGTTTTAGGATCTTTCCCTTTTTGTATTCTCCCCGGTATGACTGGCCCCAGCCCGGCCACAGGGCAGTGCGCCACAAACAGGAAAGTTTCTGGGGTTTCTCTTGCTCAAAAATCAATCCGGCCTGTACTCCCGACCGCCCCTGGTTTTGGGCGGCTTCCCGCTGGGCCCGTTTAAAAACGTTAATTATTTTGGGGGAGATGAATTCCGGGTTCAATTCCAACTTAGGTTTGGAGATCAGGATGGTTTTGAATACTGTTACCGCCTGATCGTCGTTCCCCAGGGCAACCAGGGAAAAAGCCAGATAGGTGCGCAAATACACCAAATCGGCGGCGGTATAAGGCATGGTATCGGCCAAAGCCTTTTGGTAATTTCTGACCACTTCGTCGTAATATCCCCGCTCATAAGAGGTCACTACCGATCCCAGATAGTTTTTGCTTTGAGCATAAACCGGCGAAGACATAGGAGCTAAAGCCAGTAAGCACGATATGAATATTATTCTCTTCATTGCAGGATGATATTCCGATCCAAAATCTTATCTTCTTCGATGTTCAGATTTTCTTTCCACTCTTTTTCCGACGGCCCCAAAAGCTTTAGCTCATGTTCCCCGATAGAAATCTTAAGCGGGGATCCCATCGGAGTGGTTCCCCTATCCTCGCCGTCGATATAGACCGCAGCCCAGGGCGACACGTTAAGCCTTAAGTATCCGAAAGCCTCCGGCATGGTTACATCCAGAAATAAGGTGTCCCCGGATGTTATGGACAGAGTATTGCGGTATTCCCTGCGGTTGGGGTGTCTTAGAATCAAATTATATTGTCCGGGAGAAAGTTTTACCGGGGCATCCAAAGGGGTACGTTCGTAATAATGTCCATTGATATAGATTTCGGCCCAAGGTTTTACCGAGAATTTTAGAAAACCGGGAGTAAGATTTTGAGGGATCAGATCGGCCCTGACCTTCAGGCTCTGACCGGGGTTTATTCTGATGGTAATTTGTTTTCTTTCAAAGCCTTCTTTGGTGATTACCAACCGGTACTGCCCCGGGTCCAGATTTTTAATGGTCGATGGAATGCTTCCGTAGTCGCGGCCGTTTATGTTTACCAGTGCTCCTTTAGTTCCCGACAACGAAACAATTTGTTGCGGTACTGTAGTTCCGGCAATACCGGGCGGAGCAGGATTCAACGTGTCCGTCCGGGCCTCGATGCTTTTTGATTTATGGCTGGTCACATACCCGGTTATGGTCCGGTAGCTCCAACTGCCCACAAACACCAATAGCGCCGCCAGAGCCATTATCAAGAAGGTCTGTCGCAAAGCATAGGTGCGCCGCTCGGCCCGGGCCATTTTTTTTATCAGGGTCAAATCTTCCTGCCGGGGGACATAGCTCAGGGGATCGCTGATATAACGGGAAAGCGCCTCGGGACTGAACATCTGGTAGGGCGTCAACCCGGCCAAAAGTTTTCCGGCATCGCTGTAACGGTGCTTGGGGTTCTTGTCCAAAAGCTTTTGAATGACCAAGTCCACGCCCAGCGGCAGTTCCATATCCTGCCGGGCCAGACTTTTGGGGATCAGCCGTAAAGTCCGGTCTATGGTCTCGGAATGAGTCTGCCCGGCAAAAGGGTTGCCGCCGGAAAGCAGTTCATAGAACATCACCCCCAGAGCGTAAATATCTGACTGGGCATCGGCCGATTGGCCTTTTATCTGCTCCGGGGCCAGATAGGCCGGGGTTCCCACAAAAGTTCCGGGATCGGTTATTCCCAAGGCCTCCTGGGCGTAGGCCAGCCCAAAGTCAGTTATCTTGACCCCGCCCCCTTTGGTCAGCATGATATTGGCCGGTTTGATATCCCGGTGGATGATCTGATTCTGATGGGCGTGCCAAAGACCCTGGGCTATCTGACTAACCACATATACCGCCAATAAAAAAGGCAGTTTTTGCTGTTGAGTTAACAGTTCTTTTAAAGAACAGCCGTCGATGTATTCCAAGATTATGTAATATGAGCCCTTTAGCTCAAAATAATCCGTCACGTCCACAATGTTCTCGTGATGCAGCCGTCCCAGCAGCTTGGCCTCGCGTTCAAACCTTTTGACAAATCCCTGATCGTTGGCCAAATGGGGGTGCAGTTGCTTGATCACCACCTGCCGGCCCAATTCAGCATGCCTCCCCAGGTAAATTGTGGCCATGCCGCCTGATGAAAGCACCGAGGTTATCTGGTAGTTACCGATTCTTTCCTTCATTTTTTCAAACCGGACAAAATGGCATCCAGGTTTACGGATAGGAATGACTGTCCGGCCACCACAGCCACCCCGGAATAGTTATCTAAAAAGCGCAGGACACCGGGCCAGGCCAGATGCTTAGCCGGGTCAATGTCTTCCAGCCCTAATACTTCATCGGCCGTTATTTCGAACAATCCGTTCTGATGACTGCATTTTATGACGGCGCGATTAGGTGATTCACCGTGGTTTAACCCCAAGGCTTTGGCCAGATCCACCTTCAAACTGCCGGATTTTGTTACGCTATCCCCCTTTTTATCCAGCCCCACCGAAATGACCGAATCAACCTTAATAGCCAGCCGGGCCGGTCCTATTTTAAAGATCAGCAATCGCATGGTCTTATTGGTTTGACGATTTGAACCTGGCTACCAGGCTGTTCATTTTGACGGCGGTATGGGAAAGGGTTTGGGCCACTGCCGAAAGTTCCTCCATGGAAGCGGTCTGCTGCTCCACCGCTGCCGCCACTTCTTCGGTGGAGGCCGCCGTCTGAATGGCGATGGCCGATACTTCTGAGGCTAATTGCACCACCTGCCCAGCGCTTTTGGTCTGGGCCCGGCTGGATTCCGAGATCTGCTTGACCATGGTGCCGGCCACCGTTACCGTGCTGTTTATGACTTTCAAGGCCTGCTCGGTTTGGTTCACGCTGGTCCGGCTGTTTTCTATTGACTGCTGGGTCAGGGCTATCACCTCCACGGTTTTGGCAATTTCGTCCTCAATGTCGCGGATCAGCGAAGAGGCCTGCTGGGCCGAATTCCCGGCCTCCACCGCCAGGGAACGGATCTCGTCGGCCACCACCGAAAATCCTTTGCCGGCCTCTCCGGCCCGGGCCGCTTCGATGGCGGCATTCAAAGCCAAAAAATCTATCTGCTGGGCCAGATTGGAAACCAGGGCCGCCACCCCGCCTATCTCCTTGGATTTCTGTTGCAGCTTGATCACCTTCTGACTAGTCTGGTCCGCCGATTGGTATATCTCAGCTATTTTCAGGACCGCCTCCGAAGTTTTATCAGCCCCCTGTTGGGATGACTCCACCGCCCTTTGGGACGAGACCGTGGTCATCCGCACCTGGGAATCGATCCGCTTGGTGGCTTCGGAAAAATCCTGCAGGGACTTGGCCACCGAGGTCAGCCGCTCCGACTGGACGGTGGCCCCTTTGGAGATCTGCTGGATGGTGGATGATATCTCCTGCCCCGAAGCGTTCATCTGCTGGGAAGAAGAGGCCAGTTCTTGGGCGCTGGCCGCCACCTCGGCTGCCACTTTCTCTATATCGGTGACCAAGCGGTCCAACAGGTCGACAAATTGATTATACTGATGGCAGAGATCCCCCAGTTCGTTATTGGCCAAAAGCGGAAGATGGCGGCCCAGTCCCCGGTTGTCGCCGCTGATCTCGGATAAGGCCTGCACCAGCGAATCGATGACCCCGGTGATATTCCTAGAGGCCAGAAAGGCGATGGCCAAAGTGGCCGCCAGCCCTATCAGTGCGATCAGCGTCATCTGGTTCAGACGTCCCATCATTACCCCGAAAGAAATGGAGAGCATCATCACCACCAGGAACAGGGTTATCAGGCGGTAGGTCAGGGATATCCGGAAGGTTTTCTTGATGACCTCCGACTGACGCCCCAGATGCAGCAGGGCCAGACGGATGACTATGTCCTTAAGCAGAAATTCTTCCAGCAAAAAGATCAACGAACCCATTACCAGCGCCGTCACTACCGAATAAAGCACGATGTACCAGAAATTGGCGGCCTGAGCCAGCAGGGCCACGATCAGCCATATCACCGGAACTGCTACTAAGAAATTGACCGCCATATGTACAGCCGAGGCCAGTGGAAAATCCAGGGCCGACTTAAAGGCCGCGGTAGCGGTCTGGGGTTCAGACAAAGGATCGGTCAAAAATCCAGTGACTGGTTTCAACCGCTTCCGGTTCCAAATCTGGGTCAGCCCGGCCAGCAAAAGCGAGATTGGAATCCCGGCCCACAGCATCACCCGGTTGGCCTGGGGGGGGAAGGCCGCCACCCGGCTGACGAAATACATTAAAAAGGGCGCTCCAAAAAACAAGGCCATCAAGTCCGGCAAAGCCAGGGCCAGCTTTAGTTTTTTCTCCGGTTTCATTTTCTCTGGCCCTCCTTAACAGTAAAGTTGCCTACCAGTCGTTTCATCTCCTCGGCGGCCCGGGCCAGTTCCTGGGCGCTGGCAGTCATCTCCTCCATTGAGGCCATTTGTTCCTGATGGGCGGCCGCGGTCTGCTCCATGCCCGAAGCCGTTTCCTCGGCCACCGCCTCCACCTGCTCTATGGCCAGCACGATCCGCTTGGCCCCCTCCACCTGTCCTTCGGTGGTCTGCGATATTTTTAGAGATCCCTCGGACGAGTTTTTTACCGTCTCGATGATCTGGAAAAATGCTTTATTGCCGTTCTCGGCCAGCTGTTTGCCATTGCCCACCTCCACCAGGCCCTCCCGCATGGCGGTTACGGTCTGAATGGTCTCAGACTGGATCTCCTTGATCAGACCGTCTATCTGCTTGGTGGCAGAAGCGGTTCGCTCAGCCAGCTTTTTTACTTCGCCGGCCACCACCGCAAAACCCCGGCCGGATTCGCCGGCCCGGGCGGCCTCAATGGCCGCATTAAGGGCTAACAGATTGGTGCGCCAGGCCACCGCCGAAATCAGTTCGGTGATCTGGCTGATCTCCCCCGTTTTCTTCTCCAACCCCCCGATCACAAAAGACAGCCGGGTCATAGTATCGTCGATCTTCCCCATCTGCTCGGTGATGGCAGTCATGGCCCGTTCTCCTTCCGAGGCCATGCCCAAAGCCTGGCTGGCCGATTTGGCCGCTTCCTGGGCGCTTAAGTTCACCTCATCGACCGAAGAGGATATTTCATTGATGGCATCCTTGGTTTCTTTGACCGACGAGACCTGGGTGGCCGATCCTTGGGAAACCCTCTGCAAAGTGGCGGAGATCTCCTGCTGGGAAGCGCTCATCTCCTGAGTGGAGGCCGCCAGTTCCTCTGAGGTGGCGGCCACATTGTTGGCGGTGTTCATCACGATACTAACCAGTTCTTCCAGCTTGGCGGCAAAACTATTAAAATGCAATCCCAGCCGCCCTATTTCATCATTGGCCGCATACTTTACCCGGCGGGTCAGATCGGCCGAACTTTCGGCCAAGTCCTTAAGCATGTCGCCCAGCAAAGCGATGGGCTGAGAAACCATCCGGCGGATCAAGCCCCGGATTAAAACGATCACCACTAAAAATGTGACCAGTAGCAGCACCACTACGTTAGTTAGCATTTTCTGGAAAAGAGGCGTGATGATATTAGCGTAAAACTGGGTCTGATCGCTTACCAGCAGTTCCTGCCGTAAAAACCCGGTCAGCATGTTGTACATGGTTACCAGCATTATCCCGGTAACCACCGTCAAGGCCGAAAAAAGCACGATGGCAAAACTGGATATCAGTTTGGATTCGATGCTGATGTTGTTTTCTTTTTCCTGGGCCTTCAGCAGCGTCATTGCCGACCAGCCGATGATGGCGGTCGGAACCAGCATGGCCAAGAGGCCTATCCAGCCCAGCCGGGAATACAGGAACACTGCCAGGATGGAGATGGGAGCCAGTGTCAAATTAATCTTTAGGTCAGCCCAGGTCATATTAAAGGTTTCGGGCCAGCCGAAATCTCCGGTGATGACATGGTAGACCCCCACCATAAAATCGTTGAATATAATATAGACCGGCAAAGCTGCCAGCAAGATCAGGATGTTTAACCAACCCAAAACATCAGCCCCGCCCTTGCCCTGCATCAGGATAAAAGCCTGGGACATTAAAAAAGTGGCCATTACGAATTGGGCCCCAATGAAGAAAACCCTTTGCCACGGCTTTTTCCGTCTGATCTGGTGAAAGACCGAGCCGATGGCAATAACCAACGTTGCCGGGGCCGGGCCCCACACCAAAAAAACGAAATAAACCATTACCAGATCCAGTGAAATATGCACCCCGCCGGGCAGGGCCACCGTAAACCACTGGCATCCGGTGCCTATTACCAAAAGGGCCAGCATTAGCCAAAGCGGTATGCCTATCCCCCCTTTCAGCATATAGAACAGCAAGACCAGGCCCAGGGCCGTTACCGCCCAGGCATATAAGCTTTGCCATTTGAATCTGTTACTCATAATCTATCAATCTCCGCGCTTTTAGGCTTGCTTTATTTATTTTATCCATTCATCGGTCTGACTTTGCTATTCTGACCGTATCCTTGTCCAACATCCAAAGCCGGCAAAAATCACTATGAAAAATGTTTAATCATAGCCTTGGACTCTATAATAAATACCAGTTCCTCCTGATATTCAAAAGCCTGAAATATTTTCTCCTGTTCTTGAGCTAAATTTTTATCCACCGGAATATAAGCGCTACCAGGAATTTCGACTATGGGGCCGATCTCCTCTACTAACAATCCGGCCGCGTTTCCGGAAGTAACTGTAATAACTATATCCCCGGAGCGAGCAGGAATTGATTTCCCCAGGAACAGCCCCAAATCGACCACCGGTATCTGTTTATCCCGCCAGCGGCACATTCCGGTGATGAACCCGTTGATCTGGGGCAGGATTGTTAGTTCGGGATGATAGACCACCTCCTGAACCGTCATCATATCCAGGGCATAGTGCTCGGATCCCGAACGGACTATCAGGACTTTGCTGACAGCTGCATCCAATTTTTAAGCTTCCTCGCTTTTCAATGTGTCTATCTGCTCCTGGGCTTCCTTGGCCCACCAGTTACCGGGCGAGAGCTTGATGCATTTTTCCCATTCCCTGATGGCCGCTCCCGGCATTTTTTTAAGAAAATAAGCCCGCCCCAGATGGTAGTAGGCTTCTATCAGGTTCGGCCCCAGCACCGTGGCCTTGGAAAAGAAAGATATGGCATCATCCAGCATCTGTCTTTCTAAGTAAACCAGCCCCATGTAATAGTGGGAGTACAGCACCGCGCTCCGGTCCTTACCCGATTTCAGCACCCGGCTGAAATGCTCTATGGCCTCACCGTAAATCTGTTTTTTAAGACAAACAAAACCCAGATTATTGCGCACCGCATCGTTATTGGGCTCCAGTTGCAGGACTTTAAGGCAGATCTCCAAAGCCTGGTCATAGCTGCCCTGATAACTGTAGGCCCAGCCTAAAAGCCCCATAGCCTTGGTGTCGGTGGGATTTAGTTTGACTGCGTGACTAAGCGAGTCGATGGCTTTCTCGTATTCCCCGCTGCAGATATGGTTCCAGCCTTCGGCCACATAGGTAGAACTCCCCAAACTGTCGGTGCGCATGGTCTCCACAAAGGAACGGATCAGCAGTTTGGACTGATCGTCGCTGACCGAGGCCGCTTTGTAGACCGAGATCAGCGATTTAACGGAATCCTGCAGGCTTAACAGGTGCTTCAGGGCTATGGCTATATCTTTATATAATTCGCGGATTTCCCGTTCCATCTGCCCCTCCTGATCCTTGGCCTCGGGAACTTTAAGCCGCTCTTTGAGGACCGCGATTTTGTCCTGATAATCTTTTACGACATCTTCCAGCACCGGCATTTTAGCTTCCCCTTTTCAAATAATTTGCAACTATTCAGCCATACTTAAACCATCATTTACCGGGGTTAGCCGCATAAAGCATGCCCTGAGTTAAATCGAAAGGGAATAAAAAGATAAACTACTTTTCTTAACTGGGGCAGATGGCTGAATAGTTACAATAATTTCAAGAACAGGCCGCAATTATAGCCCCCGGTATCTGGTCCAGAGGTAATACCAGGTCCACCATTCCCGTCTCTATTGCCGATTTAGGCATTCCAAACACCACGCAGGTAGTGCGGTCCTCGGCGATGGTATGCCCGCCTTGCCTTTTGATGGCCGCCATTCCGTTGGCCCCGTCATGCCCCATCCCGGTCAGAATCACGCCCACTACCGGCACTTTGGCGTTGGCCGCCAGAGATTCCATGGTAACATCCACCGAGGGGCGCACTCCAAAACGGGGATGGTCCTGATTAAGCCGGACATTTTGCCCGGATGAGTCCACGGTCAGATGATAATCGGCTGGCACCAAAAGTGCCAGCCCAGGCTTGACGATGTCGCCCTCCCTGGCTTCCTGGACCATGATCCGGCTGCGGGATGAAAGCCTTTCGGCCAGGGACTTGGTAAAACCTACTGGCATATGCTGAATCAATATCACTCCGGCGTTAAGGTTCCCGGGAAGTTTTGGGATGATCTCTGCCAGAGCCCGGGTGCCGCCGGTGGATGAACCTATGGCCACAATTTTTTGGCCCTTGGCTAGGGACGGGTTATAGATAGCCGCCGGTTCGGTTTTTTTGTGGCGTTGGCTTTCTAATTTCTCCAGATCCACCCCAGCCACCATGAATACCTTTTCCACCAACTGTTGCCGGACTTTTTCTATGTCCAAAGAGATGGAGCCTGATGGTTTGGTGATGAAATCGATCGCCCCCAGTTCCAGCGCCAGCAAGGTTGCCTCCGCCCCCTCCACCGCATGAGCCGAGAGCATCAAAACTGCCACCGGAGTCTCGCTCATCAGCCGGGCCAATGTCTTTAGCCCGTCCATATTAGGCATTTCTATGTCCAAGGTCACCACGTCGGGCCTCAGCTTTTTAACCCGGGCCAGACACTCCAAACCGTCATTGGCAGTACCAACCAGTTCCAGTCCCGGAGTACTGGATATTATGTCGCCCACCATTTTCCGCATTAAGGCGGAGTCGTCAACCACCAGTACTCTTATATTTTTTCCGGAAGCCATCATTTTAGCCGCATGTTTAGATTTTTATTGAAGGTTATTCATTCCGATATAATAAATATTTTAGATAAAACGAATACCAGACTATATTTCCTTAAGACCAGCCTTGAAAGAACGGACCAGCACTGTGCCCGTGGAAAGTATGAATTCCACCGTGCGGCCGTAATCTCCGCCGATATCCTCGGCCGTGATGGGAATGTTCAAAGAATTCAGCACCCGCTTGGCCTCCTGGGCATTCCGCGGGCCGATATTGACGCCGCCGTTCCTGTGGTTTAAAAGCAAACCGGCGAACATAGTGGAACCGCCGGCCAGCTTGGCCTTGATCCGGTCCCGCTTGCATCCCAATGCCTCCATCTGTTGCAGCATCAGTTCTACGGCGCTCTGGGGGCACTTGCCAGGCTGGGCCTTTAGCCGGCTCAGCTCCGGCAACGGCAACATCACATGAGCCAGCCCTCCTATTTGGGTCTCTGGATCATACAGCATGATGGCCAAACAAGATCCCAGCCCATGGGTGGTAATGATGACCGGTTCCCGCTCCACCCGCAGTTCTGCTATTTTAACTATAACTTCGTTAGACAATTTATTTATTACCGCATTTATCCGTTAAGTTTATAAATCCGTTCTTTGAGCTCAAAAGTGGTAAAATATTCTTTTGCCTGCCCGAATAGGGTCTCCACCTTGCCCAGCACCAGGAATCCTCCGGGCCTCAGGCTTTTTTTGAAACTATCAAAAATATATTCCTGGGCCTGCCGTGAAAAATAGATCAGCACGTTGCGGCAAAATATCAGGTCCAAACCCGAGAATGGCGAGGGTTCAAGCAGATCAAAACGCTGGTATTCCACCATCCGTTTGATGTCCTCGGTCAGGATAAAATATTTGGAGGATACATCAAAATATTTTTTTATCAGTTCGGGAGGCATCTCGTTCATGCTGTTATGATCATAAATCCCTCGCCTTGCTTTCTCCATGCTTTGCTGATCAATATCGGTGGCAATGATCCGGCAGGTGCGATTAACGCCAATCCTGCCGGCAAATTCCCGCCACAAAATAGCCAAGCTGTACGGCTCTTCCCCCGAAGAACATCCGGCGCTCCAAATTGTCAGGGGACGGCTCTGTTCGGGTTGGGCCAATAACGACGGCAGCACCAGGGATGAAACTGCTTTAAAAGTTTCTGGATTGCGGTAAAAATTGGTAACATTGATGGTCAGGGCATCCAGAAGCTTGGGATATTCGGACTTGTCCTGGACCAGCCTTTGGGCGTATTCCTGATAAGTGCTGAGCTGGCAGGCCCTTAATCTAACAGCTAAACGCCTTTTTAAAGGCCGTTCCTTGTACTGCAGAATGTCAAAGCCGGTATCAGCATTTATCCTTTTGGCTAGTTCCTGCAGCTGGGGATCGGTAATGGCGTCTTTGAATATCATTTTTTTTCGGCCAGATCAATATTGCGCTTGATCATCTGATTTGAGGGATCCAGCTCCAGCGCCTTTTTCCACCATTTGACCGCGTTATCTTTTTGCCCTTGTTTAAGGCACAGATTCCCCAATTTATAAAGCTGCTGTACATCGGCCAACCCCATCTCGGCCACTCGGGAAAGCACCTCCACCGCTTGAGACCAGAGACCGTTGCGGTAATAAAGCTCGGAAAGATTGTGAAGCAAAGACCTGTTTTCCGGGGAGACTTTCAGGGCGGCCTGATAATGACGTTCGGACTCTTCCACCTGGCCCCGGGCCTGCCAGATGGCGGCGATATTGTTTTCGGAAGCCGGATTGATGCGTCCGCCTGTTGTGCACTCCTGCCAGTATTCTAAGGCCGAATCCCACTGGCTACTGCGATAAGCCGCCAGTCCCAGCAGAAAACTCCCCAACAGCGTTTTCTTCCCCTGCTGTTCCAGCGTCAACAACTGATCCTGGGCTGAACTCCACTCCTTTTTGCGGCAGGCCAGGTGGGCCAGGTTAAGTTTTGGCGTCAGACTTTCCGGATCGATCTCCACTGCTTTTTTATATTGGCGGGTGGCGTCATCGTATTCTCCCATGGCTTCCAGGGCCAGGCCCAAATTATTGTAACTACAGGCTTTTTTGGGTTCAATGGCAATGGTCTCCAGAAATTCGGTGGCGGCCTCGGCATATTCTGCCTTACGGAAATGGATCAGGCCCAGATAGAAACGGGCATCAGCTTCATCAGGATTTATCTCTACTATCCTCCGGTATTCCCGGTAAGCTTCTTCGTACATCTGAGTCTTATAAAAAGCGATCCCCAGATTACGATGTTCGTCGGCATCACCTATCCCGGCTCCGGCCGCAGCCCGGGCCCTTTCGTTGCCCCGTTTTACCAGTCCCGCCCTCAGCAAACCGTAGATGATCTTGGAGGTTAAAAATTCCCCCAGTGAAGAAGCCTCCATCACTTCGCCCATGGTACGTCGACCGTCAATCAGCTGCATTACCTGACGTTCTTCCTCGTTCAGCTCCATCTCCACCTGCTGGGAGCTTTCTATAACAAGCTTTTCCAGCACAATCTGACCCCCGGGAAGCTTGGCCTCCAGATTTTTCCATTCATCGATCCGGCGGGCTTCTTCCAGCAGCAGGTTCAATACATCCAACGAAACGGTAATGGTCTCTTCGGCAGGCGAAGTATCCGGCTCAAAAAAGAAATCCCCCTCAGTCCAGCGTAGCAGGTAAAATATGGCATCGGAGATCTGCCGGGAAACATCGGACTCCAGATCCTGCTTGGTCAACAGCCCCAAATGGATCAAAATGTCGCCCAGCCGCCGGCCGTCCGGGTCGGTCTGCTGAAATTTCAGGGCCTCCTCCAGCTGGGAATTGGTAATAAATCCCCGGGACAGCAGACGGTCGCCCAGGCGGTCGGGACGGTTCAGCAAGTTGCTGTAGCATATCTTTCCATCATTGAAATATATGCTGCCAAAATTCTTGCCGTCGGTAACCTTCAGACAACCGGTCTTGCGTCCCACCGATAACAACTGAAGCACATCGGGCAGGCTTATTTCCTTAAAGGATCCTTTTATCGCCATCTGGTTAAAATAAAAATAATGGGTTTTTAAGTTTGTACTTACTCGATCGCCGAGTCGCCGAGTTTAAAATTAGGTAATAATTCTTTTAATCAATTTTTAATAAGGTATGTTTTCTTGGAGGGCAGCATCTTCCGCCCCAGTAACATTCCGATTGGTGGAGAAAAGGCTTATTATGGAGCCCCTTTCCTTTTTGGGCCTTAGTCCAACAACCATGGTTGTGTGTCTGGATGTCTTAGGGACTGAATGGTCATTGAAATTCTTCCATCAGTCTGTCGGCCAACCAGGGCCAGTTTTCTTCAATGATACCGGCCTTTTCCGCCAGAATATCGTCCGGTTTGGATTGTGTTGGGGACTCTGGTAATTTTACATCCTGATGTTCTGCTTTTGTTTCCGGGACCGGCTTAGTTTTGGGCATAGCAGGCTGGACTGGCAGTTCTGGCGATTCCGGTTTAGGGGGCTCCAACGGCGAAGTTGCCACCGCAACCTCTGTTTGCGGCAAAGTTTCGCGGTTACCTCCGTTTAATCTTTGGGAAAGGCTTTTAACTAATTGCTCCAATTTATCTGTTTGTTCCGGATCAAACAATACCGACTCGATCTGAGATATTTCTTCCGGAGTTGACTGGGCGGCCATCTGTCCAAACTGCTGTTGCAGACCAATCAGCCGTTCTACATTGACCGTGTATTTATCGTATTCCGAAGACAAGACTGAAATATCCTTATCCAATGCCAGTTCCACCGAGGTAGTGTTAAAGCCCTTCATCTTCCAGATGTAAATCTTCTCTTTATATTCCCGCCGGACCTTTTCGGTATCCTGTTGTTCAGTTAACATGTTCAGCATCCGGTCGTCCAACCCGGACACAAACGCCCCGAACTCACCTTCTGGTTTGGCCGCTGGTTCTTTGGCGGCCTCTGCCGATTCCGGTTCCGGCTGGACCTCGGCCGAAACCGCCGGGGGCAATGCTTCATCCACCGTATCTTTGGTAACCGGGCCCTCCATCAGCGAAGAATACAGCAATACCCGGTTCAAGGCACCCTCTATCTCCCGGACATTGGAAGAGACCCGGGAAGCAATCAGATGTAAAACGTCTTCAGGCAGAATTTGCCCGCGGGCCTCGGCTTTTTTATAAAGGATTAAACCCTTTTCCCTAAGTTCTATCTCCTTTAATACCACAAACACCCCTCCTAAAAGCCGGGATAGTAGCTTGGGGTCCAGGGCTTCTATTTTCTGGGGATGCATGTCGGTGGTGATTACGATTTGCCGTCCCGAGCCTATCATCCGGTCAAACAGCGGCAACAATCTTGCCTGGACATCCCGCTGGTGCAGGCCCAGGTGGAGATCGTCAAACAACAGCAGGTCGGACTGCTCGGCCCGGGCCAGATCGCCCACCACCAACTGGCTTCCGGCCAGGATTTCAATTTTATATTCCGGATGAGACAGGGCCACGGCATTACCCACCGCATGCAACAGGTGGGTCTTTCCCAGGCCCACTCCGCCGTAAATCACCAAGGGGTTGTAGATCCGCCCAGGTTCCTCGGATACCTTCAGGGCAGCCGAAAATGCCAGGCGATTGTTGGGCCCGATAAAGAAGTTATGAAAGACGTAGTTGGTCTCGATTATTTCAGAACTATTTTTATCCATTGGTATTTTGGCTATGGCGGTTGGAGATTAATTGATGTTGCCAGTGAGTATAAATAACTAAGGGGGCCGATAAATCTTTCTGCCGTGTTTGCGTTCTTTAGAGATGCATCTTCCCGGATACTGCTTTTACTTTTTATATTTGGCGGAAAGGGACTGCAATACCAAAGCGCTGATGGTCTTTAAGGTATCAAAGACCCCTACCCCGGTGGTAGCTATTGCTTCAAAATGGTGGGCCTTCCTGAAATTGAGTCCGGTGTTCAGATCGGCCACCGACATGATGTTAGGCAGGTCCCGTTTGTTGTACTGCATTACCAGTGGGATTTTATAAAGATCCATTCCCAGTCCGGAGAGATTGTCCCTCAGGTTCTGCAGGCTCTCTTGGTTTTCCTGCCACAAATCGACCTGAGAATCGGCCACAAAAACCACGCCATCCGAGCCCTGTAGCACTAATTTGCGGGTGGAGTTGTAAAATACCTGACCAGGCACAGTGTAAAGCTGGACCCTGGTTTTATAACCGGCTATGGTCCCCAACTCCAGCGGTAAAAAATCGAAAAACAGGGTGCGGTCCTTTTCGGTGGCCAGACTGACCATGGAGCTCCGCTTTTCGTCTGGGATCTTGCCATAGATATACTGAAGATTGGTGGTCTTGCCGCAGCGCCCCGGCCCGTAATAAACAATCTTACAAGTAATCTCTTTGTATGAGTAGTTGATTAAAGACATGATCTTATTTGAATTGAATTATTAGGGTTAAGACGTTTGGATTATTAACGGGGTGATAAATAAATCTCTTGGACGTGGCATACAGTCTGCGGCAAATGTCTTGACCTGATTAATAAAAGGTCAAGAGAACAACTTGGACAGGGCGTCCTCTACTTCCCGGTTAAGGTCGGGTAGCATTATCTCCTGGCTTTCCTGCCCCCGGCCGGTGGCCGGTTCCTGGGCTTCGCCCTCTGCCAAAGGAGTATCATCACCTTCATCGCTCCATGTTTTTTCCAGATACGGAGCAAGCGCTTTTTCGGCTTCGGCGGCGGCATGGCGGATCATGCCCACCACTGTTGATTTATCAAAGATGGTGGCCAGGATAAAATGCTCGGCCACCAGGCAGAAATAGACATTCCACTTTGATCCTTCCTGGAACATCACTTTGAACTTTTCTTCCTGCACCAAACGGGCCAGGGCCTGGGTGGAAGAAAATATGCCACCGATCAGGGCCGATATCGGCTGCAGATTGAAGTCGGAGATATAGCCCGACTGGCTGATCAGGTGGCCATCCTTGGATAAAAGGATCACGCACTTGGCCCGGGAGGCTTTGATGTATTGAGCCATCTCCCGTTCCACGGCGATGGTGACCTCTTCGGATATGATGAACTGGAGATTGGTCATAATATCTTTATCAATCTTTCCAGGCTGGCCTTCATTTTAATGGATACCAATCCGATATTGGCCCCTGGCTCGGTGATCACCGTCAGGATGCATTCCGGCGCGCATAGGAATATGATGCTACCTTCGCTGGCCGAAAGTTGTACTCCGGAAAGTTCAGCCCCCTTGTCCGGCCGGAGGGATTTGATTATCTCCTGGTAAATTCCGGCCACCATGGCGCTGATGGTCCGTTCCTCCATTCCCGACATCAGATTGGAAACAACTACCAAGCCCTCGTTATCCACCACCAGGCTGCCCTTGACCCCAGAGATCTCGTTTATTTGGTTGAGTATTTCTTTCATGATGTTCTTTTATCTTGTTTTTTCGGCGGTTTTTGCTTGATTTTAATATCTGACCTGCTCAACGACCTTTTCGGTTCAGCAGTTATTTGGCCGGTCCTTTGGGAGTGAGTTTTTCCGCCTGGTCCGCCGCCCGTTTGCTGTTGACCATCACCAGCCCCACCTTGGCCGAGACATCAGCTGAAATCAGCAGCACCATCCGTCCAGCCTGGCGTAAAAATATTTTCCCGTCCCCGCTCTCTATTACAATCCTTTCCAGTTCTCCCAGTTTTATTTTTTTCAACGCTTCGTACGCTGTCTTAAAGATGTTTGCCGACAGGGCGGCCGTGTCTTCGGAAAGACTTTTTCCGTTCCGTGATACAGCGTCGGCCACCGCATAACCGTTTTCATCCACCAACATGCAGGCACTGATTTGCGGAGTTTGCACCAGATCGTTCATGATCTTTCCAAAACCAGCCTGCCATTCGGTTACCTCCTCGGAAGGTGGTTTTGAATTTTCGGTTTGGGCCGCCGGCTTTTCCTCTGTTTTTAGCGGCGCAACCGGCTGTGTTTCCAAACGATCGGATATTAACGGAATAAGGCTTGACGGAATCTTCTGGACGGGCGACTCCGGTATCTTCACCGGTGCAGGAGCTGGTTTTTCCTTCTGGGCCGCAGTTTCTGGCGAAGCTGCTTCAGCCTCTGGTCTTAACGGCAGTGCAGGTGCTGAAATCGCTTCCTTATGGGCCGTAACCGGTACAAGGACGGGATCCTGAGCTTCTGGGATGGCGGAATCGGCCCGAGAAAGTACCTCCTTGGCTTCGGAGTTCTCGGACTGGACCGAAAGGACTTTTACCGCCTCGATCCTGGCCAAAGCATACTGTTTGGTGGCCAGCAGGCACTTGGCCATCACCAGCCGCCCTTCGATATTGTCAGGCTGGGATTCCAGGCCGGCCTGGCAGATGGCGATGGCTTCCGGAATCAGTCCGTTATCCCGGTAAAAATCGGCCAGGGAAGCGAACAGCTGAGACGAAGGATCGTTTACCATCTGATCGGGTGTATTATTTTCTGTTGGATCGGGCATGGATTTGAAAGTATGTTGGTTGACTTTTACTTGGCATCATTTGATTTTAGTAGCTGCAACTTTACTCCCTACGTCCGGCTATCGGGATTCCTTGGGTTTTTTCATCTTCTCCAGCCAGGACTTGACCTCAGACGAAAGCTCCATGGGCAATCCATCCGGTCGCGCAACCTCGCTTTTTGATTCTGCCTGTCCGGGTTGGATACGGGTCTTTCCCTCCAGCCCTTCGGCCCAGCGCACCGCCAGGGTCACCATCTCCCGTACTTTTTCGGCCCTTTTATCGCCGCCGGCAAACCTTAAGAATTTTCCCCAGCGTTCCACCGCCAATTCCAGCCGGCCCAAACGGGCGTAGGTAAAGCCCAAACAGTAATTTATTTCCGGATTGTCTTCCTCTCCCTTGCTGGCCAGTTTGTATTCCATTACAGCCTCATCGTATGATTCGGCCAGATAGTAAGCCTCTCCCAGATACAAATGGGCATGGGCCAGCTCCGTATTTTTTTGCACCAACTGAGTAAAATAGCTGATGGCCTTTTCTATTTTCCCGTCGTTCAGGTCTGTTATCCCCTGCTTTAGAGGATCCTGCTCCGGCTCCTGCAGATCAAGCTTCAGTTCGGTTTTTTTGCCCAAAACCCTTACCAGGCCGGTGGCGCAGAGTCCGTATATTACCTTGGCGGTTTCGAACTCTCTCCCACCCACGGTCTCTACCACCTGGCGGGCTGTTCTTTTGCCGTCGATGGTGGCCATTATCAACCATTCCTCCGGTTTGAGGTCAAGCTTCCCCGAAGCCAGCTCGCTGCCCTGAGAAAGGCTGAGGACCAGGTCCAGATCGGGAAGCTTGGAGTGGATCTTTGACCATTCGTCAAGCCGGCGGGAGACCTCCATCATCACGTTCTCGGTAATCAACAGCAGTTCGGTGTCGGTGTCTGACGAAAGATCCATCTCCTCAAACCTGAAGTAGCCGTCCTTCCAACCCATGATGGCATAAACCACTTCCTCCACCTGGGTCTTCAAAGCTTCTTTGACAGCAGGCTTGCCGACAAAACTGCTTTCGGCCGCCAGAACCCCGAACCGTTTGCGCTCTTGGGAGGACGCCTGATCCTTTAATATCCTTTCCAACTGAGGGCTGGTGATCTTTCCGGCCTTCAGCATTATCTGTCCGATCCGCTCGTAACCTTGCTGCAGGCTGGCCCGTATTATATTGCCGTTGGAAAAGAAAACCTGCCCCACGTCATGGGCCGAATCCAGCGTCAGCACCCCGGATTTCCGGGACATGGCCAGCAGCTGGAACAGGTCCATCAGGCTTAGTTCTTTTATGGGGCCTTCGATCGCCATCTACTATCTACAGTTTACAGTTTAGAGTTTACCGTTGACTCGTACTTTTCATAGGTTCATCCCTTGGTCTCGAATTGGGACAGGGATATCAACACTTGCCATTTAAGGAGTTTTGCTTACAGGATCGTTCTGCCCGTCATTGACTCTTACATTGCTTTTTCTTAAGCCAACATTAAGTAATGCCCATGCGAATAAGATTTGAAATGAGCATTTTAAATTTGTTAATTTCACTTTTTCTGCCCAGGATGTCTAAATATTCAAAATCAACAGGTGCCATTATTACACCGGTATGGAGCTTCCATGGATATTCCGGATTTATTTTATCTAATTTTCCACCTTCGGGGGCCAAATTTTCTATTTGCCCGGCAATTGGCAACAGACTGTCAATATATGCAGCAAAAACAACATGGTTTTTGGCGTAACCCAAATTTTTTCTGATTTCGGGCCGGCCTTTGATCACTCTTAAGAACTTAGTCAGAGCAATGTGCGAAATTTCCGGCGGCATGTTGCCCGGGCCGCATAAGAAAGCCTTGGCAAGCTTCTCCGTGGCCATTTGAAGATAATGCAATTGCTGACATTTGGCAGCCGGCAACTTGTTCAGGTGGACGAACATTTCATAATCGTCCTTAGCTTGCGTCAAAAAAGCCTGCTGCCAGGTCATTTGGCTGCTTCCAATTCTTTGGCTTTACCCCAGCTGCCCCACCCTTCAGGAAGTTTTAATTTGCCTTTTTCGTCAGTTCTGATCAGTGCGATGCCTGACCGGGCCGGCAATTTATCTGCTTGTGAAGGACTAAAGTAGAACGGCTCTACGGTTTTGCTGATTGAACGTGGCACGTCGTCCTCCAGCATAACGAGGCGGACCTCTTTGCTGTCAGGAAACCAAAGTATCTTCTTTATGCCAGGCTCTGCCTTTTTATTCTCTTTTGCCAGGGCCTGAGCTTGGCGCTGAATTATAGATGCCGTTAGTGTTTTCATATAACCTCCTGCGGATTGTCAATGGTTGCTTAAGTTAGTTGGTTAAGTTTGTAATACCCTTTACTTAATAATCAAATATTTCCCAAACAACTTCTTGGAGATATCAATCTGGTTATAAAACCAAGTACAAAGTTCTTCGTCCTTTTTAGCTAATTCAGTGCGTTCTTTTCCAATCGGCAAATCAGATGAAAGTTTTCTGTTAGTCATTCTTAATTCTGTAGCTTTGCTCGTCACTAACTTCAGATATTGTTCAATTTCGTTATCCTGTCCAAAAAGGAAGTAAGCTTCATTCGTGTTAATAAGAAAATTTGTTAGTACGGCTTGATTTATATCTGCTTCTCGTATAATATGTGACAAAAATTCCATAAGGGCAATAAATACCTTAAATCTCTTATCGTATAAAGCGAAACGGTGGTTTTGTAAATTAGTGTGATATTGACCATAAGCAATCCAAGCGACTATTGCTGCAATCAGTAAAGAAATGCCGTTTTGAATATTCATAGAATACACCTCAGCCCGCCACTTCCTGCCATTGCAGGGCCGCATCAATTGCCTTGGTGGCCTGCTGTCTCAAGCTCTGATCGTGGGTGAAATTGACCGCCTTTTGCCAGGCCTCTACCGCATCGCGGGTCTTGCCCCTCTGAGCCAGAAGTTTTCCCAGCAAGAGATACAACTCTGCCCGGTCGCCGTAGGAAGCCATCAGCTCCTGACAGAGGGCGTAGGCCTGGTCGGCCTTGCCGGTCCGGGCGAACATCGCAGCCTGGCCCAGCCGGGCCTCAAAGCTTTTGGGGGCTATCTTGACCGCTATGGCAAACTCCACCGAGGCCTTGTCCAGTAAATTTTGTTTCAGATAGATCTCGCCCAAGGCCAGATGGGATTCCAAGTGGGCGGGGTTATTGACCACCGCCTTTCTAAGCTCCTCGGCCGCGGCATCTGGCTTGCCGGACGCCAAAAGCAACAGCCCCAGCCGGTGATAGCCGTATGGAAGCTTAGGCGAAATATTTATGGCCTGACGGTAGGCCATTACCGCTTCCTCGGGCTGGCCCTGCGCTTCAAAAGCCTGCCCCAGACCCAGATAAAGATGAATGTTCTGGGAATCGTCTTTCAGCGCCTTTTCAAAATTCTGTTGGGCCTGTTTATGCTGTCCCAGGTTTAAATAGAGCCGGCCAAGTTCCAGTTGCAGTTCCGGGGTATGGGAGGAATTTTTCAGGCCGTTCTCCAGCACTGCGACCGCCTGGTCGGGAAGGTTTTGCATCAGATATGTTCTGCTAAGGCCCGAAATATATTCGGGCTGGCCGGGAAAAAGCTTGATCAGCAATTTATAATGTACCGCCGCCTCCGCTCCCTGTTTTTCATCCAGAGAGATCTCGGCCAGGGCCTTTAAGGCTGCCGGGTTCTGGGGCTGCTGTTCTATAATGGCCTGGGCCTGTTTGCGGGCTTCGGCATTGTCGCCCTTACTGCGTAAGTCTTTAAGTTTTTGGAGATCGGACTGAAGTTCCCGCTCCTCCCATCTGGTCGATTTGGCCCGTAAGGAAGCATCCTCCAGCACTCCTCCAAAAATATCGGACGAGACCGTGGTCCCTTTCTCATGGCCCGAACCCTGCCATTGTTCCAAAATCAACAGATTGGGATTCTCCACAAAAAAATCTATCCCCAATTTAAAGGAGCCGCCGGTATAGGATGATTTCAGTTCCATGGCTTTTTTGGAAGCGGCCACCGAATCCTGATAACGCTCAGTGGCGGCCAGGGCAAAACTGAGGTTGTAGTGGGCCTCGGCAAATCCTCCGTCCAGTTCAATGGCCTTTTGCAGCTCCTCGATGGCCTGGGGATAATTTTTATTTTTCAGATGCAACAGTCCGATATTGTTGTGAGCCAACACCGACTGGGGGTTTAGCTTTAAGACCTCCAGGTATTCTTTCATGGCCATCTCATCATTGCCAGCCTTGGCAAACAACAGGCCCAGATTAAAATGAGCATCGCTGTATTGCGGGTTTAAGGCTACCGCCTGTCTGACCTTTTCCACCGCCTGTTCCGGCTGGTTCTGATAAAAATAAGCAATGCCCAGATTATTCAGGCTGATGGCGTATCCGGGATCCAAGTCCAGAGCTCCCTGATACCACCGGATGGCTTCCGGGGAAAGCCCCAGCTGGTTGCAGGCCAGCCCGATATCGTTGTATATTTTCTGATTTCTAGGTTCAAACTCCAAGGCCTTCTTGTAGGCTTCGATGGCCGGCTGGTTCTGGCCCATCAAGAGATAGACCTCACCCAGCTCCTTGTGAACTAACCCTAATTCCTGTCCTGTTCCTAACGCCTTTTCAAATTCACTTAGGGCCTGCTTAAAAAGCCCTTTGCGTTTAAAACCCACGCCCAGATTGTAATGAGTCATGAAACCATCCGGGGACACCTGGGGCTGATCCTCGGAATGGCGTTTGATCTCGGACAACAGATCCTGGTTATAATAATCGATCCCCAAATTGGCCTGAGCCCGGGCATAATTGGGATTTAAAGCAATGGCTTTTCGCGATTCTTCGATGGCCTTCTCCAGCAGACCCTTTTCGCCGTAAGTGAAACCCAGGAGAAAATGCGCTTCGGCCCCGTCGGGATTTATCTGGACCGCCGTCTGCAGCTCGGTTATCGATTGTTCCAGTAACCCCAGATTGTAGAAGATCTCGCCCAAAGCGGTGTGGGCCACATATGACACGGGATCCACCTTTAAGGCGGCCTGGTAGACCTTGACCGCCTGATCGAACTCGCCCTGCTGTTTCAGGGTCAGGCCCAGATAAATGTGGGTCAAAAAATCATCGGGCTTCAGTTTCAATGCCTGGCGGTAATGCTCGATAGCCGATTTATACTGTCCGGTGTTGCGCAATGCCTCGGCCAGCCGGAAATGCGAAGGAAAATCCTCGGATTGGTCGATATTTTTTTTGGCCTGCTCTATCACTCGGTCATAATAGCCGCTTTTGCGGTAAACAACCTCCAGATTGTGGCGGGCCAGCACGTTCTTGGGGTCCAGCTCAATGGCCTTCTGCAATACGTCGATGGCCTCGGCATACATGGTCTTATGGTAGAAGACCACTCCCAGGTTATTGTGAGCCGCCGAGTCCTTGATATCCAGCCGGGAGCGGAAGCTGCGCAGGATACCCTGTTCTTCGGGACTGATCGTGGCGGCGGTATTTTGAGCGTTGGGATCCATAAACAAATGATGGTTGGTGCTTAAAGATTTATGAGAGCTGCGATGCAGAATACCGTACCGGAACTGAATCCCCGGGGAAGTTTGATAAGAGGTAAATCAATATCCCGCCAAACACGCCAAACCTGTCTGCTCAGGGAGTATAAGTGTTACCCCATATGGATGGCATTCAGGATCACTTCCAGAGAGGCCGGATCGGGCAGCAGTAAAAAATATCCGTAAAGGGTGGTGTTTTTTTCCACAAACCTGAATTCGGTTTTGATACAGACCACCATATCCTTGTCGCTGGAAAATTCCAGGGATACCGCCTCCAGTACCGCCGAAGCCATATCCACCGCCATGCTGGGAACGGAAGGCACGACCACCAGTCCCAAAAGGTCGCCTAAAGAATTCATATAAGCGCAGGTTAAAACGTTAGATACTTCCTTAAGCGCCGATTCTTCTAATTCTCCGAACTTATTAGTGGTTCCTAAAGGCTGACGCATCAGGCAGTCCGTAAGATGCCAGGCGGCTTCCTGGGGAAACAGCAACAGGGTGCGGCCGGTCATGTCGCCCAGAAAATAGATCAGCACGCTGGCCACCACCTCGTTGGGTTTGGCCACCAAACTGAATACTTCTTCAATGGGATTGATCTGGATCACCGGCACGTTGACCATCACCTTTTCTCCGGTAAGCTCGGAAAGCGCGGTGGCGGCATGGCAGGCCCCGATGTTGGCCACTTCTTTGAGGGCATCCAGTTGAATGTCTTTTAGTTGGCTGACGTCCATTTTATATTACCTTTGATTATTAGCCGTTATTCGTTAATTGTTTTCCGTAATTTATTCCTGAAGTTAGGTTTCCAGATTGTTGACGTCCACTATCAGCATCGGATGTCCCTCACGGCTGATGGCCACTCCGCTGAAGGTTTTATTAAATTTTAAAAACCGGGAAAGCGGTTTGACTACTATCTCCTGCTGGCCCACAATCCGGTCGATGATATAGGCGGCAAACGAACCCTGCCTTTCCAGCACCACCGTCGGACCGGCCAGCGCCCCCTCTTCCGATTCCAACTTTAAGGACCGGGACAGCTTTTGCAACGGGATGACCTGGTTGCGATAGACTATGGTCGCCTTCCCCTGCAGGGTTTTTACGCTTTCCGGCTTAAGCTCAAAAGTTTCCATTACCTGGGACATGGGCAGGGCGTAAACCTGATTTTTGGAAGAAACCAGCAAGGTACGGATGATGGCCAGACTGAGCGGCACATTCAGCAGAAAGCGCGATCCCTGGCCGGTGGTGCTTTCTATGACAATGCTCCCGCCCATGCTCTCGATCCGGCTCTTGACCACATCCAGCCCCACTCCGCGCCCCGAGACCTCCGTTACTTTTTCGGCGGTGGAAAATCCGGGCCGGCCCAAAAAATCGAATATCTGTTTCTGGTTTAGTTTGGAAGCCTGCTCCGTTGTGATCCAGCCTTTTTCGACGGCCTTCTGCTTTATTTTTTCGGGGTCAATCCCCCGGCCGTCATCCTCCACCACGATCAAAGCCTGATCCTTGATCTTTCGGGCGGACAGGGTCACCGAACCGATTTTCCTTTTGTTCGAAGCCTCCCGCTGGATCATGGTCTCCATCCCGTGATCCACCGCATTGCGCAACAGGTGCACCAGAGGCTCGGCCAGCATCTGCAAAATGGAACGATCCATCTCCAGTTCCCGGCCTTCCAGTTTAAAATCTATGTCCTTGTTCAAAACCTTGGCGGCATCCCGCACCACCCGGGGGAAGCGGTCAAATATCTCGGACATGGCCACTAACCGCGAGGCCAGCACCTGATGCTGCAGTTCGGAGGTGATCTGGGCCACCTGATCCACGCTGTCCTGGATCAGGGTGTTCTGTGACATCTGGGCTAACTGCTTAAGCCGCTCCCGCCAGACCACCAGTTCGCCCACCAGATTCATCAGCTTATCCAACCGGACCGTGGAAACCTTGACCTCGCTGGGGCGTTCCTGGGCCAGCTGGGTGAAGGCGCTAACCGTACGGCGTTCCACCGTCTCTTCTTCGGTTTCTTCCACTATCTCTTCTATTTCGATGTCCTCAATCTCGCTGGAGGCGATGCGCGACTTGATCTCCTTTTCGCTGTGCATGTTGGTGACAAAAAATACCGAAAATCCCCGGTCAAAGCGCTCAGCTTCCATGTCGTGGCGCTCCGGTACGGTGTAAGCAATTTTTCCAAACTGCTCCATGGTATGCAGAACCAAAAAAGCCCGGGCCGATTTTAAGGACACATCGGCTTCCAATAGCACCCGGATCTTGTAAACAAAAGAATCGGCGGTCTTTAAAGGATTAATCCGTGAAAAATCGTTGCCGCCGGAAAGATTGGCTGAAATTTCAGTTTTTGAGGTCTGGGGAGCAGCTACCAGCGCTTCGATCTTTTTTGATAGTTCGGCCCCCTGCTGTTTCAGATTCTGCTGGGGGTCGCGACCGGCAGCCAGTTCGGTCACCGCGCTTTCCAGATAGTCAATGGATTCAAAGATGGCGTCCACTTGGGGTTGGGCCAGCTTAAGCTGGCGCTTGCGCAACTTGTCCAAAAGATCTTCGGCCTTATGGGCCAGCTCGGCGATCTGGTCCTGCCCTATAGAACCAGCCATGCCTTTGATGGTGTGCATGGAACGGAATATCTCGTCTATCAGGGCCGGATCGTCCGGATTTTTCTCCATTGCCAAAAGAGCCCGGTTGAGACTGACCAGATGCTCCCGGGTTTCAGAGACAAAAAGATCTCTATATTTGGTAGTGTCCATCTTTACTGCAGACTGTCTATATGATCATTAAATTCTCAAAAAGCCAAAACTAACGCAGGTTTTCTGCCCTCGTTTTTCAGACCCTTTGATATTAGTAATCAGCTGATCTGCAGCACCCGGCGGGCGGCTTCCAGCACCCGGCTGGGCTGGAACGGCTTGACCACAAAATCCCGGGCCCCGGCCTGAATGGCTTCCACCACCAAGGCCTGCTGGCCCATGGCACTGCACATCAGAACCCTGGCGTTGGGGTCTATCTGCATGATGGCCTTGACCGCCTCAATGCCTCCCATGTCCGGCATGATGATGTCCATGATCACCAGGTCGGGCTTGAGTTTTTTGTACTGTTCCACCGCCTCGGCGCCGGTTGCGCCCTCGCCGCAGACCTCAAAATCGCCTTTCTTGAGGATGTCTGAGATCATAGTGCGCATGAAGATGGCGTCATCTACCACTAAAACCCTGTGCCCCATTTATTTCTCCTCCAATGATAAAATTTTATCTAAATTTAGAATTACTGTTTTCTCGTCCTTGTCTCCCAAAATTGATTCATAGAACCTGCCGGATTTGGTCTTGGTTATGGCCACCGGCACCGGTTGTGACTGCGTCTCCGAAGATTCCACGCTTTGCACCCGATCGACTATCAATCCCACGTCCTCACCGTTATGTTCCACTATTAGGATCACCATATCCCGGCCGTTCTCAATATTAGCCAGGCCGATCCTTTGGCGCAGGTCGACCACCGCCACTATCGCCCCTCGCAGGTTTATCAGGCCGGTAACATATGGCGGAGCCAGAGGAACAGGAATGATATCCTGCATCTCCTCAATGGACTTAACCTGTTCAGTGCCAAGTGCAAACTTTTCACTACCCAGGTTAAATATGACCTTTTCTTCCAATACATTTTTTTCAGTCATGGCGTTCCATATTTTTTATAACTGGCTGGAATATATAATCCTTACCAGTTTATCGCTTTTTTGAA
>Ga0315268_10001406_pt1 | contig 27660 bp, 27 predicted proteins | sample C1_top_MG_FD_204535 | JGI IMG/M metagenome (GOLD analysis project Ga0315268, IMG submission 204535) | Sediment microbial communities from Yellowstone Lake, YNP, Wyoming, USA - C1_top | ecosystem: Environmental > Aquatic > Freshwater > Lake > Sediment | place: USA: Wyoming | collected 2017-08-01
GGCACCGGGACCGGTTCAGCCTTCCGCATTCGCGCAAATGCAAATGCGGTCAGACCTATGCCTAGCGCAAATGCGGCGCAAATCGCCAACGCGATCGTCGCGTACAGGATCGTGTTGTCAGTTCTCCAGACGGCAGTGAGGGTGTGAGGTGAATTCATCGTGATTGTGGTGGCTGCGGAAGTTGATTCCAAGTCTCCGGTCCATTTCTCGAAGACCTGCTTAACACCGTAGCCGGTATCGACCTCTCTTGTGACCGAGAACGGTGCCGAGCTTCCCGCAACGTACCATCCTCCTCCTTGAACGATTCCGTAGTCGGACGAGACCGTGAGCAAGTACTGCGTCCTGTAATGCGCGACCACCGTGTGAGGAACATCCATCGCGATCTCAACTGAGTTCCCTGAGGCTGGTACAGAGTCGATGGTCCATTGCTGGAAGACGTATCGAGCATCCTCACCGCCTGAAACAAATGAGGGAACAGGACCGACCGTGACCGAATCAGTCGGAAGATACCATCCCTCTCCGTTGGCGGACGCGATTCCAGGAGGGTCCACTGAAACCTTCAGGAGGTTCTGGAGTTGATAGTTCGCGACGACGTTCTTCGCCGAGTCCATCGTCACCGTTCCGCTGGGTAAAGCTCCTGAGAAATCTCCGCTCCAGTAGGAGAAGACATAACGTTGATTGGCATTCAGCGGTACAATGAGTGAAGTCACGCTGAATGATGTTGCAGTTCCGTCGTTGAATGTTCCTTTCCCATTCACGGGAGCAATTCCCGCGGGATTGGTCTCCACATTGAGGTCGAATGTCTTTGCCTTCTCGGTGACGCTTGTCGAGTAGTAGTACAGGTAGTTTTGGTAGTACGGATAGTTCCACGAATAGTAGTCCCCGTAGTACGGGTAACTCCACCAGTAGTTGTCCCTGTGGTGCTGATCACACCATGAGTAGTCCCAAGGATAGCAGCTGTACCAAGGAGACTGCATAGGAAAGGCCTGACTCACGTTGCTCGACAAACTCTGTCCAGTCGGTTCGGTCGTGGGTGTTGCGGATGCGACCGCCACGCTTGGGTACGCAACCAGCAGAATCAGAAGTGCTCCAACGAATTGAGCGTACAGCACCATGGGGGGCCTAGTCAAAGTGCCTCAGCTAGATGGTAACGACTCGTAGACCATATTTCTGCATTGTGCAGTTAGGAAAAACAGAAGCACAGGCGTGCAGTGTCTCACCGTTCGGAATTCCTGAGGCGGATCTTTACGTTTCCAAATGGTCGTCCTACATCTTAAGGTTCCATTCATGCGTGCCGTATTTTTCCTTCACCAAGGCAGAGATCATTTGTACCTCTTTTTCAGTCGCGGGGCCGAGAGCAAGTTCTGTCTTGAAGGTTTCTGTGAATGCATCTTCTAGGGCTCTTTTGACTTGACTTATCGGAATTGCTCTACCCAGTTCCGTCTTGAGGGAGGTCACGGGCAGACGCGTGCTCTGGACAAGCGCGCGTGGCACCGGGGGTTGTTCTCGCTTCAGTATCTTCCACAGGATCTCAAGATCAGTGCTCACCAGAATGGAGCCATGATAGAAGACGGCGCCCCAACGGATTGCGCCTGCTCCCCCCGAGATCTTTCGCCCGTGGACCACTATCGTGTTGACGGGCACTCGACTCGATTCCAGACCGAATGTGCCAAGGCATGCAGCGGCGCAGTCGAGACCTTGCCTGAATATGGCTTGGTGGAGCTCAAGACTCGATGACGGAAGCTTCTGAGCACATATTGAATAGTTCAAGTTTCCCAGGTCATGGTATACTGCTCCGCCTCCGGTGAAACGCCTCACCACTTGGATGCCAAGTTCTCTGCAGGCGTCGAGGTGTAGCTCCGCGTCGACGGATTGGTTCTCACCGATGACAGCAGCATTGCGGTTTCTCCACAGTCGAAGTGTTGGAGGTGACCTACCTTCTCCTACCTGCCTTGCCAGGGCTTCCTCGAGCGCAAGGTTGGAAGGTGCATCCGTGTACTCCAAGTCGAGCAGTCGCCAGCAGCCCATTTCGGATTCATCTCCGGCTAGGCGAAGTAGGCTTATGATCAGCTTCGGCAAGGAGTCTATCGCTTGCTTGCAAGGCTGGTTCGCAACTTGTCCACTCTCTCTGGAAGAAAGGCGTAGAGTTTGAACTCGCTCAGGAAGCGACCGATCTTCGCGATTATGCCGGGAGCATCTGTTCCAAGCTTGCAGACAAGAGAGTTCGCTGTGAATGACAGTTCCTCGATCTGGATGATGTCTCTCTCAATTTTCGAGAGACGTATAGCTTCCTGTAGTTTGTCATGACAGCCGCCGACGGCGATTATTCTGTGGGTTCTTTCGCGTCTCCATTGTTCGAATCGAGAAATCTGATCGTCCGAAATCCAAGCTTCTATCTGCCGACGGTCGGCGTTGATAGATGTGATCCTGACGAGTATTGGGGTACCTTCTTGGATGCAATAGGTCTGGGCCACTCTGTCTACAGGAACGTTCTTGCCATCACAGAGTTGAGCAATCAGTGCTTCTCTTACTATTTCGGACTTGACGTTCGTCGAAACTGGGCCGATCTCGAACTCGACGCTCTGCCGCTTGGCGTTGATCCCGCTCACGAAGGCTTTGAAGTTGTCATCAACTTCAATCTCAGAAAGGCTCCGTGGTACGAGCCCCATTTCTCTCTTGACGAGCTCGATGAAGAACTCAGAGTCCGATCCCTGCACTTCGGCCTTGGCGAAGTCATTGCTGGTGAGTCCGAGTTGTACCGAGACGTCCAGACCTGACGAGAGCTTGTGGATCCTTGCCTTGAAGATGGGCATGAGTTCATCTTGTGCATGGTGTGGAATTCTTTCAGCTATCACCAGTCTGCCGTTCATAATGATCGGGCCTTCGAATGAGCCAGGACAGCAAGTCGTGCTTGCGGCGTCACTGTTTCAGCTCGTCTTCTATCTGCTTGATCCGTTTCTCTAGGAACTCCACCACGGGAGCGTTGTCACTGCTCTCGAGTTGCCCACCGCACTTGGGACATCTGAACGACGATTCCATCGCCTCTTCGAACGTGACTCGTACATCACCGCACTTCTTGCAGATGAAGAAACTGTGGTTTGTCTCATAGTCGAGTTTATGCTTCAGCTTTTCAAGGACGCGCCTTTTTCTGCTCCTGATGAACGCGTCTAGCTGATCCGTCTGCAGTTTCCAGTAGAAGATGAACCAGCCGGTCTTTTCGTCGCGGACTCTGGTGCAGGAAACCAAGCCGTGGTCGTAGAGTTTGTAGAGGATCTTTCTTACCGTGTTCAGTCTCACTGTGGATTCGTTTGCGAGCATTTCGTCGGTGGCTTCGCTCTTATTCTTGAGTATGTTGACGACCGTTACCGCCTCGTCGCCGCCGAATAGACGGGCGACCTTCATCAGCTCTTCATCCAAGACTGCCATGTCAGAGCCCTCAAACGAGTCGGATACCTATCCTTTGGCGACGTGCCATTTAATCTTCTTCCAAATTGACGCCAAGAGCGCCTGTGAGAACCTTTTCAGCCTCGAGGGCTGACGTTACTATCGGTAGGGAACATACTTTGACCGAGCAGACTGTAATACTTCGCCTAGGGCACAGAATTCCGCGCGACTTGAGAGTCACAACGCATGTGTGCCTCACAGCCAGAGCCTTCGGAGCGGACGGGCTTATCTTGGCGGATGTCGTTGACACAGCACTCGAGAAGACGATTCTGGACGTGTGTGAGCGGTTCGGCGGCAATTTCTGGATTCGAATGGGCGAACCATGGAGGCATGTCGTGAAGGAGTGGAAATCGAAGGGCGGAGAGATTGTCCATCTCACAGCGTACGGAATCCCGCTGCCTGAAGCGATGGGGACGATCAGGGCCTCGCCGAACCCGAAGCTTGTCGTTGTTGGTGCAGAGAAGGTGCCAGGAGAAGTGTTCGAAGCGGCTATCTGGAATGTGGCGGTGACGAATCAGCCAATAAGCGAAGTGAGCGCACTCGCCTTGTTCCTTGACAGGTACTTCGAAGGCAAGCAGTTCTCGCTGGAGTTCGAGAACGCGAAGCTAAGGATCATCCCATCAGCGCACGGAAAGAAAGTTGTGAACCTAAGCGAGCGTGATAACTGATTTAGCGTCGGGCTTGTAGTTCTGATGTTTCCTTTTCTTCTTTCTTCCGAATTCTAGCGACATCTGCCAGAGTGATCTCCTTTGTCGCACTAGCTGCGGGTTTTGGAACAGGAGGCTCGCTTGTGAGCACCAGCAACTTGACCCGTAGCACATGCTCGAGTTCCTTCGCTAATCGCATGTTAGGAATCATCTTGCCAAGCTCTATCTTCTGGATGACGGAGAGGCGCTCCTTCACCTTCATCGCCAAGTCCTCCTGGCTCAGCTGATGCTTTCTCCTTGCTTTCTGTATGATCTGAGGATAGTTGTCGGCAATGTCGAGCTCTTGGACTTCTCTTGGCGCTTGCCTCTCGGATGGTCTACGCAGGACGGGGCGAGGTGCAGCGACGGACATGAGCCTCGCGGCAGGAATCCGAGGTTTCAAGGGGATCGCCTTCGGTTCCTGGTATGGCGTTCCCAGACTCGCGCATGCCTCGCACGCCATCATTATTGCGCCTTCGACGACGATGCGATTTGGTCTTCCGTGGATCTGGCGCCCGCAGATGTCACAGTTCAAAATGCGCCCAGCCCGCGCAACATGAACCATGTCCACGCTTAAATGGTTTGACTGTTCTACTCGGAGCGTGTGACACGATGCACAAAGCGACTTGGCAGGATATCAGGAAACTCAGAGGCATCGCGAACTATCAATTTGGAAGCCATCTGGGCAACATGTTCTTCAAGGGACCGATAGAGCTCACAAGGTCAGGAAAAACCAACAAGATACGTTTGATCTTTCGTGATGGAAAACTGATCTCAACGTTACGAGCAAAGGATGGCTTCCTAGCTCTCACACCTGACGGGGCAAAGATCATCCTCGCCTCGATGAAGAAGCCCCCTCGTGTCGTAGTGGTTCGCGGCGATGTGGCGGAATTCATTAAAGCTGGAAGAAACGTCTTCGCCAAGCATGTCGTAGCCGCGGATCCCTCAATCAGGCCTCAAGATGAATCCATAGTAGTCGATGATAAACGGCAACTCCTAGCCGTAGGGCGAGCCGTCCTCGCTGGGTGGGAGATGACCCAATTCAAGAGAGGAATAGCCGTGAAGACTAGGCGAGGCGTCGGGGCAAGCGAACAGACACAATAGACTTATCCTATCATTCATGGTGACCAACTCTCATCAGTTGACTCGACGATGGCATACAAAGCGTACAAGGCTGTGAGGGTCGCGCCTCAGGGCAGAGATGCGAAGCGAATGATGGAGAAGATGGGCATGAAAGTCGACGAGATCGGAGGAGTCACCGAGGTGCTCATACGCACCGCCACCCGCGAAATCGTCATCGAAGAGCCAGTCGTCACGTCAGTCGTCGTTCAAGGGCAGAAGATGTATCAGATCACAGGCGGATCTGCACATGAAAGGGCACCATCAGCTGAAGCAGCCCGACCTGAGATCCCGGAGGAAGACGTCAAACTGGTGGCTGACCAGACCGGAAAAGCAGTTGATGAAGCAAGAGCCGCGCTGAAGGAATCTGGCGGAGACTTGGCAGAAGCAATCCTTAGGCTGAAGCAGAAGAATCAAGCCTAGCCTCGGATAGTCTCAGTAACAGCGAAGCGCCATCCGTACCAAACCGCGCGGGTGATGTCTGTGGATAGAACGCGATATCTCATCGTCGGAGGAGGACTAGCGGGTGGATCCGCGATTGAAGCGATCCGCACACGAGATCACGAAGGACGCATCGTACTCGTTTCAGAAGAGAAACATCTTCCGTACGACCGTGTCGCACTCTCGAAAGGGTACCTGATGGGGAAACTCCGTCGGGAGAGCCTCTTCCTTCAAGACGCCGAGTTCTATCAGGAACAGCACGTGGAGGTCCTACTGGGCCACCGGGCACAGAGACTGGATGCGAACACACGAACGGTACTCTTGGACGACGGCCGGGAACTGGAGTATGAACGTCTCCTGTTGGCGACTGGAGGACGCGCACGCTCTCTTCCGATACCAGGTAGCGATCTACCCGGGATCTACCGCCTGCGAACGATAGAGGATTCTGATGCAATTCGCATCGCAATGTCATCGGCCCACCGTGCCGTGGTGATAGGAGGCGGCTTCATCGGATGCGAGATCGCAGCAGCCTGCGTTCAGAAAGGACTCGACACGACAATAATCGAGGTCCTCCCCTCACTCCTGAGTTTGCCTCTCGACCCGGAGACCGCCCAATGGATCACGGAGTACTTCATCGAGCAGGACGTTCATGTCCTCACAAACGAGTCGGCGGCTCGCTTTCTCCAGTCCAACGGCTTAGTCGCGGGAATCGAGACTAAGACCGGGAAGATGATTCCAGCGGATTTCGTGACGGTGGGAATTGGTATCGCGGCGAATATAGAACTGGCCAAAGATGCAGGACTCCCAGTTGACAATGGAGTTGTTGTCGATGAACAACTTCGAGTTGATGACACAAGCATCTACGCCGCAGGCGACATTGCATCGTTCTACAGTCCATTGTTCGACAAACATCTCCGACTCGAACACTACGACGTAGCCGCAAAGCATGGGGAGGTAGCGGGAGTCAACATGGCAGGAGGACAAGAGGCATTTGCCGAACTACCGCATTTCTTCTCGTTCATGTTCAAGCTCCGAGTCGAAGTCTGGGGAGATGCGACGCAGCAAGATGTGGTCATTCGACGTGGCCCGCTTGAGCTTTCGGACAAGGGTGGATTTGCACAATTCTACCTTGCCAAGAGGCGGGTTCAGGCGTATCTCTCAGTCAATCGCTCCTCCAAGGAGGCGGAGGAAGCAAAGAATCTGATCTTAAGCCGACAAACCATCGAAGACCTCTCGCTTCTAGGCGACCGATAGGAGGGTCTCAACGGTTGTTCAAGTGGAACCCCACCCAGTGCCTTGCTTAAACAAACGTGCTCGCGCAACAGGATAGAGGATGCTACTGCCGTGCAGGTGCTTTGGCTGTGAGCTAGCTATCTTACACTTCGGACTGTGGCTCAAGCCGAATTCGTTTCAACATTGGATTCAATTGCAGGTGGACTAAGCTCAACACTGTCAGACCAAGAACGATGCCGAGTATGATCGATTCTATCGGAAACCCCGGAATCACAACCACCGCGGTTGCGGTTCCTATTGTACTTGTGATGGTCATTTCTGTTTGCGTGGACTGCTGTGCAACGTCTATTGAAACGGTTCGCTCGCCAGGTATCGGCAGCGACGTCCGCACTTGAAGAGACCTCCCGGGCCAAGACGCCTCGCCCATCCCGGCCGGAACGGTCTGCGGAGAGCAGATGGCCAGTGGGCTACCTTCTGCACACGCCAGGTTCGTCGAGTTGCCTTTGGCGAGATGAACCGCCCACATAACGAGAAGCGAACTGTTAGCGGGCACGGACACTGAACCCAGACGCCAACGAATGACTGTGACGCCTCCGAACATTGACTCGTGACTGACCTGCGGAGCTTGCTCTGATGAATCGACCAGAAGCTTCCATAGCGAACCGCTCCCAGACGCGGACGAACCAACTGTTGGGGTCCTGCCGCCTCCGCAGTCCGCCGTCGACTCCGAGAAACAGGCAGCAAACGCATCGATGCCGTACCTGCCCGCGTTCTGATAATCCGAATCTACAGCCACATCAGCAACATGATCGCTTTCATCCTTGTTCGTCACAGTAAGTAGGAACGGAACCCACTCATCTTCGTTCCAGCCCCCCAAGGAGCCCGACGTCATTGCCGTCGCCGGCGAACGTGTCAATCCTTCTAGGCTAAATTGAAGTTGACTCGCCTGCAGAACACTCGGTTCAGCAAACGACAGGCTTGGAGCCGACAACGACGCGGCACATATAGCCATCACAAAGGCTCCAACGACGAGAGTGGAAGTTCGCCGCAACAGTATGGTCCACCGCTGCATTGACTCCCCGCGTGACTATTTGAGCGTGTGGCGAGTCACACGAGGCTGGACTGACTGAAATGAAACAGCAAGCTGTCTCGCCGGTGCATCAGGGCTTCTTCATTCGCATACGCACTGACATCGTCTCACCGAGAAAGAAGCGTCTGAAACAACGGTTTATTGCCGGTTGCGTGTGTGGTAGGCTGGTGCGACACACAAAGAGAACAATGGTGCACGACAGTTCAGTCTCAGGCTATTGTGGGAGGGCCAAGGCGAATTCGGTTCCTCATCGCATCGGGTGAGTCTCTCTTCGTGTAGAGACTTTCCAGCCACCAAGTCATTCCTGCTTCAAGAAACGAGTTCACTTTCTCCGCGTTCCTCTCCCGATTGACTCCAGTTGTCCAACCAATATTGGCTACATCGAAGGGTTCATTGTCACTTCGATTTGATCGCACGTATTCAACAGCCTTGCTCAGATCTTCTGGCTCCATAAGTTCTCCAGGATACTTTAGCGGGATCACGCCATCCCACTTGGCTGCGCGTCTGAAAGGTGCTTTTCGTGGCCAAAAGCCTGCAACCCAGATTGGGATTCTAGGTCGCTGTCTGGGCGAGGGGATGAAGATGCTGCTCTCCAACCGAAAGTGTTTCCCGGCGTAGCTGAATTGCTTGCCCGTCCACAGCCCCTTGATGATGTCCAATGACTCATCAAGCTTCTCTGCGAGGATTCTCTTATCTCCAACTTCTCCGAACCGGCCATAATCGCAACTTTCTTTCCCGCCTAACCCTACGCCTAGAACTAGCCTTCCATTTGATAGATGGTCGAGTGAGGCTGTCTGTCGGGCTACGCTCCATGGTTTCAGGCGAGGAAGCGGCGTCACAGTCGTTCCGATTCGGATACGTTTAGTCTTAACAGCGATCGCGCCCAGCGAAGTGAAGGAATCGTACAATGGAACGCGTTGGTTCCATTCCACCAAGTGATCCCAAAGGAAGAAGCCGTCCCAGCCAGATTTCTCCGCCTCGAGCGCCATTTCAGAGAGCACGGTGGGTTCAGCGCACCTACCGAAATTAGGCACGTACAGCCCAAAACTTATGCTCTGTCTACGCCCTTTGGAATTCATTGTGCTCGAACTGTCAACTACTTGTGTCATATTTAGCGAATGAGAGTCGTGTGTAGGCCCACTTGTGGGGGCGCATGGTCATCAACTCTTGAATCTGTGCACATTACTCCTCCTTGTTAATTCATGGCGACGCGACGTGCTGCAGGAGCGGGTGAGCGGGACATTCGAGCCGAAGGATCCAAACTGGATAATGAGGCGCCAGCGCATCATCCAAGCAGCGAATCAGATGATACGAGAGGAAAGTGGGGAAGGGATGGCGAACACCCGGAAGAAGGACGCAAAGAGGATGGGGAGACCAAAACGATAGGGGATCTGGCGTTCTATAGTTGATCTTGAACCTGTAGGTTTGTAAGTTCATCTTCCACAGTATCATGTCTTCGTCGCGGAAGGCGCTCCACATATGCATGTAGGTTCCTTGCTGCGTAGGCACCGTGTCCTGACCGTAGATCACGAAGAATGCTCGTTCTCCGTTTGGCGCGATCGCCGGACCTTGGTAGACGCATGTGTGGGTGTCACGATTGTAGTCGCCCCGCCAGGCCGAGCGAACTATGCTGTAGACCTTGCCGTTGAATTGGATCGTTCCTGAAAGCACTTTGAAAACTACGTTGTGCTGACTAGCATATGTAACCTCAACCATGAGCTGGAGATCCGCAGGGCTTGTCACCCACGAGCCGTGGACCCATGCACGAGCTTCCCCGGACATAGTCGTGATAGCATAACGGTCGCCCGGAATGAGATTCCTTGACGCTGGCGAATCCGCAAAAGCAGGAGTCGTTGCAACAGCGATCAAGGCGATGGCGAGAAGACAAAGCGACAAATGCTGTCGTTTCGTATTTTCCACCTCGCCTGGCACAGATGCGGTCAGTACTTAAGGCGGTTCGGAAGGAATCGTCTGAATGATTCGTATAGATTCGTATATGCTGGGGAAGCGGCCTTAACGGAGCTGGAAAGCTTCGACCCATGTTGGCGGAATGTGGATTCTTGTCAGCACTGCACTGATTCGTTTTGTGCCCCCTAGAGAGTGACAGATTGACAACTGGATTGTACGATGGACTTTGCTGCGGACCGTTGGGTCTCGCAGTGCGAGCGTCATGATTTGAACCGTCATTCTAAGTGATTTGCGCGCGCCAAGAGACCCGCACACAAACGGTGTTGAGGGCAGGTTGAAGAAAGCGAAAGTACTGAGATCGGGCTCTTCCGATTCAGATTTCACTAACATGTCTCCCAGTAATCGGGGAACGACGCAGTTTGGACTATTGAGCTAACAGTCACGAGATTTGCCTAATTGCAGTTTAGAGAATCGAGAGGGCTTGATCCATGTCAGCAATCAGGTCTTCAGTATCTTCAATTCCTGCGGCGTAACGGATCAAGCCTTCGGGGATTCCGGCCGAGCGGCGTTCTTCCTCTGTGCACTCCACATGGCTGGTCAACGAAGGGGGCCCGACGACTGTGTCGACCTGACCCAAGTTGGCGGCCATATAGGCATATTTCAGATTGGGCAAGACGCGGGCGACGGCTTCCAAACCGCCGACGATCTCGAAACTGAGGACTCCGCCATAGCCGCCGGGCATCTGCCTCTTGGCAACTTCGTGCATCGGATGGCTTTCCAAGCCTGGGTAGTTGACTTTGAGGACCTTCGCGTGTCTTTCCAAGAACCGGGCCATAGCTAGGGCATTTTGATTCTGGCGCTCGACGCGCAAAGCCAGTGTCTTCAGGCTTCGAAGGAGCAGATTCGCCCTGTGGGGATCGAGAGATGGGCCGACAAGTTCCCGGTAGCGATAGATTTTCTTCACGAGCTCAGCCTTTCCGCAAACCACTCCGGCCAACACGTCGTTGTGACCACCGATGAATTTCGTGGCACTGTGGATGACAAGGTCTGCTCCGAGATCGATCGGGTGCTGGTTGATAGGTGTGCCAAATGTGTTGTCGGCGATCGTTATGGCGTCAACTTTGTGGGCCGCGGCGAATAACTTCTCGAAATCAACCACGCGCAACAATGGATTGGTTGGAGACTCCAAATAGAGCACGTCGCAACCTTTGCCAATCGCTGCAAGGATCGCCTCTTCATTGTTGGTCTCACACAGTTCGCAGCGGATTCCGAAACGAGGCAGGATCTCTTTGAAATGCAGGTATGTCGCTCCGTAAGCATCCTTGATGGTAACAGCGCACTGACCGGGGCTTAGCAGGGCAAAGAGTGTTGTATTGATAGCTGCCATTCCAGTGGAGAAATCCGTTGCTGCCTCCGCGCCTTCCAGTGCAGCGATCTTCTGATTAAGAGCTCGGACCGTCGGATTAGAATTCCGGCTGTATATATCTCCAGGCCTTTTCCCTAGGGCAACCTCCCGCCATGATTCGAAAGTTCCATAGGCAAAGGCCGCGTTCTCCATGATTGGCGTGTTCGTCGTGTGCGTTGACGGGTCAATCGACTTTCCGTAGTGTACACAACGTGTCGAAGGGCCTTCCTTGAACGGCATGACTGCAACATCACCTAGGACTCTGCAGATTGTTCTTGGCACTTACTTATGCATACCCAAACCCGATGACCAGCTCCTTGTCTCAGGCGACGAGTAAGATGTCTAATCATCTGCCATCAAGTTGTCGCTTCACAAGAAATCCACGACTACCAGATCATCGCAAGGCTCTTGTGTGAGTCTCATAGTGTGCAGGCAGAGAGACTTGTTGTCCACCTAGAGGAAACGCATCACCCGCAAAGAGAATCATCTAATGAGGGCTGTGTCGTGGAGAGGGGTAGGCGGGCAGCTGAGTTCTATTCGGCAGTTCTCACTCCTTTCAGTGTTGCCGCGATCGAATCGGTTATCTTCTCATGGTTCTCGCCTACCGGAGTTGGACCTGTTACGAGTCCTGGACTCTCGGCGTTGTTGGGCATTCTCACTCTATCCATTGGGCCATTCGTGCCGGTTGCTTACAGCGTGAGAACTGGACGAACCGACCTACACATATCGGACAGGAAGAAACGCGGATCCGTCTACATCATCAGCGTGATCGCATACGCGGTCGGAGTGGTGGTTTTCTGGGCGGCCGGTAACAAGATCATGTTCGTGCTTTCGGTCGCATATCTCTGCGTTGGCTTCCCATTGATGTTGATCACGTTTGCTTGGAAGATCAGCGCCCATGCGGCGGCGACTGCAGGTATGGCCACCGCGCTTTGTTTGGTGCTCGGAGCGTGGATGTTGCCTGTCTACGTGTTTGCGGTTCTGACGATCTGGGCTAGGGTCAGGCTTGGCGCTCACACTATCTTACAGGCGTTGGCCGGCGCGATCCTCTCAATCGTAATAACGGCCCTCGTATTCATTGTCTTGTATATCTAGATCGAATCATCATCCTATGCTCATCTCTGTGCGTGCCTCACATGGCGCGCTTCGTCGTCGAAGCATGCCATGCAACCGTCAAGAATCGAACGCCAAGGCAGATGTGATTTCGCAGCCGCGGCCGCCTAGGAAGCAGTCCTCAGGGTCTTGATTTCTCGGCCTCGTAGGCTTGAGACAAACATTCCAACCAGGGTAATGGCGGCTGCGACAGTAAACGCTCTTCCCATGCCGGTGACGAAACCGATCGATTCGTTTGGCGTGAGTGTAGTGTATCCGCCGCTGATTATTCCGGAGACAACTTGGTACGGGATGGCTGTTGTAATGATGTATGCTACGAGACCGATGCTAACCAAGTTGCCGGTGTTGAAGAGAGTTGCTCTTATTGCTGATGCGACGCCGCGTCGTTGAGGGGGAACGGATCCCATGATGGAGCTAATGTTTGGCGACGAGAAAAGTCCGAGCCCTAACCCGACTATTACGAGGATGATCTCGATTTGAATTAACGGAGTGGTGGCGGTTACAAGAAATGCAAGAGCAATGTAGCCAATGGCGCCCATTCCCATTCCCAAAGTGGCAAATCCACGTGTGCCGTATCGGTCAGAGAGTCTCCCACTTATGGGGCCTATGCTCACGAAGGCCAGATCCAACGGGAGGAAGAGAAGCCCCGCCGTGAGGGCGTCGTATCCTCGAATGAGTTGGAAATAAAGAATCACTACGAGGTTTAGAGCCCCAAAACCAAGCGAATACAAGAATTGACTAAAGTTTCCTGCTGAGAAAAGCCGGATCTTGAAAAGCCGCATATCGAGAAGCGGCTCAGATTTTCGCGGCTCGAAATAAACGAATGACGCGAAAGTCACCAAACTAATCAAGTACAATATCGCGGCTTCAGTGTTGTCGATTGCGGCCATTGTCGCGAGGCTGATTACTAGTAGAAGCACCGTCAGAGAGGCCGTGAATAGGCAGAGGCCCAGATAATCGAAACTCGCATGCCTTTCCGTCTGGGCGGTCTCTCGAAGACGAAGGTGAGCCCAGAGAGTACCAAAGAGGCCGATCGGGAGGTTCATTGCAAATATGTATCTCCACCCGGCGACAACGATCAATGCTCCGCCTACTGTCAGTCCGAGAATCGCGCCCAGTATGAACGCGATTTGATTGACTCCAAGTGCGAAACCAAGCTCCGCTGGCGGTGTGGCGTCGGTGATTAGCGCGAAACTATTAGCAATCAGCATCGCGCCGCCGATTCCTTGGATGACTCGGAAGATTACGAGCTGCGGTCCTGTTTGCGAAAGAAGGCATAACCCAGAGCCTATGGTGAAGACTGCAAAGCCAAGATTGTAGATCTTCACTCTGCCGAAGATGTCACTGAATCGTCCCAAAAACAGCAGGCCAATAGTTATCGCAATCTGGTACCCTTGAGTCAGCCATAGCAGCGTTTCGAGGTCCGAGCGGAGCGATTCTGCGATCGTGGGAAGGCCGATCAGAACTATACGTGTGTCAAGGCCGGACATGAAAACGCCGACTGTGGTTACTGAAAGGACAACCCAGCGATACTTCACCGTGACGACACGAAACTGGCCCAAACCAGTGCACTATAACAAATAGTTATCGAAGTTTCGCCGCCTTGCACTGCCGATTCATGCGTGATTTGATTTGTCGGACCATCCGCAGCAAGCGGGCTCGTCGCTTCCACATGAGACATGTCTCTTGTCCATGAGCGTGACCGAGATTCCGGGGAGTGCCCCTATTGCTTAATTCAGAGTTGAGGTGCCGGTTGGGAAGATGAGTGGGATAAGTGGAGCTGGGCGGATTCCTGCGGAGTCTTCCGCGGGCCAGACGTTTCTGGTATCTAATGCTAAACGTCATCGTCACCGGCCTAGCTTCGACCATGCTTGCGCCGTATCTACCAGTATATCTTTATGAAAAGCTGGGAATCCCGATCGGCTCTGTCTCCTTTCTCTATTTCGCGAGCGGCCTAGTCGGAACGCTATCTGTTTTCCTAATGGGCTGGCTCGTCGACAGAATTGGAAGAAAGGCCGTCCTCGCATTTGGAAACGCGAGCGCGGTTCTAGTCCCAGCAGCGTTCATGAGAATCACAACTTTCGAGCAGGTACTGCCTGTCATGTCAGTCTCCGGCCTAATGGGCTCGGCTGGACAGACATCCTCAACGGCCATGATTGCTGACCAGGTGGAGGAGAGCAAACGCAATACGGCCTATGGGATAAGTCGAATCTTAGGCAACGCTGCATGGATCGTCGCTCCCATACTCGGAGGATTCATCCTCGCTGAGCAAGGGGGATATCAACAGCTCTTCATGATCTCAGCATTGGTTGGTTTAGCCGGCGTTTTGCTGTTTGTTGTGCTTGTTCCGGAGTCCCGAAAAGTCGGCTTGGAGAAACCGTCGCTCCCGAAACTCGGTGTTCTCAGGAACAGAGATCTGCTGGTGCTCTGTGTAGCCTCGTTGTTCAGCATGCTATTCTATTCACAATTCTATTCTCTTCTCCCGATATTTGCGAGTCAAGTGAAAGGCTTGAGCCAGTTGGAGGTTGGTTTGCTATTCTCGATTTCGGGTGTCACCGTAGTAGCGCTCCAGTTTCCAACCTCAAGTTGGTTGGAGAGATTGCCGAAACAGACCGGCTACATTCTGGGTGTGATCATACTCGCAATTGGTATCACAAGCATTGCAGTAGCTCCGAGTTTCTATTGGCTCATCGTATCTGTGATAGTAATGACCGTTGGAGAGAACATGTTCTTTCCCATAGCTTCCGTTCTTGTGACTGAGATTGCTCCTGAACCTGAGCGAGGTATGTATGTTGGAGCATTCGGCCTCTTCCTCAGCATCGGATCAAACATCTCACCACTTCTAGGCGGTGCAGTCTGGCAGGTCACGGGTAATCCATACTTGCCGTGGCTGCTGAGTCCCCTTTACGCTGCCATCTCGGTGGGCTTGGCAGTCTTCTACAAAGTGCGCACACGCAGTACAACACGCAATACGACAGAAGAACAACCTGACGTTGGTCGCGTCGAGCGTGTTGAATAGCTCACGTCATGGCTTCTATTCAAGGACCTTCTTCAGGCTTCCATAAGAGATCTTCAGGCTTCCATAAGAGATAATGTCACTAACGCGTTCCACAAACGCGACACTCTCTTGAGTATCACTAGCAAGAGATCCTCTCAGGACGATAGGTGTCATGTCGAGATCTTCTGCACCTCGACACGTGGACAACACACAGTATTCTGCGGAGAAGCCAGTGATGATCACAGTATCAACATCCAGTTCCCGCAATTTCTCCCCAAGCGGTGTCTTGTTGAAGGAATTTCCGTAGGTCTTGTGAACATGAAGATCCGAGGGGAGTATGTTCAGGTTCTGAGGCAACTCGAATCCGTCTTTGCCCGGTACGAGTCCTTGTTCCTTGTCCATGTGCTGAATGCAGATGATTGGCAGGCGCTTCTTTCTGAACATTTCTATGGCTGCATTGATGTATTCAATAGCGTCATTGAGGGATTGTGCCGTCGTTGGGTTCTTGAAAAACTCCTTCTGGACGTCAATAACTAGCAGAGCGGGTTTCATTTTCAGAGCGGGTTTCATCAACACTGACTCAGATTAACCAAGCGGGTCGCAGCCCGACGTCTCCAAGCTATATGACGCTTGCGCTGTTCTTGTCGCTCACCTTTTTCGCGAAGGCCTCTTTTCGTGGTCCGCGCACGGCAATCAATAGAATGTATTGTCTGACGCCCGAATTGGGCTGTCGGACGCACGCATGAAGATCCTGGTGAGCAAGTACGCAGCCAGCAATGACGTCACGTGTCCATCCTGTACATGCATGGGCGAATTCTAGCCATGGACCTGACAGTGTGACTATCCAACTATCCTTCTTCCAACGAATAGTGCAACAGCAACAACTGCGGCCCATGCGGCGATATCAGCAAGCAGGCGAGTCATGTCGACACGCCAAGGGAAGTACTCTGGCGCTAAGACAAGTCGAAACAGCCACGCAAGTGGATACCCGTACCACATCGCACCCACAAGCATGGAAGGAGTGTTCGACAACAGTCCTGTCAAGAGGGTTATCAATGCGCCTCCGATCACCGAGAAGATCACAATTCTCTCCGCGTTCATGATGTTTCACCTCTCATCTTGCGACACGGTGCCGCGTTAAGAGACTTGAGTTTGGAACGCGTCGTTCACAAAGTAGAACAGGCTAACCGGAGCAGAGAACCGGTTTGTCCCCTGAACGGGTACTTTCTCCTCGGTGGGCGGAGGTGGTTCTTTTCGGGGCTGCCATGAGACCCACGTAAAATCAGAGTCTAGATTTCAGTGCTCACGCCACTCTTCGGCCTAAGTTGCTGAAGAATGCTCATCATGTCGAATTCACTCCATTCCTCGACGATGCTTCCAGACGCGACTCGGGCGATGTCTATGAAGGTAATCCTGGTACGCCTTCCTGTCGGCGGGATCTTCTGATATTCTCCCGTGTGATCAGCCTCCATTGTGACACGGGTTGCTACCTTATCCCCCTCAGCGATCTGGTCTTCGATGATCGTACTAATTTTGGAGAACGCCTTGAAGAAAACGGCTTCATCACTCCTTCTCGCGGCTAAGTCCATAGGGTCTCCACCTCCTGGAGGGTGGTAGACGTGGTTTGCACCCACGAATCTCAAAACAGCATTCATGTCGCCCGTCTGGTAGGCGTTGAAATAGCGCTGAATCAGCGCCTTGTTTTCCTCTTTCCTATCATCTGGCTCCTTGCGCAACTGTCTGTTTCTCATATTCATCCACGACAGCAGTTACTCACCCGTTTGTCGTTATTGATTGATCTCTTGTGCGCACCAAGGAACCCACACATGGACGACGATGCCATCCGTACGGTCAGGGGAGCAATCCCGTTTTCCTGTTGGACGATCAGATCGCAGGATTCATTGTTTCCCCTGCTCGTGCGACTATTCTGATCCCAAACTCATTGCACCTAGCGACCTCTTCCTCCACAATCGGGCCTTTCATTCATTGCGCAGAGTTTGGCTTGCGACGGCGCAAATCGAGTTGGATGCCATAACTGGAATTGTCCGCTCGGTTCTGTTTTCCAAGTGACAGATTGCCTATACCGTGTCTTGACGCATCTTGTTCGGCGACAGGTCCAATTGAAGAAGCATCTGGTAATCGTAGCTATGGTTGTCGCCGGGATCTTGGCGATTGTTACCACCGTCTCAATGGTTTTCCCGAGTCAGTCGCAACTCATCGCTACCACAACGGAATCGCAACAATCTTTCTTCTATACCACTGTCACGACTGTGGGTGGTGTCACAATGACTGAGGTTCTTCCTAATACTGCCCCTCAGATCCGACCCGTGACTCCTTCCTTGCAGTCATCAACATCTGACTTCGCCCGCCTCGGCCAGTTTGCTTTCTTACTCTTTGCAATTGCAATAGTGCTCGGGTACAGGTCATCTGACAGAGCGTAAGTCTCATTTCAGGGCCGCGGGTTCTGCACTTTTGCGTGTGCTCCATGATGTGCATGCGAGAATACGCCTGCTACTGCAGAATTGTGGTGAAAATGACGGCTAGGCAGCTATTGCTTGCTGCTCCATTCGACGTTTTATCCTCTTCAATCTGAAGAAGTCTTCACGTTCACGTTCTTCCAGATGCATCTGGATGTATCTGATCGACTGGAGAACCCGCGGGATGATCACGTAGTCGAGCGAGTTCACACGCCTCTTGGTTGAGGCTATGGCCTCGGCGAGCTTTCGCGTTGCTGCCTCTGCGCTCGACAGTTCCGCAATCGCCTTCAACGCTTCCGCCATCTTCATGGTTGCCTCATCGAGTTTTGCAGATGTTGCGAGCAGATTGTATGGCGTTGTCTTGACTGGCGACGCCTTGATTTGCAGTTGGGGCAGGGAGACTCCGATCACATTCCGTGTTTTCATTTTAGGATCGAATCGATCCTCAACTCCAACCCCGAACTGCTCGAGTCTTGTTAGACCGTGCACCATCTGTGCTTCTGTGAAGAGAGTGTACGCCTCTCGAAGAAGTGCATGGGATCGATCTCTAAGCGTGGATATCTGGCGGACGTTCTCGAAGAATTCGATCATCAACGCGTCGAGTTTTTCTCTAAGCAGGTCTCTTCCTCGTTCTGCAATGTCTCGCCGTTTTCTGAGGGCGAGCAATTCCATTCTTGTCGGGTGAATGCCCGGAATCACTTCTGACATTACACGGTGCCCTTGTTCCTGTGGGTTGGATGATACTTCGCGATCGTTGATGGGTCGATGCGTTTGAGCTCGACTTCAGGTAGCATGGACAAGAGGTCCCAGCCGAGATCGAGGGTTTGTTCGATGTCTCTGTTCTCGTACTCGCCTTGGTTGATGAACCGTCTCTCGAACGCGTCAGCGAAATTCAGGTACAGCTTATCTCTCGTTGAGAGCGCTTCTTCTCCGATCACGGCGACGAGGTCTCTGAATGCTCGTCCCTCCGCGTACGAGTAGTACAGTTGGTCGGAGACTTCTCTGTGGTCCTCGCGTGTGCGGCCTTCACCTATCCCTTCCCTCATGAGACGTGACAACGAGGGGGACACATCGATCGGAGGATAGATGCCGCGCCTGTGGAGGCCTCTGTCAACGATCAGTTGCCCCTCCGTAATGTAGCCGGTCAGATCGGCGATCGGGTGAGTGATGTCATCGTGCGGCATGGTCAGGATCGGCATCTGTGTGATCGAGCCCTTGCCTGCATGTGTCCTTCCGGCTCGTTCGTATATCGTGGACAGGTCAGTGTACAGGTAGCCAGGATAGCCGCGTCTTCCAGGTACTTCCTCTCGAGCCGCTGAAATCTCACGAAGAGCTTCTGCATAGTTGGTCATGTCAGTGAGTATGACCAGCACGTGCATGCCGAGCTTGAAAGCGAAAAACTCGGCCGCCGTAAGCGCAACTCGTGGCGTGATAATTCTCTCTATCGCGGGATCGTCGGCCAAGTTCACGAACATCGTCACATGCTCGAAGGCGCCTTGCTTCTCAAAGTCTTCTCGGAAGAATCGGGCCTCGTCGGCTGTGATCCCGATAGCGGCGAAGACTGTCGTGAAAGTCTCGCCTGTGCCTCGAACTCGAGCCTGTCTAGCTACCTGCGCGGCCACCGCGTTGTGCGGAAGTCCCGCGCCTGAAAAGAATGGCAGTTTCTGTCCTCTGACAAGCGTGTTCATTCCGTCTATAGCGGAGACCCCGGTCTGGATGAACTCTCTTGGGTAGGTCCTCGCGCACGGGTTGATCGGTGCACCGTGAACATCCCAGTAATCCTCAGGAATGATGCTTGGACCGCCGTCGATTGGCGTCCCGCTCCCGTCGAACACTCTTCCAAGCATGTCGGATGAGACCGGGAGTTTGATGGTTTCGCCTGCGAATCTGACTGCAGTTCCTTTGACATCTAAGCCTGAGGTGCCTTCGAAGACTTGAACCACAGCCATCTTGTCGCTTACTTCAAGGATCTGTCCCCTACGCTCGGAACCGTCCGGTGCGACGACCTTAACGAGCTCGCCGAAACCGACATCCCTTACAGCCTCTACGAACAGTAGCGGTCCAGAGATCCGCGTGATCGTCTTGTACTCTCTCAGGATCAGGCTCATGTCTGCGGCGCCTCCAAGCTTTGGGTCTCAGCGGTCAATTTGCTGAATTGGTCGTCCAGATTCTCTTCGATCTTTCTTGCGACTTCATCGAACTGCTCTGATGGTTCGATCTTAGACCGCGCGATCTCCTGCCTCACAGGGAGATCAAGGATCCGCTGGAGCGGCACGCCATCCTCCACGGCCTTCTCCATCTTCTCTTGGAACTTCATGATTAGGCGCATCATCGCAGTGGTCTTCTCAGGCGAGCAGTAACTGTCGACAGGATGGAGCGCGCTTTGGATTAGGAAGTCCTCCTTGATCATGCGGGCCGCTTCCAAGGTCGCCCTCTGGCTCTCTGATAGCGCATCTGGGCCAACGAGCATGACGATCTCTCTCAGCTCCTCGTCCTTCTGCAAAAGCGACATCGCGTCCCGCCGTATGTGCTTCCACGGCTGCTTGGTCTTCTGCTCGTACCAATCCTCGACCGAGTCGAGGTAAAGCGAGTAGCTAGTCAACCAATCGATGGCTGGAAAATGGCGCCTCTCGGCGAGCGCCTTGCTCAGAGCCCAGAAGACCTTCGTTATTCGAAGCGTATTCTGCGTTACAGGCTCGGAAAAGTCTCCGCCGCTTGGTGAGACCGCGCCAACAGCGGATATTGAGCCAGCCCGTGGTTCACTGCCGAGGACTTCTACTCTGCCTGCACGTTCATAGAATTCCGCCAGCCTCGAAGCCAAATAGGCGGGATATCCTTCCTCGCCAGGCATCTCCTCCAACCTTCCAGATATCTCCCTGAGCGCCTCTGCCCATCGAGAAGTCGAGTCAGCCATCAATGCGACGTCGTATCCCATGTCTCTGAAGTACTCTGCCATCGTGATGCCCGTGTAGATGCTCGCTTCTCTTGCGGCGATTGGCATGTTCGATGTATTCGCAACCAGTATCGTCCGAGCCATAAGCGGCTGTCCGCTTCTAGGATCCTTCAGCTCCGGAAATGTCTCAAGAACTTCAGTCATCTCGTTGCCGCGTTCCCCGCAACCCACGTAGACTATGATCTCCGCGTCAGCCCACTTGGCCAGTTGTTGCTGCATCACCGTTTTTCCAGTACCAAACCCTCCCGGGATTGCAGCGGTTCCTCCTTTAGCTATTGGGAAGAGGAAGTCCATTATTCGCTGGCCTGTGACGAGCGGCACAACGGAAGGGAGCTTCGACTTGATCGGACGCGCCTTCCTAACCGGCCAAGTATGCATGAGCTGAAGTTTCACGAGTCCATTCTGCATCTCGACCTCAGCAATATCATCTGTGACATGGTAATCGCTCTCCTTTACAATTGACTTGATTGTGCCCGTTACGTTCGGGGGGACGAGAATGCGCTGTGCAATGAGAACGGTCTCTGGCACCTCGCCAAGAATGTCGCCTCCCACGACCTTCTGGCCGGTCTTCACTTTCGGCACGAAGCGCCAACTCTTCTTCCGGTCGAGCGCAGGTGAAGTAACGCCTCGCGTGATGAACGTTCCCGCGGTCTCCATCAGGGTTGGGAGCGGCCGCTGTATTCCATCGTAGATCTGATTGATCATGCCTGGGCCTAATTCGACGGAGAGAGGGTTCCCGGTCCTTTCTACGTGCTCGCCAGGTTTGATGCCAGTGGTTTCTTCGTAGACTTGAATAGTCGCTTTCTCGCCCTCGACTCGTATGACTTCTCCTATGAGACCTGTAGTCCCCACCTTAACGAGCTCGTACATTTGGGCACCTAGCATGTCGCGGGCTACGACAACAGGGCCTATGATTCTCTCGATGACTCCTGGCTTGAACAAGTGAATCGACCGAGCCGAGTGCCGTGTCCTACTGGAACTGTGTTGGTACGATCCGTATTGCAATTAAGCATTTCCAGAATTGAACTCAAACAAGGCTGGCCTGCTCCAAACACAAGACCCGTAATCATGAGTATGCGGGCAGAGGTTCGCTGTCGACGAAGAGGGTTTCAGTGCTCAATAGCTGGAGTACTTTGATTCAACTCTCTTGCTTATACTCGTTCGCTTGGGATTCTTCAGGTGATCGGTACGATGATATCGATGAGCGAGATGAAGCGCAACAGCGAGCAGTTAGTAGAGTGCACTACCCGAATCGAGCAGATGCTCTCGCAATTGGCTTCAATCGAATCTTGAGTTCGTTAAAGCAGGAAGCGTCCTTTCTCCATCAGTTTCCTACCGTCGACCCATAGCGTCGCGTCCTTCAAGATCGCGTCAACGTGAGTTCGCGATTCCCAATCTGCCCCTGTCTCATCATGGTATGGGTTTCCGAAGGCTACGTGAACGCATGGGAACTTCTCGTCTTGGAGCAAGTTCCCGATAAGCTGCTTCAGCGAGGTGTTTGTTCCGATGGCGAACTCTCCCAGCCTGTTACTGTTAGAATCTGTCTTGAGGTATTGTACGAATTCCTCGAGCAATTTGCGATCGGAGCACTTGATAGTCTGCAGGTTCGCTCGCGAGTCTTGCACGTTCAAAGTAACGGGGGATCGTTCGAGAACGCCATATTTGTCGCTGAACCAGTCGCCTAGCTCGTCTGCAACAACTGTTCCATTGGCTTTCCAAGCAGCCGTGAACACTTCGCCGTCAGGGAGGTTTCCCCATGTTCCTTTGGTTCGGAAGATCCCGTCCGATATCTTCCATCTCCACTCTGGATGGAACTGCACCGCTAGGTCGGATCCTGCTGGGCTTGTCACGCGTGCTTTCTTGGCTTTCGCGACAAGATCGTAGACTCGCTTACTTAGCTCTGATATCTTGTTGTAGTCAGCTGACATGCCTTCTTCCATCAATCGCTCCTTCACGGATGGCATATGCCCGTGCCGCGCGTATTTCTTGGCAAGCTGAATGAAAGGCCCCCTAACAGCTAATTCGCCACCCATACTCAGCGCAGCGTAGAAGGTCACGTTCGCCCAAGGAACCATATCTCCCAAGGCTTTCGGAAGTGACGTCAACGGTCGCTCGCCGAAGTCTTCCAACAATACCATCTTCACGTTTCCCGGCGTGACTTTCTCAGCCGCTTTCTTTATCGCCTCGCCGACCTTGCGCGTGGGCGCGTCAGTGACTATCAATACACGTTCGCCAGGTTGAACGCCCATGCAGACCTCAACTGCTACACGCGCACCTTCATCCACTGTTCCCAAGAGAATATCACGAGCTTTCGAAGGACAGACTGAGCGTATTAACGCTTATCGAGAGCGCGCGTGTTTCTCGTTGATTTGGTCGCAGAGTTATATCTCATGACCGCTGAGACTCGCTTGGAAATGAGGACTTCAGCGGCTTGATTCCATTCAAGTTCCTTGATGACGTAATGAGTCTGAAACGTGTTCCGAGGAGCGGCTGGATCACATACAGGATCGGCAAGCATGATGTGGAATCTGTCTCTTCACATTCCTACTCGGTCGCCGTGATTGCGCTCACGATGTCTGAGATCATGCGATTGAGGAAACAGGAAGTGGATGTGGAGCAGGTGTTGAAGATGGCGCTCCTCCACGACCTTTCTGAGTCCCTAACTTTCGATATCAGCAAAGCGTACCTACGATATCTTGGCAGAAGGGGCTCCCGAATGAAGACACGCCTAGAGGAAAGGGCGACCTCTCACGTCCTCGCGGATCTTCAAAACGACCGACTCGCCCGTACATTCAGGAAAGCCATTGACAACTATTCTTCCTCGAACTCGGTTGAGGCGAGGATCGTACACTGTGCTGACGCTCTGGACCTCCTGCTTCAGGTGATCGAGTACGAGAGAATGGGATACTCCAAGACCACGCTTGACCCGATCTGGAGAGAGACCAGATCCAAGTTGATGACGCATAGACTCCCACTCGCCAATGAATGGTCACGCCAACTTCAGCGAGCGAGAATGGGACTTCGCGGCAAACGTAGACGCGTGGGCTCCGGATCTGTGATTGTCAAATGATCCGGATATAGTCTTCTGAGACCTGAATTATCCCGACTCCCGGTTCGAGCGCCCACGCTCCGAACTGGTTCATCTCTGGATCAACAACCAAGGCGATGACGAACGGCGAGAATTGCAGTAGCTTACTGTGCGTGGTCATGTCCGTCTCCGACATGAATATGCCGTAACCGGGATGAGAGTGATACCAGCCAACAATTCTACCGTCGATCTTCCCTTTTACTATGTCGTCCGCAACTCTTGCCAGCTTCTTGGCGGAGAGCATGCATGATGTTTCCGAATCACTGCCTCCTCCGATAACGATGTCGTTCACCCAAAGTCCGTCGTTGAGGAAGGTTCCGATCAACAGGCCGATGCGTTCGTATGGACGCCTTACGTCGGTGGAGATTCGATCCAGTGCAATGCTCGCAATGTTGATGTTGAACAAGATCTTCGCCGTCTCGCGCTGTCTTGCATTATGCTTCTCTGGAAATAAGCCTTGGCGCTCGTGAGTTGAGCATTCGATAACATATCAATCGTTAGAACAGGATGTTCGAACGCTTGGATTCATATCATGGGCGAGGCAGTATGCGGCGACGACGAAATCGATGATGGAGGTGAATTGAATGAGCGAAACCCAAGAGAAGCGGCTATTTGGACTTGTGCTGGTCCTCGTGGTGGTAGTGGCTCTTCTAGCCGGTTTTGCGATCTACGCGTCATACATGAAACCGGGGCTTATGACCTCGGCGCCTGCACCTGAACAGAAGACGATCTCAGTAAGCGGTACCGGAACCGTCTCGGTGGCTCCTGACATGGGCTGGTTCACGGCTTCCGTGGTAACGCAAGCCGCGACCGCAGCTCAGGCTGAGGAGCAGAACAACGACGCGATGTCGAAAGTTCTCTCCGCACTCAAGAACGCTGGAATTGCCGAGAAAGACATGCAGACCGTTGAGTTCTCGCTAAGTCCAGTGTATGCTGACTCGAAGGAACCTGGAAAGGCGCCCGTTCTCGTAGGCTACTCTGTAAGACACTCGATCCGCGTGACCGTTAACGACGTAACCGCAGTCGGCAAGATGCTTGATGTTGCTATCTCGAATGGAGCAAACGAGATGAGCGGAGTCTATTTCGGGCTATCCGATGCCAAGGCACAACAAGCGCAATCACAAGCCCTTGACTTGGCTGTGAAGGATGCCAACAACAAGGCCAAAACAATTGCAAACTCGATGGGGGTTAACCTCGTCGGTCCAATCTCAGTCAGCCTAGGCTACTACTATGAACCTGTTCGAATGGATGTCAACAAGACCGAAGCAGCTGCCGTGCCCATCACTCCAGGACAACTGCAGTACACTGTCAATGTCCAGGTCGCCTATGCATTCAGCTAGCGGACAATCAAGCACCCTTTTTTCGACTTACGCGCGTCCTTCCAACTGTTCTACTGGTCGCCCTCTCGGAGAGGGCAACCTTCATAATGCATTAGAGCCTAAGACAGGGTTGAGGCACGTTCGATGCCAATGGCTTTTGTCTTCATGAATATCGACACAGGCGGCGAACAAGAAGTTCTGAACCAGCTTAGGACCATCACGAATGTCAAGGAAGCATACCTCGTTTACGGAGTGTACGACCTCGTTGCAAGAATCGAAGCCGAAACTATGGACAAACTGAAGGAGGTCGTGACGTGGAAGGTACGAAGGCTGGATAAAGTGAGGTCGACCCTCACAACCATAGTGATGGAATCCGTCTAGCCTTCTGCCTGTATCGGCCTACTCGGTCTTGCTGCACGAGTGTGAGGACTAGATAATCTCGGTCTCCTTCATGATCTTGCCATCTCTGATCTCTAGGATTCTGTCTGCTAGGCTGGCCATCTGATGATCATGGGTGACCATGACTACCGTGGAGAGCTCTTTCTTCGCTAGATCCTTCAGTATTGTCATGACCTGCATTCCGCTCTTTGAATCCAAGTCCCCAGTAGGCTCATCAGCCAAGACTAGAGGAGGTCTCTTAGACAATGCCCGCGCGACGGCTACCCTTTGCTGCTCTCCACCACTCAGTTCGTCTGGCCTATGAACCCAGATTTAGACATCCTCACGCCGCCGATTGAAGCCATTGAGAGACCAGCTCCTCGCAGGACTTCGATTACCGTCAGCTTGACAGAACCCGAAGGAATTCTAACCGGTATCTGCTCTCCAACTTTGATTTTCAGGCTGTTGGCGAGAGGCTCCACCAAGAGTATCGAATAGAGATTGTTCTTCAACTGAACGTAGACGTCTCTTGGGGTGTCCTCAGAAAACTCAAGCTTGTTGAAGACTAGCGGGAACGTGTCAGGGTCGACAGAGATTACTCCGATCTGAGTATTCCCTGACTTTGTTGCAGTGATGTCCATCGAGGTTACTGCTTCCATGGCTGCAGGGTCCACTTGGACTATGCTCTTTGAGAAGCTTGCAGGAATGCGTGATCCCACGAATACCATTACGTCCGCGCCGAAATACCGAGTTACGGTATCCCTCACTGTGCTCTGCATTCCTACGCGCATTCCTCCCATCATCACCAAAAAAGCGATGCACATGGCGATGACGGCATAGGTGATGGCCGCCCGCCTTAGGTTCCTGCTTAGGTTCTTCGACAGCAACTTGCCTACTGCTTTGAAAGGCGAAAGTGCCTTCTCAATCAGAGGCTCCCCCACTCTTAGAATGCCCGACACTACCATCACCAGGCCAATGATCAGCAGGGCAATGTCGAGGCTCTGAGCTTCAATCTGTAGTGTGGAAATGTACACTACAGATCCTCCAATCGCAGCAAGTGGAGTCCCCACCAGAAGGAGTAATACTGCTGTGCGTTGCTTCCCCGGCGGCCGTATTCCCGGCTTCAAGGCACTGAGAATTCCAGTTCTCGCAGCAAGAACCCGCAAGAACCCTCCGACAATAGTGGCGAGAAATCCTGTTGTTGCTCCAGAGATGAGGTACTCTGGTTTCACCGTGACAGCTTCTGATGATTCTGCGCCGAACAAAGAGACGATCGATGTGAACGAGTATATGATGCGGGCGAATCCGATTCCGGCGACAAGTCCAGCGGTGATTCCGATCAACGCGTAGAATATTGTCTCCGAGAAGAAGAGCCAGAAGATATCGCGTCGTCTTGCTCCTATGGCTCGAAGTACGCCGACTTCATAGGTTCGTTCGCCGAGGTTCATGTACATAGTGTTCAGGACTAGCCCGATCGAGACTAGAACGGCCACTGTGGATATTGACGAAAGTCCCTGTCTCCAGCCAGCCAAGCTTGCTTGGACGTAACTGATCGTCTCCTCTTTCGTCGCTCTGACGCTGTAGCTGTCGCCTAGGTTCCGTTCAAGTATCTTCCGGACTTCGGTCACTCTTGTCTCATCGGTTACGTGAACGATCGCGTATGTGACCCGGCCGACATAACCGAACTTCTGCTGCGCGAATGTAAGGTCGATGTACACATTGTAGCCTGTCTCGAGACGAGTCTTCGCGATGCCGACTACGTGGACTGAAAGAGTTGACCCATCGGACCTCTGTATGGGTACGTAGTCTCCTAATTTGATGCCGAGGTCCTCGCTCATCTTCTGACCTATCGTTGCATCGTTCCGACGCAGGGTCTCTGTTCCTTCGAATGTGTATCCGAGATACTCGAAATCCTTGAGCTGATCCACACCCGTAACCGACACACCATCACTCCGCCCCTTGCGTTCGACCAGCCCTCTTTCACTAATCCTGCCCGCCGCCTGTACGT